>OBAR01000658.1_pt1 | contig 37292 bp, 48 predicted proteins | sample 1517911 | NCBI WGS metagenome assembly OBAR01 (sample SAMN04571709, study PRJEB22368) | human gut metagenome | biome: human gut; material: stool | host: Homo sapiens | place: Luxembourg | collected 2012-10-26
GAGATCTGTAAATATTACACCTACCGGGTAAATGTAAAAGGAGAGAAACGGGCAGCAAGAAAGAAGCCGACCTCAGAGGCACAGAAGAAAGTAAATCAGAGGAAAGCAGAAAAAGAACTGCGCCGGCTCATGGCTGCGAATTTTAGAAATGGAGATACTGTGGTAAGGCTGGATTTCTATAAGCGACCGGGAGGGAGTGAAGAGATGCAGCAGATGATTGAGAAAGCCATTCGTAGGCTTCGATCGGCATACCGAAAAGCAGGAAAGCAGCTTAAATATATTTATGTCAAGGAAGTAGGGCCGAGAGGCAGCAGGCATATACATATGATCCTGAACAGAGAAGAAATGGATGTCTTGTCACTGCTGGCAAAATACTGGCCGCACGGAGGCATCCATGTGGATCCATGGACAACCGGACCAAACTTCCAAAAACTGGCGGCATATTTCATTAAGTATGCCCAAAAGACAGAAGAGACAGAAGGGCATCTCATTGGAAAGCGCTGGTATTCTTCAAGAAATCTCATAAAACCACGGATTAAAAAGACTGTGATCCGATCAAATCGGTTCAGGGAGAAGGTAGCAGAGAAAAAAGGCTACACCGTGGAAAAAGACAGTGTAAGATCCGGCGTGTCAGAACTTACAGGTTTCAGATATTTTTCCTACACACTAGTAAAACTGGAGGAAAGCGGATAATGGACAAAATCAATCTGTACATATATACCACGATCAGCGGACCGGGAAGAAAAGACGGAAGCTACACTTATCTGCTGGAGTACATCACAGAGAAGGGGCCGGTGACGCTTACGAAGCAGGGAACTCTGGAGAAAGTCACTGAAAACCAGGCAAATCTGCAGGTTCTCAACGAAGCATTAAAACGAATGAATAAACCTTGTGAGGTAACGATTTTCACAGAAAGTCGGTACCTGCAGCAAGGAGCGGAGCACTGGATCCGTGACTGGCAGCAGTCGGGATGGATAACGGCGAGAAAAAAGCCGGTGGCCAACAGGGAAGAATGGGAGAAAGCTGCAGAACTACTGGGGCAGCATCAAATCACCTTTTCTGTGAGGCAAGATCATTCATACAGGATGTGGATCCGTGAAGAGACGGAGAAAAAAGAAGGAGAAAGACGAAAATGTTTGATAGATTCGGAGAATTTGACAGCGCAGCAGAAATCAACGAAACAGCAGTAAACCTCAGAAGAGAGGGAGATACAGACAGTCTGAAAGTACTGGCAAAAGAAAACGGCATTGACGAGGATATCCTGGCTGCATTTCTGGAAGGGGACATACTCTATTTGTGCGATGGTATGACAGCTGCACTCGGAAAGCTGGATGTTGAGGTAAAAAATGTAAAATGCGCAGAGATTATGGAAGATTGGGTGGAGTACATCAGGAGCCAGTGCTTTGAGCATCCAGAAGTGGCCAGAGCAGTCAGAAAGAAGGGAAAGAGCCTGGCAGGCTGCATTGCCGCTCTGCTTTACTGGTCATTCAAGAACCAGAACCCGGTAGACAAGGAAATTATGAAGGCAGCAGGCGTGACAGCTGGAAAATGCACTCTCGGCATTCCGGGCATGGCAACGGCAAAGAAGATCATCACGAATTACTACCTGGGAAAGTAGGTGAAGCAGGATGAAAAAGAAAGCCATTGAAAAAGTACCATATCTGACTTTGCCAGAGACGAGCAGGAAGCAGGGCGTGAAATTCATAGTGGTCACGGCATTTAAGAATGTAGCGCATGAGAGACATCTGTTTGTTGAGGTATATAAGAACTGCAAGGCCACAAAGGATGTACCGGTGGTCAGAATTGTAATCACGAAAACAGATTTTGGGAACTATTTTCCGGAGAACGGGGAGTGGACGAGGCAGAAAATTGAGAAAAATCATTACTATGCTAGCCAGGGATTGCTTTGGCACATGGGAGAGGATATAGCCCGTACATGGCAGCAGGCGTTGAAGGAAAATATCCTGCACAGTGAAAGTGATTTTGACAGGATCAAAAAGGTGTGTGATGTGAAGTCATGGCAGGCAGAAAAGTGGTGGGAATACATTTACCAGCATGAGGACAATATTGTCATAGCTGAGAGAAGAGCAGCAGAGAAAAGAAAGAACGAGAGGCGGGAAAAAGCGCTAAATGACAGGGCCGAGAACACTCCGGAGCTTCCAGAGCAGTCAATCCTGAAAAGAGCGGATCGTATATATTTCAATGAAAAGCATTTCCTGTATTACAAAAAAAGAGGATGCTGGGCGGACATTGCCTGCAGCAAATGCGGAGGAGTTTCATATGGAAGGTGGAAGGACGGGGTCTCATACGAGGCACAGTTCCATAAATGGGTTGACGAGCCGAGGGAGGGTCAAACCGGAACCTGCCCGTTGTGTGGAGCGCATGGAGAGTACAAGTGCCAGGGAAAGGTGCATGGGGAGCACAGTCAGACAATTTACCTCTTTTTAGGACAGAAGTACAAAGAGACTGGATTTGTAATGAGGTATATGGAAGTGAGCAAGACCTGGATCTTGGACTTGATATGTGGGGAAAAAGGACTGGAAATGGGCGGAGCCCTGGAGAAACTCTCCGGTGTGGAAATAGCGAGAGCCTACTTTTTACCGGATCAGAAGAAACAGATCGATTATCACAAGTACAATCCATATTTGGGAAAGAACTTATGGGATGATTGCAATTTGGGGGGCATGTACAACATCAGCATAAAAGAGGCACCGATCCTGTCAGAAACATGGGAAGAAATAAAAGGGACAATGTTTCAATATTCAGCAATGCGTGAATATGCGAGATCAGAGTATCGCTTCAACCCAATAGACTACCTGGAGCGGTACCAGCAGTCGCCGCAGATAGAAATGCTTGTGAAGATGGGGCTGACGGAAGTTGTGAAGCAGTTGGTCAGATGCAGATACGGAATTGTGAATGATGAGCACGCAAAGACACCAGACACGTTTCTCGGCATCAGAAAGTGTAGAGTGCGCCAGCTGATCGAGAAGCGAGGGAACATAAATCTTTTAGAAGTAATGCAGACGGAATACAGGATGAAGGCTGTCTGGACGGATGAACAGCTGGAGCATATTGCAGAGGCACATCTGGAAAGAGACCAGATTGAAGTGGCTACAGCATACATGAGCCTGCAGCAGTTACTGAATCGTATTGAAAAGTATGCAAAATGTGAATGGGGAACGAGCTGCACCAGGGCTGGGGAGAGGCTTCGGAACACAGCCACAACCTACATAGACTATCTAAATATGAGGCTTGCTTTGGGATATGATCTTACAAATACAGTATATCAGCAACCGAGAGATCTTACAGCGGCGCATACAAAGATGGTAATGGAAAGCAGCCAGAAGGAAGCAGACAAGCGCCTGAGCGAGGTGAAAACAAGGTTCCAGAGCATCCGGAAGCAGTACCGAAAATTGCGAAACCGGTATTTTTACGAAGACGAGAAATTCATGATCCGACCGGCCAGATCAGCGGAGGAGATCGTTATGGAGGGAAGAATCCTCCATCATTGCGTTGGAGAAGATAACTATCTCAGAAAGCATAACGAAGGAGAAACCTATATTTTGATGCTGAGGCAGCAGGAGGCACCGGAAGTACCATACATCACAGTGGAAATTAATGGAAATAATGACAGGATCATTCAGTGGTACGGAGCACATGACAAAAAGCCGGATGAAAAGAATATGCAGAGATGGCTGGACAACTATATTACTAGGCTGAAATGTGGATCCATGGCAGCAGGCATGAAAAATGAGGAAGGTGTTAGGTGTCAGCAGATGCTTCAGTATGCAATGTAGGAGGTATGGCTAAAGCGGCCATTCAGTGTTTGCTGGAATGTCATGGAATGCTGAGAAAAATACTCGAAAATCAGAGAAGGAGAAATGGATAAGGAGAAGGAACTTCAGGAAGCTATTCAAGAGTTTTATGCTACATATAGAAAACTGCAAAAAACAATGAAACTTCGGATGAATAGTCATTTTGGACTATATACAGATAACTGGATAGAAATATGGCAATATAGCGGCGAAGAGAAAAAATTACTGATAAAGGTAAAAACCAAAAAGGAAGACGAGGATGCAGACATCGAATGCTATAAAAGAGCCTCAGATTATGTTAAGAGCATGATGAGAAAATAAGGAGAGCAGCATGGAAGAGTATACGCAGATCGCATTGGACGAGTGGACGAGCTGGAAGGAAGATATTCGGAGAAAACTAGCAGAAACGGCAGGTAACTTTGTTTATATCGGGTACCGACTAAAGCAGATCAGGGATTCAGGGATGCTTGAAGGAGCAGCAGATATTTTTGAATTTGCACAGAAGGAATATGGACTCGAAAAGAGTACCGTAAGTCGTTTTATTGCAATTAATGAGAGATATTCTGAAGGAGGCAACTCATTGGAATTGAAAGAGGAATATAAAGCATATTCCTCTTCAAAGTTGGCCGAGATGCTGACACTGCCGGATACAGAAATTGAACTCATTACGGAAAAGACTACGATCCGAGAAATCCGGGAATTGAAAAATTTTAACAAACAAAAGCCGGATCCGGAGCATACAGTGGAGACAACCTGGTCAGCATTGGATAAGTGCCTGATCGACTTTTTTGAGCAGAGAAGAGAGATACTAAACAAAGTCATGGAGTGCATGGATGCAGATCCGCCCAGATACAAAGAAGCGGCAGAAATTATGGCCCCGTCCGGACAAGCTTCACACAAGAAAGGGATCCTATTCCTATTTATGTATGACTGGAATACAGGCATTAAGTACAAGCTTATGACGCAGCCGGAACCGATTAGCATGAGTTGGCAGGAGCTTTTGAATGAGATTTATGGAATCTATGCCCTATGTTCTACGGAGGATGTATGGGCGGATTTTTACAAGCAGGAAAAAGTTGAAGAGCCCCAGTCAAATCAAGGGTTTGCACCGTCTGTTGCGACGTCGCAACAGGCAGAAAAAGATACCGAGGAGAACACATTAAAAGCAGAACAGAACGAGGTGATAATTGAGGAAAATGAGACTGAAAATACCGAAAGCGTGTCGAAAATCGAAGAGAATGAGTCGGAAATCATGGAAAACGTGTTCAAAAACGAAGAAGATGAGCAGGAAATCATGGAAAACGTGTCAGAGGAGGCAGAGGAAAGCGAAGAGGCAGCAGGACTCATTGAGAAAACAGACGAAACTGCCGGCTGTTTTCTAGGGAGGGACGGAGATAGATCAGAAGAAACAGGAGTATGTGAAACAGCTTCAGAAAGAAGCACGGAGGCAGCAGTTGACAATGCAGTAAAGGCTGGTAAGTATGATCAGACGATTTCTGAGCTGATTGAGAATTTGGCATACAAATCTAACCGGATTGCAGAGGAACTGAAGGGCAAAGAACAGAAGAAACTGACAGAGTATAGAAAGATCAGGGCAGCAGTCAATAATTTGTCTGCTGATATCGAACAGCTCATGAGGTTTATAGATTTGGAAGAGGAGGAAAGCTGATGGAAGCAAAAAAAGGAGCATGCCGGTATTGCGGCCAGAACAAGATAATTGAGGTACCTTCCGGGTATACGCAGGAAGAGGTTGACGAAGAGGTCACCATGGAATGTAAATGCGATGAGGCAAAAGCATATCAGGAGAAAAAAGAAAGAGAGGAGAGGCTGGAAGCACAGAAACTCTCGGCAAAGGGAACAACGTTTGAGTTGTTCCACAATGATTTTCCGGAAGTGGAGGAGGTTCTTAACAATGTGATCTCTCTTCTGGTTGCCAAAAAAGTAAAGAAAATGACCATAAATACCGGGACGAAGGTTACGGCCACGATCGGAATATCTAAGGGAACTATCAAAGTCGAGAGAACAGAGAAGAGCAAATACTCCAGAGAGACAGAGCTTGAATGAAAAGCATAATGCAGGAAAAAGACGGAAGATGCTATCTCTGCATGCTTCTGCACAATGATTATTCGGCGAAGCACGTCCAGGAACATCATGTCATATTCGGCAGAGCAAACCGGAAACTATCAGAGAAGTATGGTCTGAAGGTCTATCTCTGTATATGGCATCATACAGAAGGGCCTGAGGCGGTACATAAAAGCGCAGAGATAGCAAAAATACTGAAAGTATTGGCACAGAGGACTTTCCGGAAGGTGTTTCCGGAACTGGACTGGTTAAGCATATTCGGAAAGAACTATGACACAGAACCAGAAGAGAAATCAGTTGGTCGGGAGCAAGGCACCTCTAATGGATTTATGTTTATAGAGAGTGGGTTGGAAGATGATGGGTATTTGAATTAATACAGGAGAAAAAGACTCTTAGATATTAAGGTTTTATGCAAAAAAAAATAGGGAACGAGCAAAGCCCATTCCTTACAAAAAATAATTTTTTATCATGTAACCACATTAACATAATCCATATATATAGTCAATATTAGGTTGAAACACCTGTACCATAATGGTCAAAAGAAACTGTAAATCTGGTAACAGCGGCGCACATCACGGATATGCCATAAAGCCTCCTGCCTGACAGGCAGGAGGAGAAAGGAGTACAGAGTAACGCCGGAGCAGATCAAGTGGCTTGACGAAAATTTGTAGGAATAAATTAAAGAGGGTGTCTGTTTACATAGTAATAGATTTTGTGGATAGTAACATTGATTTTTGATTTCATTTATATTCCTCCTTTTTCGAAATATCAGGAAAAATATGTCAAAAAAAAGTAGGAAAGGTAGTGCGATTAAATTTGAAAGGATGAGAAAATGGCAATTTTGAATTACACCACGACAGTTGATAGCTTTAAAACGGTATCAGAAATTGAATATATTCTGATGAAGCATAAAGCCAAGAGTATTATGAAAACTTATGACGGCGAAAGTATCACCGGTCTGTCATTTCTGATAGACACCGGAATGCAGCAGATCCCAGTACGGCTTCCGGTAAAAGTGGATGAATGCCTGGAAGTGTTGAAGCAGGAAAAGAAAAACAGTTCCAGAAGCAATATTAAGGCTACCAGAGATCAGGCAGAGCGTGTGGCGTGGAGGATCTTGAAGGACTGGGTAGAAGCACAGATGGCGCTGCTGGATATTCAGATGGTGCGATTTGAAGAAATCTTTCTTCCGTACATTGAGACACAGACGGGTCAGACAATTTATGAAAGATTGGAAGAAAAGCAGTTTCTTCTTGAAGCAGTAAATTAAAGTTTAGGAGGAATAGAAGATGAGAGTTGAAGAAATTGCATTGAGACAGGAAATCAGGCAGATGCTTAACGAAGCAGGAATTAATAAAAACACTTTACGCGATATGGCGGAAAAAGTTATGCGGGAAGAAATTGAGAAACAGGTGAAGAACGCCATCAATCAAAGTAACATTAATAGCATTGTATATAGCAAAGTCAATTCATATGAGCTTAATGATATGATGCGGGCGGCAATTAAGAAAGAAATCAGCGAAGCTGTTGACATTAAGATCAACGTAAAGGCAACTATTCCGCAGAGAGAGTCTTAAAAGGAAACTGATTAAAGTGTACACAATTTGTGTACGTTTCATAAAAAATGACAGAAAGGAGTGAGAGGTTTGCTGGCCAGCGTGAAAGAGCTCTTTACTCCGGAAAGTGATGAAAGAAGAATTTAGAAGCAGGGTTTATACGGATAGACCAGATTATGCTGATTTTGAACCAGCAGCAAAGTTTAATGCCATACAGAGCATTATAGCAAAGAGATTGAGAGAGCATCCAAACGCCATATGCTCATACTCTGGCGGACAGCGATATTATGATCGACCTGATTGAGCAGACACGAAAGCTCTTTGATCTGCCGCCGGTTAAGTATGTATTTTTCAATACCGGACTTGAAATGAAAGCAATAAAGGATCATGTCCGAGATACATCAGAAAAATACGGCGTGGAAATCGAAGAGTGCAGGCCAAAGACGAATATTGTACTGGCAACAAGAAAATATGGGGTGCCGTTTGTATCAAAAATTATGTCTGCTGGACTGTCTGGGTGGCAAAAGAAGAATATACCGTTATCAATCGCGCAGGAATATGATCGGGCAGAGGATAAACAGGCGAAGCGGGAAGAGTTGAGAGAAAGATACCCAAATTGTGAAAGTACAATTAACTTTCTCTGTTGCTGTAATTCTGCCGGAGAACCAAGACCAAATATCCAGTTAGTTATCAATTCTTCAAAATATATGCGGGATTTTATAGAAGAATATCCACCGGACTTCCCGATAAGCGCAGACTGTTGCGTTCATTGCAAGAAAAATGTTGCACATAAGGTACAAAGGGATTACGAGATGGTTATTACCGGCGAGCGCAGGGATGAGGGTGGTATGAGATCTGTGCCGAGGAAAGATAATACAGCTTTATGTTTTACGGAGACTTCAAGTGGCCAATTCCGTCTCCGTCCACTGTACTATGTGAGTGACAGGGACAAAGAGTGGTACAAGGAATACTACGGTATACGGTATTCTGATGCCTATGAGGTATATGGACTTACCAGGACTGGATGCTGCGGGTGCCCGATCTCGTATAAGGCTGTTGACGATCTGGAACTGATCCGACCATATGAGCCGAATGTAGTAAAGGCTGCATGGAACATCTTTGGTAAAAGCTATGAATACAGGAGGAAATATAACGAGTATAAGCAGATGCGGATGAACCAAGACAAGGAATTGGCTGCTAATGTGGAAGGGCAGATGAGTATAGAGGATTTTATAAAATAACAGAAAGGAGCCGAACCTCCGGCCGTGGTAACGATATATCGGGTTCCTGTAAAAAATGAAGAATAGTGAATTAAATTAAAGATTATCAGGATTGTATGGAGGTTATCGGCAACACATTTGACAACCCGGAACTGTTGGAGGTGTAGGATGGAGAGATTGACAGTAGATGAAATGCTGGAATGTTTAGGCGAATATGCTGACCATGAGAGTGCAAAACAGTTAATTGCCCTGTTTGAGGAATTGCAGCAGTACCGGGCAATCGGCACACCGGAAGAGTGCCGAGCAGCGGTGGAAAAGCAGAACGTCAACAAGGAATTGGAAAGCCACGATGAAAAACACATTCTTAAATGTTGTATCAGCCTTATGAAGGAAATGGTTAATGAATTTGCAGAGTGATACAGATGGAAACATGGAGAAGATGCAATTAAAGAGCTTGACGAGGAAGAGAGATTTTGCTTTAAAAAGTCATACTTCAGAATTGTACAAGAGCTATTCCTTTTAGGCACAAACCATTCCGGAGGTACATCCACAAGAGCAAAGTGTAAGCAGTTAGGCGTTGACAGCTCAGAAGAAATCGAATTTGATTGGAGCGATGAAGAGTGAGTAAAGAACTTAAAGCGTGGAACAGGAGGGCGAACGATGAGACTGATTGATGCGGATGCGTTTAAAAGCCAGATTGCAGGAATGGCTATTTCCAATAATTATCCTGCAAATAAGGCTAATGCGTGGTGCGAGCTGATTGATGCACAGCCGACCGCCTATGACCCGGACAAGGTTGTGGAGCAGTTGGAAAAGAAAAAGCAGACACACAAGCGTGTCATTGAGTATGAAAAGAAAAATGGAACTATAACAGAAGAATTTCAGCAAAGGAAAGCGGTTGAAGTTTTGGAAAATGCAATCCAGATCGTGAAAGGTGGCGGTGTAGATGGCAATTAAACCGATTTTTTTCAATACCGAGATGGTACGGGCGATTTTGGACGGAATAAAGACCTGCACAAGGCAAATTTGCAAAGATGCCAATGAGTGTACTGTGCCTGATATGGAATTTTACAATGCCGACAAGAGGACTTATGCAGTACATAATTTTGCTGATCAGGAACATACGGAGATGTTAAGTACAGAAGAGAGAACATGCCCTATCTGTCCGGGGGATATTCTGTATGTCCGTGAAACATGGAAAAAGGCACCGAACGGATACTATTACTACGAAGATTGGCAAAGAAATGACATTGCCGATGTTACAAAGTGGAAACCATCCATCTACATGCCGAAAGAAGCGGCGCGTATCTGGCTCAAAGTCACGGACGTGAGGGTAGAGCGGTTGCAGGAGATTGACGAGGATGGAGTGTGGAATGAAGGATTTAAATTTAAACCGCCATGCTTAACCAGAGTATCAGCAGATGGACATACTTGCGAGTTAGATGGTCCATGTATGAGCAGTATTAAATATTGCGACATGACTATGGGAGAGTTGTTTGGTAGGGAATTGTGGAATAGCACCATTAAGAAATCCGACCTTGACCGGTATGGATGGTCTGCAAACCCTTATGTATTTGTAATCGAATTTGAGCGGTGTGAAAAGCCGGAAGGAGTGTGAGGTATGGCTAAAGCAATTTTGGTTATGGATATGCCGGAGTCGTGTAGTAAGTGCAAATTTATGTATGAGTTTCAGGGAATTAAGAAGTGCCAGCTTATGAATGTACTGAATGGTGGGGCATCGAGATTGTCGCAGAATACATTTACAGTAAAACGGCATGAAAAGTGCCCACTCCGGGAACTGCCAGAAAAAGCAAATCATCCTGATTATTGTGATAATGGAAGATTTGATAAAGGTTGGAATGCCTGTCTGGATGCAATAGAGAATAAATAACAAAACGTCCTGCCGGGATAAACCACAACAGAACGCTTGTTTGGGATAAACCAATAATACCATGACAGGAAATATATGTCAATGGTTCGTAACATAAAAATTGCGGTACACCCACCGACCAAAGTAGACTGTACCGCATTGCGTCTAAGGATATTATAGCAGACCTGCTGTCCTTAGGCAAGAGAATGTGAGGAAAATGCCCTATGACAGCGAAAGAAAGAGTGAGGAATGATGTTCTGTTGCAAATGAGAAACCATGTAGATTTTCAGGAGTTGAATATCCTGGAGAATGTGCTTACAAAAGTACTGGCCGGAGTGGAGGTGATTGAAATGGAAACGCTTCCTGCTACAACGGAGGATAGCAATGCGTATATCTGGGAACTGTTTATGTTGAAAAAAGCGCCCAAGTTATCAGTAAGAACAGTGGAAAGATACCGGGATGTACTTAGACATTTTGCAGATCATAGCCATAAACCTTTTGTGAAAGTAACAAGCATGGATGTGGAACTCTATCTGGCGGCCATCCGAAAAGACAATGCGGATGTATCACTGGATGGTCAGCGGCGGTGCCTGTCGGCTTTCTTTACATGGATGCGCAAGAGCCATCTGATTGTAGAAAACCCCTGTGATGCTATTGAACCGTACAAGATTGTTGAGAAGCCGATTGATCACATGGAGCCGGAAGAGATGGAGCAGCTTAAGACCGGATGCAGAACAAAGCGTGACCGGGCCTTGATAGAGTTTTTACGGTCTACGGCTGTCCGTGTCGGCGAAGCAGAGCAGGTAAGAGTTTGTGATGTGGATTGGCGTACCGGGGAAGTCAATACCTACGGAGAAAAGGGCAGGAGATACCGCACGGCATGCCTTGACAGTGTGGCTTTAAAGTACCTGTCTGACTATGTGGAAAGCAGGCATATACCGTACCGCAGTACAGAGCCACTTTTTACCTGTACCCGTGGAAATATTCATAAAGGGCTTACCAGGGCCAGCATCCGCAGCACTGTAGACACGATCAGGGAGAGGGCAGGCATAGAACGCCGGGTATATCCGCATCTCTTTCGGAAAACAACGGCCACCAATATCATCAAGCGTGGTGGCAGTGTCCATGATGCGGGGGAGTACCTGGGGCACAAGGAGCGGAGCACGGCAGGACGGTACTATACTTACATGGGTAAAGATCATACGGTAGAGATTTTTAAGAAGTACGTGGCGATTGTTTAAAAGAAATATGATTTTAGTACATTGATAATTGAATAACGACGGTTGTAGTGGTATAGTTTTTTTATAATCTAGGCAAGGACAATATGATAGATGGAAGAATATATAAATTATTTCTTGGATATGGTAAATTGGAGACCAAAAATAAATGTGCATCTTTATGATAATGAAATCGAAATGCACAAAGCAAGAATAGAGATGACCAAGGATGAATTGATACGAAAGTACTTAGAAAGTGAAAACAATGCAACTTCATCAGGAACATATATTATTCCTCCCCAAAATGACGAGGAATATGATATTTTGTTAGTCAAATCAGGTATTCTTATATATCAACTGTGGCATGAGATGGTTCATATATTCAATTATCATAATGCGATTGAAAGTGGGTATTATTACTTAAATTTAATCACTAATCCAACTCATTTTAATTGGGATGAATTTCAAGCAAGAAAAATTTCAACTATTATGTACTTCAAATATTTAGAAGATGTAAGTGGAGAAAGGTTTAATTCACAAGAACGTTTTGACGTTTTAGCTAAAATGTTACAAAAAGAAATAAAAGATTCAGAACTTGTAGATGAGAATATAGTTAAATACAATTTAATGCAGTATTTGGGCTTTGTATCAGGGGTTGAGGAAATTTGTAAAGGGTTTTTTAAATTGCCGGAATTTATAGAAAGTACACCTATGATATTGAAACAATATAAAGATTTGAATTACAGTTAATGAGACAAAAATACCAACCGTCAATATTCGATGGTTGGTATTTTTTTGCGCAAAAATAGAAGGGAAGTGTAGTGTTTGACAGAAATTGAAAAAAAGAAAGAGTATTTAAAAAGCTACGAAAGAGCAGTAAGACAGATGGAAAGACGAGCAGAGAGAATTAAGGAAATGAGGCTTGGACAGATTATTCCGTCTACAGATAATAATGGAATGCCCCATGCGCATAATGCAGCTGACATGTCCGGATATGTGGCGCTGCTGGATGCGGAAGAACGTAAGTATCTTAAAGCGCGATATAGATGTGTGAGGTTATGCAAGGAGATCACAGATAAGATAGAGAGAATGGGGCAGGACAATGAAAAGGACATACTGCTATATCGTTATATACAGAGAATGTCATGGGAACAAATTGCAGTAAAAATGAACTATTCTTGGCAGTGGGTACATAAAATTCACGCAAAAGCATTGCATGATTTTAAAATAGGCGACTAAAAGCGATAGAAAGCGATACTACATGTGTGCTATAGTGTATGCAGGTGAAACAGGAGGAGAGCATCGGGTAAAACCGGTGCTTTTGTTATTATATGCTGAGATCATGTGCTTATTGCGGTAGAATACACGATAGTAAATATGACTGTGGAAAAAGACCCAAGAGAATGCGCAAGAGGAATGATAAGGATAGTTTTAGGTCAACAGCACAGTGGCAACATAAGGCAGAGGAGATAAAGGAGAGAGACAATTACCTCTGTCAGATATGCATAAGAGATCTATACAACACCACATATAGAGTAAATTGCGATCGATTATCGGTACATCATGCAATACCATTACAGATAGATTATAGCAAGAGACTTGACAATGATAATCTTATCACCCTATGCGATAAACATCATGAGATGGCAGAGAACGGAGCAATACCTTACGAGGTAGTAAGAGGGATTATTGATGAGCAAGAGTGCGGAGTATCCCCCGCGGTATGGAAGGGCCACAAAAAATAGCGCTTTCTAGACCTACGGCACACCCTTTTACACAAAATATTCCCACATCAACTTTTTTTGAAAGGAGGAAGTCGGATGCCAACACCACCTAAACCATATACGGTTATTAAAAGCGAAAAAAAGTCTCATAGGACAAAAGCGGAATTGTCAGCCAGAAAGCGCGGAGAAGAGAGCTTGAAGACTTCTGGAACTTTCAAGGAAAGAGCAGAAGTGAAACAAAATCCGGTTGCTCATAATGAGTTTAAAAGACTAAAGAAAATATTATCGGAAATAGACAAAAATGATGCCATTTATGAAGCAGTAATAAACAGATATTGCATGCTGCAAGCTGAATGTGTAGAAATTGAAGAACGGAGAAAAACATATCAAGAGTTACTTGCTGAGGTAAGACAGGCAATAAAAAAGCTGGATGAAGCGGATAAAGAAAATTATGTTATGGAACTTGCAGAAATAGCAAGAAGTATGGCGTTAATATCCGGTCAGATCGGGGCATGTGATAAAATACTCGGATCTAAGAGAAAAATGCTCTTGGATATAGAAAAAGAAAATATCATGACAATCGCTTCAGCCTTAAGGTCCATACCTAAGAACGTTGAAAAGGAGAAAAATCCGCTTCTGGCTGTACTGGAAGGATGATGAAATTGATACAAGACAGCGTGGCATATAAATACTGTGAATGGGCTGTAAAGAAAAGCAACAAAAAAGTGCCAAAGTATGTCAAGGCCCAGTGTAAATCATGGATCAGTATAGTAAAAGGCAAGGATAAAGAGGCATATGTAGATGAAAAAGTATATGAAAAGATTGTCAGAGTATTGCATCTGATGATACATCCGGATTTATATGCTCCATTGGATGAGTGCCTGGAACAGTATGCAATGTTTTTAATTACTGCTACGTTTTGTACAAAATTAAGAAATGATGAAAACCAAGACATAAGATATTACCAAACGGTACTGCTGAAGATAGCCCGTAAGAATTTCAAAACATTTAACTCTGGTGTGATTTTTATATTGTTGATGCTGACAGAACCCCGATTTTCGAGGTTCTTTTCTGTTGCTCCCGATTTGAAGTTATCAAGAGAGCTGCAGCTGGCAATCAGGAAAATTATAAAAATGTCCCCAGCGCTAAGTGATGAATTGAATCCGGCATTTAAGAACCTTAGGAGTGAAATCCGGTGTCTCATAACAGAGTCAGAATACACACCTCTTGCTTACTCCGAAGATAAGATGGATGGTAAACTGGCAAATGCCTATCTGGCGGACGAGGCAGGGGCTATGGACTCATACCCGGTAGAAGCCATGAGGTCATCACAGATCACGCTGTTAAATAAGCTCGGTGTTATTATCTCCACAGAATATCCAAATGACAATAATGTCATGATTGATGAGGTTGATAAAGCCAAAAAGGTGCTCGACGGTCTACGGAAAAATAGAAGGACTTTCTCACTGATTTACGAACCGGACGATTATCTCCTCACAAATGACCAATGGAAAAGCAATGACCTGATAATCTATCAGAGCAATCCAGTATCGGTTAATAATCGTACCGTTTTTGATGCAATAGCAGATATGCGGGCTGATGCCGTGGACTATGAGAATAAACGGGAAAATTACCTGTGTAAGCACAACAATATAAAATACATCAGTCTTGGTGTTGAAGGATATGTGGAGATTACAAAAGTACGGGAGTGCAAAAGGAAAGCAGATGATAGCTGGTGGAATGGCAGACGGGTATGGATTGGGCTTGATTTTTCCATGTCTGAGGACAATGTATGCGTATGTATGGAAACGTACGAAGGAGAGGACGAAGAGTCATGCGAAATCTATTCTAAAGTATTTGGATTTATACCAACGGATAAAATTGAGCAGAAAACAAAACGTGAAGATGTCGACTACAGACGGTTAATAAGAGAGGGCTGTTGCTTTGCATGCGGTGACGAGATAGTGTCCTACTCGTATATAGAAAAGTTTATCATGAGCCTGCCAGAAAAATATGGCGTGAAAATCGAGCAGGTAGGGTATGACAGATGGAATGCTATATCGTCTGTTCAAAAATTGGAAGAAAACGGCATTGAATGCGTAGAAATCAAACAGCATTCTAGTGTATTACATTCACCAACAAAATTGTTAAAGGAAAAGATATTAAGCAAGAAATACCACTACGATGAAAACCTGATGCTTGAAATCAATTTTCAGAATGCAAGATGCACGGAAGATACCAATAAAAACAAGTATGTAAATAAAAAGAAATCAGCGGGCAAAGTTGATCAAGTGGTTGGAAACATCAATGCAACGTATTTGATTGAACAAGAGATATTATATGGGATGTCTGATTTTACCGTACAGACCGGATAGGAGGATATATGGGATTATTTAAAAAGCGAGCGGAAGAAGTACAGGACACACAAACAACACAGGAAGAGGAAGTGTTGTTTGCCAGTCTGTCAGATGACTTTATTGACTTTGATACGGCAATGAAGATCCCCGCTTTTTCTGCGTGTGTGAATTTGATCGCAAATACAATATCGATGATACCAATAAAACTCTATAAAAGAGAAGGGGAAATGGTACATGAAGTCAAAGATGACTACCGGGTAAGTTTGTTAAACGAAGATACGAAAGATACACTTACGGCAGCAGATATGAAAAGACAGCTGGTAAGGGACTATTTTGACAAAGGCGGTTATGTATATATAGAGCGCAGTGGCAATAAAATAGAGTCTTTGCGCTATGTGGATAACAAGGAAATATCCTTCCTGTATACCTGCGATCCGATTTTTAAAGATTACAAGATCATGGTAAGGGATGTATCATATGAGCCTTTTGATTTTGTTAAGGCGCTTCGAGCTACAAAAAACGGAAGAGAAAGTATGTCAGTAGTCGCTGAAAACAAAGAAATCTTGATGGTAGCATATAACAGCTTACGTTTTGAAAAAAATCTTGTAAAAACAGGAGGCAATAAGAAAGGTTTCATTAAGGCCCCGAGAAAATTAGCAGAGGATGCAATGAAAAAGCTGAAAGAAGCGTGGAGGAAATTGTATCAGAACAATTCAGAGAACGTTGTCATACTGAATGATGGACTTGATTTTCAAGAATCGTCAAATTCGTGCGTTGAAATCCAGTTAAACGAAAATAAAAAGGTAAATGCAGAGGAGATCTATAAGATATTTAGTATGCCAAAAGAGACAATCGAAAGTGGCGGAAAAATAGTACAGTTTATTCAATACTGCATTGTACCAGTACTAAATGTAATCGAGACAAGTCTTAATCGAGATTTATTGCTGGAAAACGAAAAAGATAAGCTTTTCTTTAAGGCGGATATATCGGAACTTACCAGAGCGGATATAAAGACCAGATATGACGCATATGCGACAGCAATCGAGCATGGCTTTTTACAGATTGATGATGTTCGTGAGATGGAAAACAAACCGAAGCTCGGCTTAGATTTTATCAAATTAGGGCTTCAGGATGTTATATATGACACAAAGTCAAAACAATTTTATATTCCAAACATGAATGCAAATGGAGGAATAGGAAAGGAGGGAAAATATGTTTCAGGTACAAGTGAGAAGTGACAGAGTAATCATTGATGGTTATGTAAATGCAGTCGGAAGGGACTCAAGACCTATAAGGGACACAAAAACAGGAGAACGGTTCATTGAGCAGATTGTGCCAGGCGCTTTTAAACGTGCGCTTAGAAGAAATGAGGTAAAATTGCTGCTCGACCATGACGCAAATAGGAACCTTGGATCCACCGAAACGAACCTCGAATTGTACGAGGATGCAATCGGGTTAAGGGCTCATGCAGAAATAACGGATGCGGAAGTGATCGAGAAAGCGCGCAATAAGAAATTACGCGGCTGGTCTTTTGGATTTTATGAACAGGACGCATCCGAGGAAACGACTGCAAATGGAATGAAAAGACGATATGTCGAGGATCTCATTTTAGAAGAGGTATCCCTGATAGATGAGAAAAAGATCCCATGTTATCAGGGAACATCTATCGAGACCAGAGCGGAGGGATCCGAACTGGTTAAGACTGAGTTGATTGAGGTAAGAGCTGAGTACTCAGAGGAGGAAAATCAGAAGCTGCCCATTGACTATAGCAAATATACAAATCGCATCAAAGAATTGGAGGAAAAGTGATGAAAAGAAAGACGATCGCAAAAAATTGGCTGCAGAAAAGAGCGGAGGATTTAAAGACGCTGAAAGAGCAGAGGGCCGAACTGGTGGGGCAGATGAAGGAACTTGCCGAAAAGGTGCAGAAAGAAGAACGTGCCATGACGGAAGAGGAGGATACGCAGTTTGGTGATCTGGATGAGAAGGTAAAGGCCATTGACAGCACGATCATGAAGCTTGAGCGTGCAAGGGATCTTAAGCTTAATGTGGTGTCGAAAGAAAAGAAAGAAGAACTTAAGGTTGAAGAACAGGAAGAAAGAGCGTTTGACAGGTATATCCGTACCGTATGTGCGGGAGAGTCCTACCAGGAGCGTGCAGGAGAGCAAAATATTACTATGGGTAATAACGGTGCTGTCATTCCTGAAACAATCGCAAACAGAATTATTACAACGGTAAAGGATATCTGCCCGATTTTCGCAAAGGCAACCATTTACAATGTAAAGGGCACTCTTAAAATCCCGAAATGGGGGCTTGCAAACAGCACGCATGACATCACGGTATCTTACCAGGAGGAATTTACCGATATTACAGCAGATGCAGGCAAATTTACAAGCATTGATTTGTCCGGTTACCTCGCCGGTGCTCTTGTACTGATCGGCAAATCTGTTGTAAACAATGCAGGAGTTGATGTTGTGGGGTTTGTAGTAACAGAGATGGCGAAAAAAATCAGTGAATTTTTGGAAAAAGAATTACTGGTTGGTACATCCGGAAAAGCTGACGGCGCACTATCCTGTACCAATAAGCTGATCGCTGCGGCTGCTGGTGTTATTACTGCAGATGAGCTTATTGAATTACAGGCAATGGTAAAACAGGTATATCAGAAGGATGCTTGTTGGATTATGAACCCGGATACCTTTACTGCTATCAGAAAATTAAAAGATGCAAATAACAGATATCTGTTACAGGACGATGTGACTGGCGAATTCCCTTATCGTTTGCTTGGCAAGCCTGTATATCTGTCCGACAATATGCCTAAGATCGCAGCATCAGCAAAAACCGTATTATACGGCGATTTGAGCGGTTTATCTGTAAATATGAGGGAAAATATCAGCATTCAGGTACTGCTTGAAAAATATGCAACACAGCATGCAGTAGGTTTTGTGTCATGGTTTGAGTTTGATGCAAAGATCACCGAAGAACAGAAACTTGCGGTTCTCGAGCAAAAAGCGTCATAAGAGGTGGCTTATGAAAATAAGAGCATTGACGAGTTTTTCAGGAATGCTCTGTATGGCCAAGGGAGAGATCATTGAGTGTGATAATAAGTCACTACTTGATGATCTCTTTTCGGCTGGATATATAGAGCCTTTGGAAGAAAAGAAAGCCCTGAAAAGGAGCGTGAAAAAGAGTGAAAATCAGTGAAATAACTGAAAATGATGTTGCTGATTATCTGAAGCTGGATGAAGGACAATATAATGTTGAGGAAATCAGGGCTGCAATGAAAGCAGCAGAGGAATTTATAATTGATTACACAGGCCTTAGCAAGGAAGAAATCGATCAGAAAGAGAAGTTTTGGATTGCATATATGACATTGTGCCAGGACATGATCGATAATCGATCCTTTTATGTTGAAAAAAGCAGAACAAATAAGGTGGTTGAGTCTATACTTAGCATGCACTGTGTAAATCTGTTATAAACGGAGGAATACCATGAATGTTAATCCGGGCGAGCTCAATAAAAGGATAAAAATTGTATCCTTTACCAGTGAAAGTGATGAGGATGGTTTTCAGCTCGAAAAGAAAGAAGTGACGGTGAGGGATACATGGGCCAAGGTGACGCGGGTAAGCGTGAGCGAAGTCATGAAAGCAGCAAGTGAGATCAATCTTGAAAGATGCAGATTTTTGGTGCGATTTACGCCTACCGAGATCACAAGAGATATGTTTGTATATTATGCTGGTAAATACTATCAGATTGAGTATGCAAATAATTATCAAGACTCCAATGAGTACGTTGAGATCATGGCAGAAGCGGGGGAAAGATGATGGCGTTATTTAATGTTGATTTTCCAGATGATTTTTTATCTGAATTGTTTGGCGCAAATTTTGAAGAAATTGCCGAAGCAGCTTTAAATGAAGCAGCCCCTATTTTAGAGAAATCCGTGAAAAAGGAATGCGCAAGCGTTATCGAACATGAGGACGTCTCAGAAGTGGTAGAGTCTATCAAAGCTGGAAAGGCTAAAAGGACAAAGACGGATGCATTTATTGTGAATGTGGCACCAAAAGGATATAGCAAAACAAAGACATATAAGCATCAAAAAAGCGGAAGGTCATACCCAGTTTCAAATGCGCTGAAAATGATTTGGAAGGAATATGGCATACCGGGGAGACAAGCTCCAAGACCTTTTTTAGATGTCGCTTGCGACAACGTAAGAAATGAGGTCATAGAAAAGATGCAGGAAGTCTTTGATGGAAAGGTTGATACAAAATGAGCCAAAACAAGATAAAAAAGTTGCTATGTGAGACTGGCTTACCGGTTGAACTGGATTTATACACAGGAAAAAGTGATAAGTATATTACTTTTACCTATGCAAGTGAAAGACCGGGAGAATTCGCTGATAATATGGTCACAACCAAGATCGTCAACTTGCAAATCCAATTAGTCACACCAAAAGACTTTAATTATTTGGATTTGAAAAATAAAATCTGGGACTTGTTAGAACAAGCAGATTTTACAGTGACAACAGTCAGAAGTTTTCTGGGTGATGTCATTATGGGAACAGAAAAAATAAGACAAACCGTATTTGATGTGTCATATGCGGAAACAAGAAAAATGGAGGATAAATAGAATGTCATATATTGGATTAGCAAAACCTTATATTGCAAAGTTAAAGTCACAGACAACATCACCGGAAGGGGTAACCACTCCGGTGTATGAAAAAGGTTTTAAGTGTGGTAAGGCAGTCAGCGTAAATATCACGCCAAACTACAATGAGGCCAAGCTTTATGCCGACAACACTCTTGATGAGTATGTAAAGGAATTTAAGGACGGAACAATGAAGCTGGGAACCGACCGGCTTCCGAAAGAAGCAGATGGAGTTGTTTTTTCACACGAGGTATCTGAAGACGGCACCACCGTAACATACAAAACCGGGGACAGCGCTAACTGGTGCGGCGTAGGTGTGTATGTAGATGAAATCCTTGATGGCGTGAAACAGTATGTGGCCATTGTGGTATTCAAAACCAAGTTTACTGAAGCAGCTATGGATTATGAGACAAAGGGTGAAAATATTACTTTCAAAACACCTTCTATGGAGGGATCAATCTCTGCGCTGGATGATACCCGGTGGAAGATTACAAAAACCTTTGACAAGGAGAGCGAGGCCGAGGCGTTTATCAAGACTACCCTGAATATTGCAGATTAAGATAAGCTGCGCCGGGATAATAGAAAATGAGAGAGCATGTGGTTGATACTGCGTGCTCTCTTTTTCGTTACCAAGAATATACAGAGCAGTTCGGTGGATTGCTTTGCAATAGGGAGGATAGGATCATGTTTGAAAACTTAAACACCATTACACTTCAAGGAGAAAAATATCCAATTCGCTGCGACATTAATGTCTGTGAAATGCTTCAGGACGAATTTGGTTCTTTAGCTGAATTTGAAAGAAGGCTATTGGGGCTTGAATTTCAGAGGGATGCAAAAGGCCAGATAAGAACTACAGTCCGGCCAGAGGACGGAAGAGCAGTGCCAGATTTCAAACTGACAGAACCGTCAATAAAGGCAATTCGTATTGCCATTAAAACAATGACACAGGAGGGAAAGCTCTTTGCATTGGAGCAGGGGGATCCGGTACCGGATATTGATGTTGATAAGGCCATTTTAAATATGCAGTTTGACAGGGGAAACGTGGCAAAACAGCTTCATGAAGAATATGCCCGCTGCTTAGAACAAAAAAACGTGAAGACCTCCAAATCTGTGTAAATGAGAAAAAAAGCTTTGAGGATGAACCTATCCAGTTTTGGAGGATAAGAGCAAATGGAATAATAATGGGCCTTAGCATTGCGGAGATCGGACGCCTGAGGCTCGGATATTTTTATCAGATGTTTTATGCATATCAGGAGCATTATAACATGATGATTGAGAAAAAGATCTATGTGTTACCTGAGAAGCGGACATCTATATTAGACCTTTAAGGAGCATAAATATGAGCGACAAGAAGAAAATTGGCGCAAAGATCGTAGTAGATGGGGAGAAGGAGTTTCGGACAGCCCTAACTGCATGTAAAAATACAACAAATCAGTATAAAAGTGAATTGTCATTATTGACAGCTCAATTTACAAAGAATCAGAATTCCTTGGAAGCGCTTACAAAGAAGCAGGAGGCGTATAGCAGGATTGCCGATGAGGTGACACATAAAAAGGAACTTTACCGTAAAGTGCAGGAGGAGTCTGTTCGTGTATATGAAAAGGAAGAGGAGAAGCTTTCGAGCCTGGCTAAAGCACGGGAGGATGCAGCAAGGAAGCTTGAAGAGGCAAAGGGATTATATGAGGCAGGTTCTAAAGAACTAGGAGAATATGAACAGGCGCTTTCTGATAGTAACAGAGCATACGAAAAGCAAAAAACGGCTCTGGAAAATCTGAATAACAGGATTACAAATTATCAGACAGAGATTAATAAGGCAGATGCAGAACTGGCAAACATCAATGCCACTATGGCATCCAATGAGACATACATTAAGGAAGCAAAGTCTTCTTACGATAACACGGCAAAATCTATTGATGAGTTCGGAAATGAAGTGAGCGAGACTTCAGATAAAGTTAATTTGTTTGGAGATATTCTTAAGGCAACTCTTGCGGCGGATGTGATCAGAGCAGGGGTACAGAGGCTGGCGGATGGCTTAAAAGAAGTATCTACTTATGCAGTTGATGTAGGATCCACATTTGAAGCATCCATGAGTAATGTAGCGGCTCTGTCTAAGGCGACCGGAGGTGATCTGGAAGATCTTACGGAAAAGGCAAGGCAGATGGGAGCAGCTACAATATATTCTGCTTCGGAAGCAGCTGACGCATTTTCTTATATGGCTTTGGCCGGATGGAATACAAAGCAGATGCTGGCAGGTATTCAGCCGGTACTGAACCTGGCGGCTGCTGCAAATATGGATCTTGCAAAGGCATCAGACATAGTAACTGACTATTTAACGGCCTTTGGCCTGGAAGCGAAGGATGCGGGGCATTTTGCGGATCTCATGGCTGAAGCTATGTCTACCTCCAATACAACAGTAGAACTGCTGGGGGAATCTTATAAGGACTGTGCAGCAACGGCACATTCTCTGGGATATCAGGTTGAAGATGTTACAGCCGTTCTTGCAACAATGGCAAATGCCGGTGTTAAAGGAGGAGAAGCCGGTACCGCTCTTAGCGCCATTATGACCAGATTGGCGACTGATACAAAAGACTGTAACGAAAAACTGGAAGAATATGGCGTAAGAGTTTATGACAGCGGGGGGAATATTCGTGACTTATCACTAATCTTGAATGAAATGGGGGGCATCTGGGATAGCCTTACAGATAAGCAGCAGTCTAATCTTGCAAAAAGCGTAGCTGGACAAAATCATTACTCAAAATTACTGACGATCATGGCCGGAGTATCAGAGCAGGCAGCGGCAGCAGGACAATCATTTAATGATTATGCTGCTTCTCTGCGCTCCTGCGATGGAGCAGCAGAGAAAATGGCGGCAACCATGCAGGATAATCTTAAGGGTAAGATTACGATCATGAAGTCTGCATTGGAAGGCTTTGGCATTGCAGTTTATGATGTGTTCGACGATACGATGAAAACATCAGTGGATAGTGCCACAGATGCAATCAGTATGCTGGAAGATCAGATTTCAGACGGAAATCTCGGGGTTTCTCTGAACCGGTTGGCCAAAGATGTAGATGAACTTGCGGAGGAATTTATTAAAACAGCAACGGAAGCACTTCCGGGCATGATTGATGGTGTGTCATGGGTGATCGAAAATGGAGATACCATTGCAGGTGTCCTGGAGGGAGCTGTGGCAGGTTATCTGGCATATAAGGCAGCAGTTATGGCGGCAACAATAGCAACAGAGGGATTTTCCGTGGCCTTAAGCCTTAATCCTGTCGGAGTGCTGGCAGCAGCGCTGGCATTTTGCACGGTGGAGGTAGCAAAGTTTGTTACAACTGTGAAAGATGTTTCACCTGAAATAGCGGAGCTGGCTAACAGTGCAGACCGATTGGAAAGTAAGTCTCAGACACTGGCTAATAGTGCGAGAAAACTGCAAAGTGGATTTGATGTAGAACGGCAATATATTAATAGACTGAAGAATGAACTTGCGGATTTAAACGCTAAAGAACAGTTATCAGCAGAAGAAAAGAAGCGGGTAAAGGAGATTGTAGATAAATTAAATGCTTCATTCGAGGGCTTAAATCTGTCAGTGGATCAACAGACAGGAAAAGTACAGCAGGCTTCCGAGTCATGGGAAACATACATAGATACTCAGCTGAAGCAGGCACAGCTGGAAAGTGTACTTGAAAAAATAAATGAGCTGGAAGAACAGAAGATTGATAATGAGATTAAACTCATGGAAATCCAGAATGAAATCAATGATGATACCCTGATGGCAGCACATGCCAACCAGGAATACATTGATGGATTGATGATGAAGGTAGATCTTACTGAACAAGAATCTGCGGCACTGGAAAAACACCAGGAAATAATGTCAAAGGTTACCGCCGATCAGCTTGTTTTACTGCAAGAAAATGATGAACTGGTACAAAGTAATGAGGATCTGTGTGAACAGCAGAATTTACTAAAACAGTATATGGATGAAAATATTGGCGTAATAGATGACCAGGCACAGTCAATGAGCGATGCATCAGGGGCCTGTGAGGATTACGCCAATTCCTTGGCAGAAGTAGATGAACAGCTACAAGAGGAAATAGAATCCTTACAAGGTGTACTTGAAAAACAAGTGAATTCATTTGATGCCGTAGCGGAGGCGGCAACAGTATCAAAGGAAGAAATTTTGACCAATTTGCAGGATCAGTTAGAGGCAATGCAAAATTGGTCAGAAAACATGGATACGCTTGCCGAAAGAGGCATTAATGATGGATTGCTTGCTAAATTGGCCAATATGGGACCGGCCGGCGCCGGATATGTACAGGCATTTATGGATATGACTGGCCCAGAACTAGAATCTGCTGGGGAAATATTTTCAGAATCGTTGTCCTTATCTGATGAGACAGCTGCACGTTTAGCAGAGGAGTATTATACAGCAGGCGTAAATGTATCACAAAAATGGGTGGATGGTTCCTGGGTAGCTGTGGAAGAGGGTGGTGGTGAAAAAACTGCAAAAGGACTGGTAGATTCTTTTACAGGCTCATCGGAATGGGAGAGAATGAGCCCGGAAATCCGCACAAAGGTAGCTGCTGCGATTGAAGCGTCCGGGGGAGCGGTAGACGATACTACGGAAACACTGCAGCAGATCCCGAACAAAATGGTAAGCGCTCTGATGGAATCCTCTGAATGGGAGAAGTTGGATACAGAAACCAGGGAAAAAATTCTTTCGGTATCGACAGCAATAGATGAAGAGGCAGAAAACTTTTACGCCTCCGGGAAAAAGGCGGGCCAGCAAACTGTTCAGGGAATGATAGATGGACAAGGCGAGGTAAAGGAAGAGGCCATAAATAAGAGTACAGAGGTGGGAAATGATGTAATAGATGCAATTAATACATCTACAGGATGTACGGGAGCTGAAGGGGAAGGAGGCGCCACCAGTTCTACCAAGACTAAGGATACCGGAAAAGCGGTGGTGCAGGGGATTACAGATGGTATAGATGATAATGAAAAAAGAATTACATTAAATACTGCCATTGATGATCTATGTACCGGGATTAAGAGCCCGATCGAAGAGCAGCTGTCATCTGAAAACTTTTCGACTATAGGGAAGGAAATCGGCCAGGGACTGGCAACGGGAATAGAAGAAAGTACACCTACCGCGGTAGCAGCAGCAAAGAAGCTTGCTCAGTCAGTAGAGAGTGCTGCGAAAACAACACTACAGATCAACTCTCCGTCAAAAGTATTTAAACGGATTGGCTATGGAATTCCGGAAGGCCTTGCAATGGGGGTGGATGAAAAAGCATATCTGGCATTAAATGCGATTGGAAATATGACTCAAAAAGTTGTGCAGAGTACGCCGGAAATGAGAGGAGAGTACTCTTTATCCAACATGAGAAAGGCGGAAGGATATGGAGAAAAATATGATATAGATCAGGTAATAAATATATATAGCCAAACGGATGATCTGGTTGAAACAACAAGAAAGTTTCGGGAATCTCAAAAGGAGGCGGCAGAAGAATGGTGACAGACAGAGAGGTAACTGTTTCAAATGGGAAAAAGACTATGAAACTTACCAAAAGACCGCTGTGGTTTAATGCGATAGAAGGAGGGGACAGTGTAGATGTTAAAATCGTGACATCACAAGGATATGACCAGGTTGGTGAAACACTTGTTAATTCCTATGTCGCAAGCAGAGAATTGACCCTGAAAGGACAGATACAGGCAAGTACAACTTATCAGATGCAGACAATCCGCACTGACTTAATTGATTTGTTTGTCCCACAGGCAGAAATAAATATTAGTCACTATTATGGAGGACAAAGAAGAGTTCTAAAAGCTGTGGTGACAAAAAGCCCAAAATTCAAATTTACGGATGTTTCAATGGTGCAGGAGTATGAGGTGAAAATGACTGCACCGGATCCTTATTGGACGGATGAGACAGAGTCTGTTCATAACATAGCTGATTACATAGGGAGCTTTCATTTTCCCTTAAGCATTCCAAAGGAAAAAGGCGTTATATTTGGATATAAAAATCCAGTATTGATTGCAACAATACATAATGCATCTCCTGTGAAAATTGGGATGGAAATTGCCTTTATTGCACATGGAACAGTGAAAAATCCAATGCTGTTTGATGTGAAATTAAGAAAATTCATTCAGATTAATACAACTATGAAGGATGGTGATGAGATACGCATACAAACAGGGGAAGATAGAACCATCACAAGAAACCGGCTTGGAGTAAAAGAGAATTTTATGGGGCATATTGACATTGCCGGAGGAGGATATTCTTTTCTTGAATTACAGCCGGGAGATAATCTCTTTAGGTATGGAGCGGAAGAGGGCGGGTCTTTGTTAGAAGTGAAAATTTATTACAAAAATAAATATCCGGGGGTGTGAAGTATGGAATTCTATATTTTGGATCCAGCAATTAATATCATAGACTCTTTTAAAGTGTATGAAGCCATTATATGGGAAACAAAGTTCAATGAGCCGGGAAGTTTTAAGGCATCTTTTGCCTTTACAGAAAAATTAAACCAGATGCTTCAGATCGGAAACATATTGTATAAAACGGATGAAGAGGAACCAGGGATTATAACCTATAAAATTCTCAAAATGGATGCAAAGGGGAATGAGACAATCCAGGTTCAGGGATATATGGCATCCAGGTATTTCTCACAGAGAATTATATGGGGAAAAATGGTGATGACAGGAACCCCGGAAATTATGATGAGAAAGATGATACAGGATCAGGTTATCAGTCCTAAGGATGAGGACAGAAAGATGCCATTGATCCGATTAGGGGAAGTGCATAATTTTAATGTGGACACCATAGAAAAGCAGATTTCCTATGATAATTTATTGTCGGCATTGACTGAGCTATCCAGAATATCCGGGATCGGGTTTAGACTTCGGCTTGATATGGCCCAGCGACTTTTCTATTTTGAAACTTATATGGGAAGAGATCGAACGGAAGGAACTTCAGAACCATGTATCTTTTCAAGAGATTTTGGAAATGTAAGTACGCAAAATTATGAAAAAAATTCCAAGAATTATAAAAATGTATGTCTGATCGGGGGAAAAGGTGAAGATGCAAACCGAATACTTCAAACCGTTGGATCCGGAAAAGGAATTGATAGATATGAAATGTTTTACAATGCGACCTCCATAAGTGATAAAGATATTACGGAGCAGGAATACCTGGAACAGCTGAAAACAAAAGGAAATGAGAAAATGACATCCTATGCAATGGTAGAATGCTTTTCTAATAAGGTCGATATCAATAAATCTATGTTTTTTGAGTTGGGGGATCAAGTTACCTGCGTAGATGATAAGTGGGGGATTACCCTAAATACTCAGGTTAAGGGAATACAAAAAGGGTTGTCAAAAAAAGAATACAGTGTGGTAGTTACCTTTGGAGATGAAGTCCCTACACTGACATCTTTGATCAAAGCACAATATTAAAGGAGGAAAAAGATGGCGTTAGCATGTGAAAAATCATTTCCGTTTGATTCGGAAATAGTAAATGGAGAATACGATCGCACCTATTTGGCAGATGATTTTGCACAGTACTTCCGTGAATTAATATATTCAGGAGTATTTATGAAAGAATCTACAAACCTGCAGGTACTTGCCAATGGAGATATGACACTGACAATGAAAGCAGGGGGAGCGATTATTGACGGATACCGCTACCAGAACAAAAACGATATTACAATTTCTATTCCAACAGCGGATGCGGTTCTGGATAGAATTGATCGTGTTTCTATTACCTGGGATAAAGATGCCAGGGAAATTCACTATGAGTACATTGAAGGTACACCTGCAGTTAATCCGGTACCAACAGAAATCAGAAGAGATGCTGAGCATAAGGATTATATTGTGGCAGATATTGCCGTGGCAGCAGGTGCAATATCTATTAAGCAGACAGAAATCACGGATCAGCGCCTGAACACAGAGGTATGCGGTCTTGCAACACCTTTTGCGGAATTTGACTCACAGACATTGTATGAAAAGATTGAAGCATATTATGCAGAAATGCAGTTAAAGACGGAAAACTGGACGCAGGAGGAGAAAGATAAATTTACAACATGGTTTGCTGATATTAAAAATCAGCTGGCAGGAGATGTTGCCGCAAATCTGCAATTACAGATCGGGACATTGGATGTACTAAAAACAAACGATAAGTCAAGTCTGGTTGCAGCAATCAATGAGGTTAATGCAAAAGAGGTGGATGTACTTGACACACGGGAGGAGATACAAGCAAATACCACAGCTGGGAAAGTGGCCGGAGCATTGCCGGTGAAAGAGTTATATAATAGCTTAGGTAACATAAGCGGTCCTATTGGTTATCCGGATATGACACAACAAATTTTTTCTAATACTGCAGCTCAGGCGTTTACTTGGACTGCTACACAGAATTGCTGGGTTTATGGATGGTGTTGTACTAAAGGTACCAATGCTGGTTCAGCAATAAAGCTTAATGGCGAAAATGTTATATTGGCTCATGGAGTTACAAATGCAGAGGTTCAAGTAGGCTCTATTTTCCCATGTAAAAAAGGGGATGTAGTAAGTAAGGTTGCAAATGGGACAACTACGGGACTTATTGTTGCCTATGCTATGAGATAAGCTTAAATTCTTTTAATCTGGGTACGCTCTGCTGATTTTTTATTTAAAAAATAAATATTGCGCAAGATGTATTGACATATTACGCAATATGACATTAGCAGAAGTATTAACCGCCGCCATGCGATCATTACCACCGCCAGGGAAAGAAGATATAGATTTTATAAAAAGAAATCATGCTTTAAGTTAAGTGAAGAGCAAAAACTAAATAATTGTCATGCGGTGCTTTTGCTGCATGAGGGATTAATAGGAGCCAACCGGCATATCAGATACCGGGGGCTCCTATTTTATACCGGGAAAACCCGGAGAAAGGAGAGCGAAATGCTCATAATGAAATATGAAGGTCTAAAGACAGAATACACTGTAGCCTTTAGTAGAATATCAGATCATGTGATCCAGCTGTTGGGAGATTTCCCGGCAAAGACAAAAGGTTTTTCCTTAAGCCGGGAGGGAAAAGAAGATAACTGGGATTATTCTGGGTTCAAGACTGTTTATCGTGCGGCTGATGGTGGCGTGCAGTTCTCAGATGATGGATCAGTGTATATCGCACCTGAGCCTGAACCGGAGCCGGAACCATATGTTCCGACACTTGACGAGGTAAAAGAATACAAGAAGCAGGAGATCATGAGCGCATATCAGACAGTTAAAACATCCGGATTTGATATTGAACTTTCAGGAGGAACAGAACACTTTCCTCTGACGGATGAGGATGTAACTTTCCTGTTTGGTAAGCAGCTGGAACTTCAGGCCAGCACAGAAGAAAAAATATCATATCAGGATTCAGATAATCGATGCAAGCTGTATTCTAGGGAGGATATGCAGCTAATCATTAATAAGGCGCTGCTGTTTGTAAACTTTCAGACAACATACCGGAACAATTTATGTGAATGGGTGGATGAGTGCAGTGAAAAGGATCAGGTTGAAAGTATTGCTTATGGTATTCCCATTCCGGCAATGTATCAGAATGATGTTTATAAAAAATATTTATCACAGATGGAAGGAGCCGCATAATGGAAGCTGTTTTGTTTCTGATTGGTGGAAGAATATATACATGGATAGAATTAATGTGCAGGGGGAGAACACATTGGACAATGTTTTTACTTGGCGGCGCCTGCTTTGTAGTAGTGGGTCTGTTAAATGAATATCAATACAAATGGAACCAGTCATTGCTCTTTCAGAGTTTTGTAGGAGCGCTTCTGATAACAGCTATGGAGTTTTTGACAGGATGTATTGTTAATTTATGGTTGAAATGGCAAGTATGGGATTACTCAAACTTGCCATTTAATTTATTAGGGCAGGTATGCCTATATTTCTTTCTATTATGGATACCAATGGCTGCAATCTGCATAGTTTTGGACGATTGGGTGAGATATTTTCTTTATCTTGAATTAAATAAAATCTTTCCGTGGATGCAAAAGCGCCAACGGCCAAGATATTACTTTTTGAGAAAGGAGGGAACCCGATGGAGTCAATCATAGCAGCTGCAATCAGCGGCGCAGTAACACTCATTGTCTGTATGGTGAATAACCATTATCAAAATGCTTCAACCAGAAACCTGCTCGATTACAGGCTTACGAAGTTGGAGGAAAAAGTAGACAAGCACAATAGTGTAGTAGAGCGTACCTACAAACTGGAAGAACGCATGGCGGTGCAAGAGGATAAGATCAAGGTAGCGAATCACAGAATTGACGATTTGGAGGATGTCACCAGTGGGAAAGCGTAGCAAAAGGCCCCAGCGTGGAAACAGAAAGACCTACACCAAAAAGATGATGTCCCGCATTATCACTGTCGCATTGATAGATATGCAGTTTCCGTTTGTTCTGGCTTTCTTAGGCAAGACAAATATAGCGGAAACGCTTGGAGGTCTGATCGTGACAGAGATAATCGGTGTCTTTTTGGTCTACTGTGCTAAGTCATTTTTTGAGACGCGCGAGTCAGAAAAAATAAGAATGGAAGAAATGGAAAAGGAAATAGGTTCGGAAGAGCCTGAGTCAGAAGAGTTGGAGGGAATTGAATTATGAATACATTTATGAATTGGGTAATAGAAAATTGGTTTCTCATTATTGCACTCGCAGCAGTATTGAGTTGTGCAGGAGTAGCAGTGTACAAATTTGCGGGACTGCCAACAGAAAAGCAGATTAAGAAGCTTGAAGAGTGGCTGCTTTATGCGGTTACTGTAGCAGAAAAGAAACTGGGCGGTGGAACCGGTGCATTGAAGTTGAGATATGTATATGACTGGTTTGTACGGACTTTCCCGTGGCTTGCAAAGATGATTAGTTTTGAACGCTTTTCCAAGATGGTAGATGGCGCATTAGAGCAGATGAAAAAGATGCTCGAAAGTAATAAGGCGGCTAAAGAGTTTGTGGAAAAGGAGTAGGCATGACAGAGATCATTCTGAAACGAATAGGCATTGCTTTGGTTTTATTGGCTGCCATTGTTATATTTGTGATCGCACCCCTTGTTACGGCTTGGGGTGTGGTCAACGGCCTGTTGGATGTGGAAAGCCTGGAACCGTATGGAAACGTGCAGGAACAGATCCGGGCAGAGCAGATGATACAGTGATGGAGGATTTAGCATGAGTATGAAAGGAATTGACATATCCCACTGGCAGCAGGGAATAAACCTGACATCAGTGACATGTGACTTTGTAATTATCAAGGCCACCCAGGGGACAAAATATGTAGACCCCTGCTTTCAGAAATTCTGTGCCCAGGCAATGTCCCTGGGAAAGAAGATAGGGTTGTATCATTATTATGGAAGCGGGGAGCCGGAAGCCCAGGCAGAGCACTTCCTGCAGACAGTCAGAAGCTACATAGGGAAAGCTGTTCTTGTCCTCGACTGGGAGGTAGACCAAAACCCTGACTTTAAGAAGGGACCGGCACTGCCAAAGAGATTTCTGGACTATGTTCTGGCAAAAACAGGGGTACACCCCTTAATCTACATGAGTAAGTCCGTCTGCCGGGAATACAACTGGACAGAGGTAGTAAAGGGAAACTACGGCTTATGGATGGCGCAGTATGCCAATAAGAAGCCCACAGGCTATCAGGACAAGCCCTGGACAGATAGTAAGGGCCTTGGGGCATTCAAGGGGTATGCAATGCATCAGTATTCCTCCAAGGGGCAGCTTCCCGGGTATGGGGGAGATCTTGATCTGGATATTGCCTATATGACACCTGCAGCATGGGACCGGTACGCAAAGGCGGATCCGACCCTTATGAAGGCCAAACCGGTACTCCAAAAAGGGAGCCGGGGAGAAGAGGTCAGGGAGCTGCAGCAGCGCTTAAATGCATCTGGATATTCCTGCGGCAAGGTTGACGGGATCTTTGGGCAGAAAACCTTAGAAGCCGTCACGGCATTTCAGGCTGACCGTGGCCTGGCTGTTGATGGGATTGTTGGCGCAAAGACCTGGAATGAATTGTTAAAATGAATAAAATATATTTTATTAAATAAGTAAAGAAAAGACCCGGTTAAGGCGAGAAAAACGGAGTTATCAGACATTGGTTTGCGACAAGTGAGCGACAAAAAAACTCTAAAAGCCATTTTATCTATTACAGTAAGCAGCGGCTATGACCGCACAGGGTATTGTATAAGAGACAGACAAAAGCCCCGGAAACATCACGTTTCTGGGGCTTTTTAATTGTCAGAATATTCACGCCGCGGAAGTTTCATATGCATACTGTTGCTGTGGTGCGCATCAAGAAATAAAAGCAATCAGACGCAGGCAGAATGTTTCGCAGGCTCCCCAACCACCCTGGACCGTTTTCCCCAAAGCCGCATACCATAAAGCAGAACAGCCTTAAAGACCGGTGCGAATGCAATATCTGCACCGGTCTTTTGGAAAACGGCTATCGGAAAGGAAGATCAGTATGGCAGAGACCACACCTGGAATGATTTTTGTAAATGAATTGAGATATGGAAAACCGGCTGCGGCAGCATGGATCATGGGAAATGCGCAAAATCCGCAGCTTAGCGGCCTGGTACAGTTTTTTGAGACTCCTTACGAGGGAGTGCTGGTGGAGGCGGAGATTTTTGGTCTGCCCAACCTGTCAGAGAAGGGTTCTTCTGACTTTTACGCAATGCATATTCATGAAAATGGAGACTGCAGCCTGCAATTTGCCAAAACGGGAGGCCATTATAATCCCACAGAGAAGCCCCATCCGGAGCATGCAGGGGATTTGGTTCCTTTAATAGGAAACCAGGGGTATGCTTTTCTTACGTTTTATGATAAACGTTTCCGGATAGAGGATATCCTTGAAAGAAGCGTGGTGATCCATGCCATGCCGGACGATTTCAAGACGCAGCCGGCAGGGGATTCCGGAATGAAGATCGGCTGTGGAGTGATCAGAAAAATATAATTTTATATGACGGTACGAGGTCTGGTCTGCTATGATGGAGAAGTTGGGAGATCTGCGGAGGCAGACAGGGGAGGAGAAAGACTGTGAAAGTTACCGTAATCAATATTCCGGAACAGGACGAGGAAGAATTGATTTTGAAATGCCATACTCTTGATGAGGATACCGCAAATTTCTTAGAGCGGGTGGCCGCAAGAAAAAAGGAAGTGACAGCCTTTAAGGGAGAGGAGATTCACCGGATCGAACTGAAGGATATTTACTATTTTGAAGTGGTGGATAATAAGTCTTTTTTTTATCTTGCAGATGAGGTATACGAATCGAAGATGAAACTCTATGAGTTTCAGGAAATCTGCTATGGAACAGCGCTGTTCAGGGCGTCAAAGTCAATGATCATCAACAGTGATAAGATAAACTATATCGCGCCATCTTTTTCCGGAAGGTTTGAGGTGACCTTTGATAATGAGGAGAAGGTAGTAGTGTCCAGACAGTATGTAAATGAACTAAAGGAAAGAATGGGAGTGTAAGGATATGGATTTAAAAGCACTGATCCGCAAATTTATATTACAGCTTGCCTATATCATTGCGGGGGCATTTGTATGCACTGCAGCATATTGCAGTGTTTTTTCCGTTGGAAAGATCGACGTGGCAGATTTCATGTGGAGGATCCTCTTTTTCTGTTTTCTGACAGAGCTTCCGGTAGTTGTCTATTACTCCAGGCGAAATCTGTCACGGAGAGAATGGAATATCAGAACAGGGATCCATACAGTTTTGCTGGTGCTGATCATGCTCACCGCAGGGAAAGCGCTGGGGCTGTACCGGGGCGTTTCTGATGGCCTGATCCTTGCAGCTATTGTGCTTCTGATCGACGGATTTGTGAGGATCATGACCTATCTGAAGGATTTAAGTACGGCAGATGAGATCAACAAAAAGCTGAAGGAAAAGAGAAAGGAAGGAAAATCATAACAGCAAAAGAAATAGTACGAGGTGTTGCATAATTTTCAATCTCGTATTATTATAAATATATTATAGAAATTTAACAAAAAATTAACAAATACGGAGCGAATGAAAAAGGAAATGCAATATACAAGAGAAGCTGCCATTGAGCGGCTAATGAAGAGTTACAGTTCCTGTTATAACATTCATTCGGTCGAAGATGACCGGATTCCAATCACAGCACGCTGTGATTTTTTTGAGCATTCAGGGAAATATGTGATTTCCAAAAAGGCGGAGCTTTGGTCAGCAGATAACGAGGAGTTTCTTTATTTTATAAATATCCCCCACCTTACGGTGGAGTTATATGAAAAATGGCGGGATTATGTGCAGAAGGATGGAATGGAACGCCTTCATATCGGTTCCGGCCATATGGCATCCTTTATCACGCCGGTCTTTATCTGTGATACCTGTGAGGAGGAGGCCAGAAGAGCATTAAAGAAATGCCGCATCTCAAAAAGTTTTCATTTTTCACTGCATGGCTGGATGGATCATCACACCGCACTGGTGGAGCTTTCAACAGGACAGATTGATGCAAACAGCGGCGGCCGCCATACAGCGAAAATTTTGAAAAAAGTACTATATTCATCAAAAACGAAGGGAGATAAGTAAAATGAATTCATTAGTACTTCTGCTCATCTGCGTAGCTGTTTTGGCAATCGGATACATCTTTTACGGTGGCTGGTTATGTAAGCAGTGGGGCGTAGGTGAAGGAAAAACAGAAACGCCTGCTCATACTATGGAGGATGGTGTGGATTATGTTCCTGCAAAGGCTCCGATTCTGATGGGACATCACTTTTCCTCAATCGCAGGTGCCGGCCCTATTACAGGACCGATCGGCGCAGCAATGTTCGGCTGGCTGCCCGTAACGCTTTGGATCCTGATTGGAGGAATTTTCTTTGGCGGCGTTCATGACTTTGGCGCATTATTTGCATCTGTCCGCAATAAAGGTATGTCCATCGGAGAAATTATTTCTGCAAACATGAGCAAAAGGGCAAAGAGACTGTTTATCATCTTCTCTTACCTGACACTGATCCTGGTAGTAGCTGCATTTGCATCTATTGTAGCAAGCACCTTCGGAGCAGTTTATGATGAGAGCGGAGCAGTGGATATGGCAAAATCTGCCACACCTGCTTCGGTAGCAATGATCTCCATGCTCTTTATTGTGATCGCCATTGTATTTGGCTTCTGCGTATACCGCAGGAATGTTCCCATGGGGATCGCATCGGTTGTAGGCGTATTGGCGATTGCTGGTATTATGGCGATCGGAATGAATTTCCATCCGATCTATCTTTCCACTAAGACCTGGATGTGGATCGTAGGACTTTATATTGCCATTGCTTCTGTAACGCCTGTATGGATCCTGCTGCAGCCCCGTGACTATTTAAGCTCCTTCCTGCTTTATGCAATGCTGGGAGTTGCTTTCTTCGGCGTAGTTGTGGCACATCCTACCTTTGACGCAAGCTTCCCGGCATTTGGAGGCTTTGCAGTAGATAACGGAAACGGTGTGCAGTATCTGTTCCCGGTACTGTTTACAACAGTAGCCTGCGGTGCGATTTCCGGTTTCCATTCACTGGTTTCTTCCGGAACAACCTCCAAGCAGCTTGACAAGGAAAAGGATGCAAGACCCATTGCTTACGGCGGCATGCTGTTAGAGTGTGTGCTTGCAGTTCTGACCCTTTGTGCTATCGGATATGCATATAAGTGGAACGCAGCCAATCCGGATAACGCCCTGGTTGGTGCAACGGCAATCTTCGGAGGCGGTATTGCCCACATGATCGATGGGATTATTCCTGGAAGCTATCAGGTTTTGAATTCTCTGCTGGTACTTACTTATTCAGCATTCTGCCTGACCTCTCTTGATACAGCAACCCGTCTGGCACGTTTCATGTTCCAGGAGTTTTGGCTTGAGCCTGGACAGACCACCAAGGACGTAAAAGAGGGATGGAAGAAGGTTATGGTAAATCCTTACTTTGCAACCATTCTTACAGTAGTTCTCGGCATCCTTCTTGGTATGACCGGATATGCAAAGATCTGGGGATTATTCGGAGCTGCAAACCAGCTGCTTGCCGGTATCGGCCTTCTGGCTGTTGCTACCTGGCTTGGCAATGCAGGGAAGAACAACAAGATGTTCCTGTTCCCTATGGGCTTTATGGTTATCGTAACGATCTGCTCTCTGGTACTGACTGTTAAAAATCAGATTGGCATCATTGCAGCAGGCGGCGCAGACTGGGGTCCTTATGCACAGACCATCTTAGGAATCCTTCTGATCGGACTTGCACTTGTGCTTGTGGTTGAAGGCGTGCAGACCCTTTCAAAGCAAAAAGCAGGAAAAGCAAAGGCTTAACTGTACATAATGTAAAAAAATGATTTGTAGGACCGGCGTGCAGCTTTGCATGCTGGTCCTTTTGCTGCGAAGAAAATGGTATTCTGCCATTTTTTTTAACATAACTGTCACTTTTCTGTTAAGATTGAATGGTAGTTTAGATCCCATATTCCTGCTATAATATGTAAAAAATAATAGCAAAGGTGGTAAAAGTATGAGAAAATATTACATAGACAGGATCAGAACAGTGACCATTATCCTGGTGGTGGTTTATCACATTATTTATATGTTTAACTCTGTAGTGACAGAGGGAGTGATCGGGCCGATTATGCAGGCAAAGGGATTGAACGTCATACAATACCTGCTGTATCCATGGTTTATGGTGATCCTGTTTTTGCTAAGCGGCATGTGCTCTAATTATTATCTGCAGACCCATACCGCAAAAGAATATGTAAGTTCCAGAACCAGAAAGCTTCTGGTTCCCTCCACCATAGGGATTTTGGTATTCGGATGGGCCCAGGGG
>OBAR01000660.1_pt1 | contig 37100 bp, 31 predicted proteins | sample 1517911 | NCBI WGS metagenome assembly OBAR01 (sample SAMN04571709, study PRJEB22368) | human gut metagenome | biome: human gut; material: stool | host: Homo sapiens | place: Luxembourg | collected 2012-10-26
TTGACGGAGACGGCAAGGACACGCTGATCATCTATGTTCCGCACACAAAACGCTCTACAACCTTGACGCAGACTTTGGAATACGGACCTTATGTCGGCTGCTTTCTGTATGAATATTCCTTTATCGGCAACAACGGCTTTGTATTATTAAATAATACAAGCATTATAGGAGAAGGCAAAAAGCTCGGCTTCGGCTATGATATGCTTCATGACTCCTACAAAGAATTATATAACAACCCGAATGCCACTACTGTAAATCCCTCGCCCGGAGCAGCGAATGACAGCATGGGCGGAAGCGCTGCCGCGACATTTGCGAACCGCTTTAATAAGCTGGGCGTAGACATGGTGGTGGGCGATTTTAACGGCGACCGAATCGATGACATCGCCGTGCTGTCCTATTTCTTTGTAAACGGAGGAAGGGGTGGCCATACGAATAAGAATGCATATCGCCCTCAGGTAAAAATTAAATACGGAAAAGCCGGCGGTGGTTCTACCGGCGGAGGCTCCTCTTTTGTGGACGGCGACGCCGATGATAAATTCTATGTTTGTCCGGTGGGAGAAACACGGCCTGCCGGCGTGGCTAATGATAACAGCATGAACGCCTGCAGCATCACAGCAGGAGACTTCAACAACGACGGATATGAAGATATCCTTGTTGCGGGTGCAAAAGCAATAATTCTTTCGGGGAAAGGAACTACATTTAAGGACACTGTTGCCTATACAACGCTCCTTAATAACGGAAACAGAGGCTTTGTACAATCCGAATACAGGACGATATCTGCCAACGGCTGGACAAGAAACAGCACCGCCACCACAGAGATTTTTCCGCCTTTAGCGGTAGAGGCTGTTGCTTTTAACGGTGCGAGCGCCGCAGATTTCGTCTTTATCAACGGCACACTGTACAACTATAATGCCCAGACCGGAGAACTTTACAAGCTCACTTCAAACGAATATTCTTTCCGCACAAACTCAAACGGCAAAACAAACAACTTCTGGTTTGAGAGCGAGATCGGCGGCACGGACGAATTCTTCCGCTCGGTTGCCGTCGGAAACTTTGACGGCAACAATGCAGGACGTGAGCAGATTGTGTTTGTAACCTCTGCCAGAACCGGTAACGAGGATAAATATTCCTTCAGCAAGGGTATGATTTCCGCAACCTATCCGGATACAAGTGACAGCTATGAGGCGGCAAACGGCTTTGACCTGACGCTGTCATACTGGAGTCCGAACGAAGCGTACGGTGATTACTACGGCTGTACGGCTCAGGTACTTCTCACCGCCTGCGACAGAAACCAGGACGGTGTTATAGCCAAATATAAGGGCGTAAGCTATGCCTACAGCGACCCGGAGGTCAAGGCAGTCATACAGGCTGCGCCGTATTTCTCCGCGCTGAGTGACTCCGGCGAAAACGAAACCGCATATACAATCACAGAGAGTTTCGAGTTGGAGCAGTCCTCATCGAAGAATGTTTCCTTCAGCGTCGGAATGTCTTACTCTTACGGAGGGCTTCTCGCCCCCGTTGAGGTGAACATCTCGGCAGGCTACTCGCTTGAATGGAGCAAAACCTATTCCACGGCTCTGCAGAAGGAATATTCCCTGACGGTTAAGGCACGGGCGTACAACACGGTGCTTGTGTCCAGAACGCCTGTATTTATCTACGCCTATGAGATACTGGACGAAAACGGCAAATGGTCGGGAGATACCGCCATAACGCTTTCCATTCCGCAGCAGCCGGTATATCAACAGCTGAGCGTTGACGACTACAACGGCTTTGTTGATGAGTATAACGGTTATATGAATAACAAGAACTATCATGCCGTCATAAGGGAATCGGATAAAACAGACAAAGATAAAAAATACTATTATCCCTTGGTAAAAATAGATAAAGCGGCAAACTGGCTTGACGGAAACGAGGGCAACCCGTTTATGTACAATCAGCTCGGCTGGGGCGTTTACAGCAATTTGGGTGCAGAGCAGCTCAGTAAGCTCGCCATTCGACTCGGACATAACGGCGGTCTTAACGAGGTTTCGTGGGAAAAAAGCAATATAAAATCCGTTTCCGAAGAAATGTCGCACGGTTTTTATTTCAACTTCTCCATCAGCTACGGTGTATTCGGCGATGGTATACTATTCTCGCATGATGTTGGTTTTGAAACCAGTCTGAGCTACAGCAACGGTTCGGGCGTATCCACCACAACGACATCGTCCGAAGGCTGTACCGGCGTGGTCAATGATATCGACGGTCCGGATCTTGCCTCAAACGGAATCCCTGCAAACGTATACACGCAATATACCTTTGACTGGACGCTCGGCCAGTGGTTCCGACACCTTTACGGCGATGAAAACAACAAGACCATCTTTATAGGCTATAACTTGACAAATCTCAGTGCTCCTTCACCGGCAGTGGTCGACCTTGAGGCAGAACTGCTTGACGAAGACGAGATACGCCTTACTTGGTCGCAGCCCGATAAAACTCCCGGCTGGCCGGATGCGGAGGGCTACTATCTTTATCAAGTTGAAAACGGTGAATATAAAAGGATTTCAGATCTTATTCCTGTCGGCACGACCTCTTATGACATTTCCGGACTTAAAACCAATACAGAGTACGAATATGTGCTTACAACCGTTTGCAAGGTAGACGGAAAGGATAAGGAAAGTGCCTGGTCAAACTCTGCAACCATAACAACAGCAAAGAGAGACTATAAGGTCAACTATAAAATCGACAACGAGAAAGCCGCCGATATCAGTGTGCGGCACCTCGGCAATGTTAATATTAAATCGGGCGATGAGATCAATGAAAGCGATATTATTAAAATCAGAGTTTCGCCAAAGAACCGGCACTTTGAACTTGTATCGCTGACTCTTAATAACGGCGGAGAAGAGACTGTATTCAGACCCGACAGCAACGGCAACATAGAGTGCGCGTTTGCACTGGGCGGCGAAGCTAACATATTCGTATCCACACGAAAAACATTCGATTCGGCTGAGGTCATCTTTGTCGGCGAATATAAGAACGGCGAAGACCTTCTCGGAACAGTTACCGCAAAGGTCGGTGAAACAGATCTGCCTGCTCCGGGCGGCACGGTGACCGGCGATGTAACATTTACCGCCGTTCCGCAAAACGGCTATACACTGAAGTCGTGGAGAATAACAGATGCCGAAAACAATACGGATATTGTTAACGCGGCAGGCTCAAATACCTACACGCTTACCCTTGGCTCAACAAGATACACCGTCGAAGCGGAATTTGAAAGAGTTTCCGAAACCGACAGACCCGTGAAGCTGACCTATTCCGTTGCAAGCGGCAACGAAACCGGTATGGCGGCAACAAAGCAGACCTATCAGTCCGGTACCGCTGTTCCCGTGGGAACGAAAATCAACTTCATCGCTCAGGCGGCAGAAGGCTATAGGGTGCAAAAGCTCGTTATCACCAAAAACGGAATTTCCGACACGGTAATAACAGATAACAGGCTTTACGATATGTACGAGTATGAGCTCACCGTTGATACCCAAACCGATATCAAGGTATACTTTACGAAGATCGAAAAATATACGGTCACAGTTGATATGCCGAATAAGAACGCCGAAATTACCGTTAAAAACGGGACATCGGATTTTGAAAGCGGTCAAAAGGTCAATTTCGGCGATGAAATCACCGTAACCGTCAAGCCGAAGGATGGATACCGTCTTGCCGACACAGAGAGCTGGTCCGATAACGGCGACGGGAGCTATACCTACAAGACCGGCAGAATCAAGATGGAAACGCATATCCGTGTGGCGGTAGAGGAAATTCCGGAATACACCGTCACCTTCCCGACAATGATTGAGGGCTGTGTGCTGACAGTGCGCAGCAAAAATGAAAAAATCACAAGCGGCAGTAAAATTCGTGAAGGCACAATTCTTGTTGCGAGTATCGTGCTTGAGCCGTCATATATCCTCAAAGGCTGGTACATCGGCGGCGAATTCAGTCCCGAAACCAACAAGACCGAAGTTTCCTTTACGGTGGACGGAGACACCCTTCTTTCCGTAATCGTTGAAAATGTAAAAGGCGACAAGGGTGATACCGGCATCGGAATCAAATCAGCAATTATTGACGAAAGCGGAAACCTCATTATTACTCTTACCGACGACACGGTGTTAAACCTCGGAAAGGTCACCGGAGATAACGGAAGTCAGGGCGAACAAGGTGTTCCCGGTGCCGCAGGAGTAGGAGTTAAATCCGTCGCAATTGATGAAAACGGAAATCTGGTCATAACACTTACAGACAACAGCGTGCATAACCTCGGGAAAGTGATCGGAGATAACGGAAGTCAGGGCGAACAAGGTGTTCCCGGTGCCGCAGGAGTAGGAGTTAAATCCGTCGCAATTGATGAAAACGGAAATCTGGTCATAACACTTACAGACAACAGCGTGCATAACCTCGGGAAAGTAGTCGGAGATAAAGGCGAACAGGGAGTGACTGGCGTTGGTGTTAAATCCGTTATGATTGATGAAAGCGGCAATTTGATTATCACTCTTACCGATGAGACCGTACACAATGCCGGACGGGTGACCGGAGATAAAGGTGACAAGGGCGATACGGGCAATGTCGGAGTCGGTGTAAAAACCACCGAAATCGATGAAAACGGCAATCTAATCATCACCCTTACCGACGACACTGTGCATAACCTCGGGAAAGTAGTCGGTGCAAAGGGCGAAGCCGGTACTGCAGGAACCAACGGCATTAACGGTACCGGAATCAAGTCCGCTCATATCGACGCAGACGGTAATCTTATCCTCACCTTTACCGACGGAGTTATAACAAATCTCGGAAAAATCGTCGGAACGGACGGGAAAGATGGTGTCAATGGTAAAGATGGTATCAATGGCAAAGATGGCAAGGACGGAAAAGACGGTCTCGGTATTAAAGGATGCCGCATTGACGACGGTGGAGACCTGATAATAACCCTGACCGACAACACAACGCTGAACGCCGGCAACATTTCCGCGATCAGCGATAAAGTCAGTGTTTCCAAGCCTCTTGCAACCGCAGCAGTTTCTCTTTCCGGAGTGTCTCTTCTTTGGAATATTGTTTCGCTTGTTGCGGCGATTGTAAGGAAGAAAAAACTAATTTAATTCGGATGATTGTTCGAATTTAAAAGGATGCAAGACCACCGGCTATCAGCGGCGGTGTTCTGACAAGTGTAACAGTATTTGATAAGAGGAAAAGGCATTCCGTCAAATAATCAGAGATAAGTAACAATTAACGAACCATCATGGAAACATCGCAAATACGGCACAGAGGGCATAAAAACCGCTGTGCCGTATTTCTTTCCTTGGCGACTGTTTTTGAGAAATAAGCAATTTCTCGGGTATAACCCAACAATTTTTTGCCGGATTCCATGTATACTGTGTATATCACACTTATGCACTCTTCACTTTTGCCCCCGGCAGCGGATACACGGATATCAACAGATACCAAATACAGCGAGGTAATTATGAAAACAAGGAGAAGCCCCTAACAATCATGTACATAAGCGAAACGCAACGCTCAAGACCGTCTTAACAAAACGGTTTTTATATGCACGCCTTCATGCGGCTGTACTATGCCTTAAAGCATAGCGCAGTCGCTTTTTTGTTTCCACGAATACCGTAACAGGAGGTGACCACGATGTTTAGCCTTGCAGAATCAATCGACGAAACTCAACACAACGCAGTGCCATAAAAAGCGGCGCCCTGCCGTTTTCAAGCGACAAGGTGAAAGAATGAAAAAGAATACAGGAAAGAAACAGGTGTTGAAATAGCAAAGGCTGTCTTTGCGCAGACACACAGACACCTATATTTTTTTGACCTCTGCGGTCAACAGAACTCCATACGATATCTGCAAAAAACCAACAATAAATCTGTTATTTCGGAATTTCAAATTGGCTTGGCTTTCTGCGTTTGTATAAACGGCAGCGTACTGTCAAATTTTGCGGTAGGCTGTCGAAGCCCTCCGTATCAATCGTTTTTGACCTAACAAAAAAACGATTGAACGGAGGTACATAACCTTGAAAAAACAACCCAAAGCGGTTTATATCATAGAAAACGGCGGGTACACGGAACTGACCTATGAGGAATTCCGTCGCCGTGAGCAAATCTGCCCGTTATATGCGGACAAGCTGTTCCTGCCTCTCTACGGCAGGCTTATGGAGGTATCCAAAGAGGATTACACGGAATTCTACCGAGCAAAGCGCCGACAGAAATATCTGGATGAACGCTCTGCGGACAACGGCGACTTTTCCTACGATATGCTGACCACCGATGAATTCAGCGGTGAGGACATCCTCATCGCCGATCAGCCGGATGTATGCGACACCGTAGTGGAAAGCATTATGACGGACAAGCTCAGGAAAGCCATCCTCAAGCTGACCGATGAGGAACAGCTCCTCATCTACCGCCACTATTACGCCGGCATTTCAGGCACAGACCTTGCCGAGATTTACGGCGTATCACAACAGGCAATCAGCAAGCGGATCGCCAAAATCAGAGCAAAGCTCAAAAATCTTTTAGAAAATTAAAAAACTTGGTTGTAGCCCCCTCAACTTTTCGGCATGGAAAGTGAGGGGGCTTTCTCTATAGCCTCTGCTTGTTCTTTGACAACCGAATAGTACAGCGCATCCTTTACCTTCCTTCTGCTGTCGGCGAAACCGATAAGCCACACGACCTTTTGAGTCGGACGGTGCGGCGCATCCGCACCGAAGACCATAAAAAGCAGAAGCAATAATGATACTTGCGTCCAGTCACAGGCCGAGCGTTGAAGCGGTACGAACAAAGTGCCGTGAGCCGTCGCAGCCAATGAGGACGCCTCGCAGAGATCCTGGGAGTGGTGGGATTCCAATGAGGTCAAATGCATGACCGGAGGATGTGTTCCCTTGTTCGGGGCGTCGTGGACAAATACGGACAGAACCAAGAACGATTGATACAAATACCAAGGCGGTCATTTGCCCAAAAACACTCGGCCGCCTTTTACTTAAACGGAGGCTAATATGAAAGAAATAAAACGAGGTGAAATCTATGCTGTCGATTTCGGCACAGGCTGCGGCAGTGAGCAAGGCGGAACGCGCCCGTCCTTGATTTTGCAAAATGACATCGGCAACAGGCACAGCCCCACCACCATCGTGGCGGCGATCACAGGCAGAAAGACAAAGGCGGCTCTGCCCACCCATGTAGCGATAATGACAAGCGGTCTCAAAACCGAATCCACCGTCCTGCTCGAACAAATCAGGACGATAGACAAAGCGAGGCTCGGCGAATACATCGGCAGGCTCGACGGCAAAACCCTCGCCGCCGTTGACCGTGCCATTGTGGTAAGCCTCGGCATCAAATACTTGGAGGGGCTGCTCAATGGATAAAAGAACCGACATCAACAATGCATCATTTGCCTACGGCATAAGCCTTTTACGAATGCTGCTTGATATGAATCTGATAACCCAGGACGAGTACAAAAAAATTACCCGAATCAGTGCGGAATACTACGACACCGAGGTAGTTTGTGTCTGAAATCTTAATTCGCAAATTTACGAAAAATATTGCTGGATGTATTCGAACTCCTGTGGTATTGTGTGTGTTGCCAAAAGGCAAATCAGCAAGGCAGCCCCTTGCGGAAAGGAGAAAGAGCAAATGAAAACGATAACCGAAATCACACGGCAAAAACCAACGCCGCCACAAATACGGCTTGCGGCTTACTGCCGAGTATCGAGCGACTCAAGCGACCAGCTTCACTCCTTCGCCGCACAAATCAAATACTACTCCGAATACTGTAAACGGCATTCCGAATACAAATTCGTAGACATTTATGCGGACGAAGGTATAACAGGCACAAGCATGGAAAAGCGAGATGACTTCCGCCGAATGCTGCGGGACTGCAAAAAAGGTCTGATAGACCGCATCATCGTAAAATCCATGTCACGCTTCGCCCGAAACACCGAGGAAATGCTGACGGCGCTCCGAGCGCTTGAACAAATGGAAGTCAGCGTATATTTCGAGGAACAGGGGCTTGATACTAAGTCAATGAACAGCGAGATGTTCGCTACCTTCCCCGGCATGGTTGCCCAACAGGAAAGCGTGTCCATATCGCAGAATATGCGGTGGAGTTATAAAAAGAGAATGGAATCCGGCGAATTTAACTGCTGCGCTCCGGCTTACGGCTTCGACCTTATCAACGGCAAGCTTGTAATCAACGAAACGGAAGCGGCTGTCATTCGCCGGATTTTTGATCTCTATCTGCAAGGCATCGGTATGCAGACCATTGCAAACATTCTCAATAACGAGGGTGTACGCAGACAATACGGTCGTGAAAAATGGCATCACACCACTGTGAACTATGTCCTAAACAACGAAAGGTATAAAGGCGACGCCTTACTGCAAAAGCAGATCACCACACAAACCCTGCCGTTCAAAAAGCAGCGCAACCATGGTGAACAGCCTATGTACTATGTAGAAAACAGCAACCCTGCCATAGTGAGTCGAGAAACCTATGAGGCGGTGCAGGCTCTTATTAAAAGCCGACAGCCGAGCTGCAAGCGGAAAGCCAAAAACTATCCGCTTACAAGAACGCTTCTCTGTCCCGATTGCGGTCACACCTTCCGCCGTCAGGTTGTAAACGGCACAGCCTATTGGCTATGTGCAGCAAAAGCAACCAACAAGACAGATTGTGCTTGGCGCAGAGTTAAACAGGACGAGGTGTACGCTGCCTTTAACCTTATGATAAGAAAGGTACAAGCCAATCGAGAATACCTGCTCGGCACACTCATTCGGCAGCTTGAGGAACTGCAATACCGCACCACAGGCAGTCAGCAGCGGATAAAGGAAATTGACCGTGAGATCGCAGACCTTACGGCACAGAACCTCGTCCTCTCCCGTCTGCATGGCAAAGGAGTGCTGAACGCCGCAGACTACACGGCACAATCCGATGTGCTTGAAAACAAGATAACTGAGCTGCGGATCGAGCGTCGAACAAAAATTACCGACAGCGATGAGAATGAGATGTTGGATGAGCTGAAAATGCTGAATGACATTCTCAAGGAAGTCGAAATCGGTATAGACTTCGATGCCATGCTCTTCGAGCAAACGGTTGACAGCATCACGGTGGATAGCAATGAACTGCTGACCTTCCACCTTGCAGGCGGCATCAGCCTGCCCGAAAAAATCCGTGAGAAAGGACGGTGCTACCAAGCATGAATCATCGAAACATACCTCTTGGCTATGCCTTAAGTGGCGGCAACATAATCATCAACGAAGCTGAAGCCGATACCGTAAGAGAGATTGCCGAGCAATATCTCAGCGGCAAGTCGCTGAAAGCTATCGCCGAACTGCTGACCGCAAAACACATTGAGTATATGTCAGGCAAGACCGATTGGAACAGGTCGCGCATAAAGCGAATTGTTGAGGATAAGCGCTATATAGGCGATGGCGGCTATCTGCCGATACTGACCGAGCAGGAGTATGCAGCCATGCAGAGCATCAAAGCAAAGAAAAACACCCAAAAGGATGTAAATTATAGTGAGGGCATCTTCACGCTGAACACTCCGGTCGTCTGCCCCAACTGCGGCGGCAGAATGCATAGGCGCTATGACAAACGCCGCAAGGCAAATACATGGTGGCAATGCCCCGAATGCAAAGCCTCGGTCAATATAAGCGATGAGGATATGCTGAACGGCATTACCGAGCTGCTCAATAAAGTCATTGCCGATCCCGAAAGAATTCAGACACCGAAGTCCGACCATGAGGAAAGCCAAGAGATAAAACGGCTGAACGCAGAGATATCAAAGGCACTCAACACTGTCGGCTTCGATAAGGAAGCCATAAAGCAAAAAATGCTCACTTGCGTGAGCGAAAAATACACGAGCCTTGGCACGGAAGAAATCACGGCTCAAAGCCTAAAAGATATATTCAAGACTGTGCCGCCGCTGACAGCCTATGATAGCGACTTAACAGACCAGGCAGTCAGCGAGATCCAATTGAAAAGAAACGGCACGATAAGCCTTGTACTTATAAACGGTCAGAGGATCGGAAAGGAGAAATCAGCATGATGCAAGCAACAAGCGTACAGCCCCCAAAAGCCGTCCGCATTATCCCTGCAACGATAGACACCAAAGCGGCCATCACGCAGAGCTACCGACAGCTTCGAGTTGCCGCCTACTGCCGAGTATCCACCAAACAGGATGAGCAGCTAAACAGCTACGAGGTACAGCGTACCCATTACGAGGAGCGCATACGCACCGAGCCGAAATGGTCGCTTGTGGGTATATTCGCTGACAAGGGCATTACGGGAACAAGCATGAAAAAGCGTGACGAATTCAATAAAATGCTCCGTCTCTGCTACAAGGGCAAGATTGACATGATTATCGTAAAATCTATCAGCCGATTCGCCCGAAACACCCTCGATGTTATCAAGATAACGAGGAAGCTCCGAGAGATCAATGTGGATGTGTACTTCGAGGAGCAAGGCATTCACAGCATTGATCCCGCATCGGAATTTTACATCACCATCTACGGCTCAATAGCTCAAAGCGAATCAGAGAACATCAGCGCCAATGTCAAATGGGGCAAAGCACAAAGTGCCAAGCAAGGCAATGTGCCATTCCAATGCAAACACTTCCTCGGCTACACCAAAAACGCAGACGGCGAAATTGAGATCGTCCCCGAAGAAGCCGAGATTATCCGAGAGATATATGAGCGATACCTATCCGGTGAGAGCCTGCACGGAATCAAATGCTATCTCGAAGCAAAAGAGATACCGACGCCTGCCGGATGCAGTGTATGGCGGCAGGAAACCATTCGCTCCATCCTCTCGAACGAGAAATACAAGGGCGATGCCATTATAAACAAAACCTATGTGTCCGACTGTATCAGCAAGAGAATTAAGGCAAACAACGGCGAAAGGAACAAATACTATATTGAGAACAACCACCCTGCGATCATTGACGCAGGCACCTTTGCAAGAGTCCAGGAGGAAATCGCAAGGCGCTCCGGCAAGCCAAAGGTCAAGCAAAAAGGCACTAAAACCGAACTGAGCCGATATTCAAGCAAGTACGCTCTGAGCGAACTACTGATATGCGGCGAATGCCGAACGCCTTACCGCCGATGCACATGGACTGCCAAGGGCAAGAGAAAAATCGTATGGCGATGCATTAACCGACTTGACTACGGCAAAAAATACTGTCACCACTCGCCGAGCATTGAGGAAAGCCTGCTGCAAGACGCCGTTATGAGAGCCATCATGCAGACGGCAAAGCAAAATATTGAGGTGCTAAAAACACTGAAAATTCATATCGGCATGGGGCTTACGGATGAAGTCACCGAGGACAAAACCCTCGACATTCAAATCCAAATTGCCGAAATCGACGCTGAGTTTCAAAAAATGCTCAAAGCGGTATCCGCCGACAATGCAGACGGCATCGATGAGGAACGCATCACCGAGCTGATGAACGAAAAGCAAAGGCTGACCGTACAGCTCGAACAGTATGCAACCATGCGGCAAAAGAGAGAAAGCGCAAAATCCCGACTCGATGAAATTTTCACCATACTTGACGGACTGCAAAATCACCCAATGGAATACGATGACAAGCTGGTCCGTCAGATCATCGAATGCGTAGTGGTGGAATCGAAAGAGAAAATCAAGGTGGTTTTTATCGGCGGCACGGAAATTGAAATGGTACTGTAAGCAGCCTTGAAAACAGAAACGGAGTGATGTAGAATGATTGTGACGAGTGTTCAAATCAAGACAGCGAAAACGCAAAAACATCTCTATTGTCCTGTCTTCACAGAAAAAGGAGACGGCTTCAGCCGCCTCCTTTTTCTGTTTGAGAACTGTATGATCTGAACTCTATCAATTCCGGCGTGAGCCGGGATCGAGACGTTTTGCGCACAGGTGAGCTTAATTATCTTATTTTCGGATCCGCAGCTCTGAGCTTCGGGCTTTCCGTCTCGCTGCGTAATTGTCCGCCGCGATCCCATCTGTCCGTATCGGGTCTATCCGTACCGCCTCTTGCAAATTCTTTTATTTGATGGTATAATAGGTTGAAGATTTGAAAGCTGTGAGTACAATAAGGAGTATCGGCATGAGACGATTTTGGGGATTTTATCAAAACGGATCATACAGCGTAGGGTGTAACGGCAAAACTGTTTATATATTCGATAAAGCGGGAAAGGAAATTGCACGATTCAATGATTTTCCGTATGCGTATTCAGCAGCTTTTATGCCGGGCAAAAATATCATCGCAGTGAAATCCACGGGCGGCGTTCTGGGGTTTTACGATCTTGATTCCCTTTCCTTATTAAAGAAAATTACCGTTACAAAAATAGGCGCTCAGGATGAGGGCTTTGGATTTTCGACCGACGGCAGCTTTTTTTACAACATTGAAAAGCCCGTTTGTTCAACAAGAACCCAACTTGGAATATATGAGACAAACTCATTCACAAAAATCCACACATTATTTGCCGAAGATGAGCAAATGGTGCTGGATGAATTGGAAATTGATGACGAGACCAACACGTGTTATTTGCTGGGATTCATCCGCGGCATTAACAATGTGTTCTTTGTTGCCGTCTTGGATGCAGAAAGCCAAACGATACAAAATATCCGTGCCATCGACAAAAATCAATATGATTATCTTTCGGGATATAAGCATTGGGAAATAACGGGTTTCACCGAAAAATCGTTTGAATGCAGTTGGCTAAAATACCTTGCCCCTAAGCATATCAACAAAACAAGCATAAAAGAGGTTTACGAAGCATTCGGCAGCTGAGCTTTCGTTAAAATGCGTTCCGTTTCAATATGCTCAAAAAGTGGCATCGGCAGAATAACAACAGATAAACGTTTTGCTTTTTTATAGCGTATTGCCTCCTGCGTATTTTATTTGCTATTATTATACATACACTGCGGCGGCTTGTCAACAGTCGGTCAACAGCTTGACACAAGTGCCGAGATATGCTATAATAAAGCTGCGGAGGGGACGGCACCCATAACAAAAAACGGAGACCGCGGAAAGCAGATATACGAGGGGGCGACACCCATAGAAAAAAACATTATCGTAGTTGACGCTTACGGGAATGAATATGAAGCGACCTACCCCAAACGGGCAAAAGGTCTTGTAAAAAGCGGCAGGGCGCGCTTCATAGGCGAAAACAGAATATGCCTTGCGTGTCCGCCGCACAAAAAAGCGGAGGATAATAAAATGTCTGAAATAAACAACGCAGAGCAGAAGAACGAAGCCGTAAACGGCACCGAAAAATACAGCATTGATCACATTCTTTCAATGCTTGAAAAGATCTCGTCCGACACAACGGGCGCGTACGGCGCGCTTGATTCTATCGCTGCCATAGAATCCGACTCGGGCGACTACGGCGCGGCTGAAAAAGCCAAGGGCATCGCCGATATAATACGCTGCCGTGAGACGACAAATCAGCAGCTCATCCGGTTTTACGAAAAGATGTATGACGACCTTACCGGGGCACGTCAGAAAAAGATCGAGCTGATAAGCCGGGCGTTCGATCCGCTCACGGTGCAGATAAACACCGACGAGATGGACTCGGACGACAAAGCCGGAGCACTCGAAGCGGTAACGATCAAAATCGGCGAGCTTGTCGAAAAAGCTCTGCAATGATAAAAACAGCCGGGGCTGTCTCGATATGAGACAGCCCCTTTTTATTTTATTTTTTGCCCGAAAGGCTTTTGCCCACGCAGAATATACCGGCGAGCATAACGCCGACCGATATGCCGAGCAGCACGCCCGAAATGAAATCCCGCACATTGCTGCCGCCCGTCACACGCGAGACAGCGCCGAGCGCGATGCCCATAACGATGAGAAGCACACCGTAGAGCACGTTTTTCTGCTTTTCAAGCTCCTCGGTGCGGCGCATGAGCTCAAGTATCTGCCCGTCGTCGTATGTGCGTATGCTCCCCGGCTCGGCGCTCTCGCCGTCCATCAGCTCGGAAAGCGTAACGCCAAGCTCACGGCAGAGCGCCGGTGCGACGCTGTAATCGGGCATACACTTGCCCGTCTCCCACTTTGACACGGTCTTGTTTGACACGCCGAGTCTCTCGGCAAGCTCTGCCTGCGTCAGGTTTTTTTATTTTCTTTTGCGGGCGATGAACTGCCCTGTAAGTATCTGATCCATTTTCGACCTCCGATTTTATTGCCTTGTCTGATCTTGCCTTTATCATACCGCATTTCGGGGCTTTTTTACACCCCCGAAAGGTAGAAAAAAGGTGGAATCGGCTGTTTTCACCGGATTTATCGCATTTCGGGCGGCGCGGGCAGCGCCTCACCCGCAATGAGCGCCTCAAAGCAGTCCCCGCCGGCGACCTCGATGCGCGCGCCGACGATATGTATGAAACGCGACGACGCGTAATTGTATGTTGACAGCCGCCTGTCAAGCGCGTCGTCCGAATGCGCGGCAACGAATATCTCGCTGCCATCCACATCGGTTATAAACAGCGTGTGATAAAAATCACCCTCGGCATCGGCAAGCTGAACAACGTCGCCCGGAACGACTGCGGGCACTCCGTTCATGCCGCGGCGCGGCACCTCGTAGCCGTAAGGTCCCGTGCCGCCGTTTTCGGCGGCAAAATCGGAGGCACCAGTTATAAAATCGTAAAAGAACTCAACTCCCGTCCATGCGGGCGCGCGATCCTCCACGCTTATGTAGTACCAGCCGAAATCCGGCGTGTAATTCATCACGCAGCATCCGGCAAGTATGCATTGCGACACAAAATCGGTGCAGTCGCCGCCCCTGCCGGTGAAATCAAAAAAGAGCGGATTGCGGTCGAGCGCCCAGCGGCGGGCGTAGCTTATCGCCCTTTCGCGGTTATACGGAAGGCTTGCAAGCATTCTGTCCATCACCCCTTCAAACATATTGCAGTACAGTATATTCGCGGGGCTTCCGCATTTTGACGATGCGCCGCATTTTGTTGATGCGCCGCATTTTGCGAACGGCAAGAGTCGTGACGGTGCTTTTTGCGGGAGCGGCACACGCTGCGCCCCTCCCGCAAACCGGACGCACCGTCCGCCTTTAAAGAACTATACGGTTGTATTTCACACCTGCGGCGTCAAGCGTCGCTCTCTCACGGCTCTGGCATGAGAAGATCAGGCACTGACCCGTCTCGCCGAAGCGGCGCGAAAGCGTGTCGAGCATACGGCGCCCGCGTGCGTCGTCCATCATTGCAAGCGACTCGTCAAGTATAACCGGCGGCGCCGATCTCGGGAAGAGCAGACCCGTAAGCGCGGTGCGCAGCGCGAAATATGCGGCGTCACGTGTGCCGGTGCTGAGTGCCGCGACGGGACGCGTGCCGGACTGCGTACCGATGCTCACGGACATATCCGCGCCTATTCCGAATTCGGTATATTTCCCGTCGGTGAGGGCGGACATGATCTCGCCCGCATCGCGGCGCAGGCGCGGCGTGATGCCGAGACGCAGCGATTTGCTCGCTCCGTCTATCGCCTCGCTCGCAAGCATAACGGCGTCAAGCTTGCGGCTGAGCTTTTCGGCCTCGGCGCACACGGATTCCCACTCGGGATAGAGCCGCGCGGGGCTTTCGACCGTGGCTTCGAGCGCGGCGAGCCGTTTTTCGAGCTCAACGCGTTTTTCTTCTATCTTTTCGAGCCGTGCGCGGTCATAATCGCGCGCTTTCTTTATGTCGCTGAGATTCTGACCGGCAAGCGCCTTTTCTACGGGGGCGATGCGTGCGCGAAGCGCCACCTCATCCTCGCCCGCGAGCGCTGCAACCGTTTCGGCTACCGACGCCTCGTATTTTTCGATATCGCGTTCGATCGCCTCGCGCTCATCACAGAAGCGCCGGGCGCGCCCGGCGGTCTCCTCAAGCAGGCGGATCACGCCGTCGGTGTCACACCCGTCGGTGCTCACACCGCCCATCCCGAGCAGCCGCACGGCCTCGCCGAGCGCCGCGTCGGATGCCGACGTCTTTTGCGCCAGCTCGGCGTCAAGATGCTCTACGATCCCGCGCAGCTCTCTGCGCTCTGCGGCAGCGTCGGCGCAGTTTTCGGCGCGTGCGGCGAACTCATCGGCGCTCACACGCTTTTCTTTTACGTTCTTTTCATTTCTCGACAAACCAAGCTCCGCCGCGAGCCCCGAGGCACGGCGTCTTTTCTTTCCGCCCGCCGCAAGGCAGACGGCACCGGCAACGGCTGCGGCAAGTCCCAATGCTGCGGCGACAGCCGCGAAAACGGCATATCCGGCAAAGAATATGCCCGCACCGCAGGCTGCGGCTATAATGCCCGCACCCAGAAGGACGGCTCCGCTCACGGTAAGACCGTGCGCACCGGAGATGTAACGGGAGTATTCATTTGCAAGCTTTTCGGCGAAATCCGCGCCGTGTCTTCTTTCGGCTGCGTCGCCGATATCGGCAAGCTCCTCATGCTCTATCCTGCCCGCGCGCATACGCTCGGCGGATTCATAGGCGTCGAGTCTGCCCTCCTCCGCAGCGGCAAGCCGCCGCCGTGCCGCGTCAAGCGCGGGAGCATATTCGCGGTCCGGCAGATATCCGCTGGAGCCGCCGGCGCTCTCAAGAGAGTCGCGCTGTGCGCGCAGAGCGGCGATCTTGCGCTCGCCCGCATGGAGCATATCAAAACGGTGCAGGGTCTGAAGCCCGCCGTATGCCGTCAGCCTGTCCTCGTTCGAATTCAGCGAACGGCGCACCTCGGCGGCAAGAGTGCGGCATTTTTCAGCCTGTGCGCGTGCCTCGCTTATATTTTTTGCCGACTCCTCGGCGCGCGAAAGACGTGCGGTCAGCTCGTCGCGGCGGCGCTCGAGGATATCAAGCTCTCCGTTCTGCATACGCTGATTTCTGAGCGCGCGGCGCGCATTTGTGAGGCGCGTCGTCGCGTTTTTGACATTGAGCGTTGCGTCGGCAGAAAAAAGCATATTTTCGATGGCGGCGCCGATGCCCGCGCCGTCAAGACCGCCGATGTCGAGCTGACGGATACAGGCGGTGCTGTCAAAAACGTTCTGCGGCACACCGAGAAAGACCTTGCCCGGCGCCTCTCCCTTGTGCACCTCGGTCCCGGTCGCAAGATCTATTATGCGCACGCGATCAACGCAGTTGTCGCGCGTACCGTTGAGCACGGCGCGTCGCTCGATGCGGTATCCGCCGCCGTCATATTCCACCGTCATGCTGCCGTCGGCGGCAGAGCCCTTCCAGCTAAGCGCGCGGTCGCGCTCGGCGATACCGTCGCCGCGGCGGGCAGGCAGACCGTAAAGAATGAACCGTATAAACCCGATGAGCGAGCTTTTGCCCGACTCGTTTGCGCCCTCAATGAGGTTGACGCCGGGAGCGAGATCGGCAGAAAAGCCCTCGAGCGGTCCGAATTCGCGGACCGTTATGTTCTTTATTATCAATTTGAACCTCCGTCGTCAAGGATCGACCTTCCGTCAAGCGCGCGCAGTCCGATGCGCAGCGCATCGGCGGCGATGCGGCGCTCCTCGGCACTGCCCTCGCGCATTTTCGGCAGCAGCGTGCGGTAAAGCTCGCCGCGCACCGTCATATCATCGGCAAGGGATGTGTCGCCGAGCAGCGGCAGTGTGTCGTCCTCGACCTCAAGCGAATAAAAACCGCAGTCTCCGAGCGATGCAGCTATTCTTGCCGTATCGGGCGTGTATTCGACGGCAACATCTCCGCACACCGCAAGTCTCAGCGACGTTGAGGCGGGATCGGCAATATCCGCGGCGGAGCGCGCGGCTGCGGCGGCAGCCCCGGCATCATTCACCGCGCCGGTGATATCCGCACGCGCTATAAGATAGCGGTGCTCGCCGACGCGTATGCGCCTTATGTCGGTGACTCTGCCCTCGTCGATCGTCACGACCGACACGCTCCCGTAGCCATGTTCGTCAAAGCCTCTGCCCTCGGGAAAGCCGCAGTAGGCTGCGACCGTTGCACCGTACACCGCAGGCTCGGGTGGGTTGTGGACGTGTCCGAGCGCCGCATACGAAAGACGGCTGTCGGCAAGCTCGCGCGGCGTCACCGGCGCGTATTTCGAAAGCGGAGACACTATATCCGCGTGCGCGCAAAGCACTCCCGTGCGTCCCGGACGGCTGAGACTGCCCGCGCCCGAGAGCGGACTGCGGTCGAGCCTGTCGGACGTGAAGGCATATCCCCACACTGTCAGCGCAAGCTCGGGAAAGTCAAAAGACGAAAGCTCCTCGGAGCGGAAAACGTGCAGATTTTCCGGAAAGACCGCGCGGCGCGACGCCCAGATGCTGCCGTCGGTATACGGGTCGTGATTTCCCGGCGCGACGATAACGGGCTTGCCGTACCCCGCAAATGCGTCCTTCATAGCCGCTACGGTGTCGGGGCATATATACGAGCAGTCAAACAGGTCGCCCGCAATGAGCACGGCGTCGCATTCACACTCGGATGCCAGCTCCATTACGCGGGCAAATACGCGGCAAAGCCCGCGGCGCCGCTCCTCGCTGCGCTTCACGTCGAGCGACGAAAACGGAGAATCAAGGTGAAAATCACCGCAGTGAAGTAATTTAAGCATTTGAAGACCTTTCCGATTTGATTTATAATGCAGACAGAGCCGTCATCTGCCTCCAACGGCAGCGGCAAAGCGCAGAAACGCCGTGCGCCCCGCGGCGTCGTCTTTATATACGCCCGCATCGCGCAGCACATCGACAAACGTCGCACCGATCTCCGAGCGAAGCATCGTCATTGCCTCATACTCGGTCGCGGGAGCCTTGTAATTCCCGATGAAGCGTCCTACCCACGCGGCGTGCTTACCGCACACGGGATCGGCGGCAATGTCGGCGCCCGAAACGATGAGGGAAGCGAGCCTTTCGGTCTCCGCCTTGAGGCGGGAGGGCAGAACGGCAAGTCCCATGACCTCGATGAGCCCGATATTTTCTTTTTTGATATTGTGCTTGTCGGGGTGCGGGTGGAACACACCGAGGGGATATTCGGGAGTCGTGAGATTGTTGCGCAGCACGAGGTCAAGCTCATAGTCATCTCCGCGGCGGCGGGCAATGGGAGTCACCGTGTTGTGCGGCACGCCGTCGGTCTCGGCAAATATCATGGCTCCGGGGTCGCTGTATGCGCGCCACGCGTCAAGTATGCGGTCGGCAAGTGCAACGAGCGGTGCACGATCCGCCGCGCGCAGGCGTATGACCGACATCGGCCAGCGGACGATGCCCGCGCTCACACCGGGAAAATCGGCAAAATCGAGCTTCACCGCGATGGGCGCGCGCGCCATGGGGAATTCATAGCAGCCGCCCTGCATATGGTCGTGCGTGAGTATCGAACCGCCGACGACCGGCAGGTCGGCATTTGAGCCGATGAAGTAATGCGGCAGCGCGGCAACGAAGTCCAAAAGACGCACAAAGGTGTCGTGCGATATGCGCATGGGCTCGTGACGCGGGGAAAGCACTATGCAGTGCTCGTTGTAATAAACATAGGGCGAATACTGCATATACCAGTTCTCACCGCCGAGAGGCAGCGCGATCTGGCGCAGATTCTGACGTGCGGGAGCCGTTACGCTTCCGGGATAGCCGACGTTCTCATGGCAGAGAAGGCAGGCGGGATAGCCGCTCTTGGGCGCATTCAGCGCGGCGGCGATATCGCGGGGGTCCTTTTCGGGCTTTGACATATTTATCGAAATGTCGATATCTCCGTAGACCGACGGGACGCTCCAGCGCAGGTCGCGCGCAACGCGCGAGGCGCGTATGTAGTTGCAGTCGCGGCACATACGGTAAAAATTATCCGTTGCAAGGCGCGGAGAGACGGCGGCATCGGCGGCAAAACGGGCGCTCACCGACGAGGGGCGCGGCGTGAGATGCCCCATTAGCCGCGTGTCGAAATTGTCGCGGGACGAGGCGGTATCGGGGATTATCCCGGCGGCGGCAGCCGCGTCGCAAAGCGCGTTGAGTATCTTTTCAAGCCTCAGCTCCGGAGCCTCGGCAGAGCGTGCCGCGGGTGCGCGGTCGGCAAACGAGGACATCCTCATATCCTCGCAGATGGCGTTTGCAGCCCACACACGGTCGTCACGCGTGATAAGCCCGCGCTCCTCGGCATAGTCGCACAAGGACGCGATGAGTTCGTTTACCTGTTCGTTATCGGGTAGCATAATAGGCAGTTCCTTCCGAAAAAAATTATCCAAAAACATTATCCATATTATATTATAGCACTAAACGCGCGAGGTGTAAAGCAAAACCGACCGCATGCGACAATTTTTTATCAAGCGGCATATCGGTGAAAAAATTTCCCGCGGGGCAGCATTTTTATTATTGAAAAAAGCTGTAGGATGTTGTATAATGAATGTATATTTTTGTTTTGCGGCACGGCAAGCAGGTGAGGAAGGAAAAACGACCGTAATGTACAGGACAGGTTTTGACAACGATAAATATCTCAAGCTCCAATCGGAGCATATACGCAAGCGCATCGCCGAATTCGGCGACAAGCTCTACCTTGAATTCGGAGGCAAACTGTATGACGACAATCACGCATCGCGGGTGCTCCCCGGCTTTGAGCCGGACAGCAAGCTGCGCATGCTGCTTGAGCTGAAGGATCAGGCTGAGATCGTTATCGTCATAAACGCGGGCGACATCGAAAAAAACAAAAAACGCGGCGACCTCGGCATAACATATGACGAGGATGTGCTGCGTCTCATCGACGTTTTCCGTCATTTCGGGCTTTACGTCGGCAGCGTCGTTCTGACGCGCTACGAATCCCAGCCCGCCGCGCGCGCCTTCCGCGAAAAGCTGAAGACTCTCGGCGTGCCGGTATACCGCCACTATTCGATCGACGGCTATCCCTCAAACGTAGAAAAGATAATAAGCCCCGAGGGATACGGCAAAAACGACTGGGTAAAGACCGAGCGTCCGCTCGTAGTCGTGACCGCTCCCGGCCCCGGCAGCGGAAAAATGGCTGTGTGCCTGTCGCAGATATACAACGACAACGCGCGCGGCATAAAATCGGGATATGCCAAATTTGAGACCTTTCCGATCTGGAACCTTCCCCTCCGCCACCCCGTCAACATAGCATATGAAGCGGCGACGACCGACCTCGCCGACATAAACATGATAGACCCCTTCCACCTTGAGGCATACGGGGTCACGACCGTAAACTACAACCGCGATATCGAGATATTCCCGGTCGTGTCCGCCATGCTCGAACGCATTCTCGGTAGCTGCCCATACAAGTCGCCCACCGACATGGGCGTGAATATGGCGGGCTTCTGCATCGACGACGCGGTGCGCGACGCCGCGAATCAGGAGATAATCCGCCGCTACTATACCGCCCTCTGCGAGCAGAAACGCGGCAACATAGGATCGGACATCGTGTACAAGCATGAGATCCAGATGAAGCAGGCGGGGCTTTCCGCAGCCGACCGTCCCGTTATCGCCGCGGCTCTTGCAAAGCGTGATGCCACGGGTGCTCCCGCCGCCGCGATAGAGCTGCCGGACGGCAGCATAGTGACCGGCAAGACCTCAAATCTGCTCGGCGCATCCTCGGCAATGCTCATGAACGCGCTCAAAGCCCTTGCGGGCATCGACGATTCGCTCAAGCTCATAGCCCCGGCGATAATCGAGCCGATACAGCGGCTGAAGGTAGACTGCCTCGGCAACCACAACCCGCGCCTGCATACCGACGAGGTGCTGATAGCGCTCTCGGTCTGCGCCGTGACCTCCCCCGCCGCCGAATGCGCGATAGCGCAGCTCGGAAAACTGCGCAGCTGTGAGGCACATTCGACCGTCATCCTTTCGCAGGTGGACGAAAACCTGCTCAAAAAGCTCGGCGTGCATCTCACCTACGAGCCCGTGTATCAGACGAAAAAGCTGCATCACAAATGATATTTCCGACCGGGATCTGCCTCAGTGCGCTCCCGGTCGATTCCGTTTCGGAATGTAAAAATCGCAAAATCAAGCCGCAGAATCTCGATGTACAAAAAAAATTCCGTTTTCGGAACTGAATAATTTCAAAAAACTATTGACAAGCTCCCGGCGGCGCTGTATAATTATACTCAGAAAAAACACCGAAAGGAACCGCACATAATGAAGCAGACAAAAAAACTCCAGCCGGTCGTTCCGGTCGGAAACGACAAGGATGAAAAGATAAAGGCAATAAACACCGCGATCAGCCAGATAGAGCGCAACTTCGGCTCGGGCGCCATAATGCGCCTCGGAGAGAACACGCACATGGCGGTGCAGGCTGTTCATACCGGCTCGCTGGGGCTTGACCTTGCTCTCGGCATCGGCGGTCTCCCGCGCGGAAGAATAATCGAAATATACGGTCCCGAATCCTCTGGTAAGACCACCGTCGCGCTCCACGTCATCGCAGAGGTACAGAAGGGCGGCGGAGAGGCTGCGTTCATCGACGCCGAGCACGCTCTCGACCCCGTTTACGCGCGCGCACTGGGCGTGAACATCGACGATCTGCTCGTTTCGCAGCCCGATTGCGGCGAGGACTCCGGCGGTATCGACGTCGTGGTCATCGACTCGGTGGCGGCACTCGTCCCGCGCCAGGAAATAGAGGGCGACATGGGTGCATCGGCTGTCGGCGTTCAGGCGCGTCTCATGTCTCAGGCGATGCGCAAGCTGTCCTCGGTCATCTCAAAGAGCAACTGCGTCGTTATATTCATAAACCAGCTCCGCGAAAAGGTCGGCGTCACATACGGCAACCCCGAGGTGACGACGGGCGGTCGCGCGCTCAAATTCTATGCCTCGGTGCGCATTGATGTGCGCCGCTCCGAGCAGCTCAAAAACGGCAACGATGTTTACGGCAACCGCGTGAAATGCAAGGTCGTAAAAAACAAGGTAGCACCTCCCTTCCGCACCTGCGAATTCGATATCCTTTACGGCAAGGGCATCTCCCGCGCGGGCGAGCTGCTTGATATGGGCGTGAACCTCGGCGTCGTTCAAAAGAGCGGCTCGTGGCTCTCCTACAACGGCGATCGCCTCGGGCAGGGGCGCGACAACGCGCGCCGCGCTCTCGAGGATAACCCCGCTCTCTTTGCGGAGATAGAAGGAAAGATACGCTCGATGGGCGACGAGCTTGCCGAAAAGGCGGCGGAGTTCGAGCTTGACGAGGACAATGACGGCGGAGACGATCTTGACATCAAGCTCTCCGACGACGAATAACAGATAAAAACAAAGCAAAAAACTGCGGCTCCCCCTCCCTGACCGGCGCGGGAGCCGCAGCTCAATATCCACACATCGACCATGATCGAAAGTACAACGTAATGACGGTAAAGGTAGTATCCGTCCGCGAGGCGGACGGCGGCGGGGCTGTGATCCTGACGTTTGAAATATCGGCTGAAGGCACGGGCGGCGAAAGCGAGCGCCGCTCTCTTTTGCTGACCCTGCCTCAGTACCGCGAGCACCGGCTGCGCCGCGGCGACACGGTGACGACAGAGGAATTCGACGAGCTCGAGACCATGTCAAAGACCGCCGAGGCGACAAGACGCGGCGCGGGCATACTCGCATACGGCGCAAATTCGCGCAGCACCCTGCGGCGCAAGCTGATAAGCAAGGGCTTTTCGCGCGACGTATCCGATGCGGCAGTCGCCGCGCTCTCGGACGAAGGGCTTATCGACGAAAAAAAGGCCGCTCTGCGCGAGGCGGAACGGTGCGTGGCTGCGCTGCGGGGCAGAAAATATATCTCGGCGCGGCTTTTTTCGCTCGGTTACCGCGGCGACGCGACCGAGGCAGCGGACGAATATATGAAAAGCGTCGATTTTCCCGCACTTTGCGCGCAATTTATCGAAAAAAAATACGGCGGTGCACTCCCCGACGAGCCGCACGAGCGCGACCGTGCGGTCGCGGCGCTCATGCGCCGCGGTTTTTCCGGCTCGGACATACGCGAGGCGACAAGAAAACTCGGATCGCACAAATAAAAAACATATGAATTATCGGATACAATACATAGATAAGCCAGCCGATCACGGAAAAACAAAATACATCTTTGAGCGGTTTTCGAAATTTGACAATGACATTGAGGAGGATAAGATGGTATGAAAGGTTCGGAAACACGTCTTGTAGCGTATATGCAAGGAACAAACAACAGGTTTGTGATACCTGTATACCAACGCAGTTACACTTGGAAAACCGAAAACTGCAAACAACTATTCGACGATCTTATAAAGGTTGTTCGCGAACATAGAAAAAGTCACTTTTTCGGTAGTATTGTATCAGTTCACAATCCCGATGCGGAAGGTGGGCATAACGAATTTTTGGTCATTGACGGTCAGCAAAGATTGACCACCGTTTCTCTTTTGCTGTTGGCGATGTATAACCTGATGAAAAAAGGCATTGTGGTTCCGGCAAAAGCATCATTAGGTGAACAAATATATGAGACTTACCTTGTGGATAAGTGGCAGGATGACGACACAAGAATCAAATTGAAGCCCGTAAAAAATGACAAGGAAGCTTTCGATCGCTTGTTTGGTGATGAAGCGGATTATATTCAAGAGTCCAACCTGACCTCAAATTACAAATTCTTTTATGAGAGGATCCAAAAAGAAGAGATATCCGTTTCCGAGCTTTACGATGCTATATGTCGCTTGGAGATCATCAGCATAACACTGAATCAAGATGACAACCCTCAACTGATATTCGAGAGTTTAAACTCTACCGGCGTCGCTCTCAGCGAAGGAGACAAGATAAGGAACTTTATCTTGATGGGGCTCCCGTCAAAAGAGCAAACTGATTATTACGAAAAATATTGGAATAAGATCGAGCAATGCACAGATAACGAAGTAAGTTTATTTGTTCGTGATTGGTTAAGTGTCAAGCAACAGGTTACCCCCGCTATAAGTCGGATCTATTATACTTTTAAGCAGTACGTTTATGATGAAAAAGCTGAAACAGAGGATCTGCTTTCCGATCTGCTTTCCTATGCCAAGAGGTACAAGGTGCTGTTACACGGAGACCGTTGCAATAAGAACTTGAACGCGTGCATTGCACGTTTGAACCGGTTAGAAACGACCGTCACGCGCCCGTTTTTCCTTGAAGTGCTCAGACTCTATGACGACCGGAAGCTTACGATAGATGAAGTTACGACGATTTTCCTGACAACGGAGACGTACCTGTTCCGAAGATCAATATGCGACCTCCCCACCAATACCCTGAACAAAATTTTTCTTACACTTCATAAAGACATCGTTCGTTTGGATGGGACAGAGGATGATTATGTGGCGAAATTCAAATATGTTTTGCTGTCCAAAAAGGAACGCGCAAGGTTCCCTTCAGATAATGAGTTTGCGGAAGCATTTGCTTCACGTCAGATATATCAAATGAACAGCAAGAACAAGGTTTATGTTCTCGAGCGGCTTGAAAACTACGGAACGATCGAAGATAAGGATATATATCGGCATGTTGACGATGGCGAGTACAGCATCGAGCATATTATGCCGCAGCATCTTTCCAATGCATGGATCGATATGCTGGGAGAAAATTACATCGCCATTCATGAGGAGTGGCTGCACCGTATTGCCAACCTGACGCTGACTGCATACAATTCAAAATACAGCAACAGCTCTTTTTCCGAAAAGAAAACGATGGATCACGGCTTTACGGAAAGCGGCATTCGGATGAATCAGGAGATCGCACGTTATGACAAATGGACAATAGATGAAATAAAAGACCGCAGTGAAAAGTTGACCCAGCGCGCACTGACTATATGGCAACTTCCGACTACCGACTTTGTTCCGGCAGAACAACCTATGGACACATATTCTCTTGACGATGACACGGATCTGAGCGGTCGGGTTATTGCGCGCTTTACTTTTCATAACGCGGAGCAACCTGTTACAAGTTGGATCGAAATGTTCGAATCGGTCGTAAAATCACTCCATACCGAAGATGAAACTGTTCTTTCAAAACTTGCCTATGGAGAAAGTGACAATGATGTTTCCGTGTACGTCAACAAAGATCCTGACAAGCTTCGCGGTGCCTGCAAAATCGGCGATGGACTGTATATTGAAAAGAACACAAGTACAACAATGAAATTGACCATCCTCCGCAAATTGTTTAAGCTCTACGGAGTGGATCCGGCAGATTTGATTTTCACTTTACGAGATGAAAATGACGATTCTACCAATACGGAATCCACCGGAACACGTTTCGAATTGCGGCGAAAATATTGGACATATGCCTTGAACATAATAAAGTCCGAGAATACCGGCAGGATTTTTTCCAATGTCAATGCTTCAAAAGAAAACTGGATCAGTGGGTTCTTTGGAATCAATGGGTTCAACATAAGCTGTGTCGCAAATTATGACTCGGCAAGAGTTGATCTGTACTTGGGAAACAAATCCAAAGAATACAACAAGAAAGCCTATGATAAGCTTCTGTCTCACAAGCAGGAACTTGAATCAAAACTTGACACCGCTTTGATCTGGTACAGAAACGATGAGGCAAAATCATCAAAAATATCTGTTGTTTTGGATGGTGTAAGCATCGAAAACGAAAGCGATTGGTCTCGTATGGCAAAATTCCATGCCGAATGGAGCCAAAAATTTTATGATGTAATAGTTAGCCAATATATTTTGTGAGATCATGCGTCTGTTTACCGTAAACGGTAATACATCCGATCCCGCTTTTAAATTGTACACATTCATTAAACAGCATTCGGGCTGCCGCGCTAGCGCGGCAGCCCGAATGCTGTTTAATTTTCCTGTGCCGCGCGGCGTGCGATCTCAAGCGCGACATAAAAATGCGAAAGTCTTTCGTCGTGCGGCATTTTGGCAAGATATGAGCTTTCCCAGCTTTCGGCGTCGAGGTTATCGGCGCGGTAAAGGAAGTTATAAAACTCAAATCCGTAAAAATCGGCGACAGCCTGCACCGCGCTGACCTCCATTTCGACCGCTATGCAGCCCTCAGCCCTGCGTTTGCGGCAGAGGACGTCCGTCTCGCGGTAAAACGCATCGGTCGTCCATGTTCTGCCCTCGACATGACCCACACCGAGCGAATCAAGCACCGACGCCACGAATGCGTGATTTCTCACCTCGATATAGTCGGCGGGCGGCGCATAGTGATAGCTCATCCCCTCGTCGCGGTATGCGTGCGTCGGGACTATCAGCTTTCCGGGGGCGATCGACGAATCAAGCCCGCCGCAGGAACCGAACATGACGAATTTACGGCAGGAATAAACATAGCTTATTTCCTCGGTGAGCGTCGCCGTGATAGGCGCGCCGACGGTCGTTCTCACAACGCCGATATTCGTGCCGCGGACGCGATAGATCGGAAAATAGCAGGCGACGCACCTGATGCGCTCGGCTTCAAGCAGCTCGACCACCCCGTCGTCGGTGAGCGCGTCCATGATCTTCTGCGAAAAGTTGATCACGCAGACGTCAAGGCTGTACGGGCTCTTCAGATATGCGGCGGCGGGCGTTATCAGCGGCTTTCCGACGGGATCGAACGAATCTGTTATGCTCATTACCCGGCTCCTCCGTTGTGTATTTTTATTATCAGAGCTCCTTTGCCCACTTCACGGCAAGGTCGATCCAGCATTCGGCGTGCGGCACGACCATTGCGGGGTTCTGTGAATATGTGAACTCGTTGCAAAGCGAAAGTCCGTGCTTTCCGGCGGGAAAGATATGCAACTCGAACGGTATCTTATGCGCCGAGAGAGCCGTGGCATACATAAGCGAGTTTTCCACCGGCACGGTCGTGTCGGATGCTGTGTGCCAGATGAAGGCGGGAGCGGTGGTGTCGTCAACGTGGAGCTCAAGCGAAAAACGCTCTATATCCTCGTCGGTGAGGTCGTTGTGACCCGAGAAATTCTTCACCGAGCCCTTGTGCGCCTTATCTCCGCCGGTGATGACGGGGTAGCAAAGGATCGTTCCGTCGGGGCGGTTTATCCCCTCGGGGCATTCGCCCGCGCTCACGCCGATGGCGTCGCGCACCTCGGGGATATTCCAGAGCGTGCCTGCCGATGCAGCGACGTGTCCTCCGGCGGAAAAGCCGAGAATGAAGACCTTTGACGGATCCGTGCCGTATTCTTCGGCGTGGTCGCGCACAAATTTTATGGCAAGTCCCGCCTCGATGAGCGGCGCATAGCCCACAGCACCCGCGCTCGTTTCGGTTTTCTGCTGTCCTACGGTGTAGCGGAGCAGAAAAACATTCATGTTTTTGGCAAGGAACTGCATTACGATCGGTTCAGCCTCGCGGTCTGAGAGAAAACGGTAGCCTCCGCCGGGGCAGACGATGACGGCGCGGCGCGGCGCGAGCTTGAGCTCGGGCGTGTTGTCAACTATGTACGCGGTTATCGTTGCACCGCGGTAATCGGGTGAAAGTTCGAATGTTTTGTTTATCATAATGGCGTCTCCCTTTTCGTGACCTTGGCTGTGCCTGTGCGTTCTGTGTCACCTTTTGAGAATATTATATCACCCCGCGGCATTCTTTGCAATGACCGCGGGGAGTTTTTCGATAAAATTTTCCGTATCGACCGCCGATCAGCCGCCGATATCTATCATCGCGTCGATTATCTTTTCAAGCAGCGGCAGTTGACTGTCATCGACAAGTGTGAGCTTGCCCGCCACCTTGTGCCTGCGGTCCCCGTCCGGATCCGCCGCGCCGAGCAATATATGATCGGGCGTGGTGTCGAGTGCTTCGCACAGCCGCAGGATCACCTCAATGCTCGGTATCGAATATGCTCTTTCTATATTTGATATATACTTATCGCTCAGCGAGGCACGCTCGGCAAGCTCGCACTGACGCAGACCGAGTGCTCTTCTGCGCTCGGCAAGCCGCCGTCCGATAAGAGTATAATCGGTCATGGAATTATCCTCTTTCCGTTTGATTTTATGACCTGTCCGTCAAGTTATATTATAAATATTCACCTGCAAAAATAAACCCACTCGAAGAGGATAATCCTATTTGTAATGCCTTAAAATTAAACTACACGTTCTACAATCCGACTTACAGTGCGATTTTTTTGTGATATGTGACAAAAAATGCGCCTCTCATTCACACTTTGTTTGTGTAAACCCATAATTCTTATCACAAGTGGATTAATCCACTTGACATTTGAATTTTCCTATGATATAATACGAATTAAACAGGCAGACGGAGCAAAAAAATAATTACGCCTGTAACAGAAAGGATCGGTATTATTCATGGAAAACAACAACATCAACGCCACGGTAACGGTAAACACCGAAGGAGCGGTATCTCCCAAATCCAAGGGAACGGCTGCTGTCTTATGTCTTTTCCTCGGCGGGCTCGGCGTACATCGGTTCTATACGGGCAAAATAGGCACGGGCATCCTGTGGCTCTGCACGCTCGGTCTTGCAGGCGTCGGCACGCTCGTGGATTTCATCATGATCCTTTGCGGGTCGTTCAAGGACTCAAAAGGTCTGCCGCTGAAATGATTCCGGGATCGCACGGCTGCCGTTAAAATATCATGAGGATCGGGCTTGTTCTGTCCGGAGGCTTTCTCAAGGGAGCGTATCAGGTAGGCGCGCTTCGCGCGCTTGCGGAAAATCCGCTTGCCGCCGACATCTCATGCATAAGCGCGGCATCGATAGGGGCGATAAACGCGTATGCATATATGACGGGAAAGCTTGACCGCATCGAGGCTCTCTGGCGGTCGGTCAGGTGCGATGAGCGGTGCAGCGTGCGGCAGATAATGAAAAACGGTTATTTTGACCGGGCGTTTGCGTCACTTTACAGCAAAAGCGACACCTTTGGGTGCCGCTTCAGCTTTCCGCTCGTCGATCTCGGCGCACGCAAGCTGATATATTGGGATTTTTCAAACGGCGACGACGACGCGATGGATTATCTGCGCGCAAGCATTGCGCTTCCGTTCTGCAGCGCGCCCGTTCACATCGGCGACAGGGATTTTTACGACGGCGGTCTTGTGGACAATATCCCGCTCGGTCCCCTGTGCCGCGAGCAGCTCGACATAACGATATGCGTTTACTTTGACAAGTACAACTACATATTCAACGATCCCGAACAGGACGCACGCATAATGAAGGTGACTTTTGCCGACAACAGCGTGCTGCGCACCTCTTTTTATTACGACACGGCACGCGTCGAAAAAATGATCGGCGACGGGTACCGCCGTATGTCGGAGGCGCTGCGGTGGATATCGGACGGGGCGGGTGAGACCGTGGCGATAGACCGCAGGATAGCCGAATGGAATGAGCAAAACATCAATATGCACCAGCCGCGCATAAACAGCGATGTCGTGATAAGCAATCTCAACCGGCTGACATCGGTGCTTGCGCGCCGCGGGAAAGGAAGCCGAGGAGAAATAAGATGAGCAAAAAAACATTGATAATAAGCTCTGCCGTAGCAGCGGTATTTGCGGCGGCAGGCGTCGTCTGGTTCTTTATCATAAAAAAAAGATAAGAAACGGGCAACACAAGGAATACGGTAACGTGCTGTCACGCAAATGCGTGACAGCACGTTTTTTCGTATGATCGGAAAGGACACGATCCGCTTCGTTTTCTCTTTTTCGCCTGCCGGAGCGCATTTTCAATGAAAAAGACCGTCGCATTCCGGTCTTTGTAAAAACCTATTGCGACGGTCAAGGCTGTATTTAAAGTGTGTTGCATTCATGCGGGAATATGGTATAATATAATATAGTAAAACTACCTTTCGGGAGGTCTCAGATGAATTACAAAGAAATATCACCCTACGAGCTTGATGTTAAGGTCTGCCGCGCCATAGGCAAGGAGTGGATGCTCATCGGCGCCGAGCACGGCGGCATAACCAATGCGATGACGGCGAGCTGGGGCTTTCTCGGCGAGCTGTGGAACAAGCCGGCGGCTGTCTGCTTCATACGCCCGCAGAGATACACCTTCCCGCTCGTTGACAGAGCCGACTGCTACTCGCTTTCATTTTTCGGCGACGAGCGGCATGAGATGCTTGCATATTTCGGCGCTCACAGCGGCAGAGACGGCGACAAAGCGGCGGCGTGCGGCATGAAATACGCCTATGCCGACACGGGCGACGCGCGCGTGCCGTATCTTGACGGCGCGAAATACGTGCTCATCTGCCGCAAGATGTACTGCGACGACATAAAACCCGAATGCTTTACCGAGCCGGAAATAATCGCAAAATGCTACCCGCAGCGGGATTTTCACCGTGTATTTATCGGCGGGATAGTGAAGTGCCTTCTGCGCGACGACGGCTGAGCGTAGACGCTCACCGCTCTTCGGCAATAAACTTTTTTATCGCCTCAAACGTGCTGTCGCTGATGTCATGCTCCATTTTGCAGGCATCGGCGGCAGCAGTTTCCTCGTCAACGCCGAGATGCACGAGAAAAGCCGACAGCACCGTGTGGCGCTCATATATCCTCGACGCTACCGTGTACCCCTCCGGAGTGAGCGTCAGATGCCCGTCGGCGTTCATCTCAAGATAACCGTCGCGGCGCAGTATGCCGACGGCGCGGCTCACGCTGGGTTTGGAAAAGCCCATATAGTCCGCCACATCGAGCGAGCGGACGCTTCCCTTCTTCTGCGTCAGGACGAGGATGGTCTCAAGATACATCTCTCCCGACTCCTGAATTTTGATTGGCTTATCCATTCCCTTTTCTCCTTTTCGGGCTAAGCCCGAGTATAATATTGTAAGTATATCACAAACGTCTGCAAAAATCAAGCAGTCATTTGTAAAATAACACGGCTGCCGTGCTGCGGCAGCCGTGTTATTTTACCGGATCCGGAAGGGATCACTCCTTTTCGTCCTCTGCGTCGGACTCTCCGTCTTCCTCTTCATCCTCGTCAAAGCAGGGATGGCAGCAATCATCGCAGTTGAAGTCGCAGTCCTCGTCCCAGTCACCGTCGTCGTGATCGTGATCGCAGCCGCAATCGCAGCCGTCCTCACACTCGCCGTAGACGTCGCTCTCGACAGAGCCGAGATCCTCGTCAAGCTCCTCTACGTAATCGTTGAGGTATTCAAGATCCTCGTCGATCTCGCCGACAGCGTCGGTAACGTCACCGAGCAGGTCGATCATGGCGGTAAGCAGCTTGCCCTCCGCGGTGGTCTTGTCAATGTTGAGGCCTTCAGCCAGTCCTTTGAGATATGCGGCTTTTTCGCTGAGCTTCATTTCAGTAGTCCTTCCTTTCCAGAATATTATGCGGGATCAGGCGCGGGAGAGATATTCGCCCGTGCGGGTATCGATCTTGATAACGTCGCCGCGGTTGATAAAGAGCGGGACCTTGATCTCGGCGCCGGTCTCAAGCGTTGCGGGCTTGAGCGTGTTGGTGGCGGTGTTTCCCGCAAAGCCGGGATCGGTATCGGTCACCTCAAGCTCCACGAATGTGGGAGGCTCTACGTTGAAGACCTTTCCCTTGTAGGAAACGAGCTTGCACATCATCTCTTCCTTCACGAACTTGAAGGAATCGGGCAGGGACGACTTGTTGAGCGGAATGGTGTCGAATGTTTCCATATCCATGAAGTAATACAGGTCGCCGTCGTTGTAGGAATACTGCATATCTTTTCTTTCGATATATGCGCTGTCAAACTTGTCGGTAGGGCTGAAGGTCTTCTCGACCACACCGCCCGTGATGACATTTTTCAGCTTCGTGCGGACAAATGCAGCTCCCTTGCCGGGTTTTACGTGCTGAAATTCAATTACCTGATAGACGCTGCCGTCCATCTCAAAGGTGATGCCGTTTTTGAAATCACCAGCGATTACCATAAAAAGTACCTCCGTCATGCTTAGCCGCCTCTGCGGCACATAATTACACTATATTGTATAATATTTTTTCCGATTTTGCAATACCTTTTTCAAAGGAATTGACGAGTTTTTTTATTCCGGGCACTTTTTTTACGTATCCGAAAGAAAAAAACGCCCGTTTTTTCGTTTTTCGGTCATTTCGACATTTTTGCGCTGTTATAATTGACAGAGGGACTGCCGTATGATATAATAGACACCGTAGTTAGAAGAGACTAACTTTATCGCCGTCCGCGGACGGCACATACCGAAAGGACCTGAGAAAATGACACTTGACGAGCTGAAGATCGGCGGCAGCGCCGTGATAACCGCCGTCGGCGGCGAGGGAGCACTGCGCCTGCGCCTGCTTGACATGGGGCTCATACCGCGCACACGTGTGAGCATGGTAAAGATCGCGCCGATGGGCGACCCGATGGAGATAACAGTGCGCGGATACGTTCTCACGCTGCGCCGCGAAGACGCCGCAAAAATCGAGATAACGGAGGACGTCGGCAAATGACCTTTGCACTTGCGGGCAACCAGAACTGCGGCAAAACGACGCTTTTCAATGCCCTTACCGGCTCAAATCAGCATGTCGGCAACTTTCCCGGCGTGACGGTCGATCAGAAATCGGGCGAGATACGCGGGCATCGCGGAGACACCGTGGTCGATCTGCCCGGCATTTATTCTATCCGCCCCTATACGCAGGAAGAGATAGTGACGCGCGATTTCATAATCGACGGCAAGCCCGACGGGATAATAAACATAGTTGACGCCACGAACATAGAACGCAACCTTTACCTGACGCTCCAGCTTCTTGAGCTGAGGATACCCACCGTGATCGCCCTCAATATGATGGACGAGGTGCGGGCAAACGGCGGCTCGGTCGATATAGCCAAAATAAGCGCCATGCTCGGCGTGCCGGTCGTCCCGATAAGCGCCGCCAAGGGCGAGGGCGTATCGGAGCTTGCCGACCGCATAGTCGAGACCGCAAAAGCACGGCGCCTGCCCGCCGTTTACGACTTCTGCGACGAAGGTCCCGTGCACCGCTGCATACACGCGACGGCTCACGTCATAGAGGACCATGCAAAAGCCGCGGGTATTTCTCCGCGCTTTTGCGCGACAAAGCTCATAGAGGGCGACCATGATATGGAGCGCCGCCTCGAGCTTGACGAAAACGAACTTGAGATGATAGAGCATTCGGTCGTTGAGATGGAAAACGAAAGCGGGCTCGACCGCAACGCCGCGCTTGCCGATATGCGCTACACCTTCATTGAAAAGGTCGTTGCGGCATCGGTCGTCAAGTGTCACGAGAGCCGCGAGCACCGCCGCAGCGTGGCAATAGACAAGGTGCTGACGGGAAAATTCACCGCGATACCCGTTTTTATCGGAATAATGTTCCTTGTTTTCTGGCTGACCTTTGACGTTATCGGTCAAAACCTTTCCGACCTGCTCTCACTCGGCATCGACGCGCTGACCGGTCTTGTCGGTCAGGCTCTGCGCAGCTACGGCATAAACGATGTGGTATACAGCCTTGTGATAGACGGCGTATTTGCCGGAGTCGGCAGCGTGCTCGGCTTTCTGCCGATAATCGTGACCCTTTTCTTCTTTCTCTCGATACTTGAGGACACCGGATATATGGCGCGCATTGCGTTTGTAATGGATAAGCCCCTGCGCCGCCTCGGTCTTTCGGGGCGCAGCTTTGTGCCGATGCTCATCGGCTTCGGCTGCTCGGTGCCCGCGATAATGGCGACGCGAACGCTTTCCTCCGACCGCGACCGCAAAATGACCATACTCCTCACGCCCTACATGAGCTGCTCGGCAAAGATACCGATCTACGCGGTTTTCTGCGCGGCATTCTTCAAGGAGCACCGTGCGCTTGCAATGGTGGCGCTTTACGGCGGCGGCATACTGCTTTCGGTGGTAGTGGCGCTGATACTAAAGCGCACCGTCTTCCGCGGTCAGCCCGTTCCCTTCGTCATGGAGCTGCCGAACTACCGCTTCCCGTCCCCGCGTAGCGTTCTCATGCTGCTTTGGGAAAAGGCAAAGGACTTTCTCAGCCGTGCCTTTACCGTCATTTTCGCCGCAACGGTCATCATCTGGTTTCTCAGAACGTTCGACACACGTCTCAACGTCGCCGTTGACAGCGCCGACAGTCTGCTTGCCCTGATAGGGCGCGCCATAACGCCGGCGTTCCGTCCGCTCGGATTCGGCGACTGGCGCGTCGTGACCTCGCTCATTTCCGGCTTCTCGGCAAAGGAGGCGGTCGTAAGCACGCTTGCCGTTCTGCTCGGCACAAATGTGGCGGACCTCAGCACAGTGCTTTCGAACTTCTTCACTCCGATCTCGGCCGTGAGCTTTCTCGCGTTCACTCTGCTCTACACTCCCTGCATCGCAGCCGTGGCTACCATACGCCGCGAGCTCGGCTCGGCTATTGCCACTCTCGGCGTAGTCATAATGCAGTGCGGCGTCGCGTGGGCGGTCAGTTTTGCAATATACTCGCTTCTGAATTTCATATTCTGAACGAAATGATTGAAAATACCGCGTAAATATGATATAATATCGGCGGAGGCTTGCCTCCGCCGCTTTTTGATTGATTAAAGATCGGATAACAGCATGAATATATATGATTATATCGTTATCGGCGCTGTGGCGCTGGCGCTTGCCGCAGCCGTTGTCTGCATGATAAAAAAGCGCGGCAGCGGCGGCTGCTCGGGCTGTCCGTACAGCGGATCGTGCGGCGGCTCCGGCTGCGAACGCGGTAAAAGAAAAAAATAAAGTGAAACGGAGTGTTCATTGTGTATAAGATACTGAAAAAGCAAAAGCTGAATCCCACGGTAACGCTGATGGAGATCGAAGCGCCGTATGTTGCGCGCAAAGCGGAAGCGGGACAGTTCATCATCCTGCGCGTTGACAGCGAGGGTGAGCGCATTCCGCTCACCGTTGCCGGCTACGACCGCGAGGCAGGATGGGTGAGGATCATATTCCAGGTCGTCGGCGCGACCACATCGGCGCTCGACCGCCTCGGCGTCGGCGACAGCATCGCCGACTTTGCGGGACCTCTCGGCAAAGCGACCGAGACCGAAGGACTCGGCAGCGTCTGCGTGATCGGCGGCGGCGTCGGCTGCGCCATAGCCCTTCCGATAGCCGAAAAGCTGCACGCGGAGGGATGCCGCGTCAAGTCTGTGATCGGATTCCGCTCAAAGGATCTTGTGATACTTGAGAACGAATTCCGCGCCGTGTCGGATGAGCTTTCGGTCGTTACCGATGACGGCAGCTACGGCAGGCAGGGCAACGTATGTCTCCCTCTCGGCGAGATGCTTGCCGCGGGAGAAAAATTTGACCGCATATTTGCGATAGGTCCGCTCGTGATGATGAAATTCGCCGTCGCGGCGGCAAAGCCCTACGGCATACCGACAACGGTCTCGATGAACCCGATAATGATCGACGGCACCGGGATGTGCGGCGGCTGCCGCCTGACGCTCATAAAGGACGGCAAGCGGGAAACGCGTTTTGCCTGCGTGGACGGTCCCGATTTTGAGGGCGACGAGGTCGATTTTGACGAGGCAATGTCGCGCGGCAGCACCTACCGCGATTTTGAACGCCGCGCATACGAGCGCGACTGCAACCTTTTCCGCAAGGCATAAAAGGCAAAAAGCGCAAGCGGGCAATGCCCGCCGACCTGTGCCGGCCAAATTCCGGTCAAATCTATTATTGTATTGTTGTACCGCCGCAACGCGGCGGGATGGAGATTCATTATGGCAAAAGTAAATACGGACCCGAAAAAAACACCGATGCCGCTGCTCGACGCTGCGGCGCGCGCCCGCAGCTTTGATGAGGTAGCCGTGGGATATTCGGACAGCGACGCGGCAAACGAGGCGGCGCGCTGCCTCAACTGCAAAAACCCCGCCTGCGTGAGCGGCTGCCCGGTGGGGATAAAGATACCCGATTTCATAGCAAAGATCAGGGAGGGCGACATTGACGGCGCGTACCGCGTCATAAGCATGGATTCGAGCCTTCCCGCCGTTTGCGGACGGGTATGTCCGCAGGAAACGCAGTGCGAGAGCCGCTGCGTGCGCGGCATAAAGGGAGAACCTGTTGGCATCGGCAGGCTCGAGCGCTATGTTGCCGACCGCCACGCGGCATCCGAGAGCCGCGCCGAGCGCCCCGCTCCGAACGGACACCGCGTCGCCGTTATCGGCTCGGGTCCCTCCGGGCTCACCTGCGCGGGCGACCTTGCCAAGGCGGGCTTTGCCGTTACGGTTTTTGAAGCGCTGCACACGCCGGGCGGCGTGCTCGTATACGGGATCCCCGAATTCCGTCTGCCCAAGAGCATCGTCGCGCGCGAGGTCGATGACCTGCGTGCCCTCGGCGTCAACTTCATGACGAACATGATAATCGGCAAAACGCTGACGATCGACGAGCTGCTTGACGACGGATACGAGGCTGTCTATATCGGCTCG
>OBAR01000703.1_pt1 | contig 35793 bp, 17 predicted proteins | sample 1517911 | NCBI WGS metagenome assembly OBAR01 (sample SAMN04571709, study PRJEB22368) | human gut metagenome | biome: human gut; material: stool | host: Homo sapiens | place: Luxembourg | collected 2012-10-26
GGAAATTGTGATGTTAAAACCGGACTTTCAATTGACAATTGACAATTGATAATTGACAGTGGACAATTATCGCCTTGTAGACACATCCCCCACGCCGCACGGCAATTGTCCATTGTCCATTGTCAATTGTCAATTGTGTTATGTCGCCCCTACATTCACCGCCTTGTGGGTTCATGACATGCCGAATGGCAATGGTGGATAAAAAAACAGACAATGGACAATCACCGTCGGAGGGGGAACATCCTCCTGCCGCACGGCAATTGTCCATTGTCAATTATCAATTGTCAATTGAAAGGTTGTCAATTGTCAATTACAAGGTTTCCAACGTGAAGGAATCCACGTCCACATAGCCCCCGAGCGAACGGGTGGCATAGTTGAAGATGGCGAACTTGCTGCCCATGAAGAAGCGACGGTAGTCGAAAATCATGCGGCAGGGAGTGCCGATGCGGTGCCACGTCACGTTGTCCAGGCTGTAGGAGAACAGCGCCTCGTCCTTCTTGCTGGTAAAGTCCGCGTCGATGCGCAGGTAGACCCGGTCTGACGGACAGTCGACACGCTCCTTCTCGTCGGTCTTCACCTCGGTCACGCGCTTGTCATCATCCGCCAGGCTGACGCTCTGGAGCGACATGACGAGCTGTTTCCTGCCCCCATTCATCTCCACGGCCAGGATGCCGGAGTCCCCGTTGAACGCGCTGAAGCCTGCCACGTCGCCGTCCTTCATGTGCGACAGGTCGAGGGCGACGGTCGCCTGGCTCCGCGGTCCCGGCATGCGCTGCGTCAGGGTGTTCGGTGCCAGGAAGAGGTTGTCCACCACGCGGGCGGTCTTCAGGCGCATGTATCCCGGACGCTCGGTGAGCGACCAGCAGCTGTCGACGGGGTTGTGGTTCCACTGCCAGTTCAGGCTGAGCGAGGCGGACGAGAAGTCGTCGCTGCCCATGATGCTGCCCCGGCACTCATCGGGGTACGTGGTCAGCGTCATCTGTTCGGGGACGCGTCCCTGCTCGTCGCCCAGCATGGGCCATCCGTCGACCCAGCGACAGGGCATCAGCGTCGGCACGCGGCCGATGCCGCCACGGTCCTGGAAGATGAAGCCGTACCAGTCGCCGTCGGGTGAATCGACGATGCAGCCCTGACCGACACCGCCGTAGCCCTGGAACTCGCTTTCGAGGATGACCTTCTTCTCATACGGTCCGGTAATCTTGTCGGCACGGTAGCACACCTCGCGGCGCAGGCGTCCCGGCACGCTCCAGTCCATCGAAATCATCATCAGATAGTACTTGCCGTCGTGCTTGAACGCCTGGCTGCCTTCGAGCAAGCCCTGCTCGTCGGCGTCGCGCTCGAAAATCTTCAGGTCGAGCCCGCCCGGCTCCACACCGCTGAGGTCACTCTTCAGCTGACGCAACTGGCCCGTGCCGTAGAACAGGTAGACCTTGCCGTCGTCGTCAAACAGCAGGGAGGCATCGTGGAAGTGGGGCGGACGGGACACGAGTGTCCACGGACCCGCAGGGTCCTTCGCGCTGTAGATGTAGCCCCGGTGGGGTTCGTCGTTGGGCGAGAACCAGACGTAGAACAGTCCGTTGTGGTAACGGATGCTCGACGCCCACTGTCCGCGTCCGTAGACGGTACCCTCCAGCAGGTCATAGCGTGGCAGGTCGGTCAGCTTCTGGAAAACATAGCTGATGGTCTCCCAGTGGACGAGGTCCTTCGACCGCATCACCGGGCAGCCCGGCATGAGGTGCATCGTCGTGCTGACGAGGTAGTAGTAGTCGCCCACGCGAATCATCGAGGGGTCGGGCACGTCGGCATTGATAACCGGGTTGCTGAATGTCTCTTGTTGCTGCGCCACCGCCCCCGCCGAAAGGAGGAGGAGGGCAGCCGAAGTAAGCAGATGTCTGAGTTTCATAGGCTTTGGAGATGTTACATCGCCGTGCCGCGCTCGAACACGTAGTCTTGTCCGGGCTGGGTCTGCACGTCGTATTCGTATACCTTATATAATATGGGGAGCTGCGGGTCCTTCAGTTCCTTCGAGACCAGCGGCTCTGCCACCGGTGCGGGGGCATAGAGTGCGTTGGGGCAGTCGCCCTGTGCGGGTTTCAGCCCTTCGCCCTTCAGGGGGACGTAGCTGCGCAGACGCAACACGCCGCCGATGCGCGAGTGCACCTTGGCGCGGAGCAGCTGGGCGCCGTCCCAGTCCATGTCGACCACGAAGCCGCCGCGTGCCACCAGTCCCTTGATGCTGCCCCGGGTCCAAGCCTCGGGCAGGGCGGGCAGGAGCTGTACGGCGCCGTCGTGGCTCTGGAGGAGCATCTCGGCGACTCCGGCAGTGTAGCCGAAATTGCCGTCAATCTGGAAGGGCGGGTGCGCGTCGAAGAGGTTCGGGTACGTGCGTCCCTCGGGGTATTCCTTCTGCACGTCGTCCCCGGGCAGCAGGCGGAGCATGTTCTGGATAATGCGGTAAGCATGGTTCCCGTCGAGCATGCGTGCCCAGAAGTTCACCTTCCAGCCGATGCTCCATCCCGTGGCGGCGTCCCCCCGTTGGAGCAGGGTGTTCCGGGCTGCCTGGAAGAGCTCGGGGTGGAGTCGCGGCGACACCTGGTTGCTGGGATACAGGCCGTAGAGCTGGGAGATGTGGCGGTGCCCGTCGCGCGGGTTGTCAGCGTCCTTCAGCCACTCCTGGAGCTGGTTGTAACGGCCTATCTGCATGGGCGGCAGTTGCTTCCAGGCTGCGGCAAGGGAGTCCTGGTAGCTCTGCGGCTCGCCCAGGATGCGGGCAGCCTGGCAGGTGTTGTAGAGCGCGTCAAAGGCTATCTGGTTATCCATGGTGCTGCCGGCAGTCAGCGACGAAGCGTTGTAGCCGTGCTCCGGCGAGAGGGAGGGGACGGTCACGAGCCATCCGTTCCCGGGGTGCTTGACGAGGTAGCTGAGGAAGAAGTCCGCCGTCCCCTTCAGCACGGGGTAGTACTGACGGAGGAACTCCTTGTCACCGGTGAAGAGGTAGTGCTGCCAGATGTGCTGCGCCAGCCAGGCTCCCCCGTTGGGCCAGAGTCCGTAGAAGGCGGCGTCCACCGGTCCGGCGGCACGCCAGAGGTCGGTGTTGTGATGTGCCACCCAGCCATTGGCGCCGTAGAGCGTCCGGGCGGTCTCGCGTCCGGTGCGGCTCAGGTCGGTCACCAGGTCGAAGAGGGGGCTGTGGGTCTCGCTCAGGTTGGTCACCTCGGCGGGCCAGTAGTTCATCTCGGTGTTGATATTGATGGTGTACTTGCTGTCCCAGGGGGCATTCACACTGCCGCACCACAGTCCCTGCAGGTTGGCAGGCTGTCCGCCGGGTTGCGAGGACGAGATGAGCAGGTAGCGTCCGTACTGGAACATCAGTGCCATGAGCTGCGGGTCGTTGCCCTTGATGAAGTCTGCCACCCGCTGGTCGGTCTCACGGACGGAAGCCGTCGTGGAGGGCAGGCTGAAGCGTACGCGGTCGAACTGCTGCCTGTAGGCTGCCACATGGTCGGCGAGCGCCTGCCTGTAGTCCTTCCGGAGCACGGTCTTGAGGGCGGCGTCGATGCGCTTGGACGGTTTGCCGCTGACGTCGTTGTAGCTGACGTAGTTGGTGGCGGCACAGACATAGAGGGTTGCCGTCGTGGCGCCTGCCACGCTGACGGCTTCCGCCGTCCGGCTGCCCTTGCCGTCATGCTTCACCTGCACCCGGCACTCGGCAGTCAGTGCGCCCGGCACCCCTTCCTGGTCGGCAGCCTTGCAGGTGATGGTGAGCCGGTCCCTGGACGCCTTCACGCTGTGCGCCAGGGGCGCGTCGTAGTCGAGGCTGAAGTTCAACGCTCCGGGGCGGTCCGCCTCCAGACGGATGATGAGCGCGTCGTCCGCCTGTGAGGCAAAGACGGTGCGCGTGTAGGTCACTCCGTCGACGACGTAGCGGGTCGTGGCGGTGGCGTCCTCGATGTCCAGTTCGCGGTAGTAGTCACTAGCCTTCCCGTGCCCCGGCTGGTGGATGAAGAGGCTTCCCATCGTGAGGAAGCGCATGCCGTTCCTTCCGGTGAAGAACGCCTTGTCGGCGAGTGCCTGCGCGTCCTTCTCCTTGCCGGCAAAGATGAGCTCGCGCACCTTGGCAAGCGCCTCTTTCCCCTCCGGATTGTTGTTGGTGTAGGGACCTCCTGCCCAGAAGGTCTCCTCGTTGAGCTGGATTTCCTCTTTCTCCGTGCCTCCGTAGACCATGGCGCCGAGGTGGGAGTTGCCCACGGGCACGGCCTCGGTCCACTGACGTGCCGGTTCGCCGTACCACAACTTCAGGCGTGTAGCCTCCTCCTTGTTCACCAGGGGCTTGATGCCCATCAGGCGCAACACGGTCTCGGCATAACGCGCACCGAGCATGCGGTAGCCCTGCGCGGTGAAGTGGAGGTTGTCAGGCCCGGCGGGGCATCCGTCCGAGCGGACGACGTGCGCCGTGGGGATGACCTCGGGGAGGGTGTCGATGATGTCGTTCATGCTGGCGCAGATGCCCTTCTGGTCGGCATGTACCACTTCGCCGGCAATGAGGGGCACGTCTTCGGCTTTCAGTCCCAGGTCAGCCAGGAGGCACTCGTAGACCTTCTTGACCTTCATGGGCCACTCCTTGTCGCCCGTGTTCGACTCGCCCTGATGGAGGAGGATACCCTTGATGACTCCGTCCTTCTGTGCCTTGCGTGCCATCTCCAGCAGACGGCCGTAAGGGTTGCCGTCATAGAAGCTTGCGCTGCTCTTCATCCAGTCGGGCTGCGTCGGCAGGTAGGTGGCGTACTTGTCCTTGTCAAAGAGGTCGATGTGACAACCGCCCACGGCTACGTTGATGACGCCGACGCGGATGTTCTGCGGCAGATTCGCCACAAGGGTACGCCCGAAGTAGTCGCAGGGCGTGAGTCCGGTGAAGTGACAGCGGCAAAGGGGCGGCACAGCCTTGTACCACTCGCCCTTCACCCGTCCGTGCTCGGCGCAGTCGATGGGCGACATGGCGAGAAAGCGGTCACTGATGTCCAGGCTGTCCTGAGCCTCAACACGCGCGTTGCCCTCCATGTTCGACTGGCCGAACGCCAGGTAGATGTGGAAGTTGGGGTCCTGTGCCTGTGCCGTGAGGCAGCCGCACAACAGCCCCATCCATAGTAATTTCTTCATGGTGTATGTATTTATGAAACGTTTGTCTGTTTGTCCTTTCCGGCGGTTCACTTGAACAGGTGGGGCACGAACTCACGCAGGCAGCGGCGCCAGGTGAGCCACTCGTGGGCGGTGCCCGGCGACTCGTAGAAGGTGGCGTTGATGCCCATCTCACGGAGTCCGTCGACCATCTTCTTCGTGCCGAAGTTCTCTTCGGACCCGCAGCCGAGGAAGAGGTAGTGCACCTGCTTGTTGAAACGGGCGGCGTCGGAGAACACGCCGTCAAAGCAGGTCTTCAGGTCCACACCGAAGAGGGCGCCGCTGAACGTGCCGATGTAGGAGAACTTGTCCAGGTGCGGCAGGGCGGTGTGGAACGTCTGGTAGCCTCCCCACGAGAGTCCCGCCATCGCGCGGTGGTCGCGGTCGGTGCGGGTGCGGAAGGTGCGGTCGATCATCGGGATGAGGTCGTCGAGGATGACGCCATAGAACGAAGCGCCATAGCGGGCACGTTCCTCTTCGACGTCCTTTCCGGGACGCGGGCTGAAGGGAGCCTCCACGTCGCCGCTGTCCATGACGACAATCATCGGTTCGCACTCGCCGGAGGCAATGAGGTTGTCCATGATGTGCTGCATGCAGCCCTGGGTGGACCATCCTGTCTCGTCCTCACCCATGCCGTGTTGCAGGTAGAGCACGGGGTAACGCTTCTTGCGGTTCGTCTCATACTCCGCAGGCGTATAGACCATGCAGCGGCGGAACGCCTTCGTCGTCTCCGAGTAGTAGGTGCAGGAGCGCACTTGCCCATGAGGCACACCCTGTTGCGGACGGTAGTAGTCGCCCTCCTCGCCTTCGGGTACCTCAATGCCGCTCGACACGCGGCAGCAGCCGAAGAAGGTGTAACTGGCAGGGTCCGCCACCTGTACGCCGTCAACCAGCAGGAAGTAGTAGTGGAACCCGACGACCAGAGGGTCGGTCACCGCTGTCCAGAAGCCTGCGGCATCGCGCTGCATGTCGTACTTCTTGCCGCAGCAGTCCACCTGCAGACGGGTTGCCTGCGGTGCGTAGAAGCGGAAGTGGGCACGGTGTTGCGCGTCGAGACGCGGGTACTCCACACCGGGTATGTTCGTGGACGCCGCCTGCGTGGTGGCACGTACGTCGGGGGCAGCCTCCTCGCAGCTGAACTCCCACCAGTCGAAGTTGAAGAGCTTGCAGCCCTTGCGCCCCTTGAATGCGAAATAGATGTCATGCACGCCGGTCAGCGTGGGCGCCACGGACGTCTCAAGCGTACGCCAGCTCTCCCATCCGCCCGTACCGGGGACGTCGAGCGCTGCCACCGGCTTGCCGCCGATGCTGTCGGCATAGACTTCCAGGCGTCCGCCGCGGAGGGCACTTGCCGCAGAGGCAATGAAGCGTTTGGGCGCACGGTCGCCGAAGTCCACCTCACGCACCTTGATGTAGTCGCCGTCATGCGCGTCGGACACGTAGACGCCCGTCACGGCATTCGGCTCGGTCTTCAGTCCTTCGGACCAGGCGATGGTCTCGGCTTCGACCCGTCCGTAGGGCGAGAGCGTACCCACGGGCTTCACGCCCTCGCGGGTGGCATTGATGAGCGGGAAGGTCCCGTCGGGGTTGTAGTCGAACTGCTCCACGGCGACACTGCGGCCGAATCCGCCGCCACCGGGCAGCTTGCCGGTGTGATAGAAGAAGTAGGAGTTGCCTTTGTAGTCGATGACTCCGCAGTGATTGGTGAACGAGCCGGTGTCCTGCAGCGGCATGATTTCGCCCATGTACTTCCACGGACCGAGCGGACCGTCCGCCATGGAGTAGGCGATGTGTTCGGGCACTCCTCCGGCTGCGTAGAGCAGGTAGTACTTCCCGTTGCGCTTGCTCAGCCACGGCCCTTCGGTATAGACGTCCTTGTACTTCTTTCCCTTCACGCGCGCCTCGGGGTTGGGAGCGCCGAAGCTTTCCACGGTCTGCTCCATGCGGTGCACCTCGCCGTCGATGGAAATCATGTCAGGGTTCAGCTTCGCGTAGTAAATGTTCGGGTTGCCCCAGTACAGGTAGGCGGCGCCGTCGTCGTCGATAAGTACGGTCGGGTCGATATAGTCCCAGCTGCCGTCGTGGAGCGGCTTGCCGATGGCGTCCTTGAACGGTCCCGTCGGCGAGTCACCCACGGCGACACCGATGGCCATGGCATTGGACAACTTCGAGTGCAGGCAGACGTACCAGTAGAACTTGCCGTTGTGCTCCACGCACTGGGCTGCCCAGGCGCGGTCGTCCGCCCAGGAGAATGTTTCGATGGCGAGCGGCGAGCCGTGGTCGGTCCAGTTGACCATGTCCGTGGTCGAATAGACGCGCCACTCCTGCATCCAGAAGAAGTCCGCCTTGTCCTCGTCGTGGCCGGTATAGACGTACAGCCGTCCATCATGCACCATCGGTGCCGGGTCGGTCGTGTAACAAGTCTGGACGATGGGGTTCTGTGCGTGCAGGGCGCCCGCCATCAGCAGGGCCATGCTCCCCATCAGGTAATGTTTGTTCATGTGCGTATGTAAGTTTGTAAGGTTATGAATCCGTGAGTTTGCCGACCTCCCGACGGATGAAGCCGGGAGGTCGCCGGCGGATGCGTCCGTCAGGGTTTATTGCCCCGCAACCACCACACCGCCGTTGCAGGGAATGGTGAGTTTCAGTTCCTGCTTCTTGCCGAGCTTCTTCACCGAGAAGCTGCCGTGCAGCTCCTTGTCGTCGCTGTAGAGCCTGAGCTCCTGTCCCGGCTGCCACATCGGCAGGCTGACGGTGAGCTTCAACGGCTCGGCTTGCGCATTGATGCCGGCAACGTACCACTTCGTGCCGTGACGGCGGGCGAGCACGACGTACTTCCCGGGGTACCCGTCGATGAACTTCACCTCATCCCACAGCGTGGGGACTTCCTTCATGAAGTCCATCGCCCACGACGGAGCGTCGGTGAGGTTGTTGGGCGCCAGGGCGAAGTGCTGCACGGGGCTCTGGAACAGCACCGCCGTGGCAAGGGCGAAGACGTCGGAGGTCTTGCGCTGGCGGCCCCCGGGCTCATTCTTTGCATTGTAATACCTGTTGAGCGCGCTCCCGCCGAAGTCCATGCTGGCGACGGTGTTGCGGATGAACGGCAGCAGTGTGGCGCTGGTCGCCTCCCGGTCGCACTCCTCCTGCGAGAAGTTGAGGTTCTCGCTCGCTCTCACCGCTTCGGCAGAGGCGAAGTTGGGGTACATCCGCTCCCAGCCGCGGGGCAACGTGCATCCGTGGAAAATGACGAGGATGCCGTAGTCGTTCGCGTCGGCGAGGATGTCCTCGTAGAGCTTCATCATCTCCTGCTTGTCGCCGCCGAAGAAGTCCACCTTGATGCCGCGGATGCCGATGCGCTGCATCCACTTCATCTCCCGGCGGCGGGCGATGGTGTTGTTCATGATGTTGCGCGGACCCTGGGGTGCATCGTTCCAGTAGCCATTGGAGTTATACCAGAGGTAGAGCGCCACGCCCTTCGTGGAGGCATAGCGTGCCAGTTCCTCGATTTTGTCGCGCCCGATCTGGGTGTCCCACAGCGCGTCGACCAGCACCGACTGGTAGCCCATCGCGGCACTGAAGTCCACATACTGCTTCTGGGTGTCGAAGTTCGTGCTGGCGTCACCGGCGATAATCCAGCTCCAGGAGCCGCTGCCGTAGCGGTAGTCCTGCGAGGGCTCGTAGAGCGGACGGACCACGTCGGTGGCAATGGTCGTCTCCACGATGGGCTGCAGGGTCGTGCCCACGGTGATGGTGCGCCACGGGGTCTCACCCGGAAGGGAGATGCCCGGAGCCACCGTGCCGTTGCCGTTGTTGGAGGCTTCCGTCGGATAGCCGACCGTGTAGAGACCGTCGGCCTGACCCAGCAGACGGCTGCCACAATACGCACTCGTCACGCCGGTCTCGGAGAGGAGCACCCAGCCCCGGTCGCCGTTGCGGAACAGTCCGGGGAAGGTGTAGCCGTTGCCCCAGCCGTTCTTGCCCACGGTGTCGTCGGGGGTATAGTGGGTCTCGTAGCTGGGCGCCGTGCGGGCAAAGCCGGTCATCGGTTCCATCTCCGGGCAGAGGAAGGTCGTCGTGCCTGCGGGGAAGGCGAAGCCCGTAGCTTCCCGGTTCACCACGCAGCTGAGGGTCTCGCCGCGACGGAGCACACGGTACTTGAACGCGACGTCGCGATTGCTCACCTGGAACACCACGTCGCACACCGGTGTGCCTTCCTTCGAGAAGGTGTAGGTCTGCACGTTCGCCACGTAATGGGGACGGCTGTTCTTGATGGTCTTCAGTTCATAGGTTTCGTCGAGGGTCGTCGGCTCGCTCACTCCCGTCAGGGTCAGCCCGCGGGTGAAATCGCCGATGTTCGTGTCCAGTCCCAGCGGGGACTTGTTGAGGAAGGCGACCCCGTCGTAGTCCACCCTGTAGGTAGGATTGCCGTCGGTGTCGTCCACCGTGACGCACAACTTGCCGTCGGGACTGCGCAGTTCAACCTCGCGGGCGAAAGCCTGCATGCCCACGAAGAGGGAGAGGCAGAGACATAAGATGGGTTTCATCATCCGTATCATCATTTGCGGAGCTCCCAGGAGTCCCAGTTAAACAATTCCATTCCTTCGCCACCACGGAAGCAGAACACCAGGTCATGGACGCCCGTGGCGCCCTGCAGCGTGCAGGTCTGTTCCCTGTAAGCGTCCAAGCCTCCCGTCGGCTGTATGTCGAGCGTGCCCAAGAGCGGTCCCTCGGCACTGTCGAGGCGGACTTCCAGCCGTGCGTTCCCGTCAGCGGAAGCCACCGAAGCCAGGAACGTCATCGTGCCCGCCTGGCTGCCGAAGTCGACGGCACGGAGGCGGAGCGTCTCCCCGTCGTGGATGTTCGTGACGCAGATGCCGCCGTCCGCCTTGGGGGCTGTTTTCAGACCGTAGCCCCAAGCCATCGTCTCCGCCTGCACGCGGCGGTAGGGGTTGAAGGTCCCCACAGGCTCCAGGCGGGTGTCCTTCCAGTAAGGCACCTCCTGGATGGTTCCGTCGGCATTGTAGTGCATCTCGGCAGCCGACACCGAACGGCGTTCGTGGTGGTCGGGCGTCTCGATGCGGAGCAAGTCGTAATTGAGCCCGAAGACGTAGGTCTTCCCCTTGTAGTCGATGATGCCCGGGTGGTTGCCCCGGCTGCGGTCAGTCGGACGCATGATGTAGCCCTTCGTCGTCCAGGGACCGGTGGGGCTGTCGCTCATGGCATACCCGATGCCCTCGGGGCAGCAGGTCGAGGCGAACGCCATGTAGTACTTGCCGTTGCGCTTGTAGCACCAGGGGCCCTCCTGGTAGTGCTCGGGCACGGGGTCGACCTTCACGATGTCGCCGCTGTAGGAAATCATGTCCTCATTGAGCTTCACGTAGTAGACGTTCGGGTTGCCCCAGTACATGTACGCCTGTCCGTCATCGTCGATGAACACCGTCGGGTCGATGTCCTCCCAGTGCTCCTTCTGCCACACGAGCGGCTTGCCCAGCGGGTCGGTGAACGGCCCGTAGGGCGAGTCTGCCACCAGCACCCCGATGCCGTTGCCGTGGAGCGGGCAGTACATGTAGAACTTGCCGTTGCGCTCGATGACCTGCTCCGCCCAGGCGCCGTTGTCGCGCACTGCCCACTTGAAGCTCTTCAACGATGCCACCGCCCCGTGGTCGGTCCAGTTGACCATGTCGGTCGAGGTGTAGAGCAGCCAGTCGAGCATCTTGAAGCCGTCGGCATCGTCCTCGTCGTGGGTTGTATACAGGAAGATGGTGTCGTTGTGCACCATCGGCGCCGGGTCGGCGGTGTACTTCGTCTGGATGAGCGGGTCTTGCGCATAGCCCGCAAGCGGTTGCAGGACGGTCAGCGCGACGGCTGCCATGCCTGCCAGGGTCTTGATTCTATTCATGGCTGTATGGGATTTAAACGTGTTCATGTAGCATCCGTCCGCCCGTCCGGGCAACGCAGAAAAGGGAGCTGCCAGCGGAGGGCCGTTCGTCCGGAAGGAGGCAGCCCCGCGCTATCGTCCGTCTTGCAAAGAAAGGCATCTTGGGGCAAACTACCCACTAACGATGTTTCAGATTTGTTTGTTCATGTTACATCCCTGCAAAAATCCCTGTATTTAACGTCGTTTCCTGCACTCACCGCCTCCGACGGACGCACCGCCCCGCTCCACCCCTTCTCCGGAGGGAAAGGTCTGCCGACGGACAGACGGACGGGGAGCCTCAACCGCCGGTAATCCTCCCTCCGGAGACAGTCCGGGAGGAACCGGAAGCCAAAGAATTGACAAAGTGTCAATCTGTCAAACGAATCGCCCGAGAATGCCTTCGTTCGCACCAACATACGGATTGGTGACCGGGAAGGCCCTTCTCGGGCGATTCGCTAAATACACCTTGACGGACTTTCCGTCGGTTTCCTGTCATTCTGCTTCCACTTCTCCCGTTTTCGTCCCCTTCCGTCGGTCTTTTCACACGGACGAACGCAATTTCACACCTGCGGAATCGCACCCCTTCGGGCTCTAAAAAATGAAAACAGATGGCTGTTTTCGTACGGACGAACGACTACGACGGTGCGGACACGTCGGTACGGTGGTGCGGACGCGTCCGTACGAAGCCAGTCACCGGTGCTTTTGACCGGAATGACGGGTCCGGCGGATGGCTTTTTCGCGTTAGAAAGAGTATAATTGTGTAAACAACCGTTTATTTCCATGTATTCTGACGGACGTATCTTAAAATATTTAACGCGCATTTCGCTAAATGGGAGATTTTAGCGGAAATGCGCGTTACCTGGAAACGGCAAATCAGGAAATTGTGATGTTAAAACCGGGAAAATGATGTCATTGTGACAAACAGGGGAAAATCAATTGTCAATTGTCCATTGTCCATTGTCAATTGAAACGTTGTCCATTGTCAATTGAATCACTATTTGTCCGGTTTCACCAGACGGACGTAGAACACGCCGCCGGCTACCGTACCGGGACGGCTGCGGAAGGCCACCGTCACCGATTGTTTGCCCTTCAGCATCGACGCCGGTATGGGGTATTCCACATTGACCAGCTCAGACTTGTTCCATTTGCCGACGAGGTTCTCCTCCACCAGCCGTTCCCCGTCGATGAGGATGTCGAAGGTGCGGTCGGCGGTCTCGTTGCCCCAATAGCGCACCATGAGGTTGAGCGTCGTCTCGCCCCGGGTCGCCAGGTTGTAGGAGAAGAAGCCTCCGTCGCGGGCGTCACGCCACGGCTCTCCCTGGAAATTGCCGGTGGTGGAGTTCTCGTTCTTCATCTGATGGTCCACCTCGGGCTGCTGCTCGGCAGTCGCCACGGCATCGACCGTCCGGCGGTCCAGACGCAGCTTCTGCTGCTCCGCCTCACGGGCGGCAGCCTGGTAGTCGGCGTACTCCTGCTCCGTCATCGAGAGCCAGTACATCATGTAGCGGCAGTCGTGGATGCGGAAGAACGGCTCCAGCTGCAGGTCCTTGTACTTGCCGGTGAAGAGTCCGGGAACGGTGAAGCACATCGGCTTGCCGGGGACGGGCTGCATCGCCGTCAGCTTGGCAAGGATGTCGGCACGCTCGCCGATGAGGAAGGGAGTGTCGAAGACCGACACGAGGGGTCCGTGGGCAATGTGTCCCCAGCGGCTGTCGTCAGCCACCAGACCGTCCAGATGGTCCGTTCCCATCCGGGCGCCCAGGAGGATGGGACCGCGCATGATGGCGACATAGTTGGGCACGTTGGGCAGTTCCTCCAGGGTGACATGCATCGGGAGGGTCAGCTCCACGACGTCACCGTCGCGCCATTCACGCTCGATGGCGATGTAGCTCGACGGGGTGGAACCGACGGCATGGTCCGTCCCGGCACAGAGCGCCTTCATGGCTCCGGCTTCCACCCACCAGGGATGACGGATGAGCAGCTTCGCCCGGACGGGTTTCCCAGTGTGTACGGTCAGGCGCGAAGTCTCCGTGTCGGGGAAGGAGGTCTCCTGTGTCAGCGTGAGCCCCTTCTCCTTCCAGTTCAGTTCGGAAGCGACGAAGAGGTTGACAAAGAGGCTGTCGCCCGAGTGGGTATAGATGAACTCACCGTACTTGCCGTGGTTCTCCATGCCCGTGCCGACGCAGCACCACATGGCGCTGTTGGGCGCCGAGTAGACGCGGTAGTGGGCGGGACGGGCGGACGTGAAGTAGACGTATCCGCCGTGCCCGGGGTGCTGGGTGGAGAGGATGTGGTTGAACATGGCGCGCTCGTAGAAGTCGGCATAGCGTGCCTCGGGGTGCATGCGGAAGAGCCCTTCGGTGAGCTTGAGCATGTTGTTCGTGTTGCACGACTCCGGTCCTTCGCGGTCCTCGACGTAGCTCTTGCAGTCGGAGGCTGCGGCGAAGTGCTCGCGCCGGCTGTTACCGCCCAGGGCGAGGGAGCGGTTGTAGACGACGGTCTCCCAGAAGAAGCGTGCGGCAGCGTCGTAGGTGCGCTCGTCAGCCGGTTGTCCGGCAGCGGCACTCTCCTCGGCGATGCGCTGGTATCCGACGACCTTGGGCACCTGGGTGTTGGCGTGCTTGTTGTCGAGGTTGTCGACCCGTGCGACCATGCTGTCGAGCAGCCAGTGGTGGGAGAAGCGCTTGGCGGCGTCGAGGTACTTGCGGTCGCCTGTCATCCGGTAGGCATCGGCGTAGACCTCGTCCATCCCGCCGAACTCGCTGTCGAGCATCTGCTCCATCTGTTCGTCGCTGAGCGGGGCGATGACCGTCAGTCCCCAGTCGCAGAGGCGCAGGAACATGTCGCGTGCCTGCTGGCTGCCGGCGTACGACCACGCATCACGCAGCCCGGCGTACACTTTGTGCATGTTGTACCAGGGCACCCAGTATTTCCTGACGATGCCCACGTTGCCCTTCTCGATTTCGTTCCACACGCGCATGCCGTCGGGGACTCCGCCCACGTAGCCGTTGCCGTTGGCGTCCTGGCACCGTTTCATCTCGTCCAGCATGTAGTCCATGCGACGCTTGCACTCGGGGTTGCCGGTGGCTGCGTAGTGGATGGCAAGTGCCGAGAGGTAGTGCCCGCCGACGTGTCCGTCGAGTCCGCTCCAGTTGGGGAACACTTCTGCCTTCTTCGGCAGCCCGGCTTCCTTGAGGAAGGGAGCAAGCAGACGGTCGACGTCGTACTGGAGGAGGACGTCGACATTGAGGTCACAGGCGTGCTTGAAGGGCCCGTCGAGCAGTTTCACATCGCCCAACGGGAAGGTGTTGGGATAAAGCTTGTCCTGCGCCGTGGCAGAAGTCAGGGCGAGGCTCAGGCAGCAACAGGCTGCAAAGAGTTTGCGTAGTGTCATTTGAGGATATGAGTTTAAGGGTTTGTAAGTTCGTAGCGTCAGCCTTTACCAGTTGTCCGTGCGGAAGGGCGATGCCAGGAGGCCATCCTTGTTGCAGAGGTTCGCGTCGGAGGGGTTGTCGCTCCAGGCGTAGCGGACGGCTACGGGATGCTTCACCTCGGGGCTGCTCACCACGACCTTGTTGCCGCGGATGACGGCTTTCGCCCACACGAACTTGCGGTCTTCGCCGGCGATGGCGAAGTGCTTCAGCTCCTTGCCACGGCATGCCAGTCCGCGTCCCGTCTCGGTGAAGGAGAGGACAATCCGGTCGCCGTCGACCTGCATGTCCTTGTAGAGCGGACCGGAGGCGTTGACCTTCTCGCCGTATACAAGGCGTCGTGCTCCCAGGAAGAGACGGTGCGCCACGGTCTTCTTGTCGAGCGGATGGATGTCGTTCCACTCGCCTGCGTCATAGGTCACAGCCAGCTCGGTGTGCGGCACGGAGAGCGCCGTGCGGAACTGTGCGTCGCGGATGCGTGCCCAGCCGCTGTCGGTCGGACGGTCCTTCTTCTCCATGAAGTTGGGGAGTTGCACGAGCAGGAAGGGCATGTCGGGCCACTGCCACAGCTCGCGCCAGTTGGTGATGAGGACTTTCAGGTAGTCGGCGTACGGGGCGGGATTGCCCGCGTTGGTCTCTCCCTGATACCATATCGCCCCCTTGACACGGTAGTGCCGGATGGGGTATATCATGCCGTTGTAGAGTCCCGAGCCGGTGCGGTCGAGGTTCGCCAGACGTGCCGAGAGGCGTTGCACCTCGCTCTGGTCGATGCCGGTCTTGTAGCGCCACGTGCCGGTAAGGTCGATTTCCGCCTCGTCGCCCACGATGGCATAGCGTTTGTCCTTCACGAAGCCTCCGTTGCCCCCGTTTGCCGTGAGGCGGACGGCGATGACGTTCTTCCCTTCGCGCAACACGCCGGCAGGGATGTCATACTTTCGCGGAGGGTAGGTGTAGGAAGTGAAGCCGACGAAGGTGCCGTTGACGAACACAGAGTCGCTGTCGACCATCGTGCCCATGTAGAGGCGGGCGTGCCGTCCTGCCATCGAGGCGGGTACGTCGAAGGTCTTGCGGCACCAGACCGTACCGCGGATGTCCGCCCCGTTCTCACGCCAGTAGCCGGGGACGGTCATGGTCGCCCAGTCGCTGTCGTCGCACTCCGGCAGCTGCCAGCGACCGGCGCCCCGGTCCTGCCGCGCGAGCTTGAGGCTGTCAAAGGCAGCCTGGTCGACGAGCAGCTGCGGGAACTCCTTCAGGTGTTCCTGGCTTATCCAGCTCTCGATGGCGGAACCGCCCAGGCTGGAGACCAGCATGCCTACCGGCACATGGGTGTGTTCGTAGGCCTCCTGTGCAAAAAAATAGGCCAAAGCCGTCCAGTTCATTACATCGGAGGCAATGGCCGAGTGCCAGCCGGCATTGCCGGCTATCTCTTCCCGCAGTTCACCCTTGACGTCCTGTGTGGGCACCTTGTAGTGGCGGATCATGTGGTTGTTGGACACGTTGATTTCAGGGAACTTGTCCGTGAGGCGCGCGATGGGAGTCTCCTGGTTCGACTGGCCCGAGCAGAGCCATACGTCGCCCACGAGCACGTCGCGTATCACGATTTCATTGACCTCCAGGACAAACGGGCCGCCCGCCTGTTGTGGAGGAAGCAGAACATGCCAGCACCCGTCGGCACCGGTCTCGGTGTCGTAGTGCCGGCCCTGGAAGCGTACCGTCACTTTCTCACCGGGGTCTGCCCAACCCCAGATGTCCAGCTCGGTATCGCGTTGCAAAACCATGCGGTCGCTCACCAGCCGTGGCAACCGCACTTTGGCTGAAAGTTGCGGCACGCAGAGTGCCGCAACGAACAGCCAAGTGAGAACATACTTTACTATCATAATGCTAGTCTGACTGATACAATGCTGTTGGCGTTTGCCATGACATAGATGCCGGTGTCGGTCTTGCCCGTCTCTGCCGGTACCATGTCACGGTCCGCATCGGTCTCCACCGCCTCCTTCACCGTGGCTCCGCTCAGGGGAATTTCCACGCTTTGGGTGTCGGTCGAGAGGTTGAGCAGCACGATGGTGACTTCACTGCCAGCCTCGTTGGTATAGGCGGTTGCCATCACCGACGAGTTGTCCGACGTCGCTCCGATACGGGTCATGCCGGTGGCGTACTGTGCGTAGTGTGCCAGGATGTACCCGTTCTTCGTCACTTCGCCTTCGCCTGCCGGACTGCGCTGGTCGCTGTCCCCCAACATGCCGTAGAAGCGTTTCAGGTACCAGTACACGTAAGCGCTGCAATAGCCTTCCATACACATGTGGATTTCCTTGCCCAGGTGGGTGAGGTTGTAGTCCCACGTACGGAACTGCCACAAGGCGGGGTCAGTCTCCGTCTCCCCGTCATTGAAGAGGTGCTCGGTCATCCACCAGGTCTTGCCGCCGATGCGCGAGTAGAGTCCGCACACATAGTCGTGGCGGTCTTTCTCGTATCCCGCCTGGGCGGTGTTAATGAAGCCCTGATAGAGGTGACCTACGACAATGTCGGTCTGGGCGAATGCCTCGGCATCGTTGATAAAGGGGTCAGTGAAGTCGGGCGAGGTGCCGCATGCCTCGGGAGCCATCAGCTTGACGCCTGTGGCACGGATCTTCGCACCGTACTGCTTGACAAAGGTAAGCAATTCTTCCGGAGTCCACGTCATAAATTCCATGTCAGGCTCATTTTGTACAGAGATTGCGTACAAATTGACCCCGTTTGCCTGCATATAGGTAATGTAGTTCACCAGATGGTCCGCATAGGCGGCATAATTCTCCGCCTTCAGGTGCGGAACGTCATTGTCGCCCACCTTCACCAGTTCTGTCAGCGCATCGGGTGCGACCCAGGGACAGGCGAAGACGATGGCGCCGTTCTCCTGTGCGAGCCTGGCGGCTGCGACGTCGGTGCTCCAATCGGCTTCGTTGGGGTAAATCATCAGGCGGAGGACGGAGTAACCCAGTCCGCCGGGACCGTAGAGGGTGTTCATATCTTCGGTGCTCAGCACATTGCTGCCGGTCCATATCTTCGGGTTGTACATGCCTCCGAAGCCGACCACGGGCTGATGACGTACGGACGCATCGATGTCGAGTGCCGTGGTTTCATAGGCGAGTCCCTGACGGATGGTCAGGTCGCTGACTTCGCCGGTGGTCTTGTTCGTCAGGTGGAGGACCTGCGACTTGGCTTCGCGTCCGCCGTTGACGGTATAGTCAATCTTCAGGCGGACGTTCTGGTGCAGGTCGGTAGCGGCACCTCCCGACATGGGAGAGACTGCTGTCACGAGGTCGCCCTCGCCCAGGGAGATTTCCCATTCGGCTTCGGACCACTGTACCACCGCCATGGTCGTCCCGGCATGACCGGAGACTTGCAGTTCGTTTTTCAGGAAGAGCGCGTATGAGCCTTCGCGCTCACCGGTGTTCATCACGTTGTCGTCGTCATCGGAACAGCCCCACGCGAGGCACAGTCCCATCAGAAGCCAACACAGTTTAAAGGTATACGATTTCATAGTCTTGCTGTTATTCGACCGCCGCAAGTCCAAGCCGTCAGCTAACGCCGCCCGGTGCTCCGTCACGGGTCAGCTGAGGCCTGTGCCTGCGAGAGTCAAGTTGTTATTTCAGTCCGTCAATAATGCCCACGTACATGCCGGTGCGGTTGTAACCGGAACTCCACGGACAGAGGACAGCGTCGTTGCCCTCGGTCAGGCGGGAGAAGGAGATGCCGTACTGTTGGGCGGCGGGGATAATCTCAAAGTACTTCTTGAGGATGAAGGCGGCATAGTCTGCACCGAGCATCTCGTCCTCGAAGGAGCGTTGCGCGGTCGTGATGGCACTGCCCTTCTCGTCCAGCACCTGCACGGTGAAGTCGGAGATGCGTACGAGGCGTCCGCTCTCAGCCAGGCGAGTGAAGAGTGCGACAATGGCTTCCCGGTTTGCCTCCTGGGTGGCTGCATCCTTGGAGTAAGTGGCGTGGAGCAGGATGTTGTAGCCGTCGAGCTTCGTCACGCCGTCCGCCTCCCAGGTCTTCACCAGCGCATCCAGCTCGTCGAACTTCTGCGTGAGGTTCTCGCTTTGGCTGAAGGTGTTGCTGACGAAGAGGTCGAGGTCGGTCTTCGCGGTGTCGCGTGCCATCCGGACGGCAGTCTGCGCGTACTCGGTCTCCCCGAGGTACTCGCCCCAGTGGAAGGTGTTGGCGTCGTTCGTCTTGCTGAGCGGTTCACCGATGACGTTCCATCCCTTGACGGTCTCACCGCCGGCATCGATGAGTGCACCTATCCATGTGCGCAGCTCGCCGGTGAAGATGTCCTTCTTCTCTTCGGGGGTCTTCTCGATGACCTGGTCGTCCGCCTTCCAGCGGAAGTCGATGTTGTCCATGTAGGCGTGCCACTCACCGGAGCCGGACCCTACGGCAATGTCCACTTCCGTCAGGTCCTTCATCGATGCCGGTATGCCGATCTGTCCGTTACCGGACGTGCCGTCCAGGACGAAGGGGATGTAGATGCGTCCCCATGCATTGTCGGGAGCACCGAGGTGAGCCGGTCCCATACCGCAGTTGAACTCCTGCCCGTTGATGACGATACGCATACCGGAACCATACTTGCCTTTCCCGTCGATGAGGAACATCTCCAGGTAGACGCCCGTGTAATCGCCCAGCGTACGTCCGTCCTTCAGCTTCACGTGGAAGGTCGGGTACGTGTAGCTGCACAACGAGGAAGCCGTACCGACGTGGAGCACCTTGCCGTGCGTCCCGGTGGGGTCGTCCTCGACCACTGCCTGGTTGCCGTTAGTCATCGGATACTGTGTACCCGCGGCATCACTCTCGAAGTCAATCATCGTGCTGCCTTCGGCGGGCAACATGTAGTCGAGCGTCACGTTGTCCATGTAGTAGCGGGCATCGCCGGAGGCAGTTCCCACGCCCAGCTCAAAGGTCGTCAGTCCTTCAAGATTCTTGGGTATGATGACAGCCGGCGAGTTGCCGTAAGTCTCGTTGCTGCTCAGGAACTGAATCTTCGCACTGCGGTTCCAGGTATTGGGGTTACAGCCGAAGCCCTGCGCATTCACGCCGCCGTTGCTGTTGCTGACGGCCAGTTCCGTCCCGTTGATGAAGACTCTCATACCGGCACCATAGATACCGAACTGGTCGATGATGCGCATGTCGAGCTTCAGGCTGGAGCAGTCGCCCAACGTAGCTCCACCGGGAAGGGTCACGGTGAACTTCGGGTGAGAGTAGCTCAAACCGGTGGTCTCGTCTCCCAGACGGAGCACCTTGCTACCGTTGCCGTCGGGGTCTTCCACCACGGAGCTGGCGCCCGCCCCCGTCAAGGGGTATGAGGTGCCAAGGGCGTCCTTCTCGAAGTCAGCCACCACGATACTCCCCTCTTCAGGCACGAAGGGGATGATGACCGGCTCGATGAGGGAATTGTAGTAGGAAGCGCACTGTCCCTGGTCGGAACAGAGCGTTCCGCCGAAGAGCGACAGTCCGGCTTCCTGTGCCGTCTCTGCCGCCGACTTCATGTCGACCACGCTGTAGCTGCCGTTGTCCTGCAGACAGGAGGCGGTGCTGAACGAGCCGTCGACATCGGCACCGTCGAGGTTGTTCAGGATGGTGCTGAATGCCACCTCACGAGTCCCGAACTCCGAAGCCGACACTTTGGAAGTGAGCTGGAACGGCGATTCCGGAGTGCGCGTAATGTAAGTCTTGAGCAGGTCGAAGCTGGCGAGGTACTCGCTGACTTCGGCGTCGACCGGCTTCTCCAGCTGAAGATTGCAGTCGTACTCATCGGTACATGCCACCACTGCTGCAGACAGCAGGGCGAATCCGATTAGCTTATTGCTGATATGTTTCATGTCTCTTTGTTTTAATGGGTTTGCATGGCGCCCCCGTCCCCTGTCCGCCGGTGTGAGAGGCGGACGGAAGAGGAAGCGGGGTCACTCACTTCACTTGATGTCTATCTCAAACGTCTTTCCACCGACCACGTTGCGGGTGTGGAGCACCAACGTATCGCGGGTAGCGAGGCTCATGTCCTTGTCAGTGAAGTTCACCTTGTAGTCGAGGTAGATGGCGTCGCGGTCCTTGCCGCCGAGGCTGTTCTTCTCGCCGTCCTTGACAAACTTGCCTTGTCCCGTCACTTCGACGTTGTCGGAGGCGGAAGACATCACACAGCTGCCGTCGTCCTTGAAGTCCAAACGTACATCGTAGTAATAGATGTTGTTGGAGGCATCCCTTGCCGAGAGCGAGAGGATGTTTCCGGTCAGGCTCTTCGTGGTGAGCTGCACGGTCTCGTCGTTCTCCACATATTCTTCATGACGGACAATGGTTGACGATACTCCGTTGATGACCGCCTGGTCGACACCGCGGCGGAGGTACTCACCATGATAGGGGTTGACGTACTTCACGGCATAGAGCACGTAGTTCTTCGGCTGGATGTTCCAGTGTCCGCTGTTGGTCAGCATGGGGTCCTCCACACCGGCTGCTCCCATGAGGATGGAGTCGGCTCCCTCGACATGGGTCATGCGCAGGGGGATGACATAGTAGTCGGTGACCGACTTCTCGTCGGCGAAGAAGGCGTCGGTCAGGTAGACGTCCACACCGCCCTTGATTTCTCCGCGGGGGATGGCTATCTGGCTCGGATTGCCCAGTTCATAGTACGACTCCGGCATGAGGGTCAGAGGGGTGTCGGTTCCCTTGAAGTAGAGTCTGTCGCAGAGCGAAGGGTCTACCACGTAGTCGATGATGACGTTCTGACGGTTGGTGTATCCGCCGCCCCAGGCAGCGTTAATGGAGAAGCGGTGTTCGTTGTCGCCGGTATTGTCGACAAATTCATCTTCACCCAGCTCGATGGTGCGCATGGCAAGCTGGTTGGCGAAATAAACCGTCTGGTAGTCGAAGTCGGGAAACTCGTTGTCCGAGCTTTCACAGGACGCGGTGAACGAGAGGAGCAGGGCTGCCAGTCCGGAGTAAAGTATGTTCTTTTTCATAAGTCTGTTGTTAATGGTGAGTGATGATAGTAGGGTTACTCCCAGCCACGGTTCTGCTTCAGGTTACTGAACTTGAGAATCTCGGAGTTGGGCACAGGGCTGTAGTACATGTAGTCCTCGTAGGAGCGTTCCTCCACCAGGATGCGTTCGTAGCCGTTGCCGTTCCACTGCAAGCCGTAGACCGGTTCGTTGAGGTTCTCCTTCCAGCGGCGCAGGTCCCAGAAGCGGACGCTCTCGAAGCACATCTCCAGACGGCGCTCGTTGTGGATGAGGGTACGCATGCGTTCCTTGCTGGCGGCACACTCCTCCAGATAGGGGTCATCGGTTCCGCCGACGCCTGCACGCTGACGAATCTTCTTGATGACGTCATACGCGGAGTAACCGCGACGGGCATCCTTCGGGCCCCATGCCTCGTTGGCAGCTTCGGCAAAGGCGAGATACATCTCCGTGAAGCGGATGCGCGGGTCATAGTGCGGCTGGTTGGAAGTGGCTGCAGGGTTGCAGTTGACGTCCATACGCAGACGTTTGCGCATGTAGTAACCCGTACGGGTGGAGCGGTTCTCGGTGACGTTGATGCCATCGGTGCTGGAGTTGACGATGTTGATGGTGACGCCCTTCTCGCTGATGGTGCTTCCGTTATAGATAATGTACTTCGCCAGACGCGGGTCCCGATTGGCGTAGGGAGCGACCTCGTTGTAGTTTCCTGCACTGTGGTCGATGGGATATCCGTTTGCCATGGGGAAGGCATCCACAAGGTTCTGCGAGGGGTTCATGTATCCGGTGCCATAGAGGCTGGGCGGGAAGTTCTGCGACTCCTGGGTGTTATTGCTCGAACGTCCGCTACGCCACAGGATTTCAGCAGGGTTGTTGCCGTCGTCGGCACTGTTGACGATTGAGGGCGAATAGTATTCCAGCCCGTCGTTTGCCAGGCCTCCCACTCCGCCCTTGTAGTCGATGATGTCGGCTGCTGCGTTCGCAGCGTCTTCCCACGTGGCGTTGTTGGAGGGGTCCTGATAGAGGGGACTGGCGGCAAGGAGTGCCATGCGTGCACGGAAGGCGCGGGCTATCAGTCCGTTGAACAGCTGGCGTGCCTTGGCACCCATGACATTGTTATACTTGCTGGCGTCGGTCGTCAGGTCCTGGAATCCCTCCGGGACGGCAGACACATCGTTGTACTCCCACGGGAGAAGCTGCTCCGCCTGTGAAAGGTCGCTGTACACCTGCTCCAGACATTGCTGATAGGTCGCACGGGGAATGTTGAAGTCCGACGTGGTGGTGAGGTACTCGTTGATGAGGGGCACACCGAGCAGTTCACCTTCGGCAGTGAACCCGGCGTGTGCACGCAACAGATAGTAGTAGTACATGCCGCGGAGCCCGTATGCCTCGCCCTTCAGACGGCGTGCGAAGAGGGCGTTCATCTCGGGGTCGTCCTGTGACCAGCGGACCTCGTCGACGTTCTCCAGGAAGAGGTTGATGTACTGGAGGGCGTTGTAGGCGTTGTTCCATTGGCTCAACGGGTTGTAGGACGTGTTGGTCCATGCACCGGTCGCCATCTGGAGGAAGACGTTCGACGACTGGTTGGTCACGGCGTCATCGGTGGCATACTCGCTGTTGTCGTAGCAACTGGGGAGCATGCTATAGACGTTATGCAGGATTCCCCGGGCGTACTCGGGGTCGTCGTGCATCTGTTGCTCGATATCGGGGTGGTTCTCAATCGCCGGCTCGAAGAGGTCGTCACACCCGGCAGCAAGGAAGGCACCCGCCATTAAAAGTAATATAGTCTTTTTCATATTCTGCTAGTTTGTCGTGAGGAATCAGAAGGCAGCCTTGAAGCCCAGGTAGAAGTTGCGGCAGTTGGGGACTCCCGTGCTCAGTTCCATGTGCTTGCGCTCCTTGGAAATGGTGAGCAGGCTGGAGCCGCCGCAGTAGACGCTCAGGTCGCGTACGAACGTACCCTTGAAGGTGTCTTCGGGGAAGTCGTAGGTGAGCTGCACCTGATTCAGGTTGAAATAGTTCCGCTTGTACATCCAGAACGTGGAGGTCTGGTAGTTGTTGTCTCCGTTGGTGGTGGTCAGACGCGGATAGGTCGCCGTCTCCTTGGTTTCCTCGGTCCAACGTCCCCAGACTACCTCGGAGAACTTGCTCGTGCCGCGGTTCCAGTAGTACGAGCTGCTCTTGAAGTCGACGGAACCTGTCTGTCCCGTACCCATGGCGAAGAAGGTGAAGTCCTTGTACTTCAGCGTCAGATTCAGACCGAAGGAGAAGGGAGGTGCCGACCAGCCGTTCTTGCCGAGTTCCACCTGGTCCTTGCTATCAATGACGTTGTCGCCGTTGATGTCGCGGTACTTCAGGTCACCGGGACGTACCGTACCGAACGTCTGGCGGGCATGGTTGTCAATCTCTTCCTGCGAGTTGAAGAAGCCGTCGCAGATGTAACCGAAGGACACGTCGAGCGGACGTCCGGCACGTTCCTGGTAGGCCTCATCGTACATCTCGTCGCGGACCATCGCCTGCGAGGTGAAGTACATGCCCGAGAATCCCAGCGTGACGTCGACCTCGCCAATCTTCTTGTTGGCGCTCAGCGAGAAGTCAAACCCGCTGCGACGGTCTTCGTTGTAGTTGATCCACGGGAGGAAGGTATTGTTCGTGCTGCCCTGGAAGAACGAGGGGAACATCGTCGACGAACCTTGGGTGAGCAGACCCTTCGTATCCTGATGGAAGTAGTTGGCGTTCAAACGCAGGAAGCGGTCAAAAAGTGTGGCATCGATGCCCACACGGAACTCCTGACGGGTGATGAAGTCGAGGTCGAGGTTCGTACCCTGCTTGGACGTCGGCGTCCAGCCGCCTGCCGTTCCGTCGTGCCACTGCGGGTACATACCGTCGGTCTTGGAGAAGTAGCCTTCGTACATGTAATACTTCTCGATGTCGAGGTCCTGATGCAGGTTGGCGTAGGACGCAGTGAGCTTCAGGTCGTCGATCCAGGATACATTGTCGCGGAAGAAGTCCTCCCGGCTGATGCGCCATCCCAGACTCACTGACGGCGAGAAGGCGTTGCGGTTACCCTCGGGCAACTTGGCGGAATGCACGACGGCGCCGCCGAACTCGGCGTAGTACTTATGGTCGTAATTATAGGCGGCACGCAAGCCCAGGTTCACGTTGCTCGTGCGGTGATAGTCACTGCTCTCGTGATTCTCGTCGGCAGAGCTCTGTGTCTGGTAACCCCATCCCAGGAGGGTAGCCGACACGTTGTGGAGGTTGGCGAACGTACGGTTGTAGTCAAACTGCGCACTGAACGTCATCGTCTGGTCGTACATCGACTTGCCGACGTACTCGTTGGGGTTCTTCTGGTCATTGTTGTGCTTGTTGAGGGCGACAATCATGTCCTTCCCGTTCACTTGTGCCCAGGTAGGCTCGTAGACTGCATACGTCTCGTTGAACGCCTCTGAATAATAAGAGGTGTAGTCCACGCTGTATGCCGTGCGGAACGAGAGTCCCTCCAGCACGGAGCTGAGGTCGGCTTCGAGTGCCACGTCGAACATGAACATGCGCGACTTCTCCTTTATGTATCCGGCAGCCAGCAGGTCGGCAAACGGGTTGGTGAGGTCTGCCGACGTACCGCCCAGGAGGTACTTGCCGTCGATGAGGTGGTTGCTGTTGGTGATGTATTCCTGGATGGACGACGAGTTGGGGTCCATCATGTCGGTAGGCAACAACGGAGCGAACCAGTTGGGACGGAGTGTCGAAGCGGCTCCCCAGAAGTCCCCGCGGCCATCGTACTGGTTGGTGTAGACCACGGCTGCATTGGTTGTCGCCTTCAGCCACTTGGCGAGCTGCATGTCGACGTTTCCACGCACATTGAAGGTCATGTCGGAGTTGTTCTTCGCTTCGCCCCACTTCAGCAAGTCGTTGTTGTAGTTCATGCCGAAGTTCAGGTAGTAGTGCGTGCGCTCGTTACCTCCCGTCACCTCTCCTGTCACATCGGTGTTGAAATACGCCTTCTTCAAGTAGTCGGAGCTGTAGAAGTCGATGTTCGGATAGCGGTAAGGGTTCGTACCCAGCTTCGTATAATAGATGGTCGAAGCGTCATAACGTTCGGGGAGTCCGTCGTTGCGGCAAGCTTCGTTGTACAGCGTCATGTAGCAGTCGGAATCCAGGTATTTGGGGTATGCCTTCGGCACATTGATACCGGCATTGGCACGCACGTCGATGCGCATCGGCTCGTTCTTGCCGCGCTTGGTCGTGATGAGGACCACTCCCTTCGAGGCACGGCTGCCGTAGAGTACGACGGCGGCTGCATCCTTCATGACGGTGATGCTCTCCACCTCGGAAGCCCGCACGTTGCTTGCGCTACGGGGTACCCCGTCGACGAGCACCAGCGGTTCCTGTCCCCAGATGTTTCCGGTATATCCGCCGATGTAGCTGTCCAGCCCCACCAGACTGTTCGTACTGTTCACCTTCTTGAGCAGCTCCGATGTGTTGACCGTCGAGACGGCTGTCGTCAGGTCTTCGCGCGCAATCTTGCCGAATGCCACGTTCACCAGGCTGTCTTGCTGTTCTTGTGCCCAGACTCCTGTCGCACAGAGCAACATGCCGGACATCGTACAGCCAATATGTAGATACTTTCTTTTCATTGTTTGCGTCATTATTAGTTAATCGGTCAATTACCACCCGGGGTTCTGGCTGAACCCTTCGTAAATGTTCGCATCCTTGCGCGGGATGGGATACCAGTAGTGTCTGTCGGTGTATTGACGCTCAAGCAAAGTCACCTCACGCAGGTTGCGGATGGCATTCTCTTCGGGCGCATCGTAGTTGTAGCTGCCTCCTGCACGGTCAAACTCAATCTTGGTCTTCAGCGTGTAGGGCTGTTGGGTGAGCAGCATCCAGCGGCGCAGGTCCATGAAGCGGAAGCCCTCGAAGGCAAGCTCCACGGCACGTTCGCGGCGCACCTCACTCAGGAAATCGGTGGTGTTGCCCAGGAACTTGTCGAGCACGTGGGCCGTACCTGCACGGTCACGCACCTTGTTGATGGCATCAACGGCTGTCAGCGAGTAAGTCGTAGCCTTGCCCTGCGGAGAGCCATAGCCCACAGCGGCTGCCTCGGCGTACATCAGGTAGACGTCGGCGAGGCGCATCAGGTTGAGCACCATGATGTTGTTCTCCTTATAGCCGTCCGTGGTGTTCATCAGCTGCGGACAGAGCTTGCTGTTCATGTAGCCGGTGAAGCAGCCCTTCTTGGAGTCTCTTTCCTCGCTCTCGCGTCCGCCGGTATAGAGTTCCACGCAACCGCCCGAACCTCCGGAGTTCTTGAACTTCACGCCGTCGAACATGATGACCTTGTAGAAGCGCGGGTCGCGGTTCTTCCACGGGTGGGTGGGATCATAGCCCGACTCGGCATCTGCCTGTGTGATGTCTTCGGGCAACGGATAGCCGTTTGCCATGCCGAAGTAGTTCACGTAGTTCGCAGTCGGGTAGTTCTTGATACCGGAAGCCTCGATGCTGGTCGGACGGAAGTCGTTGACCATGTTCCAGCGCCAGCGGGAGTCATAGTCGATGAGGTTCTCCTGGAAGATGGCCTCGTTGACGCCGTTGATGCGTCCGTTGGAGTTGTGGAGGAGGAAAATGTCGTTGTACTGGTCCATGGGAGCCAACTCATAACGTCCGGTCTCCTCGGTGATGCGCAGGGCTTCGCCCAGCAGTTCGGCACCCCGCTTGCACAGCTCGGTGTTGTATTCACGGTTTCCACCTGACGCCCAGTTCATCAGCGGGCTGCCTGCCCACAGGAGGGTCTTGCCGGCGTATGCCAGTGCCATAATCTTGTTGATACGCATGTTGTTCTTGCCCAACGTCACCTTACCGGCAACGGTCTCGTCCCAGTTGACGGGAAGCAGCTCGGCAGCATGCTGGAAGTCTGCCACACAGTGCTCGGCACACTCCTGCCACGTCAGCCGGTCCAGCTGTTCGGTCTCTGTCACGACATGGTCCACGTAAGGCATGCCGCCCCACCACTCCATAATCATGAAGTGGAACCAGGCACGGAAGAAGTAGAGCTGGCCTTCGATGAGCTGACGCTCTTCCTCGGTGGCGCTCACGAGATTCCCCAGGTTCTCGATGCCCTGATTTGCCTTGCGGATGCCGTACCAGCTGTTGGTCCAAAGGTCACCCTTGTCGCGGCGGGTCGATGTTCCGGCAGCTCCTCCGCTACGCGGATAGCCATAGTAGGCTGTGGTCCAGCCCCAGAAGTCGCCGTTGTCCACGTTCATGGTCTGCAGACGGGTCTCCTGCGGCTCCCAGTATACGTCCTCTCCGTAGTTGAAGCACGTGTGGTACTCGCTGTTGGAGATGATGGGGATGCAGTTGTAAAGCTCTTCAGTGAAGCCCTGGAAGTTCATGAAGTTCTTATAGGGGTCGTTCTCCTCGTAATCGCTTTCAGGCGACTTGTCGAGGTAGTCGGTACACGAAGTCGTCGTGCCCAGCAGCCCCGCCATGGCCAGTGCGGAGGTCAAAAAGAATCGATTTATATATTTGTTCATAGTCGTTGCGCTTATAATGTTATGTCAATACCGATGTTGAAGCGGCGTACGGTGGGGTAAGCACCGTCGGATGAGCTGTAGCCCGTGTTCGACTCGCGGTCATCGGGCATGTTGGTCCACAGGTAGAGGTTGTCGCCGTTCACATACAGTCTCGCCGTGTTCACACCCAGCTTCTTCAGCCAGTCGCCCTGGAAGGTGTAGGAAAGCTCCACATTCTTCAGGCGGATGTATGAACCGTCGTACCAGTAGCGTGTACCGGAGGCTGCTCCATCCACCGTGGTGCCCCAGCGCGGGGTCGGCAGGGTCGCTGTACCGCCGGGAGTCCAGTATTCACCTTCGGCATATGCCACGTGGGCGGTGCTGCGGAAGGTCGGGAAGTTCACCTCACGGGTCACGTTGTTCACCCCGTAGAACTGTGCGTAGACACTGAAGCCCTTCCATTCCCAACCGGCAGATAGGCTGTAGGTGTTCTGCGGGATGGTGGAGTATTGATACGGAGCGCGGTCGTCAGAGTCCACCACACCGTCGCCGTTGAAGTCGACGATGTTGTAGTCGCCCGGCAACTTGTTGTTATTGTTGGTTGTCCAGGCAGAGCTGCCGATGACATCGTCCCATGTGGCGAGGTTGCCGTGGTCGATGTAGGAGTACACCTGGTCGATGGCGTGTCCTGCCGCCTTCTGATAGTCGGGGAGCAACGGAGCGTCGTCCTTGAACTTCACTTCGTTGACCGCATGGGTCATGTTGGCATTCAGCCAGGCGCGCATTTCGTTGGGGAACACATGGTTCAGACGCAACTCCAACTCATAGCCGTGGCTGTTCACCTTACCGAGGTTGGCACGCGGAGGTGTCATACCGAAGTACGAGGGGATGGCACGGTCGCTGCCGGAAACCAGAATGTCGGTACGTGTATCGTTGAAGATGTCGACCGAACCGGCTACCAGACCGTTGAAGAACGAGTAGTCGATACCGAAGTTACGTTTCTCGACCGTCTCCCAGGAGATGTCGGGGTTGCCCAGCGTCGACATGTTCCAGAAGGTATAAGGAGAAGCATCGGGGCTGACACTACCCATGATGGCATTGCCGCTGTTGTTCCACTGGTCCTTGTAAAGGAAACGTCCCGAGGTAAACCGTTGCCAGGGCTGCACGACGGAGTCATCGCCCACACGTCCCCACGAAGCACGGAGCTTCAGCATGTCGAGGAACTTCAGGCCCTTCATGAACTTCTCATCGCTCAGCATCCATCCCACAGAGAGTGAGGGGAAGAAGTCGAAACGATAGTCGGGACCGAACTTCTCCGAACCGTTGTAAGCGCCGTTGGCCTCGAAGAAGTAGCGCATCATATAATTATAGGTAACACGGAACACCCAGTCTTCGCGATAGATGGGGAACACGCTTCCCTGAGCTTCCTTCAAGCGGCTGAAGAGTCCGAGCGCCGTCAGCTCATGGTCGCCGAAGGTGCGGGCGTAGTCCAGCTGGAAGGAATAGTAGAGTTTGCGGTAGGTGCTGTTGATGTCGGCGCTACCTGCCTGGGTCGACCAGTAGATGGGGTTCTCCACCTTGTCGATACCCGTACCCGAATCAGGGTCAAACTTATAGTCGATCTCACCTGTGCTCGGATCTATCCACATCTGTTGGGCGTCATTGTACATATCATTGACACCGCGCTTGCTCTCCACGAAGTTGTAGTCCATGGAGAAGTTTGCCTTGAACTTCAACCCTTTGGTCAACATGGCAAGGTCCTGCTCCAGAATAAAGTCGGTCGTCACCTTGGTCGTCGTACGCTTTTCCGAACCGGCTGTTGCCAGAATACGGGCGGAGTTGGGGACATCGGCATCACGCGGGGCATACCATCCCCACATGCCATTGGAGTAGACAGGACGCATGGCGTCAGGTGCCGATTTATAAGCCGAAGCCCAGTAGGACTGGTCGTTGTCCGCCATCTCCCACGGCAGGGAGCGTTGGGCATTCGAACCGAAGAGGTTGGTCGAGAACTTCGTGGTCTTCGTCAGCGTGAAGTCCAGGTTACTGCGGACGTTGATACGGTTGTAGCCGAATCCGGCGTCATAGCCGCGGTTGTTCTCGAAGGTCTTGAACAAGTCACCTTCGCTCACGAAGTCGGCAGCCGCAAAATACTTCACCACCTTCGTACCGCCCGACACGTTGACACTCGTGTTGTACGACATGGCGTGACTCTTGAAGAGGTAGTCCTCCCAGTCGACGTTGGGGTAACGGTCCCACTCTTCGGCATTTGCCGGATAGCGGTACTTGTGGATGATGGCAGCCGGCGTGTAGTTCGCCCAGCCGGCAGGATTGATGGCAGCCTCACGCTCAATGGAGTTGTTCATCAGGTAGAACGTGTCATAGGCATCATACTTCTCGGGCAGCTTCGACACCACCTTGGCGGTCACGTTCGCCTTGATCTGCACGTTTGCCTTTCCTTCTTTACCACGCTTGGTCGTGATGAGGATGACACCGTTGGCACCCTTCACACCGTAGACGGCTGTTGCCGATGCGTCCTTGAGGACGGAGATGCTTTCCACCGACGAGATGTCGACCGAGCTCATCTCACGCTCGATTCCGTCGACGAGCACCAGCGGTTCGCTATTGTTCCAGGAGCTCTTCGTACGGATGATGATTTCCGGGTCCTCATCGCCCGGCATACCTGAGGTAGCCGACGTGATGACACCCGGCAAGTTACCGGTCAGGGCAGCACCCAGACTGGTCACACCACCGGCACGCTCAAGCACCTTTCCGGTGGTCTGCGTGATGGAGCCCACGACCGAAGCCTTCTTCTGCTGGCCGTATCCCACCACCACGACTTCTTCCAATTGCTGGGAATTGTCTTCCAAAGTCACCCGGAGCAGACCGCCGTCTGTCACTTTCACCTCCTGTGGCTTCATTCCCACGAACGAGATCACAAGCACTGCATTGTCAGGCACCTTCAGGGTGAAATTACCGTCAATGTCTGAAATCGTACCTATGGAACTATTACCTTTGACAACCACCGAGGCTCCGATGACCGTTTCGCCGTTGCTGTCCAAGATAACACCCTTTACCGTCTTGCCTCCTGTATTCTGTGCCGTTGCCGTCAGACAACCGAACAGCATGCAGAAACATAGGTAAGGAATCTTTCGGATTTGTTTCTTTATATTTTTCATTACCATTTGTTTAAGTGATCATTACTCTTTGTTTGTTTCTTCATTCCCCATTGAGGCGGCTTCAGCTGTTGTCAAACAGGCAGCCATGTTTTTCTGGTCCCATCATATATTCCGTATTTTAGATTGTGAGGTTCTTTGCAAGGACGCACGGACGGACCGTGCGCCCCTCGTTATAAGGTCATGAAAATCATTTGCAGGTAGCATACGGACCGACAACACTTCCGGTGAAGCCTCCGGCTGTGGCGGTCGACAGGAAGGAGGCATCGATGTCCTTGCACAGTGCCGTCCACTCCTTGTCACCATCAAAGGCATAGTAGAAGTCATAGTGTGTGCCTCTCGACACGACTTTCAGGCGGATGGCAGCCTCATCGCTGCGGATGTCATTGGACGCCAGGGTCTCAGTGCTCTCGCCAATCTTCTCCAGCGTCAGGACTCTCTTCTCTCCCTGTTTGCCCACGGCAAGGAAATACTGGTGTGTCTCGTCCTTGAAGAGCAGCAGTCCTGCCTTCTGTCTTTCATCGGACGGATTGAACAGCATGCGGGTGGTGCATTCAAACTTGTGGTGCTGCATGCGGCGTGCGACAAAAGCCGGCGTGTCCTTGTCCGAAGCGCTGACATCTGCACAACGCAGCGTCAGGTAACCCGGCGTATCGGACAGTGAGTAAAGCTCGGTGGCAGGAGCACGCAGCGTGAGCCACTCCATGCCCAGCTTGTCTCCGTCAAAATTGTCAGTCACAGCGAAATTGCCGAAGGTCACGGTCGAGTCACGCTGCACACCCTCGCGGCGCTCTATCATGGGCACGACCTCGTTGCCCTGGGTGATATAGGGGAATCCGTCGTCGCTCCAGCGGACGGGCATCAGGAAGGTCTCGCGACCCAGGTTCTCAAACTTGTTGTCGATGGGGCGGCAAGCCAGGAACACGGCCCACCAGTCACCCTCTTTCGCCTGAATGAGGTCGGCATGTCCCGCACAAGTGACGGGATTCGGACGGTTGCCGTCCAGATGACGTTGCGTCAGGATGGGATTGTTCTTCCAGGGGGTAAAGGGACCCATGGGCGATTCTCCACGGAAGATGACTTCCGAGTGCCACGTGCTGGTGCCGCCCTCGGCATCCATCAGGAAGTAATGTCCGTTGATTTTATACATGTGCGGTCCCTCGATCCAGATGGGCTTCTCTGCGGGGTTCACACCTTTGTTGACCAGGATTTTGCGCGGACCCACAGTCTTGTCGGTCTTCACATCGAACTCCTGCACACGGATGGTACGGTGACCGTCGTACTCAGGTTTGCCGTCGGGTGCGTCGTCGTTGTTGACGATGTATGCCTTGCCGTCCTCGTCAAAGAAGAACGAAGGGTCGATGCCACCCACCTCGGGCAGCATGATGGGGTCTGACCATTCGCCGAAGGGGTCCTGGGTCTTCACGAAGAAGTTTCCGGCGCCCACGTTGGTCGTCACCATATAATAGGTCTTGTTATGAGGATTGTAGGAGATGGCAGGTGCGAAGATGCCTCCGCTGACGTGTTGCCCTTTCATGTTGACCAGCTGCGACGGACGGGTCAGCACATTGCCCACCTGCTTCCAGTTCACCAGGTCACGGCTGTGGAAGATGGGCACACCGGGAAAATAAGTGAAGGTAGAGGTAACGAGGAAATAGTCGCCTTCCCCGTTGGTACAGATGCTGGGGTCGGAATACCATCCCGGCAGGATGGGGTTGTAGAACGAGGCACCGTCAGGGAGAGGATTTTCCTTGTAGAAGTCGTCGTCACCCTGGTAGACAAAGTCGTCGAACAACGCGGTGGAATCTTTCACTGCCGGCAGGTCGTCAGTCCCTGCCGAGGGATTGCATGCACACATGGAGCCTATCACACCCGCCGAAACCAGGAGGGCCGATAGGACTGCGGAAGAAAATTGCTTATTCATCAACGCAAAATTTAAGGATTAATATTTTTAGCTTTCGCAAGCCCAAGTGGCAGTTGGCAAGAGGGTGCAGGAGCCAACTGACCGGTTGAGCACAGGCGAAACTTTCGTTCGTTGTTCAAGTTCATCAGTAAATCCGATTGTCTTCCAAGGAAGGCAGCTGACGGGTTCTCTGAGTAAAAACAAGTGTCGTTCTGTACAAAGGACGGTGCTCTTCATGGTGATGAATAATCCTTTATCCACAGGCGATATTTATTTTTCGCGACAAACTTACGAACAAGTGTTTATATACATAAAAAATAACGTTTCATCTTTATTTGAAATCTTTACTCAGTCTGCAAATTTTGTTACATTTTCATTTGATTTCGTTTCACGCAAGAGTATAACAATTTATAAAGCAATTGATTAAAGAAAGAAACATCTATTTCTCCTTGCTCCACCACTGACGATAGGGGTATGAGCCCCTTCAAGCCCCCTTTTAACATACCATGAAGACTTCATGGAATTTTTTGCGGTGTAAATTCCATTGCCGATATCAGATTTTCCCGCTTCCTCCCATCCCTTCCCAGACTTCCGGACCTCCCTTTGCCAAAATGTCAATCTGTCAAACGAAGGGCCTCAAAAATCCCTTCCTCGCATCCAAAGACGAGTCGGAGCCGAAAAACTGCATTCTCAGGCGATTCGCAAAACACACATTGTCGCATTTATCCGGGAAACAAGACCTGGTGAAAAGCATTCATCACATTTCCCCTCCAAAAAGAAACGGGATATGGAACAGACCGAGCATTATCACACTTTCCAATCAGAGGGAACGACGAACAAACCAGAGGTGAATAAACATAAAACAAAGTTCAATTTCCCTAAAACAAGACTTTTACTCTCCGAACATTTGACATCGGGAGTTCAAACAATATTGTTTCACTCGTCAAACAATATTGTTTCACGCATCAAACACTTGTGTTTGGCAACTCAAACAATATTGTTTCGCGGTATAAACATGCATTTTTCGTCCTGATTTGGAATATTCATGCATGCCGACCTGCATGGATATTCCTAAAAAAGCCTACTTTGAGCGATTTTTCAAAAGTACGCGTTAGCTGAAAATGCCATTTCATCCATTTCTGTCAACCAAATATCCGGTTCTGGCATCAATCTGTCAAAGCACAATTCCTCCATACAAGACTGTACACTCCAATTCAAAAAAGTATGCCGGAAGTGTGAAAAAGCAAAGCATGTCCTCAAATAGTCCGCTGAAAAAGAGGCATAATCCAACAAAACACTTACATTTGCATGATAAACAGTACAAACCCCTAAACCTTAACAAGCCATGGGAAGATTCATCAACCCCTTTACAGATGTCGGGGTCAAACGCATCTTCGGTCAGGAAATCAACAAAGACCTCCTCATCGATTTTCTGAACTCGCTGTTGGTCGGCGAACGTCACATCGAGGACATCACCTTCCTTGACAAGGAGGTATTACCGGAAATGCTGGAACGACGCGGCGTCATCTACGACATCTATTGTACTGATACGAACGGGGAACAGTTCATTGTGGAAATGCAGAACCGAGAACAGACCTACTTCCGTGAACGCGCCCTGTATTATGTGTCACGAACCATCTCCCGCCAGGGAGAACGCGGGATACACTGGCAGTTTGACCTCAAGGCCGTCTATGGAGTCTTTTTCATGAACTTCGTTTTGAAAGGCTCTACCCATAAACTACGGACTGACGTCATCCTCGCTGACCGCGACACCCATGAACAGTTCAGCGACAGGATGCGCATGATTTTCCTGGAGCTGCCGTCCTTCACCAAGGAGGAGAATGAATGTGAGACCGATTTCGAACGTTGGATATATGTATTAAAGAATATGGAGACCTTACAAAGATTACCGTTTAAAGCCCGTCAAGCCGTCTTCGACAAGCTGGAACAGATTGTCGACATCGCCTCATTGTCCAAAGAGGACCGCATGAAGTACGACGAGAGCATCAAGATTTACCGGGACAATCTTGCCGTCATGAGCTTTGCGGAAGCGAACGGAAGAGAGAAAGGTAGAGCCGAAGGTAAAGCTGAAGAAAAGATTTCCATAGCCCGCCAAATGAAAGCTAAAGGATTTCCAACAGAATTAATTGCTGAAATCACCAAACTTAGCAAAGAAGACATCGAACAACTCTAACTTCAGACTTGTAAACCAAGACACACTATGGAAGAATCACCACTCATCAAAATGATCAATGAGAAGTTCAAATGCATCTCACACATTACCGACATATCTGCACTGTCCAAAGAGGACCGCATAAAGTACGATGAGACCATAAAAATTTACCGGGACTATCTTGCTGTAGTAAGTTTCGCAGAAGCTACTGGACGGGAACAAGGCTTCAAAGAAGGACTGGAAGAAGCACGTAAAGAAAGACTGGAAAAAGAGGAAAAGGAAGGACTGGAAGAAGAGAAGATTTCCATAGCCCGCCAAATGAAAGCCGATGGATTACCTACTGAAATTATTATGAACTCAAGTTTCTGATTTAGCTTTTAGGCAGTTTGTGCATATGCCTGTAGTGCTTCCAGCCTCTTGTTGTTCTCGATAAGCTGCCGCATCAGCGTGTCCTCATCTGCTCCAGTGAGTTCTGCAACTATGCCCACCACTTCAACAATTATTAGCCATATTTTCTCTACAA
>OBAR01000728.1_pt1 | contig 34947 bp, 24 predicted proteins | sample 1517911 | NCBI WGS metagenome assembly OBAR01 (sample SAMN04571709, study PRJEB22368) | human gut metagenome | biome: human gut; material: stool | host: Homo sapiens | place: Luxembourg | collected 2012-10-26
TCTCAAAGGTTAAGGATTGAGGCCCGTCTGACAGTGCGTGGGCAGGATCGTTGTGCACTTCGATCATCAGACCGTCCGCATCACAGGCAACAGCAGCCTTTGCCATGGGGGCAACATAGCGGTAGGAGCCTGTGGAATGAGAAGGATCTACGATGATCGGAAGGTGGGTTTTGGCCCTGAGTACCGGAACGGCGCTGAGATCCAGTGTGTTTCTGGTTGCAGTCTCAAAGGTTCTGATACCTCTTTCACATAATACAACATTGGGATTGCCTTCTGCAATGATATATTCTGCTGCGTTAAGCCATTCATCTATGGTGGCACAGAGCCCTCTTTTTAAAAGCACCGGAAGACCGGATTTGCCGGCTTCCTTCAGAAGAATGAAATTCTGCATGTTACGGGCGCCGATCTGGATCATGTCTACATATTTAACGGCTGCTTCTATGGCTTCCTGGCTTACCACCTCACAGATCGTTGCCAGCCCGGTTTCGGCACTGGCAGTCTGCATATAGCGCAGTCCTTCTTCCTCCAGTCCCTGAAAGGAGTAGGGAGAAGTGCGGGGCTTGTATGCGCCGCCCCGGAGGATGGTTGCACCTGCGGCCTTTACAGCGCGGGCAATGGTCATGAGCTGTTCTTCTGTTTCTACGGCACAGGGGCCGGCCATAATGGTAAGGTTGCCGGGGCCGATGGAAGTGCTGCCGACCTTTACGGTGGTAGGTTCGGGATGAAATTTTTTGTTGGCAAGCTTATAGCTTTCCGTAACAGGCACGATGTGGTCCACGTCCTTAAAGACGATAAGGTTTTCAGCGGAAATGCGGGTTTTATCGCCTACAATGCCGATGATGGTAACCTCTTCTCCTTTGGAAAGATGAACGGATAAGCCGTTGTCCTCAATGTATTTTGTGACGGCATGGATGCTTTTATCTGATGCCTGGGGTTTCATGACAATGATCATAATTTTATCCTCTTTCTGTATGGGTGATTTTTAAATGCTTTCACAGTATAACGCTTCAACGTGTAAAAGTCAATATGGATTATATGATTGATCAAATTGAATAATTTTACTTGTATATTCTCTGAAAATTTAGTAAAATATACTCATGGCATTTGAAAATTATGGCATAAATAACCAGATAATCTGGAAAAGCGGAGGGAAGTATATGAATATTTACACAACTGACAAGATTAGAAACGTTGCTCTCCTTGGGCATGGCGGAAGCGGTAAGTCCAGTCTGGCAGAAGCAATGGCATATTTATCCGGTATTACATCCAGAATGGGGAAGATCGAGGATGGAAATACGGTCAGCGATTACGGCAAAGAAGAACAGAAGCGAAAAATTTCAATCAGCACCTCCGTGATCCCGATTGAATGGGAAGGATACAAGATCAATATTTTAGACACTCCCGGTTTTTTTGACTTTACCGGCGAGGTGGAAGAAGCGTTAAGCGCAGCAGGCGCGGTGATTATTGTTGTAAACGGCAAGGCCGGCGTGGAAGTGGGAACCAGGAAGGCATGGGAGCTTTGCGAAAAATACAAGCTGCCCCGCATGATCTACGTCAGCAACATGGATGTGGATAACGCTTCCTTCAGACAGGTTGTAGAGGATATGACCGCTGAATTCGGAAAGAAAATGGCACCCTTCCATCTGCCGATCCGTGAAAATGAGAAATTTGTGGGATATGTCAATGTGATCACGGAAACCGGTAACCGCTGGCAGGGAAAGGAAGTGGTGGAGTGTCCGGTTCCGGAATACAATAAGCCGAACCTTCAGATCTGCAGAGATACCCTGATGGAAGCGGTGGCAGAAACCAGCGAGGAAATGATGGAGCGGTATTTTGGAGGGGAAACCTTCTCTGAGGCTGAGATCAGGGCGGCTCTTCGGAGCAATGTCTGTGATGGAAGCATTGTCCCCATGACCATGGGATCAAATGTTCTGTGCCAGGGTATTTACACACTGTTAGATGATGTGATCAAATACTTCCCGAGTCCTGAGAACCGTGAAGTGGCCGGCATTAACATGAAGACCAATGAGATCTACCATGCAGATTATGACTTTGCAAAGGCAAAATCCGCTTATATCTGGAAGACCATTGTAGATCCCTTTATCGGGAAATATTCCCTGATTAAGGTAAATTCCGGCGTTCTTAAGACGGATGATCTTATTTACAACGTGGATAAGGATATTGAAGAAAAGATCGGAAAGATCTATGTGCTCCAGGGCAATAAGCCCATTGAAGTCAAGGAGCTTCATGCAGGAGATATCGGAGCCCTTGCCAAGCTGACAGCGGCAAGAACCGGAAACAGCCTTTCCACTAAGGCGACTACCATCAAGTACGGAAAGTGGGAGATGCCGGTGCCTTATACCTATATGAGATACAAACCCAAAAACAAAGGGGATGTAGATAAGCTGTCACAGTCTCTACAAAAGATCTCTCATGAAGACCTTACCATGAAATATGTAAATGATGCAGAAAACAGACAGATGCTCTTATACGGAATGGGAGATCTTCACCTGGAGGTAATTGCAAGCAGGCTGCTGAACGAATATAAAGTTGAGATCGAACTGAGCAAACCGAAGGTAGCTTTCCGGGAAACCATCCGCAAGAAATCAGATGTAGAATACAAATACAAGAAGCAATCAGGCGGACACGGACAGTATGGCCACGTCAAGATGAAGTTTGAGCCCTCCGGTAATCTGGAAGAGGCATACGAATTTGAACAGATCGTGGTAGGCGGCGCGGTTCCGAAGAATTACTTCCCGGCAGTAGAGAAGGGAATTCAGGAATCTGTTTTGAAGGGGCCTTTGGCTGCTTATCCGGTTGTAGGGGTTAAGGCGATCCTTTATGACGGTTCCTATCATCCCGTGGATTCTTCTGAAATGGCATTTAAGATGGCCACCATACAGGCATTCAAAAAAGGCTTCCTGGAGGCAGGGCCGGTGCTGCTTGAGCCTATCGTGGCGTTAAAGGTAACGGTTCCTGACAGCTATACAGGCGATATCATGGGAGATCTGAATAAGAGAAGGGGCCGCGTGAACGGCATGAACCCTGCGCCCGGCGGCAAGCAGGTGATTGAAGCGGATGTGCCGATGATGGAACTGTTTGGCTACTGTACGGATCTTCGGTCCATGACAGGAGGAAGAGGAGAATACGAGTACAGCTTTGCAAGATACGAACAGGCACCTGGCGATGTACAGGAAAAGGAAGTGGCTGCCAGGGCTGCAAAGTTAAGTGAAGGCGTAGAAGAATAGTTCTTTTTAGAAGAAGGGAAAGGGATGCTGTGAGGGGTACGCAGCATCCTTTTTACTGTAGAGAAAAAACGGTGCATTTCTTGACATTTTGACATAATATAGGTAAAATTAGGTCTGGCTTGTAGTGCAATGAGGAAAGGAGCATGAGGACTAAGATGGCAGTACCTTATAATCACAGAGAAGTAGAAACGAAATGGCAGGAGATCTGGGACAAGAACAAGGCGTTCAAGACCTCTGACGATTATTCAAAACCGAAATATTACGCACTGGTAGAATTTCCCTATCCTTCGGGACAGGGACTTCATGTAGGGCACCCGAGACCTTACACAGCGCTTGACATTGTTGCAAGAAAAAGAAGAATGCAGGGCTATAATGTCCTTTATCCCATGGGCTGGGATGCGTTTGGACTTCCCACTGAAAATTATGCGATCAAGAACCATATCCATCCCAAGATTGTAACGAAGAATAATGTGGCAAGATTTAAGAATCAGCTTCATTCCCTGGGATATTCCTTTGACTGGGACCGCGAGATCAATACAACGGATCCGGGCTACTATCATTGGACACAGTGGATCTTTTTAAAGCTTTTTAATGCGGGACTTGCCTATAAGGCAGAAATGCCCATCAACTGGTGCACCTCCTGTAAGGTAGGACTTGCCAATGAAGAGGTTGTAAACGGCGTATGCGAGCGCTGCGGAAGCGAGGTGGTCCGTAAGGTAAAGAGCCAGTGGATGCTGAAGATCACAGCCTATGCCGACAAGCTTTTGGAGGGACTTGACAGCGTAGATTATGTAGAGCGCGTAAAGGTCTCCCAGAAAAACTGGATTGGAAAATCAACGGGAGCAGAGGTAGACTTTGCGTTAAAGGATAAAGAAGATAAGCTGACCGTATATACAACAAGACCGGACACCCTGTTTGGCGTTACCTATATGGTTATGAGTCCGGAGCATCCTTTTATTGACAAATATAAGGACAGCATCGAAAACTGGGATGAAGTTGTGGCATACAGGGAAATGGCTGCAAGAAAGTCAGATTTTGAGCGTACGGAGCTTGCCAAGGACAAGACCGGCGTGATGCTGAAGGGCTTTACGGCAGTAAATCCCGTCAACAATAAAGAGGTTCCTGTGTGGATCTCCGACTATGTATTGATGTCCTACGGAACCGGAGCAATTATGGCGGTGCCTGCTCATGATGAAAGAGACTGGGATTTTGCAAAGAAATTCAACATGCCTATCATCGAGGTAGTAGCAGGAAGCCCTGTGGATGTGAATGAAGCTGTTTACACAGACGTTGCAACCGGAACCCTGGTAAACTCAGAATTTTTAAATGGGCTGTCTGTTGCGGAAGCAAAGGAAAAGATCATTGCATTCCTGACAGAGAAGGGCATTGGCCATCAGAAGACGAATTTTAAACTTCGTGACTGGGTATTTTCCAGACAGCGTTACTGGGGAGAGCCTATTCCCATTGTGAAATGTGAGAAGTGCGGTTATGTGCCTCTCCCGGAAAGCGAACTGCCCTTAGAGCTTCCTGAGGTAGAAAGCTATATGCCTACCGACAATGGAGAATCCCCTCTTGCACACATGACCGAGTGGGTGAAGACCACCTGCCCTAAGTGCGGCGGCAGCGCTATGAGAGAAACCGATACGATGCCTCAGTGGGCCGGTTCCTCCTGGTATTTCCTTCGCTATACAGATCCGACCAACGATAAGGAGCTTGCAAGCAAGGAGGCATTAAATTACTGGATGCCTGTTGACTGGTATAACGGTGGAATGGAGCATACCACCCTTCACCTTCTGTATTCCCGTTTCTGGCACAGATTTTTGTATGATCAGAAGGTAGTGCCCTGTCCGGAGCCTTACATGAAGAGAACCTCCCATGGAATGATCCTGGGGTCAAACGGCGAAAAGATGAGTAAGTCCCGCGGCAATGTAGTAAATCCGGATGACATTGTAAGGGATTACGGTGCAGATACTCTTCGTACCTACGAAATGTTTATCGGAGCATTTGAACTGAGCGCAGCCTGGTCAGAGGACGGCGTAAAGGGATGCCGCAGGTTCCTGGAAAGAGTATGGAAGCTGCAGGATATTCTTACAGAGGATGAGAGCTATTCCAAGGATCTGGAGATCAAGATGCACCAGACCGTTAAGAAGGTCAGCGGCGATTTTGAGTGCCTGAAATATAATACTGCAATAGCGGCAATGATGGCCCTGATCAATGAATTCTACAAGAAAAATGCAGTGACCAGGGGAGAGCTTAAGACGCTGCTTACTCTTTTAAATCCGGTGGCTCCTCATATCACAGAGGAAATCTGGCAGAGCGCAGGCTTCGAGGGCTATATTTACGAAAACACCTGGCCGGAGTATGACGAGGCCAAGACCATCGAGGCAACCATTGAAATCGCAGTTCAGATCAACGGCAAGGTAAAGGGTACTCTTGCAGTGGAAAGAGATGCGGCAAAGGAAGATGTGATTGCAAAAGCAAAGGAAGCTGTTGCAGATAAGCTTACCGGAAACATTGTCAAAGAGATCTACGTTCCGGGAAGACTGGTAAATATTGTTCAGAAATAAGAAAAACGGCTCTGAGGATCATTTACGATTCCTCAGAGCCATTATTTTTTCAATCTTGGAAAGTTCCTCCGGAGTGGCGGATTTCCGGAGAACGGCAACGATCGCACTGATCTCGTCTTCGGAAAAGGAGACGTTTTTTTCTTTGCCGCGCTTCATTACCGCCATGAGAAAAGGGAGCATCTGCTCTTTTTTTAAATTACTGCTTTCAAAGACCAGAGCCTGCAGAAACTGAAGCTTATAAGGCTCGATGTTCTTCAGGCTTTCATCATTCATCCAATCATTCTGCATTGCTGTTACCTCCAAATAATTCAAACATTTGCTTTTGCTCAGGGGAGAGCATATTCATTAATACATTCATGACGTCAAAGGAACCGGCGTCTGCGCCGTCACCGCTTTCAGCGCCTGGCGGCGGCATAAAGTCCTTCATCAGATCCATTGTCTTTGACATTTCGCGGTACATTTCCATGCTTTGAAAAATATTTTTGATCTGCAATAGCTTTTGCTTTTCTGCTTCTGTGCAGAAGGGGAGCAGCTCCTCACACAAACAACCGATATCCGGCTTTTCTTCCTGCTGGACACAGCCGCAAAGAGGGAAGGGGTGCTTTCGGTAAAAATCAAGGGTATAATTCAGTTCCAGAAACTTAATGTACACAGCAAGGGTTTTCTGGGTTTGATGATCGGCATAGGGCAGAAGGACTTTCAGCATTTGTATGTGGTTCGTGGAAAAAAGAGTGTCAAATGCAACGACCTTACTGCTCCTGTTTTTATCCATGGCTGCTCCTTTGATGCAGTTTCCATATTTTATGATTTTACTTTAGTCGATATGCAGAAAAGTAGGCCCTTTTCAGGGCCTGCTTTCCGGACATGGTAGATAGAAAAGAAAAGAGAGAAATTAGCATCCGCAACCGCAGCCGCTGTTGTTATTGCTTCCGCAGCAGCCAAGAAGTAACAGGATCAGGATAATGCTTTCGCATCCACAACCGTTGTCAGAGCCAAGGGAAAGGCCGCTGCCGTTGTTTCCGCAGCCACCGCAGAAGAATAATAAAATGATGATCCAGATGATAGAGCTGCAGCAGCCGTTATTGGAGTTGTTTGATGTGCCGCATCCACATCCTGTAGCTGTTAAGTCACTCATATGTTGCCTCCAAAAGTTTTTATTTATGCTCTATCATATGCGGCTTGAGAAGGTGTGTGACTGAAAAAAATAATTCTTATTTCCTATTACGATATGTGGACAAAATACTTGAATAAATTTCAATATATAGTAAAATAAACTATATATGCAATAAAGGAGAGTGGGCCATGACGGCGGAAAGTCTGACCGTTGCGGGGAGGCACTTTCGCACAAAAGCGGATTATGAAGCTGCACTACGCGATCAGAAGAAAATAAACACCATCAAGGCACAGACAGACCTGGAAGATCCCGTACAACTTTATGAACTGTATGGCGAGATGCAGAGTGGAATTTACCGGTTTGAAACACTGGTAGGAAATGACTTTGATGATGAGATTTATGAAAAAATAGAAAAATTAAAGAAACAGGGCATTACGGCCCAAAATGCAGCCCGTTTTTTTCCCAAGGGAAAAGCGGGGAAAGTGAAAAAGGGGAAAAAAGAAAAGAAAGCCCATAGATCTGCACAGGGGACCAAAGAAAAAAGAAATACCGTCCGGAGCCATGGACAAAATCATGGAAGAGCAGGTGCTTTTAGAACTAAGAAGGCGGGAAAAGCGCAGAAAACTCATTGTCCTGGCAGCTTCCGTGGTGGCGGTAGCAAGCCTTTCCTATTTTGGAGTTTATTATTTTGTGGCAGCCAGGAACAATGCAAGCTATGAACAGCTTGCCGCCCTAAAGGGCAGCGATGTTTTAGCAGATGCCAAGGATAAAAATGATTTTGCGATCCATAAGACCACAGTTCAGCTCCCAGATGTGCTGGATGAATATAAAACTTTATACGAAAAGAATAAAAAGCTAATCGGATGGCTTAAAATTGACGATACAATAATAGATTACCCTGTTATGCAGACTGGTGACAATTCCTATTACCTGGAACACAATTTCAATCAGGAGTATGACAAGAACGGAAGTCTTTTTCTGGATTATAATTGCAGTATTTATCCTCGTTCCACCAATCTGATCATTTACGGGCATCATATGAAATCAGGGCAGATGTTCGGACAGCTTCAAAAGTATGCCAAGCAGTCTTATGGCGAGAAGCATTCCATCATTATGTTTGACAGTATTTACGAAAAGGCAACCTATCAGGTCATGTATGTATTTCGATCTCAGGTGTACAATGAGGATGACCTGGTTTTTAAGTATTATCAGTTCATTGACGCTAATTCCAAAAAGGAATTTGATTCTTACATGAATGAAATGGCGAAAATGAGCCTGTACGATACGGGTGTGACAGCAAGCTATGGAGACAGTCTTTTGACCTTGTCTACCTGTGACAATTCACAGACAGACGGAAGGTTTGTTGTAGTAGCAAAGAGAATTAAGTAACCAAAGGAGTGTTACAGATGACGAAAACAGCAAAGAAAAATAGAAAGCTGAAAAGACAGGTAAGGAAAACCATTGGAGGCCTTTTTATGGCCTCTGCTATTGTGATAGCGGCATTACCTGTACAGGATGTCAGTGCAAATCCGGGAGAGGCAGCCAAACCTGCACCGAAGGTCTGGGTATGGGATAGCCAGGGGAAGAGAACAGGAGATCTGGCAGGAACGCCGGATTCTTCCATAAAGTCCTTCTGCGAGAGCACGATCCCTTATGTGCCGGATGATGCAACGATTTATACCTCCGGTGACGGAAGATTTCAGTTTGCTTATGTCAATCCGGGGGATGGAGTAAGATCCGCAGTTATCCTGAATTATAATTCTACGGTATTACAGGACAGTACGCTTACAATTCCCAATTCTCTGGAGGCGTTCCGGAAATATAAGACAACTCAGACAGAGGGCGGATATTGCCTGGTTACACAAAACGATGAATTTATGTTTTATGATGTGTACGAACAGGATTATGTGATGGATGGAAGCAGCCAGGTGCTGCTGTATTATGTTCCGAATATCAAGTATGACACAGACAAGCATCCGGTGCCTGCAGGTTCAAGCTACAATGTGGGCGAGTCTATAGTTGTCAACAAAAATCAGCTTGTTACCAGAAATGATAAGCTGGTATACATTGACCCCACAGACCCCTATGAGTATGATGATGACGGAAATGTAATCGGAGAGAAGCTTTTTGATGTAACGGAGCGCATGGTGACCCATCAGAAGCCCTGTTATTATGAGCAGCGTTCCATCTGGGGAGAGCAGGACGATAATAAACTGTATTACCAGGATAAGAAAACTGGAGATTTGATCCATCCTACTGACAACACTCATTACAGAATTAATGCCAGCGTGAAATATATCGGGCAGCAGTTTATTGATACCAATACCGCAGACGGAACCTGGAGCGTGCGCAAAAACGCATATCGTACGGGGCCGGATGACGGCGTGTTTGCTAACAACGCCAACATCACGAATCTGGTCATCGGAGAAAATCTTTCCGGTATCAGCGACTATGCTTTTCAGGGGTGTGCAACCCTTCAGAGCGTAAGCTTTGGAAACAACCTGTCAACCATTGGAAATGGCGCCTTTGCAAACTGCATCAGATTATCACAGTGTAATATGCCTGTGGAATCCAATATCCAGTCGCTTGGAAAGGATGCGTTTTACAACTGTACGGCGCTTACCAGTATCATCCTGCCAATCAACGTGAAAGCCATTGGAGATTCCTGCTTTGAGGGATGCACCAGATTACAGAAGGTGGACTTATGCGGAGGCAGTGAAGATGAACTGGACACTATGCTTCAGACCATCGGAAATTCTGCATTTAAGAATTGCAGTTCTCTGGGCGAGGTTATTTTCCCCAGCCAGTATGCAGAAAGCAATCTGCAGATCGGCGTATTTGAGGGGTGTTCAAATTTACAGCGTGTAAAAGTACCAAACAGCAATATGGATTTTACAGATGATACATCCTTCACCTTTGAGACGTTTAAGGATACAGTGCCGGAAAGCTTTTATTTCTGGGGAGCAGATACCAAGACGGATGACAGAATTGGCAGATCTGCTTTGCATGTAACGGCGAATGAGGAAGAAATTGCTTATAAATACTGGGATAAGGAAGTGTACGAGGTTGTGATCTCGGAAGCGGCAACAGGAGCCTCTATCACCTATCAGGTAAATGACCGAAACGAACTGACCAAGATCTGGATCGAGGGAAATCCTGAAAATGTGGAAATTCCCAAACGGATCGGACCTTATGGAATATCAACTATAGGAACCGGCTGCTTCGACAATGCGTGTACCATTAAGCGTGTTACGATCCCGGAAACGGTTGCAAATATTGCAGACGGCGCATTTAAGGGAACCCACAATCTGAAAACCGTGATCTTCAGCAATGCGTCAACCATCCAGAGCATCGGAACGGATGCGTTCCGCACACAGGTTGTATCCTGCGGGGATAAAATTACGGAAGAAGATCCTGAGCTTACCTTTGTAGGGGCTATGATCAATGACGCCGGGACAGATACAGTACCGTTCATCTACGCCATGACGCCGGAAAATATGATCAACAATCCGGATCAAAATAAGGCATGGATTACCTGTCACAGTGGCTGGCCTACCAATCTGGAAGTAAAATATAATTATGATTACACAACCGAAGAGGGCGGCGCAGAACTGGAAAGCTATCCCAGGTATGATAACTTTACGGATGCCATTACAGATGCAAGCGGTAATATTACAGGCTTTAAATCCAACAGGGCCAAGATAGAGGCCTATGTGGCGCAGCTTCCCTATGTGAATACTTCAGATGATACGGAAGAAACCTATCTTGCTGATGTGATCCAGGAAGCGATTGACCGCTGCGAAAAGAATGATCCTACCAACCTTCCTACAGAAAAGATGCTTGAGCTTGTAAATGCATCCAAAAATGTAGTGGTGCCTACCAACGTAGATATGCTGAAAAAGGGACTCTTTTCCGGTTATACATATAAAACAGACAGTAACGGAGAGCCTATTGTACCTGAAGAAGCAGAGGTTGTTGGAACAGAAGGACCAGACACCTATATTAACTCGATTACTTTAAATGGTGTGAATACCATTGATCCGTTTACCTTTACCGGATGCAGTAATCTTCAAAGTGCAGCGATTATCGGGGCCACAGAGCTGGGCGATTATGCTTTTGGCGGTCTGGAAGAGCTTGACAGTACCACAGGAGTGATTAATTCAACCAGTGAAAATTGTGAAAATCTTTCCAGCGTTACCTTAGGCCCTAATATTGCAACGGTAGGAATGAGGCCGTTCAGAGGCTGCGATAAGCTCACCAACATAGAATGCCTTGGCAGTAATCTGGCATATCAAAACGGTATTTTATATGATTTGAACAATGGTAAAAAGACCATTGCGGAATGTCTGCCCGGAAGAGGAATTAACGTAGGCTCCTATACCGTCGGGCCGGAGGAATTTGACGGGGTAACAGATGTTCTGCCGGAAGCATTTATGGATTGTGATGAGATCGGTAAGGTTGATCTGTCCACCACAACGGTAGATACCATACCGGACAGATGCTTTATGGATACGAAAATCCTGACCTCGGTTGTCCTTCCGGATACCGTCAAAAATATTGAGAAGGATGCCTTTAAAAACAGCGGTCTTAAGCTGTTAACAATCCCTGGAAATCAGGCGTATATTGAAAAAGATGCCTTTGAAAGCAGTCCTCAGCAGACGATTAACTTTGAATGTGTTGAGGGAACCACAGCGGACAGATATGCCAAGGAATATGACTATATTAATCCGGAATACGGAAAGGTTTATCTGACCCACACCGTAACCTTCTGGGACTACCCGGATTACCCGGATATTACAAGCAAGGCTGTATACTATACCACCAAGGTAAAGGACGGAGAGGACGCTGTTCCGCCTACTACGCCTCCTTCCCATGACGGAGTTGCCTTCAGCAGATGGACAGACTATACCAACATTTCCAAGGATACAGATGTGTGGCCGATTTTTGGATCCAACATCTATGCGGTTTCCTTTATGGATTATGATGGAACACTGATCGGAGAGGTACAGTATATTGAGGAAGGCAAGAGCGCAACGCCTCCTGCCAACCCTACAAGAGAAGGCTATACCTTTGATAAGTGGTCTCAGGACTGGAACAATGTCACAGAAGACAGAACGATCATTGCGCTTTATATAGATAATTCCAGTGACGCCAGCAGGCACACGGTTATCTTTTACGATTATGACGGAAAGACCATTTTAAGCCAGCAGTCCGTAAATGACGGAGAAGCGGCAGTAGAGCCCAAGTCGCCTACCAGAGCCGGTTATACTTTCCTGGGATGGGTGCCTTCGGACTTCTCAAAGGTCACAAAGGATATGAATATTGTGGCAAATTATGAGAAGGAAGGAAGCGGTACTTCCTCCAGCGCAAACCCTTCCGGCAGTGGCAGCAACAATGGAAACAATAATGGAAATAACGGCAATGGCAGCAATGCTTCTCCCACCCCCACATCAGCTCCTGGCGCAAACGGCAGTGATGTGAAGAAGTACACCGTATCGGTATCGGGCGGAAGCGGAAGCGGCAGCTATGCAGCAGGTGCAGTGGTAGCGATCAATGCATACTTTATGGGAGAAGGACAGGTCTTTGATAAGTGGACTTCTTCTACAGCGGGAGTTGGCTTTGCAAATCCCAATGCGTCCTCCACAACCTTTACCATGCCTGCAGCAAATGTGGCCATTACAGCAACCTATAAGACAGGAAGCGGCAGCGCCAATGCAAATGCTGCAAATGGAGGCAGTTCCGCCTCTGGACAGAATGGATCAAGCTCAAGCAGCAACGGAACCAAGGTAGAGATTACCAGACCGGGTATTTCCAATACAGGACTTGCAGGTGCAACCGTAAGCGGTGCAACAGATAACTTTATTGTAAAGATCACAGAGGATCAGGCAGCAACGGATGCGGTGATTGCAGCGCTTCAGGCAGAATACGGAGATATCAGCAGACTGAAATATCTGCCTATGGATATCAGTCTGTATGACTCCACCGGCAGAACCAAGATCGCTGATACCTCAGGGATCAGTGTGAACTTAACACTGCCGCTTCCGGATGATCTGATCCAGTATGCAGGCAATAATATGGCCGCAGCGGTTAATAAAGGACAATTAGAGAAGCTAAATGCCAGATTTACAACAGTAGACGGAGTACCGTGCATTAACTTTACTGCTACGCATTTTTCACCTTATGTGATCTATGTAGATACAGCAAACCTGACGCAGGCGACCATTGATGCCACACCGAAGACCGGTGATCCCATTCATCCTAAGTGGTTTTTGGCAACAGGACTTGCATGTATTTCCCTGATTTTGTTCTTTAAGAGGGACAAGAAGGTGTTACCCGTTAAAACGGCTTAGGAGTATTCCATGAATAGAAAAATTGCAAAAACCCTGAGTATTCTGCTGGCGCTTACGGCGCTGGCAGTTACCCAGGTACCTGTGTCAGATGCGGAAGCAAGCGCTGTCGCATCTGATTTTGAAATGGAAGGAAGTAAGCTACTCAAATATACAGGCACGGCGGAAGTCGTGTCTATTCCTGATAGCATTAAAGTGATCGGCGAGGAAGCGTTTGCGGGAAATGAAGATCTGATCAAAGTAACGGTAGCGGGAGATGTAGAGGAGATCGGTTATCGTGCCTTTGCAGGCTGTGATAATCTGCGGACCATAGAACTGGGGGATGGAGTGAAAACGCTTGATACGGCGGCTTTTGCCAATGACGGCGAGCTGGTGAACGTGACCCTGGGCGCAGGAGTGAAGGATCTGGGAACCGGAGTATTTGCAGGCTGCGGGCAGTTAAAGGAGCTGCAGGTTTCAGAGGATAATCCCTATCTGCATTATTCCAATGGCGTGTTGTATGATGATGAAGAAACCATTTTGTATGCAGTGATGCCGGGAGCCATGAAGGGGGCGTATACCCTGTCTTCAACGGTAAAAGAGATCAAGGGCTATGCCTTCTGGGGAAACCCTTATCTGGAAGAGCTGACGCTGGGAAGCGGGCTTTCGGAGGTTCCTGCCTATGCGTTTTCAAATTGCAGTAATTTAAAGAATGTTTATATTCCACTTCCGGTAAGAGGAATTGGTGCCAAGGCATTTGAGGATTGTGTAAACCTGGAAAAGGTTACATTACCGGATTCCATGGCGAATATCAGTGACAGCGCCTTTGACGGCTGTCCCAATGTGAGCTTTGATGCGACGCTTGGAACCTACAGCGGCGATTTTGCAGCGGCCTTCCAGAAGTCGGATGTAGAGGAAGTAGAATACGAAGAAGTGCAGGATTCACAGGTGATCGATCCTGCGCAGATTACAAATGATACGTCAGATCAGGCACCTGCAAATGATCAGACCACGCCTCAGGAAGAAAATGCGCCCCAGACGGGAAATCCATCTCCGTCTCCAACCATAGGAGTAGAGACCACCACGGTGAATAACCTGACGATCCTTGGCCAGTCCAGTATTGTATCCGGCAGAGCCGTGATCTTTATTGATAACAGGCAGGCTTCTGTTATGTCAGGAGGACAGACGGCGAACGGAACTGCGTCACAGAGTGGGAAAATAGATCTGTCAGGAGAGGAGCAGCCCGTAACTACGCAGGAAGGAAACGAAGCAAGGGATCTTCTGGTGGATAATGCACAGAAGGGAAAGGATTTTCCTAAATATACTGTAGCAGGAGATAAGATTGCCAGCCAGGCTTTTTATCAGCAGGCGGACATGACAGATTATGAGATCCCGGAGGGAATAACAGAGATCGGAGAGTTTGCCTTTGCCCGGAGTGGATTAAAGAAAGTGATTATCCCAGAAGGCGTGACAACCATTGATTATGGTGCGTTTTATCATTGCGATCAGCTGACAGAGGTGCAGATTCCATCCAGTATATCTAAAATAGATGCCCATGCATTTGATAATACGCCCTGGCTTTCCAAACAGCTTGCAGGCAGTTCCTATGTGATCGTAGGAGATGGAATTCTGCTTGCTTATGGAGGAACAGACAGTGTTGTAAATATTCCAGGCGGCGTGAAGCAGATCGGACCTCAGGTCTTTAAGGACCATATGGGAATTACGGCAGTGAATATACCGGACACCGTAGAAGTGATCGGAGAGGAAGCCTTTATGGGCTGCAGAAATCTGAAAACAGTAAACGGCGGTAAAAATCTGACAGCCATTGAGGATCGGGCTTTTAAAAACTGTCCTCTTTCCAGTGTGACTATTCCGGCTTCTGTAAAGTCGGTAGGACTGGAGGCATATGAAATTCCGGGAGGAACAGATACCGTAGTATTTGAGGGAACGGAGCTGCCCGTATTGATGATGGGGAACAGCGCAAAAAGACTGGCAAACAAGCAGGAGCGCGGCTATGCGTTTTCTCCTGTTAAAAATGCGGTGGTGCCGGAGGGAGTAACGGATCTGACAGGAACGGTGCTGGAAAGCGGAAAATATGGTTTCGCAGGAACGGTAATTACACCCTCGGGGACGGTTGTAGCCGATAATACGGCAGGATGCCGGGGTATCGGTTGTGATTGACAGCGCTTCCCTTACAAAGGATGAAAATACACAGGCACAGCTTGCCGGTGAAAACGGCAGCTTTGTACTGAAAATAAAGGACAGCGAGGATGCTGCCGCCCAAATAGCAGAGGCATATGGGGAATTGTACGGTGGAAAGGTACCGGATCATTTGCTGGCATATGATATTTCCCTGTATGATAATTCTCAAACGATCCCCATAACGAAGCTGGGAAAACAGACAGCGACCATACAGCTCAGCATTCCGGATGGAATATCACCGGAAAAAATGCATGTGGTGACTTTGGATCAGGACGGACAGCTTGAAGCAGTGCAGTTCAGATTACTGGAGCTTTCCGGGAAACCCTGTGTACAATTTACTACAAACCATTTTTCACCTTATGGGATTTATACCTATTCGGACTTAAACGGACAGGCCGTTGTGACAAATGGAAAGGCTGTGATCACAGATCTTTCCGGCAATAAGGATGATACTCCTGATACAGGGGATCCCATACATCCCAAGTGGTTTTTGGCGATTGGACTTCTTGCAGGAGCAGTAGCGCTTTTCTTTTACAAAGGGAAAAGAAAAGGAATTTCATAAAGAGAGAACTGAGTAGAAACTCCCGGCATATGATAAGAAAAAGGCCGGGAGTTTTTTTATGCTTCGGGTAAGACGGCAAATAGGCTGCAGCGATGAACTGCTGGATACCTGCAGGGGATCAGGAGTGACGGTTGCTATGTTAGACACCGGAGTGGCTCCCCATCCGGATTTTGAAAACAGAGTGATCGCCTTTGCAGATTTTGTGAATGAAAGAAGGACCCGGTACGATGACAGCGGGCATGGAACCCATGTTGCCGGGTGTTTGTGCGGCAGTGGACGTGTATCAAGGGGGCGCTATAAGGGAATTGCGCCTGACAGTCTTCTGGTGGTGGGAAAGGTTCTTGATTATAAGGGGGACGGAATATTAGAGAGCATGCTCCGCGGAATGGAGTGGATCCTTGGAATACAAAACAGATACAATATCCGCATTTTAAATATCTCTATTGGAATGGGAAGCGCACCTAATCAGGATAAAATGATGCAGCTCCTGTCGCTGGTGGATGAGGCGTGGAAACAGGGGATCACAGTAGTATGTGCAGCAGGAAATATGGGGCCAAAGCCCATGAGCCTGTCGCCGTTGGGACAACGGGAGCAGGTGATTACGGTGGGGTGCCATGAGGGAGGATATTTTGGAAACCGAAAAGGACTGTGCGAGGATTATTCCAGCAGGGGACCAAGCCCCTATGCAATGAAAAAACCGGATATTGTGGCGCCGGGAACAGAGATTATTTCCTGCAGCTCAGGGATCAGGCTGAAAGGGCGTTGTTACCAGAATGCTTATGCAGCCAAGAGCGGGACCTCCATGGCAACGCCTATCGTATCGGGAGGTGCGGCGCTGCTATTGCAGAAAAATCCGGCCCTGTCGAATGAAGAGGTAAAAAGGAAGCTGCTGCATACGGCGCATGATCTGGGAGAACCATGGAATAAGCAGGGATGGGGAATGATTGATATAAAAAAACTGCTGGAAAACGCAGGGGGATAAAAAAGGTCATTGACAGAAGTTGTTCTATTGTATACAATTATACACAATAACAGCGTTAAAAAGGGAAAACAGAGGGAGGAAATGAATCATGGCTGATGATAATGATCTTTTTTTAGACAGACCGGTTTCACTGAACACGAAGAACAACCTGCTTGAGATTGAAGAGCATATGTACATATTGGATGATGTCAAAAAGCCCAATGTGTTCCGGAATATGTTCCCTTATTCTGAGGTGCCAAAGATACCGTTCAATGACAGGATCGTGCCGCATAATATGCCCAAGGATATCTGGATCACGGACACCACTTTTCGTGATGGACAGCAGTCGAGAGCGCCCTATACCACAGAGCAGATCGTCAAAATTTACGATTACCTGCACAGACTGGGCGGGCCAAACGGAATGATCCGCGCCAGCGAATTTTTTCTGTACAGCAAAAAGGACAGAGATGCCGTTTACAAATGTATGGAGAGGGGCTATGATTTTCCACAGGTTACCAGCTGGATCCGGGCAAGCAAGGAGGATTTCAAGCTTGTCAAGGAAATCGGAATGCCGGAAACCGGAATTTTGGTAAGCTGTTCTGATTATCATATTTTCTTGAAACTGAAAATGACCAGAAAACAGGCCATGGAACATTATCTGAGCGTGGTTCGGGACTGCCTGGAAGAGGGGATCAGCGTCAGATGCCATCTGGAGGATATTACCAGAGCCGACATTTATGGTTATGTAGTGCCTTTCTGCCTGGAACTGATGAAGCTGATGGAAGAGTATAAGATCCCTATCAAGGTAAGAGCTTGCGATACTATGGGATATGGTGTAAACTACCCTGGTGCGGTTATTCCAAGAAGTGTTCAGGGAATTATTTATGCGATCCACACCCATGCAGGAGTTCCCCATGAGCTGATTGAGTGGCACGGACATAATGATTTTTACAAAGCTGTGGTCAATTCTACAACGGCATGGCTGTATGGCTGCTCCGGCGTCAATACTTCTTTATTTGGCATCGGAGAAAGAACCGGAAATACGCCGCTTGAGGCAATGGTATTTGAGTATGCACAGCTGAAAGGGGATCTGAACGGAATGGACACCACCGTGATCACCGAGCTTGCAGAATACTATGAGAAGGAGATCGGATATCATATTCCGGAGAGAACTCCCTTTGTAGGAAAGAATTTCAATGTGACCAGAGCCGGAATTCATGCAGACGGCCTCTTAAAGAATGAGGAGATCTACAATATTTTTGATACGGATAAATTCTTAAACAGACCGGTTCTGTGCGCCGTATCCAATACCTCCGGGCTGGCAGGAATTGCACACTGGATCAATACCTATTTTAAGCTGAAGGAGGACAAGCAGCTTGATAAATCAAGTCCTCTCGTAGCAGAACTGAAAAAATGGGTAGATAAACAGTATGAGGACGGACGTGTGACCGTAATCACGGATAAGGAATTAATTGAGCAGATAGCGATCGTCTGCAAAAAACTGGATATGACCATAGGGTAATCCGGTATTTTGGAAAGAAGGAAAAAATGAGTAAATATGATTTAAAGCAGGAGGTAACAGATAAATACTCCCTGCGGGGCAGAGTGTTCCACAAGTTGAGAGAGGACATTCTGAACGGAAGGTACAAGGAACATGAGGAACTGAAGGAGGTAGCCATCGGAGAAGAGCTTGGCGTCAGCAGGACGCCGGTCAGGGAGGCTTTCAGGCAGCTTGAACTGGAAGGACTGATCCAGATCATTCCCAATAAAGGAGCATATGTGACCGGTATCACAGCAAAGGATGTGAAGGATATTTATATGATCAGATCCTCGCTTGAGGGAATGTGCGCAAGGCTTGCTACAGAACATATCACGCCGGAACAGCTTGAGGAGCTGGAGGAGAACGTTTATCTTGCAAGCTTTCATGCTTCTAAGGGCCATATGGAACAGATGGCGGAGCTTGACAATCGTTTTCATGACATCCTGTACGCAGCCTGCGATTCCAAAATGCTTGAAAATCTGCTTCAGGATTTCCACCAGTATGTGATCCGGATCAGGAAAAAAACACTTTCTACAAGAGAAAGAGGAATTGCATCCAATGAAGAGCACAGACGGATCATGGAAGCGATCAGGGATGGAAAAGCGCAGGAGGCTGAGAAGGCAGCAACACAGCATATGATCAATGCTTATGATAATATCGTAAAGAATGGATTATACGATATTTTAAAAGAAGAGGAAAGGACGGAGGAAAGAATTGGACAAGATTAAAATGCAGACTCCCCTGGTGGAGATGGATGGAGATGAAATGACCAGAATTCTCTGGAAGATGATAAAGGATGAGCTTCTCCTTCCATTTATAGATTTAAAAACGGAATACTATGATCTGGGACTGGAACACAGAAATGAAACCAATGACCAGGTAACAGTGGACAGCGCCAATGCAACCCTGAAGTACGGAGTGGCAGTAAAATGTGCGACCATTACTCCTAACGCAGCCAGAATGACAGAGTACAATCTGAAGGAAATGTGGAAAAGCCCCAACGGAACCATCAGAGCCATTCTGGATGGAACTGTATTCAGAGCGCCCATTCTGGTAAACGGGATCGTACCTTATGTAAAGAACTGGACGAAACCCATTACCATTGCCCGTCATGCTTATGGGGATGTTTATAAGAATGCAGAAATGAAGATCCCGGGAAAGGGCAGGGCAGAACTGGTCTTTACAGCAGAGGACGGAACACAGACAAGAGAGCTGATCCATGACTTTGACGGAGCAGGGATCATCCAGGGAATCCACAACACTGAAAAGTCTATTTCCAGCTTTGCAAGAGCCTGCTTTAGCTATGCGGTAGACACCAGGCAGGATCTGTGGTTTTCCACAAAGGATACGATTTCCAAGAAGTATGACCATACCTTTAAGGACATTTTCCAGGAGATCTACGAAAAGGAATATAAGGAAAAATTTGAGAAGCTTGGGATCGAGTATTTCTATTCGTTGATTGATGATGCCGTAGCGAGAGTGATCCGTTCAGAAGGCGGATTTATCTGGGCATGTAAAAACTATGATGGAGATGTGATGTCAGATATGGTGGCAACCGCATATGGAGATCTGTCCATGATGACCTCTGTTCTGGTATCCCCCAACGGTGTTTATGAGTATGAAGCGGCGCATGGAACCGTACAGCGCCACTATTATAAGCACCTGAAGGGAGAGGAGACTTCTACCAACTCCATTGCTACGATCTTTGCATGGACAGGGGCGCTTAGAAAGCGCGGAGAGCTGGATCAGAACGCAGCGCTCATGCAGTTTGCGGATAAACTGGAAAAAGCCTGCATCAAGACCGTTGAAGACGGCAAGATGACAAAGAGCCTGTCTTTGATTTCCACCTGTGAGCATCCGGTAATCTTAAACAGTCTTGAGTTTATTCAGGCCATCAGGGAAACACTGGAGAGCCTTATGTAGCATCTGCCAGAGCTTCCCATTGTTCATACAGACCTTCGAGCTTGTCAGCCAGTTCTTTTTGACGGCTGGCAAGCTTTTGTAATTCAGCCACATTGGTAGCAATGGAGGGATCTGACATTTTTGCGTCGATTTCCTTTTGCTCCTGTTCCAGGAGGGCAATGGATTCCTCGCATTTTTTCAGATCGTTTTCCTTTTTCCGCTTATCGGCCTGAAGCTTTTTCTGCGCCTGCCAGTCCAGCTTTGTCTCAGTCGGAAGGTATTCCTTCTGAGAGGGAGAGGCAGGGAAGGCAGTGTGGAAAGGGAAGCTTCCGTTTTCTTTTCCAGGTAATAATCGTAATTTCCGAGATAACCGGTCAGAGCGCCCTCTGAAAGCTCCAGGATCCTGCTGGCAGTCCGGTTGATGAAGTAACGGTCATGGGAAACATAAAGAACTGTGCCCTCATAAGCGTTGATGGCGTCCTCCAGGATTTCCTTGGAAGTAATATCAAGGTGGTTTGTGGGCTCGTCCAGGATCAGAAAATTGGATTCGGAAAGCATGAGTTTGGCAAGGGAAACACGGCCGCGCTCGCCACCGCTTAAATCCTTTATCCGCTTAAACACATCCTCGCCGGTAAAAAGAAAAGCGGCAAGAGTGCTGCGGATTTCCGTATTATCCAGATAAGGATAGGAATCCGATATTTCATCAAACAAGGTTTTCTCTGGATGCAGCACATGATGCTCCTGATCATAGTAGCCGATATGGACGTTAGTGCCAAGGGCAAGCGTTCCTGTGTCGGCAGGAAGCAGGCCGTTGATGATCTTTAAGATCGTTGTTTTGCCGGTGCCATTATCGCCGATAATGGCAACATGCTCGCCACGCTTTAAATCCATGGAGAGGTGCTTAAAGAGCAGATGCTCCCCAAAGGACTTGGAAAGATCTTCGATATGCAGAACATCATTTCCACTGGTGCATCTGGGAGTCAGGGTTATGTGGATATCGCTTCTTGTCTGGGTGGGTTTATCCAAAACATCCATTTTGTTTAAAGCTTTTTCGCGGCTTTCAGCCCGTTTAATGGATTTTTCACGGTTAAAGGAACGGAGCTTTTCAATGACTTCCTCCTGGTGCTTTATTTCCTGCTGCTGTTTCAGATATGCGTTTAATGCGGCAGAACGAAGCTGTTCCTTTTTGACGGCATAGTCAGAATAATTTCCAAGGAAGGTGGTTGCCTTTGTCTGATCGATTTCGATGATCTTTCCGGCAATGCGGTCAAGGAAATAGCGGTCATGGGAAACAATGAGGACAGCGCCTTTATAATTTAGGAGATAGGTTTCCAGCCAGGCAATGGAATTAAGATCCAGGTGGTTGGTGGGCTCATCCAGGATGATCAGATCCGGTTTTTGCAAAAGAAGTTTTCCAAGCGCAACACGGGTCTTTTGTCCTCCGGAAAGGGTGGAGATCTTTTTGGAAAATTCTTCTTCCGTAAAGCCAAGTCCTTTTAAAATGCCGGTTACTTCACTTTGATAGGCGTAACCGTTGGCCAGCTCAAAGGAATGGGTCAGACGGGTGTAGGTTTCCATCAGTTCTTCCAGCTCCCTGCCGGATGTCTGTTTCATGGCCAGCTCCAGAGAACGGATGCGGCTTTCCATTTCGATCACATCTGATTTGGCGGTAAGGAGTTCTTCATAGATGGTGTTCTGACTGCTTACAGCCTGATCCTGTGCCAGATAACCGATGGTTTTATCCTTTGACAGGGTTACCAGGCCGTGATCCGGAGCTATTTCGCCTACGATAATACGCAGAAGCGTTGTCTTCCCGGCGCCGTTCAGGCCGACAATGGCGGCTTTATCGTAATCCTCCAGGTGAAAGGACACCTCTTTTAAAACAGGAACCTCGTTAAATGCTTTTGAAATATTTTGACATGATAAGATCATTGATGTTTCTTCCTTATTTTTATTGTATTCTGTATTCCGTTTCAGTTTACAGAGGATAAAAGGGAATGTCAATGAATTGACATTATTTTAACATTGTTATATATTTAACTTATATCAAAAAATAGGGGGCATTCCAAATGGAACAAAAGGAAATTTCACAGGCAGTTATTGGGCGTCTGCCGAGATATTTCAGATATTTGGGTGAACTGAAGGATGAGGGGATTGAACGGATTTCATCGCAGGAGCTTTCCGACATTATGAAGGTGACGGCATCCCAGATCCGGCAGGATTTTAATAATTTTGGAGGCTTCGGACAACAGGGATATGGCTACAAGGTAGAGTACCTTTATCAGGAGATCGGCAAGATCCTGGGTCTTGACAAAACCCATCATCTTATTATCATCGGAGCAGGCAATTTAGGCCAGGCCCTTGCCAATTATATGAATTTTGAAAGAAGAGGATTTCTTTTTAAGGGGATTTTTGATAATAACCCTGCGCTGTTTGGGAAAAAGATCCGGAATTTGGAAGTGAAGCCCATGGATGAGCTTGAGCAGTTTGTAAGAGAAAATAATATTGATATTGCGGTGCTGACTATACCAAAGAACAGCGCCATCCAGGTGGCGGAGCGGCTTGCCGCCAATGGGATCAAGGGTATCTGGAATTTTGCCCATGTGGATTTGAATGTGCCGCAGGAGATCCAGGTAGAGAATGTTCATTTGTCAGACAGCCTGATGAAGCTTACTTATAATATCAATTGTTTTGGGCAGGGAGGTGACTGACATGTCCAGAAGAGAAGAGGTCTTCGGACCTGCGCTTGCGGGACGGGAGATACCGGTTCTCACGTTAGACAACAAATGGCATAAGCTGTTTGCACAGTCTAAGCCGGATAAAACCATCACCCATCTTCAAACGGAGCTGAATGATCTGATCAAGAGGCAGGGAAAGGCAAACACAGAACGCAAGGAGATCAGGAAGCTCAAGAAAAAGTTAATGCAGGAGATCATGAATAATGCGGAGGGAGCCTCCGTAAAGGATGACGAAACTGCAAAGAAAAAGGCGAAGGAGCTGAAAAGACTCACAGAGGAATGCAGCCAGAGACAGCAGGAATGTGAGAAGGAGCTTTTGAGCCTTCCGGGCGAAATCGAAAGGGTCAACCGGGAACTGATGCTGGCTACCATGGATAACTGTTATCGCCGTCTGTGGCAGAATAAACGGGAGATCGACGAGTCAGCAGAATGGATTGAAAAAACACGCATAGAGCTGAAGGAGCGGCTGGGCAGGAACCAGGAGCTTGAACAGGTTAATCAGGAGCTTTATGCCTATATGCATGATATTTTTGGTGCAGAGGTGATTGATATCTTTGACATGGAATATCAGAAATAAATGCGTCATGCCGTAGGGATATGGCGCATTTTGCATAGCAAAAGGAGGTGAGCGGATGCAGCGGATCGTAACCGGGGAAGAAATGAGAAAGCTGGATGGAAAAACAATCGAAAAGCTGGGAATTCCTGCGCTGGTTTTAATGGAACGGGCTGCGGCAGAGAGCGTAAACGCCCTGCAGATGTGGAAAGAAAAAGCAGGACATATTCTTGTGCTTGCAGGTACAGGCAATAACGGCGGAGATGGACTGGCAGTGGGAAGGATCCTGCTCCAAAAGGGATTTCAGGTAACGGTAGTACTGATCGGAAGCAGAGAAAAGCTTTCAGAGGAAAACAGCATACAGATCAGGATTTTGGAGAATATGGGCATTCCCATAAAGAGCAAACCGGAAGAAAAGGAATATGATATTATAGTGGATGCTTTGTTCGGAACAGGATTGAAACGTCCGCTGGAGGGAGAATACCGGGAGACTGTAGAGTGGATCAACTCCGCCAAGGAAAAGGGAGCCCTGGTGTGCAGCCTGGATATTCCTTCCGGAATTTGTTCCGATACAGGAAAAATTCAGGGATGTGCTGTATGCGCAGATATGACGGTTGCCTATGGATTTGCCAAGAGGGGAGAGCTTCTTGATCCGGGAAGACAGTATACCGGACAGCTTCTTGTAAGGGATATAGGGATTGATTACAGGAAAGCGGTGACAGGCAGGGAGGAAGCGGCTGCATTGCAGACAGAAGATATAGGAAAGCTTCTTCCTGCAAGGGATCCCGCAGGGAATAAAGGAACCTTCGGAAAAGTGCTTTTGGCTGCAGGAAGCAGCGGAATGTGCGGAGCGGCTGTCCTTTCCGGGAAAAGCGCTTTTCGCAGCGGAGCGGGAATGGTCATGATCCTGACCCCGGAATGCAACAGGCAGATCATCCAACAGGCGCTGCCTGAGGCAATCCTGAGTACCTATGATACGGTGCCGGAAGAAGGACAGATCCGTCAGGCGCTTCAGTGGGCAGATGTGCTGGCGGCAGGCCCGGGAATGGGGCAGAAGCCGGCCGGCAAAGAAACCCTGCGGCTTTTGCTTCAGAATGTGGAATGTCCTATGGTGCTGGATGCAGATGCACTTAATATGATTGCGGAAGATGAGGAAATGCAGCAGTGCTTTGCAGCTGCAAGAAAGCGGGCAGGCAGGGAAAAAGTTGTAATAACGCCACATCCCGGGGAGCTTTGCAGACTGGCAGGCAGCTTTATGGAAAATTATAAGGCAGACCGCTTCCAGGTAGCAGAGCAGGTAAGGAAACAGTTAGAATGCGTAGTGGTTTCCAAGGACGCTGTAACAGTTACCCTGTCTCCGGATGGAAAGGGAATGCTTTTAAACCCTTCAGGAAATGATGCCATGGCAACGGCGGGAAGCGGAGATGTGCTGACAGGCCTGATCGGAGGTCTGATCGCCCAGGGAGGAGGCTGCTATGAACTGGCCGGACTTGCCGTATACCTTCATGGCCTTGCAGGCGACCTGGCGGCTCTTGGCAAGGCAAGAGGAGTAATGGCCGGGGACCTGACAGAGGAAATACCCAGGGTGTTTCTACAATACCAGGGAGAAAGATAGCGAAAGCGAGGAGAAAATTATGAGAGAAGAGTATCAAAGAGTATTTGCAACGGTTGACCTGGATGCTATTTGCAGCAATATGGAAAAGATGAAGGCCAATGTGGCAGAGCATACCAAGCTGATCGGCGTGATCAAAACAGACGGATACGGGCATGGAGCTGTTCCTATCGCAAGAGAGCTGGAAAAACTGCCCTTTGTCTGGGGATATGCAACAGCCACAGCAGAGGAAGCTTTTATTTTAAGGCATGATGAGATGAAAAAGCCTATTTTGATCCTGGGCTATACCTTTCCCTACAGCTATGAAAGGCTGATTACAGAGGAAATCCGCATGGCGGTATTCAGAAAAGATATGCTTTTGCAGCTTTCGGAGAAAGCCCGCAGACTGGGGAAAAAAGCAAAGATCCATATTAAGGTGGATACCGGTATGGGACGGATCGGAGTAAGACCGGATCAGGAAGGGCTGGAATTTGTAAAAGAAGCATTTCAAACTCCGGGAATTGAAGTGGAGGGGATCTTTACGCATTTTGCCAGGGCGGATGAGGCGGACAAAACGGCAGCAAATAAGCAGTTAAATAAGTTTCAGACGTTTCTTGCCATGATAAAGGATGAGGGGCTTACCATTCCGGTTAAGCACTGCTCAAACAGCGCCGGAATTGTAGAACTGCCAGAGGCCAATATGGATGTGGCAAGGGCAGGGATCACTCTTTATGGATTATGGCCTTCCAACGAGGTCAGGAGGGATATCGTCAAGCTGAGGCCTGCATTATCCCTTTACAGCCATTTGGTTTATATTAAGGAAATAGAGCCCGGGGACAGCGTCAGCTATGGAGGAACCTTTACCGCCCAAAAGAAAACGAGGGTCGGAACGGTTCCTGTGGGCTATGGGGATGGCTATCCCAGAGGACTGTCCGGAAAAGGCTATGTACTTGTAAACGGAAAAAAGGCAGCCATCCTTGGACGCGTCTGCATGGATCAGTTTATGATCGACCTAAGTGAGATCCCTGAGGCAAAGGAAGGGGATAAAGTAACGCTGATCGGAAAGGACGGCGCTTACGCCATTACCATGGAAGAACTCGGAAATCTGTCAGGACGCTTTAATTATGAACTTGCCTGCGATCTTTCAAAAAGAGTGCCGCGCATTTATATGAAGGATGGAAAGATCCTCTGCACAAAGGATTATTATCAGGATTATTAAGCCTGACTGAATACCTTCTGACAATAGGGTTATAATAGTTACTGCTGAAAAAGGTAAATCCGATTGAAATGAAGGGTGTGTATAAAGTGAAAAGAGGGGACGTATATTATGCAGATTTAAGACCGGTGATCGGCTCTGAACAGGGCGGAGTAAGACCGGTGCTGATCATTCAGAATGACATAGGAAATAAGCATAGTCCAACGATTATCTGCGCAGCGATCACTTCCAAGATGAATAAGGCAAAGCTGCCTACGCATATTGAACTGAGCGCAGGAAAATATGAGATGGAAAAGGATTCCGTGATCCTACTAGAACAGCTTCGCACCATAGATAAAAAGAGACTGAAAGACAAGGTATGTCATTTGGATGAGGATATCATGAAGCGGGTAAACCATGGGCTGATGATCAGTCTGGAGCTGGGTACATAGCTTGAAACAGCTCTCTCATCCGGCAGCACTTGACGCAGATAGCGGGAAATGTTATAGTTTAATTTGATATTTTGTGCGATAAGGGAGATGGAAAAATGGATGACGGCGGGCCCACGGCCAGTTATATTTTATTGATCCTGCTGCTTTTGGCAGATATGATTTTTTACGGCTTCAGTGCGGCAGTGAAGGAACTGAGCGCCAAAGAACTGTCAGAAGAGACGGCGGAAGTCAAAAGTAAGAAAACGGTAAGACTGTGCAAGATCATGGAAAGACCGGAACGATATATCAATACCATTCAGTTTGTAGCAACCTTCAGCAATTTTGTGATGGCATTCATCATATTGTATGACTTTGGAAAACACTTTTTGCTTGCGGGAGCGATCTGGCTGTACATAGTGCTTACCTTCGGAGTGCTGATTCCGAAAACGCTTGGAACCAGGTATCATAAAAAATGGGCATACGCCTGTATTAATCCTATTTATGGGATCACCTGGCTCTTATGTCCGCTTACAGGCATCATATCTGTGTCTGCAAAGGGGATCTTAAGGATCTTTGGGGTCAGGCCGGATGAGTGGCAGGATGACGTCACGGAGGAAGAGATCAAGTCCATGGTCAACGAGGGACATGAGCAGGGAGTGCTTCAGGCTTCAGAGGCGGAGATGATCAACAACATCTTTGAATTTGGAGATAAGCAGGCTCAGGATATTATGACCCACAGGCCCAGCATATTAGCCATTGACCGGGAAATGACCCTTGGAAATGCGCTTGAATATATGCTGAGCGAAAGCAAAAGCCGTTTTCCGGTTTATGAAGAAAACATTGATCATATTGTAGGGATCATTCATTTCAGAGATGCTATGAGAGCCCACACGGATGATAATAATCTGGTGCTTCCGGTAGGGGAGATACCGGGACTTTTGCGGGAGCCTATGTTTGTTCCGGAGACCAAAAACATTGATGCATTATTCAAAATGATGCAGCACACCAAAACGCAGATGGTGATTGTGGTGGATGAATATGGCCAGACTTCGGGACTGGTTGCAATGGAAGATATTCTGGAGGAGATTGTAGGAAATATCCTGGATGAATATGATGAAGTGGAAGAGCATATTGAGTCTACGGAAAATGCAGACGAGTATGTGATCGCAGGAATTACCCCGCTCAGCGAGCTGGAAGAACGCTTTGGAATTTCCTTTCAGGAAGAGGAATTTGAAACCCTGAACGGCTTCCTGATCTCTAAACTGGATAAAATTCCTGAAAAGTCAGATGAGAACTTTACCGTGGAAGAGGATGGATACCAGTATAGGATCTTATCAGTGGAAAACAGGATGATCCAGAGCGTATTAGTGAAGAAAATGCCGGAAAAGACAGCACAGGAGCAACAAATGCAGGAAAACCTGCAGGAAGAAACTTAAAAATAAAACAGAGCATTTCAAAGGAAAGATATCTGAAATGCAGAAATGAGGAGAAAATGTCAGGACATTCAAAATTTGCAAATATTAAACACAAGAAAGAAAAAAATGATGCTGCAAAAGGAAAGATCTTTACGATCCTTGGAAGAGAAATCGCAGTAGCCGTTAAGGAAGGCGGGCCGGATCCGGCAAATAACTCCAAGCTGGCACAGGTCATTGCAAAGGCAAAATCCAACAATATGCCCAATGATACCATTGAACGCGGGATCAAAAAGGCGGCCGGCGACGCAGGAAATGTGAACTATAAGTATATTACATATGAAGGATACGGACCTAATGGAATTGCAATCATTGTAGACGCCCTTACGGATAATCAGAACAGAACGGCGGCAAATGTCAGAAATGCATTTACCAAGGGAAACGGAAATGTGGGAACACCCGGCTGCGTTTCCTTCATGTTTGATAAGAAGGGACAGATCATCATTGATAAGGAAGAGTATGAGAAGGATGCAGATGAACTGATGATGCTGGCGCTGGATGCGGGAGCAGAAGATTTTAGCGAAGAGGAGGACTCCTACGAGATCCTGACCTCACCTGAGGACTTTGATGCGGTGCTTCAGGCTTTGAATGAAGGGGGAATTCCGCTTGCATCTGCGGAGGTGACCATGATCCCTCAGAACTATGTTGAACTTACAGATGAAACCGGGATAAAGAACCTTCAGAAAATACTGGATCTTCTGGATGAAGATGATGATGTTCAGGCAGTATATCATAACTGGGATGAGTAGGAAGCTGTGGAGGTATTAGGGTGAGGAATGGAGAAGAAGGTTGACAGACTGCTTGCGGCATTTTATATGCTTTTGGCAGTTGGGAGCAGAATCGCATATTTTATGGTAAATACCGGAAGCTTTTCGGATCCCTACGGCTACTATGCCCATTCCGTAATAAAACAGGGAAGCAGAGAACCCATGCTTACCTCCGGGCTTGCTTATGCCTATACGCAGAATCTGTCAAAGCTTCTTGGCTTTTCCGGAAACAGACTGGATGCTGTTATGGTCTATCAAACCGTATTGCAGGTCCTGTGGATCCTGCTGTTATTTTTCAGCATGAGGCTTTTATTCGGTAAGGCTGCCGGTTACGTTTCAGGCCTGCTGATCTTGGGATCGCCGTTTCTGCTAAAGACGCTGATTACCGTAACGCCTGAAAATTACCTGATGCTCAGGATTGCCGTTTTGATGTTTTTACTGGGGATTTTTATAAGGAAAACAGAAAAGAGCGGCTGGCACCGGAGCAGCTTGTGTGAGCTGTGTCTGATGGTGCTAGGCTTTGGAACAGGCGTAGTGATCACCTGGAACTTCCTTGGGTTTGTGATCGTTCTTATTACAGCTTATGTTCTGGCATGCAACAAAAGGAGCCTGAAACAGGGACTGTGGGAGGAACGCAGGGAAGCAGAGGAAAAGCATTACAAAAAGCTTGAAAAATATCAGCTTATGCCGGTGGGATCACAGCTTATGATCCTGACTGTAGGCACTTTGATCGGCATGTACGCCACCCTGATGAAATATACAGGGCTTACCGGAATTTCTGTGGGAGAACAGTTTTTATGGTGGACAGCGCAGTATCAAAGTATTCAGGAAAGACTGCAGGATGTCTCAGTGGTTACAACTGCTTATCTTGGCGGAAGTTTATTGCTTGGAACGGTTTTGGGCCTGGTGATAAAATCCATACACAGCAGAAGACAGTGGGAAGCTCTTTACAGTGATGTGGAGGTGGCAGAGGATGAGAAGATCCTAAAAGACAGCAAAAAGGACAGCAAGACAGAAGAAACCAAAACAGAAGAAACTGAAACAACAATAATTGAAACAGAGAAAGCCGAAACAGTAATAGCCGAAACCGTTCAAAACGTTGTAGTCACAGAGGATGGCAGGCAGGTGAAGCTGTTAGACAATCCGCTGCCTGTGCCCAAAAGGCATATTAAGCGGGAAATGGAATTCGATCTGAATGACTTTTCTGATGGAAAAGACGATTTTGATATATAGAACCACGAAACCCTGAAAGATCATACATAAAAAAAGAAAAAAAGAGCATGCTAAAGAGGGCCTGTAAAGGCTCTCTTTTTGTTAAAGACAAAGCAGCATGGATAACGGAGGTTTTTTGTATGTCAGGGAAAAATCATGCATCAGAAAAGAAAACAGAGGAAGAAAAGCATAGAAGTGAACGGATCGAGGAGACCGGGGAAGTGACCCTTGATAAGAATGGGAAAGCGCATACCATTCATTTGATCTCCGTGATCGGTGAGGTGGAAGGCCATGATAACCTTGGAACCAATTCTAAAACAACAAAATATGAGCATATTTTACCGGAGCTTGCAGCCATTGAGGACAGCAAGAATATTGACGGCGTTCTGATCCTCCTAAACACCATGGGAGGAGATGTGGAAGCGGGACTTGCCATTGCGGAAATGATCGCATCGCTGAGTAAGCCCACCGTGTCATTGGTACTTGGAGGAAGCCATTCCATTGGAGTTCCTATAGCAACCAGCACGAACTATTCTTTTATCGTTCCTACGGGGACTATGGTGATCCATCCGGTCAGAATGAGTGGAATGGTGATTGGCGTTCCGCAGACCTTTGATTATTTCAGACAGATCCAGAACCGGATCACAGGCTTTGTGTGCGATCATTGCAGGATCAGCAAAAGCAGACTTGAGGAGCTGATGATGGAAACCGGTATTCTGACAAAGGATGTGGGGACGATCCTGGTAGGGCAGGAGGCAGTAAATGAAGGGATCATCAATGAAACAGGAGGGATCAGTGAGGCAATGGAGAAGCTTCATGAGCTGATCAACCTGGATGCTGCAAGAAAGCGCAAAAAGGCGTCTGCCAAAAACAAATAATGGGTAGAGGATGACAAGAATTCACGAAAATGCTATACTATAAAAGATTATTTTGAATTATTCAGGACATAAGCGAGGTTTGTTGGTATGGCACAGACAAAGAAAGGAAACGGCGGACAAAGAGCAAACAGCCGCAAAAAGACAACAGGAAACAGGGGGAATTCAGGGAGAACTGCTTCTGCTCGGAAAGACCAAAGAAAAGCAGAACCCATGGATACGGCAATCCGAAATGAAATTTTTCTGATTGGTTTGTTTGCTGTCTGCATTTTTCTTTTTGTTTGTAATTTCAGGATCGCAGGAACCTTGGGAAATGCCATCAGTGATGTGATGTTTGGAATTTTTGGACTGCTGGCGTATGTGATGCCTCTGGCCCTGTTTTTGATGATCGCTTTTGGAACTGTGAATAATGGGAATTCCATTGCACTCAGAAAGCTGATCGCCATTGGCTTTCTGGCCCTTCTTTTGTCGGCAGTTTTTGAACTGTTTACGGGAGCGCCGCTCGAGGCGCAGGAATATCAGCCCAAAGATATTTTTGAGGCCTGTAAGGAGGGAAGAAACGGCGGTGGGATCATTGGCGGCTCTGTGGCCTATGGCTTATATCATTTTCTGGGAGTCATCGGAACGGTGCTTGTGATCCTGGTGGCAGCGATCATTTCCGTTGTGGTGGTGACGGAGAGATCCTTTGTATCCGGAGTGAAAACGGGAAGCAGAAAGGTGTATGAGAGATCAAGACAGGACGCTGCATACCGGAAAGAAAAGGCAAGACTTAAAAGAGAAGAGTTAGAAGAGGAAAGAGCCCGCAGAATAGAAGAAAAGAAGCTTCATCAGGAAGAAATGGAAAATGAAAAGATCCTCAGAATGGATAAAAAGGTTTCAGGTGTTATGCTGAATACCACACTGACGGAGCAGGAGGAAAATGAAAAGGGCAGGGATGATCTTCATGAGATCAATCTGACAGATTTTGATAAACAGATGGAAAAAGCGGTTCGGGATGCAGAACGGGAGGAAACAGAGACTCCGGAGGAGAAGCAGTATGACTCCATACCTGTGATGATAAATGGCACCTATGATTATGAGGAGGGTGGCGATGAGCTGTCCGAGATCACCGGGGATTTTGAAACCATGCAGGAGCCTTTTCCTGCAAAGGAGAGTGCTCCTGTCAGGGAAGAAGCACCGGGACTGCAGGAGCAGCCGGCTTTTCCAAAGGCGAAAGCGGTGGCTTCCGCCACAAAGGATCAGGGATCTATCTGGAGAGATGGAAATGCTGCGAGAGGCACTTCCGGCAGCGTTACTTTTTCAGACCCTGCAGCGCCGAAAGCAGAAAAGCCGAAACCGGCTCTCCCTAAGAAATACATATTTCCACCGCTGAACCTTCTGGTAAAGGGACAGGGGAAAAACGGTGATTCTTCAAAGGAACTGAGAGAAACGGCGCGCAGGCTGCAGCAGACATTAGAGACCTTTGGCGTTAAGGTGACGATCACCGACATCAGCCAGGGACCTGCTGTTACAAGGTTTGAACTGCAGCCGGAACAGGGAGTGAAGGTCAGCAAGATTGTAGGACTTTCTGATGACATTAAGTTAAATCTTGCTGCAACGGATATCAGAATTGAAGCGCCAATTCCCGGGAAGGCAGCCATCGGCATCGAAGTGCCCAATAAGGAAAATTCCATGGTTGCGCTGCGGGATCTGCTGGAAAGCAGAGAATTTAAGGAATTCCCATCAAATCTTGCCTTTGCGGTAGGAAAGGACATCGGCGGAAAAGTGGTAGTGGCGGATATTGCCAAAATGCCTCATATGCTGATTGCCGGTGCTACCGGGTCAGGAAAGTCGGTCTGCATCAATACCTTGATCATGAGTATCATTTATAAGGCAAACCCGGAGGATGTGAAGCTGATCATGGTAGATCCCAAGGTAGTGGAGCTGAGTGTGTACAACGGGATCCCGCATCTTTTGATCCCGGTAGTTACAGATCCCAAAAAGGCGTCGGCAGCCCTGCAGTGGGGAGTGGCTGAAATGACAGACCGTTATCAGAAGTTTGCAGATTTCAATGTGCGTGACCTGAAGGGATATAATAAAAAGCTTGAAACAATGACGGCCCAGGGAGAAAGCGATGTTCCGGCAAAGATGCCCCAGATCGTGATCATTGTGGACGAGCTGGCAGATCTGATGATGGTTTCGCCGGGAGAGGTGGAGGAATCCATCTGCCGTCTGGCACAGCTTGCCCGTGCGGCCGGGATCCATCTGATCATAGCAACCCAAAGACCCTCTGTAGATGTAATCACGGGCCTGATTAAGGCAAATATGCCAAGCCGTGTGGCATTCAGCGTTTCCAGCGGTGTGGATTCCAGGACAATCCTGGATATGAACGGAGCGGAAAAGCTTCTGGGAAAAGGAGATATGCTGTTTTATCCTCAGGGATATACAAAGCCGGCCAGAGTGCAGGGAGCCTTTGTTTCGGACAAGGAAGTGTCAGATGTAGTAGAATTCCTGAAAAATCAGGCTCTTGGAAATGTGTATGATCCGGAGATCCAGGATAAGATTGCAGCCCATACAGGCGGAGGTGCCGCATCAGGAGGCTCCGAGGGAGGAAATGAAAGGGATCAGTATTTTGAGGAAGCAGGAAGATTTATCATAGAAAAGGAAAAGGCATCCATTGGAATGTTACAGAGGGTGTTTAAAATTGGTTTTAACCGGGCTGCAAGGATCATGGATCAGCTATGCGAGGCAGGAGTGGTTGGAGAAGAGGAAGGAACAAAGCCGCGCAGGGTCCTGATGAGCATGGAGCAGTTCGAGCAGTATATAGAGGAGGTACTATAAACCAATATTTTACATAAATGAGGAGGCGTGATTATGAAATCAGACATTCAAATTGCACAGGAAGCTGCGATGCTGCCGATCACACAGGTGGCGGAGAAACTGAACATTTCAGCGGATGAGCTGGAGCTTTACGGAAAATATAAAGCAAAGCTTTCCGATGAGTATTTGAAGCAGATTTCCCAAAATCCCGATGGGAAACTGATCCTGGTTACGGCGATCAATCCAACACCTGCCGGAGAAGGAAAGACTACCACAACGGTAGGACTTGGACAGGCCTTCGGCAGACTTTCCAAAAAAGCGATCATTGCCCTGCGGGAGCCTTCCCTGGGCCCCTGCTTTGGAATAAAAGGAGGAGCAGCCGGAGGCGGCTATGCGCAGGTAGTTCCTATGGAGGATCTGAACCTTCATTTTACAGGAGATTTTCATGCGATTACCTCTGCAAATAACCTTCTTGCAGCCCTTTTGGACAATCATATCCAGCAGGGAAACGAACTGGGGATAGATACCAGGTCGGTGGTATGGAAACGTTGCCTTGATATGAATGACAGGGTTCTCAGAAATATTGTAGTGGGTCTTGGGGCAAAAACGGACGGAACGGTCAGAGAAGACCATTTCGTGATCACAGTTGCCTCGGAGATCATGGCGGTTCTCTGCCTTTCTGATGATATGCAGGATCTGAAAAAACGTCTTGGCAAAATGGTAGTGGCATACAACTACAGCGGAGAGCCTGTAACGGCTGCAGATCTGAATGCAGTAGGAGCAATGGCAGCCCTTTTGAAGGACGCACTGAAACCAAACCTGATTCAGACCCTGGAGCATACGCCGGCACTTGTCCACGGAGGCCCCTTTGCCAATATTGCCCATGGGTGCA
>OBAR01000732.1_pt1 | contig 34803 bp, 30 predicted proteins | sample 1517911 | NCBI WGS metagenome assembly OBAR01 (sample SAMN04571709, study PRJEB22368) | human gut metagenome | biome: human gut; material: stool | host: Homo sapiens | place: Luxembourg | collected 2012-10-26
CAGAACTGACGGCCTAACAGGATTTTTGTGTCTACTAAGTATTGACCACTTCACGCGATGTACGGTGTTTTTATTGCTTTATAACTTGTTTTTAGGGTTCGGACGCTGTTTAAAGCAATGATAACTGCAGTAATACTGCCGCCGCCGACCCGCCAGTGCCGTATAAACATGGTAGGTTTTGTTGCAGGAAAATTCTTTGCCGCAGATCGGGCAGACTTCCAGCAGGCTTTTTAACGGACTGCCCGAAGCACTATTGGCACTGCTGTTTATCGCACTGCTGAAAACTTCCTCATCTTTTTTCATAAATATCACTCCTGCCCTGCTCCATTTGCCAAGTTTGCTCATACTTGTTTTTTATATTACAAGTTATACTTTTTGTTATATATTTAATGATTTTATATAATTTTTTAGTACGACTCATTATAATACTTTGAAGCATTTCCTGCAAGATTTTTTACTGTATAATTTAGATTTTATTTTCCAAGCCGGACTTGTACCGTCTTCTAGTCTTTTTTACATACAGCCGGCTGCAGATAAAAGAAGTGAAAGGTATCGTAAACAGGATGCCAAAGCTGCCGATAACGGCCTGCAGTATCTCCACTACCACCATCTCCTTATTCAGCAGATACAGTAGAGAATGATTATAAGCGAAAAACAGTAAAACTATCGTCAGTGAACCACCAATGTAAGCCAGGATCAGCGTGTTGGACATCATACCCAAAATATCACGGCCGATATTATTGCCGGCCTGCAGCAGCATTTTCCTTGTCGGCGCAGTACTGGTAGCCGCCAGCTCGTTCAGGGCCGAAGCTATGTCCATCGCTACGTCCATGATCGCTCCCAGCGCGCCGATGATAATCGCACTAAACACAATCGCTTTCAAATCGATCGGATCAGCAGGATTCAGAAATAAAAGGTACATGGAATCCTCATCCACCAGTCCCGTCAGCTGCAAAAAGCTGTCGGCAGCTACACTGATCAGCGCCGCAATGACCAAACCGCCGATACAGCCTAAAATAGTTGCGATAGTTTTTCTGTTGATCCCATTCACCAGCAGCAGATTCGTCACAATAATAAAAGCGCAGGTCAAAATCGTCCAGCAATACACATTCTTTCCTGAAATGATCGCCGGCACAAAAACCGCAAAAATAGACAGACAGCAAAAAATCAGGGAAATCAGCGTATTTACGCCCTGCATCCGTCCAAAAGCAATAATACTCAGAGCAAAAACAGCAAACAGCCACATCAGCACATTGCTGCGCAGATGCTCAGCATAGCTCCAGGCACCATGCCCTTTCTGGTCTGGCAGCAGCAGTACCTTATCGCCTGCGGCAACGTCACGCCCGGCGGCAAAGCTGCCCGATTTATTCTGTATAGCTGTTACTTTAGCCCCCTGCTGACTGCCTGATAATAATTCAGCCTCAAATCTTATCTGTTGAAATTTAGCCCCCGTCTCTGCCGGTAAAAGCTTTAGAACCCTTGCCTCGATAACGTTAGTAGAAGCTTTTTCTTTAAAAAAGCTTAATCCCTGCGTAGCAAAATAATGGCCTGACGCCAGATACAGCAAAGCAAGAACAATCGTCACGAAATAAACAATTTTATTTTTCAAGGTACACCCTCCAAAATTTATTTATGATAAATTTTGGCAGTTCTTAATTATCAAGACGTACTTTCAAACCGATCAACGTCAGCTTTGGCAGACTGACAGATATGGCCTTCTTGCCCGTATTGCCAACCAGCAATAACAAGCTTAACAGCAGCGGCAGCAGTGCCGGCAGCACATAATTATGGCAGCTGCTGATAACGCTGAGCGTCAGACATACCGGACAATCCGCCCCGCTGCAGTCATGTCCGTGACTGGACTCTACATATAAAGGATTGCAGGCTGCACCAGCGATAATGACCAGTAAAAGCAGCAGCGCTGTCAGCAATCTATAATTTCTTTGTTTTAAAGACATGGCTCTCACTCTCGAAACAAAATTCTGCTTTTCTATCTTTATTACTATATCACAAAACTCGTCGCCAACTTGTGAACTCTTTTACCATTTTCAGACTCCAGCTATAGAAAAACAGGCCCGCTTTAATGCGGACCTGTCTTATGGGGAATATTTTCAAACAGGATAAGGGGTTTGTCTCAACCTGTTGAAAAGCAGATAAATCATACTTAGAACGTCCAGCGGGCACCGGCATTCCATTGCCAGTCTTTCTTGAAGTCACTGCCCGTACTGCGTTCTATATCAAAATAGATATGGTTATTTTTGCCGGTTTTAAAAGCAGCGCCGATACCGTATTCAAACCAGGTATCATCAAAATTCTCACTGACTCTGACCCTGCCGCTGCTGTCTGTCAGCGTTGTTTCATAGCCGCCGCCAAATTCGTGCAGCAGGTTGGCTTTGGCATAAACGATGCCTTTAGAGCTAACTTCCTTACCAAGATTAAAGCCGATACGCCCGACAGCGCTTTTGATCCCGCTTTGGCTCACTTCGATACCGTTGCTGGTCCGGTAATTATCGCCGCCCAGATAACCCAGAGTAAATTGGGCCTGTGGTTCGATATACCAGCCCTTGTCCAGATTCTTCTTCCGGCCGTATTCCGCACTCAGCGCAACGCCGGTATTCTCTATCGACCCGGTGATTTTATTGTTGGCAGTATCATAGACTTTAAAATCATTATCCATATGGCTGAATTTAAGTACCACATCCAGATAATGGCCTTTATTGCCGAGCTCCGTATTATAGAAGCTGATCGCTTTGCTGCTGTTGTCGCCGCTGCCGCTTTGATAACTGCTGCTGCCGTCTGTATAGCTGATCGCCGCGCCCTGATAACGTGTTTTCGTCGCGGTTTTTTTCGTCAGCTCATCATACCCCAGCTCATAGGTTGTATATTTATTTTCAAAAGCAAACTTGCCGTCACGCCCGATCTTACTGCCCTTGACCCTGAACCAGGCGCCTTTTTCGTCAGCGCCGTTGTGGCGCAGCTCGCCCATGCGTTTCAGTAATTTGTCATTTTCATTACGCCAGGTATGGTAATTGAGCGCTCCCGCAGCTGTAACAGTTTCTACACTCGTTGTCGGTTTGTCGAGAGTGATGATTTTATCCAGATACCAGTCAGTGGCATAGCCGGCCGTGGCGCTGGCCTGATGTGCCAGATCGTAATGGGTATAAAACAAAGTACCTTCTCGGTCATGGGCCGTAAAAACGCCGTTGCCGTTGACGCTGGCCAGTACCAGCCCTGTACCTTCCATGCTGCTGCCTTCCGGTACATATGCATCCTTCTGATAGATGTCGATAGCCTGCGTCCCGCTGAAATCATCAGTGATATACAATTTGTCGCTCTCCATACTTCTGACGTCGATATCCATTTTGAAAATACCGCCGTTGCCGGTAAGATTCGCCGCTGTCAGCGTACTGTAGCGGTTCTTGTCGGCCCGCAGATCGACGATGCCGTTATTGATATTCATATCAGTTGCCTTGGAGCTGCCCGTCATATTCCAGACAGCGCTGTTGCTGATATCAAAATTTACTTCACCGTTACCGGTGATATAACTGGCCGCAGTCAGATAGGAAGTATTCGTGTGCATATTCATATTTACGGCGCCGCCGTTATAGCCGCCTACATCGCCCACGACCTGCACTTCGCCGTTGCCGCTCGAATTTACGTCGATCTTGCTGTCCGTGCCACTGGCAAATAAAGACCAGGTAATAGCGTCATTATCATTCATAAACAGGCCTTTAGCGATATCGGCTTTGCCGCCGTTGCGTACATCAAAACCATAAAGGTAGTCGGCACTGCTGCCAGCAGTAGAAATCGTCAGGTCATCGTTAAATTCAGCCTTGGTCGTACCGTCTACATTATCATAAATATAAACCGCTCTGGCCGTATCGACACCGTTTTTGACGACGATATTCGTTTTACCGTTAAACTGAGCCTGGCTTTGTCCCCAAACATGCAGACCTGTATTATAATAGCCGCCGTTGCTTTCCAGGCTGAAGTCCTTATTAGCAACCAAATTCGACTCATTACCTATAGAAACAGCTTTCAGCCAATAGCCGTCCTGCCAGTATTCAAACTGGGTCCCTTCGTTGACCAAATGGCCAGGAGCTGTACCCTGCGTAGTCAGATTCTGCCCTACCAGCAGAGCATCATTATTAAAAGTAATATCTGTCCGTTCCACATCGATCGCCTTGCCGCCAATGATCTCACCGTAAATATTATCATCGGCAATACCATCGCTGACAGCATAGATCTCTGTCGAGCCGCTGCCAGAAAATTCGACCGTATTACGGTTAGTAGAATGCGTATCCACAGCCTCGATCCCGGAATGACCTTTAAAAACGATAGAATCAGCGTTGAATCTGGCAGTATTATTGATATTATAAAGGGCGCTGTTGCTGCCGCTTTGATAAATGAACTGCAGTGCTGTTTCATTGACATCGATCAGAATCTGCTCCGCTTTGACATCCAGGTCGCTGCCGCCGGACATAGTAATACCCACGCGCCTGTCTATAGAAGTAGATCCGGGATCGCCTTCAATCTCGATCGCAAAACGGCCGCCGTCAAAAGTCATACTGCCATCGTGCAGACCGATACCATGACGGTGCGTCGACACATGCTGCTGTGGCATCAGGATCGTCAGATTGATCTTATTGCTGCCATCACTTTTAAAATCAAACTTACCGCCATTATCGGCATATAAACCATAAACATCGGTACTGCTGTTAGTGACTTCATTGCTGACAACGATATTGCCCCCAGTGAAAGTCATCGTACCATCCAGGTTCCCGCGTTTATAAGCATACAGAGTTGCACTTCCATAAGTATCTCTATTATTAAAACCTTTCAGTGTCAGCGTTTTTCCATCGGCAACACTGATCTTGACCGCGCCGTTAGTAGTATCGAATAAAGCCCGCCGATAATTTGACAAGCCCGTATAACCGCTGGCGTCTAAAGTTACATCACCGTTGGTAACGGTATATTCCCCGCTGGATCTTTGCGGAATACTGCCAGTATAGTTTTCGTCGACCAGTTCTGTTGCCGCCGCAGCTACTGGTGGCATTGCAACGCCAGCCACATGTACCAGCGACAATAATAACAAACTATGCGCAACCCTCTTGCTTAAAGTCTTCATAACTAATATTCCCCCCTTGATTTCCCTGCTCGCTGCAAACTAAACGCATCTATTATTCCTGATACTTAAATAGTTTTTCGCGATATTTTAAAATTAATTACAATAGAAATTTTATCCTTTCGCATTAATTTAGGTAATGATAGCATATCTGTCCCCCCCCGCAAGACTTTTTTGTTTTGTTTGAATTCGCCGGTTTAATAGTCTTGCAACTGGTAACTTTCAATCGGGTTTTACCCATCACACAGATATAGCAAAAGCACCGCTCTTCCAGCGGTGCTTTACTAAACCTCTCCTTAGAAAATTATCCTTTTCATACTGCAACTGCCCTGCAAAAAATCTACTTTTATAGTTTCAGACATAAAAAAAAGAACGCACAGTTTCAACTGTACGTCCTTGATCTTTTTTAATTATCATTATGCATATTCAGCGATCGTCTTATATAAAATATCCACATCTATCGGTTTGGCAATATGGCCGTTCATCCCCGCGTCCAGAGCCGCCTGTACATCATCCCTGAAAGCATTGGCCGTCATGGCAATGATCGGTATACTTTGAGCCGACGCAGCAGCAGACCCCCGAATGATCCTGGCTGCTTCATAGCCATTCATTAACGGCATCTGGATATCCATAAAAATCATCAGATATGCAGCCGCCGACTGCTGAAACAATTCTACTGCTTCCTGTCCATTGGCTGCATGATCGACCTCCAGACCCACTAACTTCAGCAATTCCACAGCGATTTCTGCATTCAGCTCATTATCTTCAGCCAGCAGCACTTTTTTTCCAGCAAAATCGTATTTTATCTGCTCTCCGCTGGTCTCTCCAGCTGTAAGCTGCCCTTTCTGAGCTACTGTCAGCAGCGTATTATACAGCGACGAGGCAAAAAGCGGCTTGGCAATAAAGGCATTGACGCCGGCCGCACGGGCCTGCTGTTCTATTTCTGACCAGTCATAAGCGCTGATAATAATGATCAAAGCCTCCGATCCCACATATTCGCGTATCCGACGCGCTGTTTCGATACCGTTCAGATCTGGCATACACCAGTCGATAAAGCAGACATCATAGCAGCCCTCTCCAATTTCAATCGCAAATTTCACCTTGTCCACAGCTGCAAAGCCATTAAGTACCCAATCCACACAGACACCCATTTTCTGCAGCAGCAGGGAAGCATGCTCACAGCAATCGCGGTCATCATCAACGACCAGTACTTTCAGCTCATCCAGAACAGCAGCTTTATTCTCTGCCTGTTCCGGCAGGCCAAAAGGCAGATCAACATTGAATACCGTGCCAGCTCCAGGCTCACTCTGCACATCGATCGAGCCATCCATCAGCGCAACCAGATTTTTCGTGATCGCCATTCCCAGACCTGTACCACCGTATTTTTTAGCAACACCGTTGTTCGCCTGTTCAAAAGGCTCGTACAGATTCTTTAAAAATTCCGGCTCCATACCGATCCCGGTGTCTTTGATCGTAAAGCGCAGCCAAAGCCGATCGCCCTGGCGGCGCAGCTTCCTGACCTCCAGCTTGACGCTGCCGCCCTTAGGTGTAAATTTGATCGCATTGGACAGCAGATTGATCAGGATCTGATTGACGCGCAGAGGATCACCGATCAGCATCTCTTCATCAAAGCCACTTACCGTCAATTCAAAAGTCAGTCCTCTGGCAGCTGCCTGCTGATAATGGATGTCAGTCAAAGACTCGATCACCTTTTTCAGGTCGAAAACTTCGTTATTCACATTTAATTTACCGTCTTCGATCTTGGACATATCCAGTACATCATTGATCAGCATCAGCAGATGCCTGGAAGAAAAGGTTATTTTACTCAGACAGTCCGTAAGCCGTTTCTGATCGTCCAGATAATTGAAGGAAATAGTCGTCATCCCGATGATCGCATTCATCGGCGTCCTGATCTCATGCGACATCCGCGATAAAAAAGACCGTTTGGCATCGTTGGCCTTTTTAGCGCTGTTCAAAGCATCCTGCAGGATCAGCTGATGCTTCAGCAGCAGTTTGTTCTTCTGAAACTCGTTTCTTAACGTATATAACATCAAAAAGACGATCAAAAGTCCGCTCACGCCTGCATAGATAATGGCCCACTTCGTCCGTTCGTCCGTTTCACCTTCAATCATCAGTACCCTTCTGTCAGCAGAAGCCATAACTGTTTTTATAGCTTTTTCCGTTTCCGCCTGCAGAGGTTCGATTTTAACTGCGAAATGTTCCTTGACGCTGCTGTGCTGCACAGCGCCGCTGCGATTACTTTCAAAAAACTCCGCGCTTTGCAGCAGTGCTTTTTCCAAAGCACTCAGTGCCTGTTCCAGAGCTGTCAGATCATAAGGATTCCCCAGATAAACTTCTTTTAAGACCTGCAGTGATTTTTGGTTCTTCGTCTGCGCGGCGACTAAAATCTGCCTGATCTCCGTCAGATTATTTTCCCATCAGCTAAAAGGATCGGCAAATAAGCCGTCGTCTGTGAGACCACGCCCTGGATCCTGCTCACCTCTGACATGGCTTTATAAGGATGCCCCGCCACATAATCGATCTGCCGGTTGATATGCAGGACGGCTAAAGTCGTCCACAACACATACCACAACATCAAACAGCAGATAGCCACTACACTGACTATCATTCTGTTTTTCTTGAAAAAATCCATTTGCTTATTCCTTTATCTTTAATAAAATTATCTGCATAAAACGAATTTTATTTATATTATAAATATATTTGAATTTTCTTTTTATTATATTGCTATCACCTTATTATGGCAAGGCATTTTTATAATAATTATTATCTTTTTTTATAGACAAAGATTTTTTGCTCATCTGCAAAAAAAAACAGGTCAGCTTTTATAAAGCTGACCTATTTTTTAAGCCTGCTGCATCAGGCATTTTCATAATACCGTATCACCTTGATGCGCCGCATTCTCTTATCATTCGCTTTGACTGGTGCTTCATCACATTCCGGATCAAGCAGATCTTCCAGCCGGCAGCCGAAAATACTGCGCAGTTTCAACAGCAGCTTTAAGCTGCCTGGGACCCTGCCATTTTCAATATTACTCAGGTGGGTCTGCGTAATATCCAGCATTTCTGCCAAAGCTGTCTGCTGAATACCCTGTTTTACTCTCCTGACTTTGATTTCATTACCTATTTTTTTCAAATCGAGATTTTGCATATTTGCCCCACCGCTTTCTTCAAAAAATCTGTTTACAGAGCCTTAGTCAAGATAGCGAATAACTTTGACCCGTTTTTTTCGGGCTTTGCTTTCTTCTTCCAAACACAGCAGCTCATCGATAGTGCAGCCCAAAATACTTTTCAGCTGCAGCAGCAGCTCCAGACTGAGCATGGCGCGACCAACCTCGACATTACTCATATGCGTTTGCGAAATGCCTAACTTTTCCGCCATCGCTGTCTGCGAGATCAGCTTCTGCATCCTTCTCACTTTAATATTCATTCCTATTTTTTTTCTGTCTAAAGTTTCCATTTTTACTCCTTACTGTGTACGTATGCATATAGCTGTTTTAAAAAAAATATATCCTGCATCTTACACTTTTTATATTTCAAATTTCATCATAATTACAAACTCTGCACCAATATTTTTAATGTTTAATTATTTTGCCAATTAAATTAAGTATATTTTATTGTTTTTATTATAGCATTTATTAAAAATCAGCACAATATCTTGTTTAAAAATGTTAACAGGAGCCGTTTTTAATAATCCTTTAAACTTTTCCATATTTTTACAAAGCTAATCTTATAACCATTAATAAAATTATATTTTTTATTGTTTTATATTTATAATTTCATTTTTTTAAAACAACAAAATATTTTAAAATTATATTTTATTGTTTTTTCAAACCAGTAAATTTACTATATGTTTTGCTGTAAATGTTTATGTTATAATTTACTTGTAATATTTTCGAAGGGATATTGGCGATGTTAAGCAAAAATACGTTGTTTGAATTTCTTTATCAAAATTTACATGACCAGATTACCTGCGGGCACTTTAAAAACGGCGATACTTTACCCTCTATGCCGCAGTTATCGGCCATTTATAATGTCGGTATCCGTACGGTCAAAGACGTTTTGGCTAAATTGAAAGCTGAAGGACTGATTGAAACCACAGAACGCAAACCGGCCCGGATCATTTACCGACCTGTACCAAACAGCGGCTCGCGCAGCTATGCCGAAAATCTGGTCCGACGTCAGAACTCACTGGCCGAAGTTTATCAAACCATGGGACTTATTTTACCGCCGCTGTTTTATTTTACGGCTGTACATGGTGATCTCAAAAAACTTCCCAGTTACCAGAAGCTGCTCAAGAAAATCAACAGTACGGACACTGCTGCTCTTGACGCAGTTTTTTCATCTCTGTTGAACGAACTGCTGCGCAGCTCCAATAATCTACTATATAACGATTTATATAACAGTCTGAAAACATACTCCCAGCTTACTCTGGCCACTCCTAAAAATCTGCTGCTCAAATATGATCAGGAAGATTTCCGACAGCTGCTGGCCGCTCTGCTAAGCAAGGATTACCAGCTTATCAACAAATGTTTCAATGATATGTGCCTTGATTTTTCGGCCTCTGTCACAAAATATATCCAAAAATTAAGCAGAAAATATCAGCTTTCAGACACTATCACGCCTGTTTATGATTACAGCTGGAGTGCGGAAAAAGGGCGCGATCACTACTATACACAGATAGCGCGCGACCTGATCGACAAGATCGCCGCCAACATCTATGAACCCGGCACCTTTTTACCCTACGAAGCAGAGCTTGCCAAAAACTATAAAGTCTCGGTTTCTACGATCCGCAAATCGCTGGCTCTGCTCAACGAGATCGGTTTTGCCGAAACTATCAATACTAAAGGCACTATCGTCAGACTGCCGCCGACATTCATCACTGCCAACTGTATGCAGAACGAACGGTATAAAAAAGACACGCTGATCTATCTCAGTGCCTTACAGCTGATGTCCGTGATCATCAAACCTGCTGCGGCAGCCGCCTTTGACAAAATCGATCCCCTTACCCAAAAATCCTGGCAGGCAGAATTTACCCAGCCCGGCAAAATACCTCTGGCCCTGATGGTCAATTCCCTGATCGAGCTTACTGAGCTGCGGCCATTGCAGGCGATCCTGCAGGAAACCAACAAGCTGTTGCACTGGGGTTATTATCTGGCTTTTCACCGGCAGAACCTCTACGGAACAACAGATACCCTGTCTAAATATGCCTGGCAGGCTTATCTTTGTCTGGAAGCAAAGGACAGTGAAGGTTTCAGTACTTATTTAGCAATTTGTTTTTCTTATATCCTCGAAACGATCCGTAATTTTATCATGCAGAATGGCCTGCAGGAAGCCGCTAAAATCATTACGCCTTATAAAATACCCGATTTAAAGAGCCCCTAATAAAAAAATAGACCTGCCTCACGGCAGGTCTATTTTTGGGGAATATCTTCAAACAAGGCGGAGAGGGTTGCAATCTACCTTGCCGAAAATCAGCTTCATAAGTTTTAAATTTAGCAATATTTAAATTCCTAATACTTTAATTTATGTTATTATAGCACATTCTGCCTTTTTTCAAAATAGTTTTTTTAGAAATTTATTTTTACATCAAAAAGCAGCTTCTCCATTTGCAGGAGAAGCTGCTTTTTATATCAGGCAAATACTTTTCCTACCATCCTTTACAGCATGGTATCATCAAACACGACAAAAACATTTTTACCTTTTTCTTTCGCTTTATACAAAACCTTATCTGCCTGCTGATATAAATCGTCAAAGGTCGATCCGGCAGCAGACTCACAGAACACTATGCCAATACTGCAGGATATTTTCAAGCCTTCCTGAGTATCGCCTTTGCTGTAAAGGCTGCAGATCTGCTCCGCTTTGGCTAAAGCATTTTCCTTACTGCTAATATCGCACATCAGCACCGCAAATTCATCGCCGCCGATGCGCCCCAGCAGATCCGAGCTGCGGAAGCTGCGTTCAAGGTTAGCCGTAACTTCGCACAGCACCGCATCTCCGAATGCATGTCCCTTACTGTCGTTAACATTCTTGAAATCATCAATGTCGAGCAGGAAAAAGGCATGCTGCCGTTTCGTACCGTCAGCCAAAACTTCATTGACATATTTTTCAAAGACGGTCCGGTTATAAACGCCCGTCAATCCATCACGTTCTGCTTTATGCTGCATCCGTGCGAATTTATTCTGCGTATCGTTGATATCCAGCACATTGCCCAGAACGCGTTTGATCTGCCGCTTATCATCAAACACCACTGCCATATAAAAACGGTACCAGTGATAATCGCCGGCGTCTGTATACAGACGTCCCTGAAAAACGGTTCTGCCCGCCCGTTTCAGTTCCACCAACGCCTTCTGCACAGCCGGCAGATCCTCCTCATGGAAATAATGCTTCAAACTGCCGCCATCTTTTTTCGCAATGACCGCTGTCATAAAACCACTCAGTTTCTCCAGCACTTGTTTTTCACTATTATTGCCGGACGCGTTACCCACGCTATTTTTCACAACCAAAAATTTACAGGTTTTCAAATCAAATTCAAACATACAGCCTTCCATCAAGCCGGCCGTCAGCCGCAGACCTTCGATCTCGGCATTGATCTGTTTTAAGCGGTCTTTCTCTATCTGCCGCCAGATGTAAATGATCACAATAAAGCACAGGCAAATAAGCAGAAAATATTTTCCCATCGTGTCCCTGGCGATCTTATTCAGCATTTGCTGGTCTGCCAGCAGGCTCGTCCCCGAAACGATCTGGAAGGTATACCAGTCATTGACCTCTGCCGGGGCAAAGGCCACATACTGTGTCTCTCCATTGATATCAGTATAATAAAAGGCACCGCTCTCTTTATTGTCTATCGCTTTTTGCAGCTGCTGGCTGGTCATCGAACAGCCGATAGCATTTTCCTTCAAGAAGCTGTAAAAATTATCATATTTGCCATTGCGGATACCCATAATGACGTCACCGTTGACCTTGGCTATCATCGTGATGCGGTCTTCCTTCATATTCAGCCCGGCCAGCAGCGTCTGGCCTGCAGCATCCAGATCGTAAGCCTCGTGAACAACACCGGCGATCGCGCCGTCCTTATAAAAGGGTTTAGCCAGCACAACTACTTTTTTGCCGCTGATCATTGAAATGACCGGCGCTTCGATTACTGTTTCACCTGCCAGAGCCTTTTTATAATAACTGCGTTCCCGAATATCGACTTCACCGCCGTAGCACAGTAAGGTTTTTTCACCGCGGTACGTCAACCCGACACGGGAAAAATGTCCCGTATTGGAAACCGAATTCAGCAGGCCTTCTAATTTGTCATACTGACCCTCATATTGCGGCGCATTTTTAACTATAATATCCAGCAGATCATTCTGGCGTTTGATCTCGGTATGCAAAACAACCTTAGTATAATTAGTTGCTTCCAGTAAATAATCGTAAGTCTGACGTTCAAGGATCTCCTTTTGGCTGGCACTGAAATTGAACGCAAAAGCAACAGCCATGATCAAAACAGAGATTATGGTTATGACGATCAGTTCACGATGCAGTTTCCCCCACATAAAGCTACCTCTTTCTGTATTTTAAGCAACGCCGCTATAATTTCTACAAAATAACATAGTTAATTCATCCGCTATCAATTATAACCTATTTTTTATATTATCGCATTTTTTCTTTTGGCAAATAAATACTCCAGGCTTTATTTTACCGCTCTGCCTCACCTTAGTGACCGGCATCTGCAAACAGCAAAATACCGCTTTCAATGAAAGCGGTATTTTGCCTGTAGGAAGCTATATATGAGATGTAATCGCCTTTAAGGCTTAAACATGGCTGTTGGAGACATCTACAGTTTTATTCATGACATTGGTAAAGAAGGTAACCGGTACCATAGTCTTACCATTAACTAAAATAGGAGCGTTATCCAGCGTAATAGTCTGACCATTACGTCCATATTGGTTACTGCCAATAGTCATGAAATAGGTTTGATCACCTTTTTCCATTGAAACATTTTGCATACCGGCATCCCAGAAGACCTGGTAATCCATTTTTTCCATCAGTGGACGCAGCGGCAGGTATACTGTATCTTCCTGTACCACAATGGCTTCGTCAGGAGTTAATACCAGCTCTTGCTGATCCATAACGATGGTGCCTGCTCCAAGATGTACTTTGATATCGGCGCTGTTGGCTTTGGCGATCGACCAGCCAAAAATGCCTACCAATAATAAGCAGACCACTACGATTACAGATTTTTTCATTTTAATTGACCTCTTTCCTTTCCTGCTATGCAGGTTTTATTTCTACGGCTTTTATTATATACGCATTTTATCCTGTGTGAAGTTTTCAATATTTAAATATTGACCGGAAAAAAATTACAGTTTGGTTACAAAACTACATTGTTCGTTTCTTTTGATGGCAAAAGAAACGAACCAAAGAAACACCAGCCACGGTGAAAATTTCTATTTGGCTTTGCTAAAAGGCAGCTCCGCGAAACTCGCCTGCCAGCAGGCTCAAACAAGTCACTCCGCTTTTGCCTTTTACGCTGCGCCATTAACGAAATATTTCACATGTGGCCTTGACCCCACACTTTCGTCAGCTTTATTTCCCAAGCAACATAACCTACGCCCCATAATCAAACGCAGCTTGCCTTTACCCATTATACCTGCAATATCCAATCTCTGTTTTAAAGTAAATAAAAAAACGACCTTTGTAAGCGTCTAGCTTGGCAAGGTCGTTTTTATGCATAAAATTTTTATTCCGGCAGTTCCTTGACAATGACAAGTACGGGGAAGGCTGCATCAGGAAGATAGCTATGCGCACCGCCGCAGACTTTTTCTTCATAGGCTGCCCGGTCCAGCAAGTCGAAATCTACAATAATATCATCGCTGTAGTATTCCTTAGCCGGTTCAATATCTGCTTTGCGAATCCCCTGCCAGGCAGATTTCGGCACTTTTGCCGCAAAAAATTCCAAAGTTGAGGATTTGGCGTGGTAAATCTGGATCGCGTCTTCTACGGTATACAACATAACTTTCAACTCCTGTCTTTTTTTAATAAACCGGTTACTGTCAGCTATTGCCAGCAACTCCTGTTCTTAATTTTACTATATCACATAAAGATCAGTGCGCCAAAGTTTTTAATAATAATTATCAATTACTTTATTGAAATTTTCCCAACAAAAACAGTCCGCTCAGTATCGAACGGACTGTTTGCCAGCTGCCGTGCGCAGCAGTTATACAGTTTTCAGCTTTCACAATTATTCTTCGAGCGGTTTATCCTGTAAGGCATCGTAGCCTTCCTCGCCGGTACGGATCTTGACGACGTTTTCCACGTCGTAGATGAAGATCTTACCATCGCCATATTTACCGGTATACAGCACTTTTTTCGCCGCAGCCACAACAGCATCTACAGGGATCGCCGAAACGATCAGCTCAACTTTGACCTTGGGCAGCAAATGCACACTGACTTCCGCGCCGCGGTAATATTCAGTATTACCTTTCTGCAGACCGTAACCCAAAACCTTCGTTACCGTCATGCCCGTGATCCCCAGTTTATCCAAAGCATCCTTCAGCATTTCAAACCGCAGCTGCGAAGTAATGATAACGATCTTGGTCATCTTCGGCGTATCTGCCGGCTTGCCAACAGTTGCTGCCGATGTCGCTCCCGCTGCTGCAGGGACATGGGCCACCATCACGCCAGCCTCTGCCGCTTCCGCAGTGCTTACGGCTCCGTGGAAATCTTCCACAGCCGGCATAAAGTCAGCATAGGAACTGGCCAGGCCATGCTCTTCCATATCCAGGCCGGCGATTTCTTCACGGGCGGTGACGCGCAGGCCGATAGTTTTATCGATGATTTGGAAAACAAACGTCATCACGATACCGATATAAGCAGCAACCGAGATCACGCCAGTTGCCTGTATAAGCAGCAGATCAGTACCGCCGCCGTACAGCAAGCCGCCGTCTACCGCAAAAACACCCACCAGAAGCGTACCCAGGGCGCCGCAGACACCATGTACAGAAATCGCGCCCACCGGATCATCTATTTTGAGCACCTGATCAAAAAATTCTACTGCAAAAACGATCACGATCCCGGCGATAATGCCGATAGCAAAAGAACCAGGCACACTGACTGTATCGCAGCCTGCAGTGATCGCAACCAGCCCTGCCAGGGCGCCGTTCAGCGTCATCGAAACATCGGGCTTGCCATAACGCAGCCAGGTCAGAAACATCGTCGCCGTAGCTGCAGCGGCTGCCGCCAGATTAGTCGTAACAAAGATCCTGCCCATCGATGTCAAAACATCGTCGCCAGTCGCGCAAACTGTAGAGCCGCCGTTGAAACCAAACCAGCCGAACCAGAGAATGAACACACCCAGAGCACCCAGCGTCAGACTGTGTCCCGGTATGGCATTGACGCTGCCGTCAGCATTATATTTACCAATACGCGGCCCCAGGATCTTAGCGCCGACAAGCGCCGCTACACCGCCGACCATATGGACCGCAGTCGAACCGGCAAAATCATGGAAGCCCATTTCCGCCAGCCAGCCGCCGCCCCAGATCCAGTGTCCCGAGATCGGATAAATGATCGCGCTGATCAGGATACTGTACATACAGTACACAGAAAACTTCGTCCGCTCGGCCATCGCGCCTGAAACAATAGTCGCGGCCGTCGCACAGAAAACTGTTTGAAAGATAAAGAAGGCCCAGGATGGATAAGAAGCTCCATAATCGTTCTGTACAAAGAAATCAGGCGTACCAAGCAAACCGCCAATATCCGTACCAAACATCAGGCCAAAGCCGATGATCCAGAACACGATACTGCCCAGACACAAGTCCATAAAGTTTTTCATGACGATATTGCCGGCATTTTTCGCTCTGGTAAAACCAGTCTCGACCATGGCAAAGCCAGGCTGCATAAAAAATACCATAAATGCGCCGATCAATACCCAAATCGTATCTGCTGCTACATATTTCTCCATCATAGTCCTCCACATCCAATCATTTTATCTCTATTTTTTATACAAAAAGAAGCGTATCCCTTACGGATACGCTTCTTCGCGTTGTTGACCGTCCCCTGTGCGTCTTTTAGTTATTGACGCCGTACAGCAGCTTGCCATAGGTCGGATATGGCAGGTAATCTTCGCCGATCAGTTCTTCGGCCGCATCGGCATAGCTGCGCAGAAGTTCCATTTCTTTCAAAACCACGTCATGGTAATAATTGGCTTCCGCCTTCATATCGGCGCATTTTTCTACGCCTTTCAGGGCTTTAGCCAGTTTTTCACCGCTGGTATACATTTTAGACGTCAGATCAGAAAGCTTAGACGCCAGCTCAGCCTCAAAACAGCTCTTGATACCCAGTGCCTTTTTGGCCGTAGCGCTGCCCAGCAGATCATTAGTATAAGCAACTGCCGCCGGCAGGATATCCTTATGCAGCATATCCAGCATGGTCAAAGCTTCGATGTTGATCGTTTTGGCATATTTTTCCAGCATGATCTCCACCCGGGAATGCACCTCGGTCGCGGTAAAAATACCATGTTTGACAAACAGGTCGACATTCTTCTTTGCTTCCATATAAGGCAGCGCTTCCGGCGTAGATTTAAGATTGAGAAGCCCCCTCGATTTGGCCTCTTTGACCCATGCGTCCGTATAGCCGTCACCGTTGAACACGATGCGTTTATGCTTGACGATGGTTTCTTTGATCAATTTCTTCATAGCAGCATCTTTATCGGCTGCCTTTTCTAATTTATCTGCAAATTGCTCCAAAGCTTCAGCAACGATAGTATTGAGGACGATATTGGGTCCGGCGATCGAAAACTCGCTGCCCAGCATTCTGAACTCAAATTTGTTGCCGGTAAAAGCAAACGGAGACGTGCGGTTTCTGTCCGTATTATCCTTGGTCAGTGCCGGGATAATATCGCCGCTCAGCTTCAGCAGAGCAGCCGCATCAGGATTGTATTTTTTCCCTTTTTCGATAGCTTCCAGAATATTGGTCAGCTCTGTACCCAGGAAAACCGATACGATCGCCGGAGGCGCTTCGTTCGCGCCGAGACGATGATCGTTGCCGGCGCTGGCTACGCTCACGCGCAGCAGGTCCTGGTATTCATCAACAGCCTTGATAATGGCTGCAAGAAACAGTAAGAAACGGGTATTTTTATGCGGCTCTTTGCCGGGGCTCAGCAAATTATCACCTTCGGCCGTAGCAATAGACCAGTTATTATGCTTGCCGCTGCCGTTGACGCCTGCAAAAGGCTTCTCATGCAGCAGGCACACCAGGCCGTGCCGCAGGGCCACGCGCTTCATAAATTCCATAGTCAGCTGATTGTGGTCCGAAGCCACATTGGTAGTAGTAAAAATCGGCGCCAGCTCATGCTGCGCCGGAGCAACTTCGTTATGCTCCGTTTTTGCCAGCACGCCCAGCTTCCACAGCTCTTCATCCAGCTCTTTCATAAAGGCCAGCACGCGCGGTTTGATGATCCCAAAATAATGGTCTTCCATCTCCTGACCTTTCGGCACTTTAGCGCCAAACAGCGTCCGACCCGTATAAATCAGATCTCTGCGCTGCTCCCACATATCCTTATCGACCAGAAAATATTCCTGTTCCGGCCCTACTGTCGTCACAACCTTCTCGGTAGTTTCCCCAAACAGTGCCAGGATACGTTTGGCTGCTTTATCTACACAGCACATCGAACGCAGCAGCGGCGCTTTTTTATCCAGTACTTCACCGGTATAAGAACAAAATGCGGTCGGGATACATAAACAGCCATCCTTAATAAAAGCATAAGAGGTCGGGTCCCAGGCAGTGTAACCGCGGGCTTCAAACGTAGCGCGCAGGCCGCCGGACGGAAAACTGGAAGCATCAGGCTCGCCCTGGATCAATTCCTTGCCGGAAAAATCCATAATAACACGGCCATCGGCAGTCGGAGCAATAAAGCTTTCATGCTTCTCGGCCGTAATGCCGGTCATCGGCTGGAACCAGTGCGTAAAGTGGGTCGCACCATGCTCCAAAGCCCAATCCTTCATCGCGTTGGCGATGATATTAGCGATCGGTAGATCCAGCGCTTCGCCTTTTAAGACAGCATTTTTGAACGTCTTATAGGTAGCCGTCGGCAGGCGGTCTTTCATGACCGTCTCGTTAAAAACCAGGCTGCCAAACATTTTTGGTACATTGCTCATAATCGTCTCTCCCCCTTATCTAATCTAAGCGACAATAAAAACAAAACAACAGCGAACTCAGGCCTTGGCCTGCAACTTCGCTGTTGCTTATGCTGTGATTATAAATCACATTTTTTGATTTGTAAAGAGTTTTTGGCAAATATTTTTCATTTTTCCTGTTTGAATGTTCGGAAAATTTGCCTAAAAAGGTGCTTTTTTACTAAAATTCACATTAAATGTTCCGAAAAATTATTGACAAGGACAGGCAAACAGGCTAAACTAACAATGTAAAAAATGCGAAATTATCGACTCTTGCGATTTAGCAGGCGACGAGTGCTTTACATTCGCCGGCTCTACTAATAAATTTATTTAAAAGAAAGCAGGTTGCAGACAATGGCAAATATGTTGTATGAAGGCAAAGCCAAAAAAGTTTTTGAAACCGAGAACCCCAATGAAGTAATCATCTATTATAAAGATGACGCTACCGCCATGAACGGCCTCAAAAAAGGCACTATCGTCGATAAAGGCATTATGAATAATACGATCACCAGCTTCTTCTTTGACCTGCTGGGAAAAAACGGTATCCCGCATCATCAGATCAAAAAACTCAGTGACCGTGAAGCCCTCTGCAAAAAAGTCACCATTATCCCGATAGAAGTTGTTACCCGCAACATAGCTGCCGGCAGCCTGGCTCAAAAAATGGGCGTCGAAGAAGGCTATGTCATGAAGCGCCCTATCGTAGAATTTTACTACAAAAACGATGATCTGGGCGATCCCATGATCAACGCCGACTATGCTGAAGCCTTTGGCCTCGCTACCGACGCGCAGGTCGCAGAAATCAAAGCCTATGCTTTAAAGATCAACGAGATCCTCAAAGCCTTTTTGACTGAACGTAAAGTCCGCCTCATCGATTTCAAGCTGGAATTTGGCGTCGATGCCGACGGTAAAGTCATCCTCGCCGATGAGATCACCCCTGATACCAGCCGCCTGTGGGACTGGGACACCAACGAAAAGCTCGACAAAGACCGCTTCCGCCGCGATATGGGCAGCGTCGAAGAAGCCTATCAGGAAATCATCAAACGCCTGACCGGCAAATAATTTTATACCAAAAAGTAAAAGCCGACCTTCTGGTCGGCTTTTTTGTTACAGGAGTATTATTTATTTCAAAATACTATTATCCTTCAGATAATCACTCAAATCTTCCCAATCTTTTATAAATTCACGAGCATTTTGGTGTCTGTTTCTATTAAGCACCCCCAAAGCTCCTGTATGAGCCATAGGAAATACCAGAATTTCATGTTCTTTAAGACAATATTTAAAATTCCCTTTTAATCCATGTAAAATAGTCCTATTATAATACCATGACTTTTTATAAACATTTCCCTCATCTACAAGATTGCCTTTACTACACTGCACTACCGCATTAAAAGTTTGTTTTCCCAAAACAATTATTATCTCTGGTTTTATAATGTCTAATAATTCATACAAAAATTTTTGAATACATCTTCTATAATTTTCATCTTTTATTTTAGTACTCATTTTTCCCGTTTTATAACATAATATTGCATTAGTCATAAAGCATTCGCCAAAATTACCTTTCTTTAAATCAACTTCTTTATCAATTTCTTTTAAGCCGATTTCCAAGTTTTTATTTGTTGGACTTGTGTTGAACTCATACTCCGATGTAGGAAATTTACCAATTTCACCGCTATTTATAAAATTATTATATTCCTCAATCGTTCCCCAATCCTGGCCTAAGATGACTATTTTTGCATTCAGACTTCCTTTAGATGTTGGCGTATAAGAAGCAGTCCATTGGCCTATTTCATTAATATCCTTCTTCTGCTTAGCTTTTAAAATTTCTTCCCCGTTTTTTAATCCAAAATCACTGCAACATCTGCATGCTTGCCTCTTTTCCACTAACTTTTGATACTGTTCTTTTTTGTTGACCATCATCCATCCCTCTTTCTTTTAGAATATAGCTATGTTTTCAGTTCTTTCTCACTTTAATAAAATTCATTTATCTGTAAACTCTATAAATTTTATATCTGTTGCAGCATATTTTTTAGCTCCTATTTGCAAACTAATAATAACCTCAACAACCAAGTTATCAGCATAATCTTTTAATAGTTTGATAGCTCCATTATAACATTTTTCAAATTTTATTGCTCCTGCGGCTTCCAAAAACACTACATGCTGCTCTAAAACTGTAAAAATAATACTTTCACTTAAAACCAGCATACCTTCAGTTAAAATACCATTATAGCGGCACTTTAGCTGCTCAGGTAAAATATTGCCGTTATTTTCACAAATATTACTAACGCTATCATCCCATAATTCTTTAATATAGGGCAGTAAAAAACTAACGCTTATTTCACCAGTCTTTACATCACTCCACTTTTCTGCAACGAATGGGATATCCTTAAATAGCACACCTTCAACATAGCCAAAATTTTCTTTTTGTGCCAGCACAAAATTATGATTATAAACTGGCAGTGGATATATCATAGTTAGTAGATCATCAGTCATAATTTATTATTCCTTTATTTCATACCGTCGTCTTATTTTCTGTAATTTATCCAACAAATTATTTCTGACACGTTCTGGCGCCAAAACCTTTGTGCTTTCTGCATACTGCAGAAGCCAATAATATAATCCTTCATTCTCCAAGACCTCAAGCTCAGCAACCAGTTTATCTCCACTTTTTATCAGATTCATATTTGTTCCAAAATAGTCTACTAATTCTGTAATACTATCTGCCTCTGCTTCCAATTTCAAAATAATTTTCGGACCCGAATAATTATATAAACTCATGTCAGCAAATTCTTTTATTTTTAAGTCTGCATTGGCACCAAACAGTTCTTCTGCACTTTTCGAAACTTTATCTTCTTCTGCAAGATTTTTTACTTTATCTACTCTAAAAAAAGCTAAATCATTATATTTATCTACATTACCAAGTAAATAATATTTCCCGTCCTTCAGGCTCAACGCATATGGATTTACTACATAAAACTTTCCCTTGCAGCGCAATTTATATTTTAAATGCTCATCCAAATCACCATACTGAAACTTTATTTTTTTCCTATCTGTTATCGCGTGTAAAACAATCTCAATATCTCTCTTTATTGCTGTATTACCTGTTTTTCTTTTGGTATCCAATATCGTACAAGATTTCAAAACCTTCTTGGTTGCCATGCTGCATGTATTCAATAATTTATTAACAATAATTTTGCTGCTGCCGGCAGATACAAACTGCATCTGACTTACAGCGTCAATTAAAACCTTTACCTCCCAATCTTCTAATAAATGTTCTGCTAAATAATAACCCTTTTTATTATCTTCCGATAAAACTATTTCGTAACCAGCTTCCTTTAATAAATTCAAATCCCGATAGACTGATTTTTTCTCTGCATCAATGCCATAAGATCGAAGTTTTGAACATATCTGCACCGCAGTCAAAGGTTCTTGCTCACTGGTTTCCCTCATTATCTCTATTATTCTCAGTAATTTCAGTTTACTGCCATACATATTATTCACACCTTTTCCAAATCTTTACTTAGCCTGATTATAACACACAACCAATACCATTAGTGTCTTCGGTGTATTTTTGATAACAAATTAATTTTTTGTTGTATAATATACTTAACAATTTAGCGAATAAGCAAATTTTTAAGATACTAAACAGCTTTTTTAAAGGACTGACGAATGGAGATCAAAAATTTATTACCAATACATACACGGCAGGACCTACGGGCATGGTTTCTGGAAAATTCAGCCAGAGAAAAAGAATGCTGGGTGCTGGTAACCCGTTCCAAAACACCTAGCGACTATGCGATAGCCTATTTAGATGTCGTTGAAGAAGCGCTTTGCTTTGCCTGGATCGATTCCACCTGCAAAAAAACAGCTGACGGCAAAATAGTACAGCGGCTTACACCCAGAAAACCTAACAGCCCCTGGACGGAACTGAACAAAGAAAGAGTCCGCAGGTTAGCTAAGCTTGGGCTGATGACAGAAGCAGGCTATGCCGTTTTGCCCGATATGAATCCTGAACATTTCAAAATCGACCCTGTTATCAAGCGCTGGCTGCAGAACAATCCCGATGCCTATGCCAATTTCAAAAACTTTCCGCCGCTGTATCAGCGCGTTCGCATCAATACACTGCAAAAGAAAAAGAAGCAGCCCGATATTTTTCAAATACGGTTTGCAAAATTCAAAGAAAATACGAAGAAGAACATTATGTATGGCAACTGGAACGATAACGGCCGCTTATTAGACTATTAAAACCCGTGCTCTCAAGAAACATATCGATAACCGGAGGTGTCCCTTCATGAATAAACAAGCTTTGATCGCCCATTGCCTGACTTATCATAACGCTGTCGAAGATTATCCCTTTGCCGATGACGACAGCACGATCATGCGTCACAGCGGCAACCGCAAATGGTTCGCCCTTATCTTTCATCTGCACGGCAAGCTCTGTATCAATCTGAAATGTGATCCGGTCAGATCCGAGTTTCTGCGCCGTACTTATGCAGGCGTTTACCCAGCCTGGCATATGAACAAAGAGCATTGGAACACTGTCGAAGTCAACAAAGTGCCCAAAGGCGAATTATTTTCCATGATCGCCCACAGCTTTGAGCTGACGGCGCCCAAAATCCCTAAAGCGAAAAAGAAATAATATAAGCAAAAACGCCTCAGATTACATCTGTAATCTGAGGCGTTTTTCATCTAACTTTATTTCACCGTTACCAATTCGTACTCTCTGGTACCCATACCCAGCTTTTCTGCATGAGCCAAGCAGGTCTTCCATTCGGATTCCGGTGTCAGGTTATGGAAATGGTCATGCCCCTCACAGCCTGCCGGATCAGCTTTCAAATGATCGTCCAGCAGTGAGTTGGCCATGACCGGCGCTGCGTTGACCAGATCGGCACAAGCCTGATCCAGCGCCACCGGGTCAAAAGATGCCAGCATACCGATATTCGGTACTACAGGCGCGTCATTTTCAGCATGGCAATCGCAGTACGGCGATACATCAACGATCAGGCTGATATGGAAATGTGGTCTGCCGTTTAAAATAGCCCAAGCATATTCGGCCATCTTTTTATTGAGCGCTTCCATGCTGGAACCGTCAGCAGGCGGTTTCACAGCGTCCATAGGGCAGGCCCCGATACAACGCCCGCAGCCGACGCATTTATCCAGATCGATATGCGCTTTTTTATTTTCGATGATCGGCGCGCCATGAGCGCAGATCCTTACGCAGGCACCGCAGCCGATACATTTGCGTTCACTGATATGCGGCTTGCCGTCGTGGTGCATTTCCATTTTGCCAGCACGCGAACCGCCGCCCATACCGATATTTTTGATAGCGCCGCCGAAACCAGTAGCTTCGTGACCTTTAAAATGGCTCAGACTGATCACGATATCGGCATCCATCAGCGCTTTGCCGACTTTGGCTTCCTGTACCAGCTCGCCATTCGGAACTGCCACATATTCTTCATCCGTCCCCTTCAGACCGTCAGCAATAATAACATGGCAGCCGGTGGAAAAAGGACTAAAGCCATTTTCATAGGCAGCAGTAATATGCTCCAGCGCATGCTTGCGGCGTCCTACATATAAAGTATTGCAGTCCGTCAAAAACGGACGTCCGCCTCGATCGCTAACGGCATCAACAACTACTTTGGCATAATTGGGGCGCAGAAAAGAAAGGTTGCCCGGTTCGCCGAAATGGATCTTGATCGCCGCAAATTTATTTTGAAAATCAATGTCTCCGATCCCAGCCGCTTCGATCAACTTCCCAAGCTTCTGCGGCAAACTTAAACCGCCATATCTGGTACGCATATCCGAAAAATAAACTTTAGCCTTCGTCATCTTCCATTCCTCCTTATAATAATCCCGGTAAATTCAGGTCCCTGCTATCGATCACAGGCCGTCCCAGCGTACGTGACGGCACGAAGCTGCCGTGGCAGTCGCTGCCGCCGCTGATGAGCAGCTGATGCTGACGGCAATAAGTGAGCAGTGCCGCCGTATCTTCCCTGCTATGTCCCGAATGATAACATTCAAACCCGTCAAAATCCTCCTTCGCCAGTTCCAGCAGCGTCGCCGCCAGTCCCGGTCCGTGGAAGCTGCTGGCCGCGTGTGCACATAAGGCCACGCCGCCGGCACCGTGGATAGCGTCCACTACTTCTTTGATCAAAGGAAAAGTCGGAAAACCAAGATCATGTTCTTTAGTAAAAATCCTGGTGAAAAAATCATTGACGTCGCCGCAGAGCCCTTTATCCTGCAAAAAAGCCAGGGCCTTCCAGCCTCCTCGGCTTCTATCATAATCATACCGCAAAAACTCGTCAAAATCCAGCGGCCAGCCGCGTTCGATCAACATTTTTATGCTTTCATCATCCTTGCCGTTCAAAAGCCGTTCATTATGTTCCAACAAATCCAGCAGTGATTTATTAGTAATATCAATGCCATAACCCAAAATATGAAAACAGAAATCGTCTTTCGTCGAACAGATCTCTACACCGGGAATAAATTTTAAGCCGGCGGCAGCTGCCAGCTCCTGCGTCGCCGCCACGTTGGCCACACTGTCATGATCAGTGACAGCAATAGCCCCCAGTCCTGCTGCCAGGGAGGCGGCAACAACTTCCTGCGGCTTCCAGGTACCGTCAGAAGCCGTACTGTGGATATGCAGATCAACTTGCATCTGTCCGCCCCTCCTTCCGGCAACGGCAGACCTTACATTCTGCCGTCTTCAGTTCCTGAGGCTTCCGGTAAAAACGTCTGCCAAATAAACAGCTTAAAATAAACATACAGGTACCCGTCAGCACGATCGTGCCGCCGGGTGCTAAATTAGCATAATAGGATAAGGTAAGCCCGCCGGAAACGATTACCAGCCCGTAAAGGATACCGCCGTAAATAGTCCCGGCAAAGCTGCGGGCCGTCTGCAGCGCGCAGGCTACCGGGATCACCATCATCGCGGAAACCAGCAGCAGGCCAACAATACGCATCGACAAAGCTACCGTCAGCGCCGTCAGCACTGCCAGCCACATATTAAGACGATCCGCAGGCAGGCCTGCCACCCGCGCAGAAGTCTCATCAAAAGTCAGATATTGCAGCGGACGGTAAAAAAGCATCACAAAAAGGCAGGCAAAAATACCCAGCCCGGCCACGATCCACAAATCACTGCTGCTGATCGTCATCAGGCTGCCAAACAAAATACTGCTTAAATTAAAGCCGCCCATCCGGTTCATACTGGTAAAAACAACTGCCAGCCCGATGCCGCTGTAAAAGAAAATCGCTAAGATCATCTCTGAAAAGGCCGCCAGCCTGGTCCGCACCCATTCGATGACCAGCGCCCCCAGAACAGTAACGGCTGCCGCACTCAACACAGGCTGCCAGCCCAACAGCGCCCCTCCGGCCACACCGGCGAAAGCAATATGCCCCAGGCCGTCGCCGATCATCGACTGCCGCCGCAGCACCAAAAAGCTGCCGATCAGCGGACAGATCACAGCCACGATCAAACCGGCCAGCCAGGCCCGCTGCATAAATTCCGTTGTAAACACTTCCAACATAATAAGTACCTTCTATCTGTAAAAGTAACCGTGCTTATGACGATGTACCAGCGCCTGCCGAACATCGCCCCAGAAGCAGACATCATGATCCAGACACAGAGCGTTGTGTGCCACTTCGGCCGCCAGCTCCAGATCATGCGACACCATCACGATCGTTACACCCAGATCACGGTTGATGTCCCTGAGCATCCTGTATAACTCGATCTTCGCATCCGGATCGACGCCGGTCGCCGGCTCGTCTAAAAGCAGCAGCTCCGGCTGACGTACCATAGCGCGCGCCAAAAAGACCCGCTGCTGCTGACCGCCCGATAATTCACCGATTTTACGATGCGCCAGGTCCTGAAGATAAAACCGTTCCAGCATCGTTTCCACTCTGGCCTTACCGGCACGGGAAATTTTCTGGAACATGCTGCTGCCGCACAAAAGTCCCAGTCCGATAACTTCTTTGACGCTGATGGGAAAATCACGATGCTGTTTGGCCGGATTCTGCGGCACATAACCGATTTTTTCCCAGCTGCTGAACTGCGGCAGCGGCGTTCCGTACAACTCGATCGCACCGGCAGTCGGCTGCAGGATGCCTGCTAAAAGGCGCAGCAGCGTACTTTTACCAGCGCCATTAGGACCGATGACCGCCACAAAATCACCCTGGGCGATCTCAACCGACAAATCGTGCAAAATCCAGCCTTCGCCATAATTATAACCTAATTTATCTATTTTAATGATATTTTCCATAGCTCCACCGCTTATTTAACGCCTAAGGCCAACTCCAGATTGTCGATATTACGCGTCATGATTTTTAAATAATCGTCACCCTTTTTTCTGCCGGCTTCACTCAGCCCTTCCAGCGGATCAAGTACCAGCGTTTGGGCGCCGGAGGCTTCCGCTACAGTCTGAGCGATGCGTGGGCTGACCAGAGTTTCAAAGAAAACATATTTGACCTGTTTCTCTTTGATCGTATCGATCAGTTTTTTCAAATCAGCCGGCGTCGGTTCCGCATCCGGAGAAATACCCATGATCGCCACCTGCTGCAAGCCATAATCTGCCGCCAGATGACCGAAAGCGGCATGCGTCGTAACAAACAGCTTTTGCGGCGCCTGCGCCGCCAGCTTCGTCAGGCGTTGATCCAGCTGCAGCAGCTGCTTCTGATAATCCTCGCTGTTCTTTTTATAAACAGCAGCATGTTCAGGGTCAGCCTGCACCAAAGCAGCCGTTATGGCGCCAACTTCCAGTACCGCTTTCCGGGGGCTCAGCCAGACATGCGGGTCTACATGAGTAGTTTTTTCGTCAAACAATCCTTTGCCGGCTTCCACACTGACTACCTTTTTATCCTGCACCGCTTCTAATGCGGGCTGCGCCCAGCTTTCAACACCACCGTTATAAACAAACAGCCTGGCATTACCTAATTTAGTCAGATCCCTGGCCGTTGGTTCCCAGTCATGCGGTTCCACGCCGTCTGCGATTAACGTCTCGACCTGCACCAGATCGCCGCCGATCTGTCTGGTAAAATCAGCCATGGGATAAAAGCTTGCCACTACCGGCAGCTTGCCCTCAGCCTGTTTTTGTTCACTGCCGCAGCCAACTGCAGCCAATAAAACCATACCCAATATTACAGCCAAAAGCTTCTTCATTCCTACCTCCTACAAGATACCGCAGCTAAAATTTATTATTAAGCAGTAAGCCGCTTTACTTCTCTCCGTTATTTTCTCTCCAAAATACACCAGCCTCATTGCTGCTCCTGATCACCTCTTTTTACAGACTGCTCACTTATCACATTCCTCGCAATAGCCATATAAAATACTGTGCTGCAGACTTAAATTAAATTTATGCTTCTGCAGTACATGCTCCGAAAACATATCCAAATGCTCGCAGCTCAGAGGAATGACCTTTCTGCACTTCAGGCACACCAGCTTCCCTCTTAGATCTGCCTGCGGACAAGGCAACCGCCAATATTGCGTTCCTGAACCATCCACCGGCTGGATCTTGATGACAGAGCCTTCCACAGCCTGCCGCTCTAAAAAACGATACACCGTCGTCTGGCCTATGTCGATCTGTAGTTTTTGCAGACTGCCCAGCAAATCTTTGACAGTTAAAAAATTATGTTTATCCTCTAAAAAATATTGCAGCATCGCTTCCTGCTGAGCAGTTTTATAAGGATTACGTTTTTTCATGAGGCACTCCTTAATTTGAAATTGAAATTCATATTCACATCTTACTCCGATTTAAAAACCTTGTCAAGAAAACAGTATGTCATTACGGCTTGAAGAAATTCTATAATCCCCCTGCAAAATAGAGTATAATACTGTTAACAAACATCTTTATTTAAGGAGGATCTCTGCCATGCTCACTAAATTACCAGCCAAAGCTAAAATCGCCGCATTCGATATCGACGCGCAAAATACCTTTACCCCCATCTGCCCCGACGAACTTCCTGTTGCCGAAGGTGACCAGATCGTCAGCGAGCTTAATGCTCAGGCAGCATTAGCAGCTTTGCGTATCGGCTCCCGCGACGCCCATACACCTCAGGCAGTCTGGATCGCGGACAGTAAGCATCCTGTGCTCAGCCCCGTCAGCGGTTATCCAGATGTCGACGTGCGCTGGCCGGCCCACGCCATCATCGGCACTAAAGGCTTCGACTTTATCGAAGGACTTGACCCCAAAGCCTATGATTTCCAGGTCTACAAAGGTATCGAGATCGACAAACACCCCTATGGGGCCTGTTATCATGATTTAGCCAACACGCTTTCCACCGGCGTCATTGAGTATCTGCGGGAGCATGGCGTCACCACGGTGATCTGCGGCGGCCTGGCTACCGATTACTGCGTCAAGAACACGGTACTGCAATTACGCGCCGCCGGCTTTGAGGTAATCCTGAACCTCGCCGCCTGCCGCGGCATCGCCCCGGACACAGTTGCAGCGGCACTTGCAGAAATGCGTGCCCAGAATGTCACTATCGTCGAAAACACGGCAGAATTGAAGAATATGCTGTAAAACGACAAATAAAAAGGACGAGCTGCCGCTCGTCCTTTTTATTTATTATATTTAATCCTTATGCCAAACTTCGATACCTTGCTGACTGGGCAGGATCGCCGGGTCAAATTCAGGCTCTTCGATACCGGCACGTTTTTGATCCATATAATCATGCAGGGCAATATAAGCATACTTGCCCAAAAGCGCAATCGCCACCAAATTTGTGATCGCCATCAGTGCCATAAAAAGATCCGCCATATCCCAAACCAACGCAACTTTAGCCACGCTCCCAAACAAAACCATACCCACAACGAAAACACGGAACAGCATCAGCGTCATATAATTTTTACTGATAAAGCCGATATTGATCTCGCCATAATAATAATTACCTACAATAGAACTGAACGCAAACAGACAGATCATGCCTGCCAGAAGGCTCGGTGCCCAGGGACCTAACTGCTGCGATAAAGATTGCTGCACCAGTTCGATACCGGTCAGCTTGCCTTCGGTGTAACCATCGGAAAGCAGCACGATAAAAGCAGAAGCCGAGCAGACTAGCAGCGTATCGACAAAAACGCCAAAAGCCTGGATCAGGCCCTGTTTGACCGGATGCGTAGCGCTGGCGGTAGCGGCAGCATTTGGTACACTGCCCATGCCAGCCTCGTTCGAAAACAGGCCGCGCTTGATACCAGTCATCAAAGCTGCGCCCATACCGCCGCCGGCTACGGCCTGCCAGCCAAAGGCAGATTCAAAAATAGTGGCAAAAACCTGCGGCAACTTCTCAATATTCATCAGTGTCACACCTAAAGCAATCAAAAGGTACAAGCCGGCCATGATCGGCACCATCCATTCGGCGACCTTCGCAATACGCGCTACACCGCCAAAAATAACAATACCTGTCAATGCGGCAATAATGCAGCCCATCACGAAACGGTCCAGACCAAAAGCAGCCTGCAGAGAAACCGTGATCGTATTCGCCTGCACGGAATTAAAAATCAAACCGAAGGTCACACTGATCAGCACGGCAAACAAGGCCGCCATCGGTTTATTGCCCAGCACGTTTTTAATATAGTAGGCCGGACCGCCGCGATAACCGCCGCCTTCGCGCGGCACTTTGTAAATTTGGGCCAAAGTGCTTTCAATAAAGCCCGTCGCCGAGCCTAAAACGGCGATGATCCACATCCAGAAAATAGCGCCGGGCCCGCCGCTGACGATCGCGATCGCGATACCGGCGATATTACCAACGCCTACACGGGAAGCAGTGCTGACACAAAAGGCCTGAAACGAAGAAATATGGTTGTGTTCAGTTTTCTGACCCACGCCTTCCTTTAAAAGACGCACCATTTCTTTCAGGCAGCGCACCTGCACGAACCGGGTCTTAAGCGAGAACCAGATCCCCAGACCCACCAGCATCACGATCAAAACATACGACCATAAAATATCATTGGCAAAAGCAACAAAACTCTCTAAAAACTCCATTTTCTCTCTCCTTTGCAATCAGACCTGTCTTACTTTTCACGCTCTGCAGGCACCTCGACATATTCGCTGCCGACCTGCTCCAGCTGCGTCATTCTGTTAAGCGCCTCAGTCAGCCACCGCTCCGCCTCGTCCTGCTGTTCCTTTCTCATATACAGCAAAATCCTGGCCTGCTGACCGTATTCCACCGACGCCACTGTAAACAGCTGCTGCTGGTAGATAATATTCAGGAGTTTGCCTGCGTCCGCCGCGTCCGCAGTCAAAGCAAAGGTACCCATTAAAAGCTTCCGGGCCAGACCGCAGCCCTGCACAGCTTTCGACACACTGCCTGTATACGCACGCACCAATCCGCCTGCCCCCAGCTTGATCCCGCCGAAATACCGTGTCACCACCGCCGCTACGCCGCTGAGTTCGTTCTTGCGCAGCACTTCAAGCATCGGCAGGCCTGCCGTCCCCGACGGTTCGCCGTCATCACTTGATCTTTGCGCCAGCTCATCAATAATATAAGCGGAACAGTTATGGGTGGCATCCCAAAACTCTTTTTTTACCGCTTTGATAAACTCCTGCGCTTCTGCTTCGCTGCTTACCTTTTTCAGCGTACAGATGAAGCGCGACTTCTCAATAACGGTTTCAGCACGATAATCGCTCCTGATGGTATACAATGCTTTTCTCCTTTACTGTACGATATTTTTATTATAACATAAGGCAATATTTCCTGAAACTTTATCTTTAGTCTTTTATCTTTAAAATTTTTTTGTTATAATGTTTGGAAGTATTGATAGAAAATGCAGACTTCTGCTGTTTTTTGCAGACAAAAATCTACACCGCAAGGTGTTGATCTGATATACTTTTATTTTTATATAAGGGAAAGAGGTTTTATGCAATGAAAACGTTTTGTCATCTGATAGGAAAATACTTTGGCATCATCGCCATCGTCTTTCTTATCCTGGGTATGACCATACCCGACAGCTTTAAATGGGTAGTCGGCAATTTAGGCGGCATCCCGGTTTTGAGTACCTTGCTGGGCGTTATTATGTTCGGCATGGGCACCACACTCAATCTCCGTGACTTTGCTTTAGTCTTAAAACGTCCTCTCGATGTTTTTGTCGGCGTCTACGCCCAATATCTTATCATGCCTTCGCTGGCTTTTTTACTGGCGATGGCCTTCAATCTTGACCCGGCTCTTACTGCCGGCGTAGTTTTGGTAGGTACCTGCCCCGGCGGCACTTCCTCCAACGTCATCACCTTCATGTCTAAAGGTGACCTGGCCTTATCTGTAACCATGACCAGTGTTTCCACACTGCTTTCACCGATCCTTACTCCGCTCATCACCTATCAGCTCATTGGGCAGAAAATAGCTTTTGACCCGCTGGGTATGTTCTGGAGTATCATTCAAATCGTTATCATACCTATCTGTCTTGGCCTAGCTGTCAAATCACTGCTGCCGAAGCTGGCCGAGCAAGCCACCGATTATCTGCCCGCTGTTTCGGCTATCGCCATCTCCCTGATCATTGCCGGCGTTATTGCCGTCAGCCGCGATAATATCCTCAAAACCTCCGGCGTCATCCTGCTGGTAGTAATCTGCCACAACTGCCTCGGCTATCTGTTAGGCTTTATCTTAGCCCGCCTCACCGGCATGAGCTGGAAAAAAGCTATTGCTCTTTCCGTTGAAGTCGGCATGCAGAACTCCGGTCTGGCTACCGGCCTTGCCAAAGCGCATTTTACCTCGATGCCGATGGCTACCGTTCCGGGCGCAATCTTTTCGGCCTGGCATAATATATCCGGCGCCCTTTTGGCCTGGATCTTCGTTAACTTTCTCAATCCCAGATATGCTCCTGTCGAAGAAGAAGAACCTGTATTATTCAAAGCTTAATCCTACAGAGAGATAAAAATTAAGCAGGCGTCCGTTTCTTACCAAAGAAGCGGACGTTTTTTTATTCCCGGCAAACGCTGCTTCTCAAACCGTAAACAACAGTGTATAATTCACTTAAGTAATATTTTTAAAATCTATCAGCAAATATATCTGTTTTGCCGATATTTATAAAGGAGTTGCCGCAGTGTCCGAACTTGCTCCCCTCATCGAAGATCTGGCCTTCATTCTTGTTCTGGCCGGCATCGTTACTATCTTCTGCAAAAAATTCAATCAGCCTTTGGTTTTAGGTTATATTTTAGCAGGCTTCTTTGCCAGCCCGCATTTTAACCTGCTGCCAAATGTAGTCGATACAGCCAATATCGCCGTCTGGTCAGATATCGGCGTTATTTTTATTTTATTCAGCCTCGGCCTTGACTTCAACTTTGCCAAAATCAAAAGTATCGGCGGCACAGCGCTGATCGCCGCCGTGACAGAACTTGCAGGCATCACGCTGCTGGGCTACGGCTGCGCCCGTCTGCTGGGCTGGCAGCCGCTCGACAGTCTCTTTGCCGGCGCCATGCTGACCATGTCTTCTACAGCCGTTGTCAGCAAAACCTTCGAAGAGCTGGGCCTTTTAAAAGAACGCTTCACGCAGTTTACCTTCGGCATCTTAGTATTGGAAGATATTTCCGGGATCATCATGATGGTCATGCTCTCGACCATTGCCGCTGCTGGCGCAGCCATTTCCGGTACGGAAATGCTGGGCAGTATCGGCGAACTGGCTTTTTTCCTCATCATCTGCTTTGTCTGCGGTATCTTCTTCCTGCCCACCTTCTTTCGTAAGGTCAGTCAATACCTGACTTCGGAAACACTGCTTATTTTTTCGCTGGGCCTGTGCCTGAGCATGGTCGTACTGGCAACTAAAATGGGCTTCTCTTCGGCGCTGGGAGCTTTTCTCATGGGTTCGCTGCTTTCCGGTACCGTGTTTACCGAAACCACAAAAAAACTTTTAACACCGGTCAAAGATCTTTTTTCCGGGATCTTTTTCGTTTCTGTCGGCATGATGGTCGACCCTGTCCTGGTCATTAAATATGCGCTGCCGATCGCCGTGCTTACTATTACCCTGATCATCGGCAAGACTGTTTTTGCCTCACTGGGTGTCATTCTGGCCGGCAAAGACCTGCAGACAGCGTTACGCTGCGGCTTCAGTTTGACGCAGTTGGGTGAGATAACCTTTATCGTCGCCTCCATCGGCGCCACCCTCAAGGTCACCAGCGCTTTCTTATATCCTGTTTTCGTAGCGGTTTCAGTTATCAGTATTTTTCTGACGCCGTCCATCCTGCGCCGGGCCGACAAAGTTTCCTCTTGGCTCATGCGCCGGCTGCCGGCAAGACTGCTGCGCCTTTTACCGCAGCCTGACGAAGCGCCAGCCAGCCAGGAACAGCGCAGTGCCTGGAAGGAATTACTGCAAAGCTACTTTACACGCCTCACAGTCTTCTGCGTCATCCTCAGCTTCCTCTCCTATCTTGGGCAAAGTAAGCTGCTGCCATATTGCCACAGACTTTTTGACGGCTACACAGCCGATATTATTGCCGCCGTCATCCTGCTGCTGTGTATGGGTCCTTTTTTTATGGCTGTTATGTTCCAGCGGGTCGCGCATACTGATCTTATCTCAAGCCTGTGGTTCCAAAAAACTACTAATCACCTGCCCCTGTTCCTTTTACTTTTTCTCAAAATCGCCATTGGCTCATTCTTCATTTTGTCTGTGTTCACAGGCATTTTAGGGTTCAGCAAATTCATTGCTTTTGCCGCTGCCTGCATCCTGGCAAAGTTTATTTATTCCTCAGAATATTTCGTAGAACGCTATTTACAGATCGAATCCCAGTTTCTGATAAATTTAAACGCCAAAACTTTAGCAGAACGAAAAAAGCATACTGCCGATCACCCTACCTGGCTGGACGAGCAATTATATGTCAAGCGCTACCGGGTCGCAACCAATTCTCTCTATGGCGGCAAAAGCCTCAAAGAACTGAATCTGCACCGTCGCTATAATGTTTTTGTCCTGGAGATCCAAAACGGCAGCCAGATATTACCTATTCCCGACGGCAAGGACGTCATCTATGCAGGTTCCCAGCTGCTTTTAGCAGGTACGCCCAGGCAGCTGCATAATTTTGAGCTGGCGATCCAGTCCTATGATATGCAGATCCTGCCACTGGCAACAGATAACCTGCAAACCCTGCATCAGTTTTTAGCCGATCCCAAACAGGGCAGCGCAACTTATTTCTGTTATGCGATGCCGATCGACAAACATTCGCCGCTCTGCGGCTCCACCCTCAAAAAAAGTTCCTATCTCGGCAACGTCAATTGTCTGGCACTGGGTTTGGAACGGGGGAATTATACCCATCTCAATCCTGATGCTTCCTTTGTTTTTAAAAAGGGCGACCTCCTCATTGGCACTCAGGAAATGATGAACCAGCTTTTTATCAGCGAAACTATTTAAAAAGACAGCAGAGAAAATTCTCTGCTGTCTTTTTTCATTTTTTCTGCATTTTATGTTCATACATCTTCATATCTACACGTTCCAAAAACTCTTCCAAAGTTTCTTTGCCGTCATAGACCGCCACACCGCAGCTGATCTCTATATTGTATTCACTGCACCCTTTTCTGAAGCTGTGGCCTGCGA
>OBAR01000735.1_pt1 | contig 34716 bp, 30 predicted proteins | sample 1517911 | NCBI WGS metagenome assembly OBAR01 (sample SAMN04571709, study PRJEB22368) | human gut metagenome | biome: human gut; material: stool | host: Homo sapiens | place: Luxembourg | collected 2012-10-26
CGTCTGCCGCCTCCCCAGGCCGCAGACGCTCCCGGCCAACATAATCCCGACGATGAATCCAGCGAACGTTTTCATAACTTCTACTCCATCAGAATCGGTTTCGGTTCCAGAGCCGGATCGGCGAGCGGCCGGTCGGCAACCGATTTGGTCGAAGCCCGCGGAATCAGCGGACTGTGATTCAACACGAAGTCGATCCGGTCGCGCTGATCGGCCGTCACGGATGTCCGGTCGCCCAAATAATAGTCCATCACATTGGTCGAACGGAAACGGACGCCGCTGCAGGAAGTCCGGTATTCCATCTGTTTCCACTCCTCTTCGGTCGTTTCGGGCTTATTCAATTCGTTAAACAGCACCATATACTCGGGACGGCTGTACTTCGGCGTATCGCTGCAATAGTCGTCTCCGTAATCGTCCACGTCGGCGCACAGGTCACCCTGTCCGTCGGCAAAAGCATGGAAAAGACCGAGATAATGCCCCATCTCATGCCACAGCGTGAAAGCGCTCTCTTCCTCACTGAAGAAGCTATTATTCAGCGTCATGCCATGCATGTAAGTAGGCAGATAGTCCTGATAAACATCCTTTTCATCGAGTACCAACCCGTCCAGCGGATAACGGGAAGCGGCGAACGGCAAATGCGTGATTCCGGTCACCGTAGCGCCCGCATCGGCTTCTTCCTGCGAAGATTTAAAGCCGAACACCCATATATTGACGTATTGGTTCGGATCCCAGAATATTCCGGCGTTGGCCGATCCCTCCGGATGTTTCGAATCCATAAAAGCCACCGGATCCATCGACCCGGCGCCGGCGTACGATACCCGGTGTATCCCCGGCTCCGCCATTTTGTTCCCCTGCGGATCGGCCGCGGCAAGCTTGAACGACACGTTGACGGCGACGCTCGCGCCTCCGCCGAAAAGCGTAGCCGCATAAAACGCATTCAACCGGTTGATATGCCGCACGAAAACCGACTGCGCCGGATTCTGCTGCGCGTCGGTCGCATCCTCGTACAACACATGGAACACGACCGGCAGCGGCCGTCCTTCGTACCCCGAAGAGCCTCCCGATGAACCTCCCGACCCACCGCTTTCCGTCTTGTCCGTACAGGCCGTAAGGCACGACACGAATAACCAGATTCCGAATAAAATACTTTTTTTCATCCTTGCGATATTTTCTGTTTATGCCGTGTCACCGGCACGCGCGGTTTCAGGTATTCCCTGCACGGTGCATCGGACGACATCCGCCTACCGGCATTTCCGCCGAATCAATCCGCTTTCAACGTCGTACCGCCGTATCCTTTTTCGGCGACAGCGTCGGCGCTGCAAATCGCCACGCTCCGCACCCCGTGTTCAATCGCGTCGAACGCATTCTCGAGTTTCGGCAGCATACCGTCCGCCACGATCCCGTCCGCACGAAGCTGCGCAAACCGCGCCGGCGTAATCTCCGGGATCACGCTGCGGTCGTCGTCGACATCCATCAGCACGCCCCGTTTCTCGAAACAATAGACCAATTCGGTCTCGAACGTCCCGGACAGCCCGACGGCCATCGTACGGGCCACCGTATCGGCGTTCGTATTGAGCAGACTGCCGTCGGCGCCGTCCACCGTAATCGGCGCGACGACCAACGTATAACCGGCGTCGATCAGCGTTTTCGCAGTCGCCGTCCCGAAACGCTCCAACTCCGGATCGCCGACGAAACCGTAATCGACCGGCTTCGGATTGCGCCGCCGGGATACGATCAACCCGCCGTCGGCACCGCACAAACCGACCGCATTGCAACCGGCTGTTCGTAACTTAGCTACAATCGTTTTGTTGATAAGTCCGGCGTAAACCATCGTCACCACTTTCAGCGTCTCGGCATCCGTCACCCGGCGACCGCCGATCATCTGCGTCTCGATCCCGAGCGCCTTGCCGATCGTCGTAGCGATCTTGCCACCGCCGTGCACCAGCACTTTCGGCCCTTCGAGCGACGCGAAATCCTGCAAAAAACGATCCAGCTTCTCGGAGTTATCGACAACGTTTCCGCCTATTTTGACAACTTTTAACATCTTTTGCACATTAGACTGTTAATAACTTGCGCAGTGCGGCGAGCAATGCATCGACATGCTCTTTTTTGACATTCAGCGCCGGCAGCAGACGGAACACGTTCTTGTTTCCGGACGAACCGACGAAAATCTTCTCGTCGAACAACAGCTTTTTACGCAACGGGGCGGAATCTTCGAACAGTTCGATTCCGATCATCAGGCCTCGCCCGCGAACCTCTTTCACGCCGGGCAGCTTTTTCAGCTCGGCCGTCAGGTATTCGCCGATTTCGCGGGCGTTGTCGATCAGCCGATCCCCGGCCATTACGTCGGCGACGGCAATCGCAGCGGCGCATCCCAGGTGGTTGCCGCCGAATGTCGTACCGAGCATACCCAACTTCGGCGCAATGTGCGGCGCAATCGCAATGGCCCCGATCGGAAACCCGTTGCCGAGCCCCTTGGCCATCGTATAAATATCGGCATGGACGTCTGCCCAATCCGATGCATAGTACTGCCCGGTACGTCCGCAGCCGCACTGCACCTCGTCGGCGATGTAAACCGCATTGTAGCGGTCGCACAACGAACGGATTTTGCGCAGGAACTCGCGGCTCGCGATACGGATGCCGCCAACGCCCTGAATCGCCTCGACGATCACGGACGATATTTCGTTATTTTTAAACGCTTCCTCCAGAGCGGCCTCGTCGTTCAACGAAACGAAGATCACGTTGTCGGTACGGTTGACCGGAGCGACGATATTCGGATTGTCGGTAGCAGCCACCGCAAGCGACGTACGGCCGTGAAAGGCGCCTTTCATCGCGATCACCTTGCTTTTCCCGTTATGGAACGACGCCAGTTTCAAGGCGTTTTCGTTCGCCTCGGCTCCCGAATTGCACAGGAAAAGCTGGTAATCCCGCTTGCCGGAGAGTTCGCCCAACTTATCGGCCAACTCGCGCTGCTGGTCGATAATTACCGAATTCGAATAGAATCCGATATGCTTCAACTGGTTTACGACCGTATCCACATAGTGCGGATGCGTGTGCCCGATCGAAATTACGGCATGTCCGCCGTACATATCCAGGTAACGGGTTCCTTTGTCGTCCCAGACGTACGAGCCCTCGGCGCGTACGATATCGATATCCCACAGGGGGTACACTTTGAACAAATCCATATTTTCCGATTTTTTGAGTAAAACAATTTTTCCGAAACGCCCCGGCGAGTCCGTAACCTCTGCACCGTCCGTAAAATTTCGTTAAAACGCGACCGGTTTCAAGCGCAACCCCGCACGCTCGTCCAGACCGAACATCAGGTTCAGGTTCTGCACGGCCTGGCCGGAGGCTCCTTTCAATAGATTATCGATCGCACTCATAACCAACAACTTGTCGCCGTGTTTTTCAAGCGACAACACACACTTGGCCGTATTGACCACTTGCTTGAGATAGATGTTCCGGTCGCTTACGAACGTCAGCGCGGCATCCGCATAGAAATCGCCGTAGACCTTCTGCACCTCTTCGAGCGACAGCGGACAGTCTACATAAATCGACGCGATGATCCCGCGCGCGAAATCGCCCCGATACGGAATGAAATTGATCGCATGAGAGAACGACGGCATCAGCGCACGGACGCTCTCGCCGATTTCGTTCAGGTGCTGGTGTTCAAACGCCTTATAGACCGACAGGTTGTTGACCCGCTGGCTGAAATGCGAAGTCGGGGCCAGTTTCTGCCCGGCGCCGGTCGAACCGGTGACAGCCGTTACCTGCACGTCGCCCGTCAGCAGCCCGGCCGCAGCCAACGGCAGTATGCCCAGTTGCAGGCAGGTCGCAAAACACCCCGGATTGGCGATGTTGCGCGCCGCGCGGATCTTTTCGCGGTTCAGTTCCGGCAGGCCGTACACGAACTGCCTGTTCCCGATCGAAGCAGTCGCCTGCAGCCGAAAATCCTGGCTCAGGTCGATGATCCGCACCGAATCGGGAATCGGCGTGGCTTCCAAAAATTTGCGGGCGTCGCCGTGGCCGACGCACAGCATCAGCGCATCGACGTCGGTACGCAACTGGTCCGTAAAACGCATATCGGTTTCGCCCAACAGGTCGATATGCACGTCGCTCAGACGGTTGCCGCCGTTGCTGTTGCTGTGTACGAACGCCAGCTCGACATCCGGGTGATTTAAAAGAATACGGATAGCCTCGCCACCCGTATATCCTGCACCTCCTATAATACCTACTCTTACCATAAGAATCCGGTTCAGAAATTACACGTTAATGTACTACGCTTTTCGAGCAAACGTTGATTACGATTACCCCCGCAACGATGAGTCCCATCCCGATCAGGGCCGGCAGATCGAGCTTCTGGCCGAACAGTACGACGGCCGCCAGCGAGACCAGCACGATCCCCACGCCGCTCCATATCGCATAGGCGATCCCTACGGGCAGCTCCCGCAACGTGAGGCTCAGCAGGTAGAACGCTACGCCATACCCCACAACCGTAAGCACCGACGGCCACAACCTGCTGAACGACTCCGAAGATTTCAGCGCGCTCGTCGCAACGACCTCCGAAACGATCGCCAGCAACAGGTAGACCCATTTCATCGCTATTTCAGTTTTTCGTTTACCTTATAATAAATTTTATTCTGGTTGCCGAAGATTTTACCGAAGCCCTTGACATCTTCGCTCGTCCAATCGTTCATCGTCTCGCCGTAAGCGCCGAACTTGTTGCTCATCAGGTCGTGATCGCTCTTGATGCCGACCAATACGAAACGGTACGGGTGCAGTTCGACGTAAACGTCGCCGCTGACCGTGCGCTGCGTGCTTTCGAGAAACGCTTCGAAATCGCGCATCACCGGATCGTAATACTGTCCCTCGTGCAGGTAGTTGCCGTAAAAGGCCGAGATCTGGTCTTTCCAGTACAACTGCCATTTGGTCAGCGTATGCTTTTCGAGCATGTGGTGCGCCTTGATAATCACCATCGGGGCGGCGGCTTCGAAACCGACGCGGCCTTTGATCCCGATGATCGTATCGCCGATGTGCATGTCGCGGCCGATCGCATACCGCGAAGCGATCGCCTGCAACGCCTGGATCGCGGCGATGCGGTCGTCGAAACGCTTGCCGTCGAGAGCTACGAACTCGCCCTTTTCGAACGTCAGCGTCACGCGGCGCGGCTGCGTTTCTTTCAACTGCGACGGGTAAGCCTCTTCGGGCAGCGTTTCGCTCGACGTAAGGGTCTCCTTGCCGCCGACCGACGTTCCCCAGATACCCTGGTTGATCGAATATTCGGCCTTCTTGAAATCGAAGTTAACCCCGTGTCCGCGCAGGTAGGCGATCTCCTCCTCGCGGCTCAGACGCTTCTCGCGGATCAGCGCGATCACCTCGATCTCCGGAGCGATGATGTTGAACACCATGTCGAAGCGCACCTGGTCGTTACCGGCTCCGGTGCTGCCGTGGCAAAGGTAGTCGGCGCCGATTTCGCGGGCGTATTTGGCAATGGCCGTCGCCTGCGAGATCCGCTCGGAGCTGACCGAAATCGGATAAGTTCCGTTTTTCAGCACATTCCCGAAGATCATGTACTTGATCGCATGCTGGTAATAATCCTGCGTCACGTCGAGCGCCACGTAGCTCTTTACGCCGAGATCGTAAGCTCGCTTTTCAATCGAGGCAAGTTCCTCGGCCGAAAATCCGCCGGTGTTCGCCAAGGCGGCGTGCACTTCCAATCCCATCTCTTTCGAAAGGTAAATCGCACAGTACGAGGTATCCAATCCTCCGCTGAAAGCCAATACTACTTTTTTCATCGCTGTCTTATCGCTTTATTTCAATAAATTCGTATACCCCGGGGCCGGAGGCCCCGCTTTCGCTATTTTTTTTCTTCGTCCTTATGTTCGAGCAGTTCCTGGTCGATCGGAATCTTCACCGTATCGTGCTTCGGATCGAACAGCATCGCCGTGCACAGGCAGTTCTTACGTCCCTTGCTCTGCAGGATCGAATAGTTCACGCAACTCTCGCATCCTTTCCAGAACTGGTCGTCGTCGGTCAGCTCGGAATAAATGACAGGGCGGTAACCCAACTCGGAATTGATCTTCATCACGGCCATGCCGGTGGTCAACCCGAAAAGCTTCGCTCCCGGAAACATCTTCAGCGAGAGGAAAAACGTCTTGGTCTTGATCGCCTTGGCCAACCCCAACTTTCGGAACTTCGGGTTGATAATCAATCCCGAATTGGCCACATAGTCGCCGTGTCCCCACGATTCGATGTAGCTGAAACCGGCCCATGTCCCGTCTTTATGGAATGCGATCACCGCTTTCCCCTGACGCATTTTGTTCGAAACGTATTCGGCCGTACGTTTGGCGATACCCGTTCCGCGGGCTTTGGCGGACTCGGCCATCTCGTCACAGATAGTCTGTGCAAACTGAGTGTGTTCCTCAGTGGCTACCAACACATTAAAATCATCAATTGTCATTTCTACCAGCAAAAAAATTTAAACGCCAGAAAACGACGGATCTTCCGCCGCGTTGATTATACAAATACAATTTGCAAAAGTATTAAAAAAAGATCAGATAAGTATGAAAAATGCCGCTAAATTATTTTTTAAAATTTCCCCGAATACCATAAACCCCACCTACCCGGGAACCGGCCGCGATCCCCGATAGAAGGATTACGCCTCATTTATATAATATACTATTGTCAAAAATACAATAATAAATAAAATCCATCCCGGATACCGGAAATAAAATACAATATTTTATTAAAAAATTACCATTCTTACACTGTTTTATTGCGAAACATTGCATACATTTGTTGCGCAATTCGAACACACTGGCAAACCAACACTCATTAATCGACTTAAAAAAGTATTATGAAAAAAATGTTATTCATTTCGGCACTGGCTGCAACGGCTTTGCTGAGCTGCTCGAAATCATCCGACGATTCCGATAACGGAAAAGGAAATCTTTCCGACGATCCGATTCCGGTCCGATTCAGCCAAAGTATCGAGGCGGTCGTCAACCAAACTCCCGAAGCGGACAGCAAAGCAGTTGTCGACAACAAGTTCAACAACGAAGATTTTATAGCGTATGCCGTAGAACACACCGGAACGCTTACCTGGAAGGCCGCTAACTTCATGGACGGGATCACGCTGAGCACCGACGGAAGCGGAACCATAACGTACAAAACCGCTTCGGAAATGAAATACTATTCGAATGCGGCCGATGCGCAGTACCAGTTCTACGCGATCCATCCCTCGACGCTTACGATCGCCCAGGCAGAAGCAGGCAAAGCCCCTGTCGTCACCGTTCCGGCGGGAACGGACCTGCTGGTCGCTTCCGCAGCGTCAACCAAAAGCCAAAACGCGGTTGAACTTCCGTTCGTGCACAAAATGGCCCAGCTCGTTATCAACATCGAAACGGAACGTGTTCCGAATCCCGAACTGAAAATCAATTCCGTCACGGTTTCGGTACAGACCGAAGGCACGCTTTCGCTCGGCGGGGAAGTACAGCCGGACGGTTCGGCCGCCGAAAAGGATTTCGTGACTTCGCCGCTGACCATAAACACGGCTACTACCACTGCGGTCGGAAATCCGCTTATTCTCCCGGCACAGAACATTTCAACGGTCAACATAAAGATCGGCGACCAAGTCTCAGCAACGGCCGTTTCAATTTCGCCCGCAGTAACGCTCGAAGCAGGGAAAACCTCTACCATTACACTGAAGATCAAAGATCAGGATATCTCTTTTAGCCACTCCATCACCGATTGGGTCGATGGAAACAATGGATCGGGAAATGTTCCCATGTAAACAGCGATAAGCCGTTCTCACGGATCGAACCAAGCAACTGAAAAAACAGCGGAAACAGGTATCTGTTTCCGCTGTTTTTTCCTAATATTTGTTATAAACCGACGGTAAAACGATATGAGCCGCAAACCAGCTAAAAAAAATTTCTGAAACATGGGCTTGCTAATCGGCCTAAGCGCGGCGGCGGCATGTGCCGGGCGACGTTCAACGGATCGTTCCTGGACACGAAAACCCATGCGCTGTTCCATACTCCAACAAAGAAAACGAACCGTCGATCACGCTGCTGTACGACAAAGAGCGACAAGAATCCTACCCGACCGACCTGCTCAAAAGCAAAAATCCGTTTGCCTTTCAATTAATTATGACGGTACAGCGGCCGGGATCGACCTGGGACGACCGGGTGATCGTCGACATTCAATCGCACCTGTTCTATTACGGCGACACTCCGGTCAACCGGAACATAATCCCGGAGAAAATGATGGGAGGCTACTCCGAAGACAGCAATCCCGTGCTGATGCTCGTTACGCTCAAAAGTCCCGAACAGAAATAATCGTTGCCGCAAACGAAACCGGGAACCTCCGAAGGGACTCCCGGTTCGTCTATTACCGAAACTGTTAATATCTGTCGCAGCGAATTTCGAAAAACGCCTGCGGATGCAGGCAGACGGGACACTTTTTCGGAGCCTCCTTGCCGACATGGATATGGCCGCACTCCAGACAGCGCCATACGATCTCCTCCTCCTTATGGAAAATCCGGTCGGCCTCGAGGGTTTCGTACAAGCCGCGGAAACGTTCTTCGTGGGTTTTCTCGATCTCGGCGATCTGGTAGAAGCGCATCGCGATCTCACGAAATCCTTCGGCCTCGGCCACCTTGCCGAAACCGGGATACAGATCCATCCACTCGTCGTATTCGCCCTGGCGCGCCTCTTCGAGGTTTTGCAGCGTCGTGCCGATGATCCCGGCCGGATACGATGCCGTGATCTCGACCATGCCTCCTTTCAGGAACTCGAAATAAATCTTGGAATGCCTCAATTCGTTGTGTACGGTCTCTTCGAAAAAGTCGGCGATTTTTTCATAACCGTCCTTGCGGGCCTGTTTCGCATACATGCGGTAACGGTTGGCGGCCTGCGACTCCCCGGCGAACGCCTTCAGCAGGTTCTGTTCGGTCAGACTGCCGATCAAATCTCTTTTTTCCATAATTCGGTCAATTAATAATTATTAAACGGGTGTTTGCTATATGGTATTAAATTTGTTATTATCTTTGGCACAATCAATTTATACAATCACAATGTCAATCATCAATACTTTATTACTTATGGTACATGTACTGCCCCAGCTCCCCTACGCGGCGGATGCGCTTGCTCCGAAGATGAGCAAAGAAACCATCGAATATCATTACGGAAAACATCATCAGGCTTATGTCAACAACCTGAACAACCTGATCCCGGGCACTCCGTACGAGAACATGCCGCTCGAGGAGATCATCGTCAAAGCCGAAAGCGGCCCGATCTACAACAACGCCGCACAAGTGTGGAACCATACGTTCTTCTTCTTCACACTCTCACCTACTCCAAAATCGATGCCAAGCGGCAAACTGGCCGAAGCGATCAATCGTGATTTCGGTTCTTTTGATGCTTTTAAAGAGCAATTTACGAAAGCGGCGGCCGGGCTGTTCGGCTCGGGATGGACATGGCTGGCGGCCGACGACAACGGCAAACTGTCGATCGTGTCGGAATCGAACGCAGGCAATCCGCTGCGCAAGGGACTGCATCCGCTGCTGACCGTCGACGTGTGGGAACACGCCTACTACATCGATTACCGCAACGTGCGGCCCGATTATCTGAAAAATTTCTGGGAACTGGTCGACTGGAACACCGTCGAAAAACGATACGAAAAATAAATCCGCCCCGTGCGGGACATTCGCCGAAAAGGCCGGATGCGACATTGCATCCGGCCTTTTTGTTCGATCTGCCTCCGGGCGTTTCGCCCGACGCGGCAAGCGGCTGCACTTTCCCGGAAATACGCCCCGGCAACCCCGCCGCTAAATTTCTCCTTTCAGATCCCGCACATCGCTGCCTGCGGGGTTCTGAAATACCCGCAAGCCGAATTCCGGGATAACCGCCAGCACATGGTCGAACACATCGGCCTGTACTTTTTCGTAAACCGTCCACTCGGTCACTTTCGAAAAGAAATAGAGTTCGACGGGCAACCCCTTCTCGGTCGGCTGCAACTGGCGCACCATCAGCATCATCTCCTGGTTGATTCCGGCAAGGCTGCGCAGGTAGCGTTCCAGATAAGCGCGAAACACGCCCAGATTCGTCTGGTGCAGGCCGTTGACCGGTTCCGGATCGTTCTCCACCCCGGCTTGCTCGTTGCTCTCGGCGATCAGGCGTTCCGTTTCGTCGATGTAATCCTTCAACAACCGGATTTTCCGAAAGCGGTCGAGCATCTCCGGCGTACAGAAACGGACGCTGTTCATGTCGATATTGACCGACCGCATCACGCGCCGTCCGCCCGAATCCTGCATCGGGCGCCAGTTCTGGAACGAGTCGCTGATCAGCAGGTACGGCGGCACGGTGACGATCGTATTGTCCCAGTTACGCACTTTCACCGTATTCAGCGTCACTTCGGTCACCCGGCCGTTGACGCCGTATTTCGACATCGAGATCCAGTCGCCCACATGCAGCATATCGTTTGCGGTCAACTGGATACCGGACACGAGTCCCATGATGCTGTCCTTGAAGACCAACATCAGGATCGCTGCCGAAGCGCCCAGCCCGGCCAGCAGCCGCGCCGGCGACTTGTCGATCAGGATCGATATAATGAGTATGATGCAAACGAAAAAGGCGATCACCTGTCCGGTCTGCATCAGTCCTTTCAGCGGTTTCCCCTGCAATTCCTCCTTCTGGTCGGCCACATCGTGCAGCGCTTTGAGAAAAGCGTTGACAAACCGCAACACCACGGCGATCACGTAGATCAGCAGCAGTTTCAGCACGAACGCCACCATGCCGGATTCCGGCGGAAAGGCCAGCGGCAACAGGAAATAGATCAACACCGGCGGCACGATATGACACAGCCGCCGCAGCACCCGGTCTTCGAACAGGATATCGTCCCAGGTCGCCTTGGTGCGCGCGACGATCCGCTTGACCACCCGCAGCAACAACTGCCTGCAAACGAAGTCCGACACGAAAGCGATCGCCACGATAAAACCCAGCACCACCCAACGGTCCCATACATCGGCCGTCTCCACGGAAAAACCCAGTTCACGCAGCACCCCGTACATCCATTCGTCTACAACCGGCTCCATAACAGTCTGTTTATAAATTCATTCCGCAACAACGCCGTCCGCCTACACGTTGAACAGGAAATGCATGATATCGCCGTCCTGTACGACGTACTCCTTGCCTTCGATGGCGATCTTACCCGCCTCGCGGCACGCTTTTTCAGAACCGAGACGCACGTAATCGTCGTATTTGATCACCTCGGCGCGGATAAAGCCGCGTTCGAAATCGGTGTGAATGATCCCGGCGGCCTGCGGCGCCTTCGTTCCTTTCGCATACGTCCAGGCGCGGGTTTCGTCCGGGCCGGTCGTAAAATAGGTTTCGAGATTCAACAGACTGTACGCCGCCCGGATCAACCGGTTGACGCCCGATTCTTTCAGTCCGACCTCCTCGAGAAACATCTGTCGCTCCTCGTAAGTATCCAATTCGGCGATATCGGCCTCGGTAGCGGCCGCTACGATCAGCAGTTCGGCATTCTCTTCGCGGATCGCGCCGCGTACCGCCTCTACATGAGCATTCCCGCCAACCGCGCTTTTTTCGTCCACGTTGCAGACATAGAGCACCGGCTTATCGGTCAGCAGATGCAAATCGTAGACCAGCTTGCGGTCTTCCTTGTCCAGTTCGACGGTGCGGGCGCTTTTGCCCTGCTCCAGCGCCGACTTGTAACGCGACAGGATGTCGAACAGCCGTTTGGCGCTCTTATCCCCGGTCGCAGCCTGCTTCTGCACTTTGGCAATGCGGCTCTCGACCGTTTCGAGGTCTTTCAGTTGCAGCTCGGCGTCGATGATCTCCTTGTCGCGGACGGGATCGACACTGCCGTCTACGTGCGTGATGTTGTCATCGTCGAAACAGCGCAGCACATGAATGATAGCGTCCGTCTCGCGGATATTGGCCAGAAACTTATTGCCGAGACCCTCGCCCCGCGAAGCCCCTTTGACCAGCCCCGCGATATCGACGATCTCGATGGTCGTAGGGATCGTCTTTTTCGGATTGTCGATCTTTACCAGGTTCACGATCCGCTCGTCGGGCACCGCCCACGTTAGGCTCGATCGTGCAAAAAGGAAAATTCGCCGATTGCGCTTTCGCATTCGACAGGCAGTTGAACAGGGTCGATTTGCCGACGTTCGGCAGCCCCACGATTCCGCATTGTAAAGCCATCTATATTGTTTTTAATAATTTCGACAGAGTGACAAAGGTACAAAAATATGCAATTCGCCGCCCCACCTTCTCCGAAGAATTATCCCCGCGACGACATCCCCGGAACGAGATTCTGCAATTTTTAACACTTAATCGGCGTCAAGATTTGTATTAAATCCGAAAATGTTGCATCTTTGTGCTGCAATTCGAAGACCGCCCCTGTAGTTCAATGGATAGAATGGCAGATTCCGGTTCTGGTGATATGGGTTCGATTCCCGTCGGGGGTACTTTTTTAAAACGCTAAAGAGTTTATTTTTAATTCTTTAGCGTTTTTCTTTTGTCTTTCGTGTCCGCAATTTGTCCGCATTTTCTGTGAAGTCTGATTTTTTTGTGATTATTTTTCGATTTTTTTGTTCACAGTAACCCGATTCAACCACAGGATTCGTGCAACGGTAAATAAAAAAGCCGGGCGGATCGCTCCGTCCGGCTTGGGCCGTCGCCGTTTTCATTAATTAGGTTAGTTTTAGAGGGTAAACGGTTCGGGCTATGATGAAAAGGTAGTAGGTTCTAAAAAAAGGGAGCGGGTATCCCGACGCGTCCCGCTCCCCGCCGATTTGTCCGTAATTGGAAAGTAAACCTGATTACGGTACGGACAACTCGGCCTGTAACCGGGATAACAGTTCCGGATAACGGTCGAAGTCGAAAATCCGGAAATCCCGTATTGCGATCCCGTTGCTGCGGGCATAGCTGGCGTTGTAAAGTAGTTTTTGGTATTGGAGAAAATGCAGCCAAACCGTTTTTCCGTCCCGCAGGTCTGCCGACGGTTTACCGTACCGGCGGCCCCCGTAAGCATAAATGAAAACCTGTAACGGAATATCGTTCATCAGTTCGTCGATCGGTTTTTGTTCCAGAAAGTAAGGTTTGTATTTACCGGCATCGGGCACGATCCAGCAGGATAAAAAGTCGTCCGGGATTTCGCTGATCCGAAGATTCAGCGGTTCGCCTTCCGGCGTTTTATCCATCATCGCGCGAATGGTAAAAAGCATCTGTTTCAATTTCATGTCCATAACAAATCGTTTCATTACGGTTTATACAGGTTGACAATTCGCAGTCCGGGTTTTCTTTCGGCCAGACTTATCAGGTGGCAGGTTTCCGCTTCCCGGATCAATTCGGGACGGTAACAGCAAATCAGCCGGGACGAACGATCCACGATGTACCGGTTCTTTTGCGTGTAATCCGTCAGCCGCGAATCCTGCCTGACGGGTTTTAGATTGTCGGCGGTTTCCACATACTCCCACAAATCGCGGTCGCTCCCTTTTCCGGAAAGATACCGGGCATAACCCGAACATTCGCACGGGGTCATTACGACCGTCAGCGTCATATCCGGCATTTTGGTTTTAAGTTCAGAAACGATCCTTACGGCCATCTGTTCGAATTGGCCGCTCATGCCGGTTACGATGTGTTTGAACCCGGCGTTATAACAGTCCATGACCGTCTCGGACAACCGCCTTTGCATGTCCTTATCCGGAATCCGGTTTACCGGGAAACGTCCGCAGATTCCTGCACATCTTTGCATCACACCGGCGTTTTATCGAAACGGATTCCGAATCGTTGGGCGATCTCCCTCAGCACGGGCAGCGTCTGCGGATAAGCATGAAAGTGCAGGATTTGAAACGGCACGACGTACATATTCCGTTTATCCAGTTCGACGATGTAGTACAGGGCTTCCTGAAACTGAAAGAAATCCATGATGATTTTCTCATTTGGCGTTCGGTACGAATCGTCGTTGAGTTTAGCGGCATAAATCTGGTCGTGATAACCGTAGGCGCACGAAAAAACGGCAGGGTGCTGTCCGGTTCGGCCTTGTGGTCGGCCATATCGGATAGAAGCTGTTGCGGATCGGGCGCGACCCATGCCCGCAGCAGGTCGTCGGGAATCAGACTGCACCCGACGGTCGTAAGGTCGTTTTCCCTGAAAAATGCGATGCTCCACTTGAAATAATTAACCGCTTTCGGCGAACCGTTAAACTGTTGATTTTCTGTTTTCATAAGTATTTATATAAGTTAAGTAATAAAAAAGGCACAAACCATCTGTCTCCCGGTAGCCGAGGTAACGCCAATTACCCTTATATAGCAAAGAAAACAAGATCAGTTCGTGCCTGTTATAGACACAATACATCACTTGTTTACTACCTATACTAAGGTTTTGGCGTTTTTCGACTACGTAGTAAACAAATACTATTTTGAGGAACCTATGGCGATTTCATAGCTTGTTTTAGATTTAAAATTCTGCGTTATTTTATCTTCATTATCTCCGAAATCAGTCGCTCGTCCGCTTTGTGGTTATACTCCCGTGCGTCATCGCACAGATTCAGAATCGTCATGTCCCGCTTGCGGGCTAAGTCCACCGTGTAGGCCGTGCCGCCGGACTGCCCGTCGTAGTAGCACACCAGCGCAGAGGCATGATCGAGCATCGCCCGGTTGCGTTCGTGGAAACACGACCGGGTAAAGTTTTGATGCAGGCAGACCCGGCAGTCCGCTGCGGCCAGCACTTTCGAATAAAGTTCTTTAAACTCGTAGGAAAAACCGTTTGCCTGTCCCCGGTACGGCACGACGGCGATCAGCCGCAGGTCGGGCAGTTGCTTTTTCAGCGAAAGCACGGCCAGCCCCGCCCACAGGTCGAAACCCGTTGCCATGCCGCAGAGATAAGTATGGTAATCCCGATAGCGTAAATCCAGTACGGCCCTCGCCGTGCGCCGGACGATGCGCTCGCGGACGGCGGCATGACCGGCAGCGTTTCCCGGCGGCACGATCTTTTCCACGCGGTAGCCCGAAAAAGCTGCCGCCCGCGACGGGTCGATGTCGTTCAGGATTTGCAGTTTGTCATATTCGATTCTCATAGCGGTAAGCGAATGTTGTGGATAAAAATGGGCCGAACGACCGAAACGTTCCTGTAAACGCTCCGGGATTCGGCCCATCCAATCTAATGTATTATGAAAAATTGCTCGTAGAGCCTAAAAAAAGAGGGGCGCAGGCCCTGAATGCCGCAAACGGCAGCCGGACGAACGCCCCCTGAAAAAGTTAGTAAAGATTGAGACATCCGCACGGATAATCCGTGTTCGCGGAGAGAGGGTAGAACGGACAGGGACGGCCTGTGATTCCCGCGTCCGCTCCGGGAGAAACTATTACCATGAAAAAACAACGAAAGATGCCGTAAAAATGGGGAGCCGCCCGCAGGCTGTTGCGCCCTCCGAAAGTAAGGATTCCTTTGTTTGGACACCTGCCGGGACTTACGCTCCCCGAAAATGAAAAAACTTGTATTGAAAAAAGGTGATGCAATAAGCCGGGGCGCTGCCGATTGTCTACTAAAAGTTTTCACTCGAAATGAAAACAAATCGGGGCGTGTCCGGCCTATATCGGTGTAGAAAAAAATTGTATCGGAAAGGGAGTGCGACGGCACGGGATTGCCCGGCCTGCCGTCCTCACATGAACAGGCGAACGCCGCGCACTCCCTTAGTTTTCGGTTTGGAAATACGGGGCTTTCCCGAACGCTCGGATCGGAATACGCCGCGCATGGCCGGAGTTCTCCGGCTGCGGATAAATGACAGGGTTTCGATTTTGGCCGTAACATAGTAACCGGGATAGAAGTTGATACTTCATTCGATTTTCCCGGCGTCCGGCCCGTTGCGGTAAGGCAATAAAAAAAGGGCGAGGACGCAGGTACAATTTCCCTTGCGGTCGGCCTTCGGAGCCTTAGTCTCGGTAGTTGTCCTTACGCCCAAGCCCCGCCCCGGTAACACGTACCGGGGCATGGCAAGGGTTTCAACAACTCTTATACCGAGACATGATAATGTTATATTTCTATAACAATCCGAAGTTTACCACAAGGTATAAAGGTCGTTTAACCTTTAGCGATATGTTACGGTCTAAACCGTATTATTATCCTGCAAAGATAACATAATCTTTCATTTAAAAGTTAATACTAATTTTCTTATGAAGTTGTGCTGCGCACATTGAATCCGGTTTATTAGTTTTCAATTTACCGGAAATAAAAAACGAGTGTGGATTTGTGGCAGATAAGTTGCGTAGGCTTAGGACAGCCTGTAAACACATATAAGCACAAAAGGCCCACACCCGTTAAGGTATAGAATCCAAAATCTGAATACCTCGCACCGGGCATGAGCCGTAATGTGAGGACTTTTGCGCTTTGCTGGTTTACTTTAAGGTCCTAATTTAACGCAACTGCAAAGCCAACCCACCGTTTCCGGTAAATTGTTTGTTCAAATATACGAAACAAATCGCAATGAACAACAACCGAGTATTCCGATTTTGTGTCTTTTTAAGAACTTTTTTACTTTTCCGTTATTTCGGGCATTTTTCTGATTCGCAATTTGTTTGCATCAGATCGGACCGGAAAGGAAATGTCCCGTTTCGGATAAAGCCAGCCAGTCTCCCGGACCAAACGCAGGGCGCGGGTTCAGGCAGTTTTGTATGTAAGATGTGGGAAAGGGCACGGGCCGAAACAGTCCATGCCGGGCGAGGGAATGGACTATTTGCTACGGATCATGCGCCTGTCGGCACACCTGTCACTATCTGCAATAGTCTCCATAATCAATCAAGTTTGACGATGATATAACGCTCCAAACATACGGATTATTTTAGAGTCCACAAAGGTCGTAAACAAATAAGGACTGTCTGAAAGCACAAATTCTCCATAAGTCACATCATAGATACCTCAGCCGTTGTCATGTGGGTATTCTTTGGGCGGTAGTTGTATTTTCGCGTATTTTTAATTTTCTATTCGGCAGAGCACATCGAACGGAGTTACGGTTTAACGGGTTAAACCGAAATGTTTTCGTTTAACGAAAACACAACTTGCTGTTGCCTTGAGGTAACTGAATTCCACAGGATAAAACCTGCGATTCTGGGCCAAAATCCTGTTTCTTTCTCGAAAAAACAGAAAGTGTTTGGTACAAGTGCTTTTGTGTAATGTTGTATTTTTACACAAGTAGTCCGATCGTTAAGCCTGTTTGTCGATTCGTCTCTGAGAAAGTTCTACGGACCGGAAAGTTTTTCGCAGTGATTATACATTGGCAAAGTTGTAAAATTGTAGTCTTGTACTTCTTTACTTTTCTATTTCTCTACAAGTACAATTGTGTAACCTGCAAGAAGGTATTCGCAGTGCAGGGGACAGTCGCCAAATAAAGACTAAATGAATCTTATTGCCACTATATCAATGAAATAAATCCGGAAAGATTTGACAAAGGGAAAAGAATCCATTTCCTTTGCAAGAAACAGTTCAGCAGATGAAAATATACGACTATTCGGAGCAGTACGCAGCTTGTGCGGTATGCGGGGATATTCACGGCGGGTTCGATTTTCTGATCGGAGAAATGAAACGTCTGGAACTTACCGACACACTGGTTATCGTCGCCGGGGATTGCGGCATCGGATTCGATAATCCGGATTATTACCAGTATGTATACGAAGGCATCGTACATACGCTCGATGAGATCAATTGCGGTTTGCTTTTGGTGCGGGGCAACCATGACGACCCGGAGTATTTCGAGCGGGAACAGATCGCTTTCCCCAGGATGAGAACCATTCCCGACTATTCGGTCGTGCGGTTCAGGGAGCGAACTATCCTATGTGTCGGCGGCGCCATTTCGATAGACCGCCGATACCGTACCATGCAGATGCATGTCAATCAGGTTGAAGGTTATTCGTCCCCTAAGCTGTATTGGGAAAACGAAGCACCGCAGTTCAGGGAACGGGAACTGGCTGCGATTAAAGAGGGGGACTTGCACATCGATACGGTCGTTACCCATACTGCGCCTTCATTTTGTTATCCTACCACTAAAAGCGGAATCGAAATGTGGATGAGTAAAGATCTGGATCTGGGTCGGGATATAGACGCCGAACGCGCGACAATGGATAAAATTCATAACCGGCTGCTCGCGGACAGACATCCCCTCTCCCTATGGTTTTACGGGCATTACCATAATACTTGCAGCGATCGGATCGCAGGAGTCGATTTCTTTATGCTCGATATCGGGCAGATCCGGGAAATCCCGACATGCCGATAAATTTCTCCGGCTGTCGGGATATTCTATTGTCTACCCGAATCAGTATACATTGGCACAAGTTGTTAAGTATAATTTTACACCTCTGCACAAGTGGAATTCAATCCTGCGTGGGATTCTTCCCGATATCGGTATTAAGTGCGTAATCCATCCAAAAGTCCGGCGTATGTTCCAACCGATGTGGTAAACAACAGTGGGTATTCTGTCGGCAGGATGCTCCGGCGTGACAGGAAGGCATGGATCGAAAGTCGTTTTATTTGCTGTATGCCATTCATAATCTTGTCAGAATGTTTATAAAGTCATGTAATAATCAGTGAAAGAAAAAGATATGGTCTTACATCGTTCTTACACCCGTTTGCGGTGGTTAGACTGTAAGCGACTGTTAGACTTTGTAAGAGACTTTGTAATAATTGTAAGTTATTAGATATAAATAAAATATATCTATATATCTAACAATCTTACGGCATGGCTCCGCATTTCAACAGATCATCGAGCACTTTCCGCGTGACGGCATAAACCCGTGCCGTTTTACTATCCTGCTTTATTACTTCATCGTTGCAGGTAATTGTGTAACGCAAATAGTAGGTCGGCGGAGCGGGCGATAGTCGCCAATTCTCAGAGAGGATACGTCGGACGGACGGATGATCCGTGCGAATGCCGCGCACCTCCAGCATATTTACCATGTCGCTTACGTCGAAACGGTATTGCTCCAATGCCTCGGTATCCATAATGTAGCGGATAATGGCGATCATTTCGGCTTCGGTCTTGCTGCGGTTATAGTGGATAATCCGTCGCAAGGCTTCGGTCGTGAGCAGGTGCGGTGCAAACCACATACGTGACACCTGCTGTGTCGACAGCGTGCGATGGGCCAGAAAGAAAAGGAATCCGGGCAACTCCCTACGCATATCGGTCAATAGGTGCTGATTGTCGCTTGTAAGCGGCGGTACGCGCCGCACCCAGTAGCGGGTTTCTCCCGATTCGATTAGCACGGGGTTGCGCTCGTTGTTGGAGCAAAGGACGAATTTACCGAAAAACTCCACTTCACGACGATCCCGGCCTTTTGCTTCGGCCTTATAGCTTCGGGCGGTCGAAAGGTTTTTGATCCGCTCGGAGTCTTCCTTACGGTTTAGTAACACCTCATCCACGCAAACCAACAGTTTCCCCGTCCAGTCGTCGTTGAATTGCGACCGGAAATCTTCATTCGTATTGAAAGTTACATTATCCTCGAAGATCTGCTTTAAGAAGTTCAGAAAGGTGGTTTTGCCGGTGTTGCGTTCCTGCGATACCAGCAATAAGATCGGTAATCGCTGTAACGGATGCATGTAAAGCAATTGCAGGTAGTCATAGCCCAACTCGATCTGTTCGCCGAAGATATGGGCAAGGAACTCCCGGATGTGCGGAAATTCGCCCTTGACGGGTGTGGTCGAGATTGGCTCGTAACGATTCAAAAAACCGTGTACCTCCCGGCAATAATTCGTGTGGCTGGGGACGGTACAGAAACCGTCGTACTTTGGGATTTTGGCGATATAATCCTTGCCGAAATCCTGCCGCAGCGTTTCGACATTCCACGGCATGTATTTTTCCTGAAACCCGCCTGTACTGGTCGGGACACGGCATGACTTCAGGTAGCACGTTCCTACGCGGATATATTCTTCATTATCCATGACAGCGCCTCCCTTTCCTGCCGGTGCGTATCGCCTCGACATTTTCACGTTTGTACCGTTTGCGCCCGCCAAAAGGAAACGACTTGATATATCCGGTCTTTTCCCAACTTCACAACGTAGAGGAATCAATCTTAAGAGCAGATAACACTTCCTTTCGGCTTAAAAACTCCTCCGGCAGCGGTTCCTGACGGATCGGTTTGAGGCCGCCGACCACCTCCTTAAAAATTTCTCTCAGGTCGTCCAGCTTGACAGTTACGCTTACGTCTGCCCCGGATTCCAACAAATCTTTTAAATTCATAATTGATTTTTTTGGGGATTAAACATAATTTAATTGTTCCATCCGATTGGAACAGGGGCAAATCAAATGAGAGATTTCGGGGAGTCCAAAATCTCTTGGAAACTCCTTAAAATCTCCCGACAGTCTCTTAAAATTGAGGGTTAGCCTTTGTGTTCAGCCATGTATCCGGGGATGTCCTCTATATTGGGAATCGTGTATTTTTCGGTTTGATAATCACGTAGCTTCCCTTTGATATAGGAATCTTCCAATTCCGACAGAGGAATGAATATTGTTTTTAACCACGGAACAATCTCTTGTTTCTGCTGTCCGAAATAATTGGCTGCGTTCCAACCGAAATGGAATAGATCCGCGTTTTTCAGTTTCTCCGGCCTGATGGGTGCGAGATCTGCCGGGTATGTTTCCTGCCGGGCGTAACATTCGATGCACCGGTCGAGCCGGGCCAGTTCGTCGGACGTTACATATGGCCCTACCGTACGATGACTGTACCGCTGAAATAACCTGACCTTTTCTTTCAATCGTTCTGCATATTGTCTGTCTGCATCTTGTTTGATTCGTTCGACATTAGCAGCGGGCGTATTTTCGATTGGTTGCGCGGTCTCCGTGTCAGCAACATATTGTTTCTTCTCTGGGATCTTTTTCTCGATCCAGGGAATAATGACATGAGAGAATACCACCATAATAACAAGATAGACTACGGCACAAATACCGAAAGCTATTAAAAACACAAGATTTGCAGTACCGGTATCGGCCCCTTTTGCCAGTATAGTTAGCCGTGCGATCATAGCCACAAACAACCCGACGATAATTGCTATCGCCAGTAATATAATGTGATTATTGATTTTGCGGTAATCCATTGATAGACAAACGACGGATTTTTTTTAATTTTACATCAATAAAAAACTCACTCAAATATACAAATTAAATCTTCCATTGCTAAACACTTCGAAGTTATTAATTAGACGCCATTTAAACACAATGGATTTTTAATACAAAGCATAATGAATGATAATCTTGAATAAAAGAAAAAGTTTGGGTATGAAATTAACTATTTTCTATTCATGGCAATCAAGAACAGAAGTGAAATACAACAAAAATTTCATAAAAGATTGCATAGAATCTGCGTGTAAAAAAATTGAAAAAAGCAACAACCTGAATGTACAAGAAATAAACTTTCTTGTACAAGAAGGAATAACTAGAGAACCCGGATCACCTCCTGTTGCAGATACTATATTGGATCGGATAACTAATTGCGATTTATTTATCGCTGACTTATCTGTAACCGATGCTCCAAGCGGAATAGAACATTTTTTATATAAAATATTTAGAAAACGAAGACAGGTCCATCAAGCTAATAATGTTGTTGAAGAACATGGTTACGCTCTTAGTAAACTTGGATCTGCAAAAATTATTGGAGTATTGAATAAAACGTATGGTTCGCCTAATTCAAACCCGGACAATATTTACTTTGATATAAGCCATTTACGCCACCCTATTGAATATAATCTAAACAAAAAAAATTGGAGGGGGAAAATGTCAATAAAAAAGCAACTTGTTGATGATTTAGTGGTGGCAATATCTGACTGTGCTCGTGAGGCTCTCAAGACCATGAAAAATAAATATCTTCCTTTTAAAACGTGGTCTGACCATCAAAAAGAACAAGCATTCATAAATCAATTTTTCGATAATGAAACGATTACCTCTTTTAAGAAGTCAATATTAGACAATGACGCTAATATCCGGATTCTTGGATTGTCCGGTCTTGGAAAAACAAGAATTATAACTGAATGTTATAGATCAGACGATAATATAACGAAGCTATATTTATATTGTGACTACCATCCCACAATTGAAGAAAAAATAATGAGTGCTTTGGATAAGATTTTTCATACCGAGCCAAAGCTCCATCTTGTTATTGATAATTGTCCCTTAGACTTTCATCGGCGTATTTTGACACTAAAACATAATATTGGTGCCGCTAATCCTCTGTTGACAGTCTATAATAAACCGGAAGAGGAATATTATGATAGTGATAAGAATACCCGATATTTAAAATTGTCTCCTAAGGATTTAACATCTATAGTTGATAACATATTATCAGAATCTTTTGATAATCTTGAGAAAAATCAAATCGAAATCATTAAAAATTTTTCAGCCGGAATACCATTAATGGCTGTTTTATTAGGTGAATCAGTTAGAAAAGGAGAACAATATTTAGGTAGACTTGATGACAAGGCTCTAATGAATAAAATATTATCAGTGGACGAAGCTTCCCCCGAACGTAAAATCTTGCAATCATTTTCACTGTTTGATCATCTTGGTTATGAAGATGAGTATCGTGGAGAAATGGAGTTTGTAGCAAAAAATAAAAATATAACTTCTCTTTCAGAACAGGATGATGTAATCATTTCCAAATTTGATGAAGTATTTAATCGATTTCTTAAAAGAGAAATCTTTGAGAAAAATGGCAGATTGGTAAGGCTGCGTCCAGTACCGTTAGCTATTTCCTTAGCGGTAGAATGGTTTGATCGATGCTCGGATCAAACTCTATTGAAAGTTATCAACTCTATTCAAGATAAAAAAAATCCCTATAGTAAGTCACTTACAAATTCGTTTGCCGAACGTATTAAATATCTAGGATTTCATGACAAAGCGATGGAAACGCTTGAGAAGTTAATTGGCCCAGGGTCCCCTTTTGATAACGCGAAAGTAATAAATACAGAACTGGGTTCACGGCTCTTTCGCTCATTTGTCGAAGTGAATCCAGAAGCAGTAACAAACAATCTAACAAGGAACTTTGGTACAATGAGTGTCGCCCAACTCAAAAACGTTATCGAAGGGCGACGAGATTTAGTGTGGGTATTGGAGAAAGCTTGTTTTAATAAGAGCACCTTTTTTGCTGCCACTAAAGTGCTAATGTCTTTTGCTGTTGCAGAAAACGAAGCATGGGGTAATAACGCAACAGGGCAATTTTTACATCTCTTTAATATTCACTTAGCGGGAACGGAAGCTGATCTGGTTCAAAGATTAGACATAATTAAGTGGGGGTTGAACCAAAGTGACGAATATGCGACTTTAGCCTTCAAAGCAATTGATGTAGCTTTGAATTGCAGCCATTTCCACCGCACGGGAGGAGCTGAGAAACAAGGAACTAAAATTTTGTCTGACTATAATCCTTCCCCAGAGGAAATAAGCGCATACTGGAAGGCAGCCCTAGATATTTTAGTTAATGCAGTAGGCAAAAATTCTAATTACTCTGATTTAGCAGGAGAAATCATCACAAATCATACGGCTGAACTTTTAAGAATAGGTGTTCCTGGACTTATATTACCAGTCTTATCGGAGGTTGCAAAACTGAAACAATATGAATGGGATGCTTTGCTTAGTGTTTTGTATCGTGTAAGAACAAGGATGAAGAATCGTTTACATCCTGACGATTTTCAAAAGATACAAAATCTTATTTCATTATTGAATAAGGATACGTTTAGGTTCAAATATATAATGATTAGTGATTCTAATTACTATGAAGGTCTTGAACATGACTGGCGAAAAAGGACCGAAGTTCAACAAAATAGATACAAACAATTAGCCGAAGAATTCGTACAGCATAAAGATTATTCTGAAGATAATTTAAAAACATTATATAAGAATAATCGGATTATTTCTAATCCATTTGGTAAACGGATCGCTGAACTAATAGAAAGTGATCTCAACGAAGCTCGAAGATTTATTGATCTGTCGACAAAAATACTTGATGAAATTGATGCCAACGAAAGGAATCCGCATGTCATCTTGAATTTTGCTCAAGGATTACAGGTTCAGAAATTGAAAGATTATTTAATTGATTCTCTGAGAGCGAACCAACAACTATCTGCCCTTATTTTTCCTATATATGGTTTATGGACAGTTCCGTTGACAAAAATTGGGCTGTTATTTTCTTTAATATCTGAGAAGAAAGTAAAAGTATCAGAGTTCATGCAATTTTTTAATAATTATGGCGATGCTGTCAATCCTGAAAACACAGTTTCTTTATGTATGCAATTAGTAGATTATGGCGTTGAAGGGAAAAAGGTCGCTGTAGAAATCCTTCATAATCATTTGTTTTTTAATGAAGACAAGGCACCAATAGTATTGGAAGCATTGAAGAAAATAATTTACTCTTTGTCACGAGAAGATATGTTGGAAATAGGTGTTGACTATTGTTTTGAAAATATAAAATTAATATTAAAAAACCAGAATGACAATGCATTTGCAAAACAAGTTATTCGAATGATAATCTTTTTAATGGGACGAACGGAATATTATATTCATCAAGATTATGCTCTACAGGAAGCATTAAAAATTATACTTAAGGAACATTTCGATGCTATTTGGCCAGATTTAAACCAAGCATTATTGTCCGATGGAGAAAATTACATGACATTTTATAACCTTCACGAAATATTACAGGCTAGTATGATGGCCAACAACGAGACTCCTAACACAATTATAACGCAGGAAAATATTGACGAAATCTTTGATTGGTGTAAAGTGAATCCTGATGTTGCTCCAGCTCGTTTGGCACATATACTACCTTTATATGATAGCAAAGAATTTCATCCTTTGATTATGAGGTTATTAAACGAATTTGGTAATCAAAAAAAAGTATTAGACACACTATCAGCTAGGATACACTCTTTTTCTTGGGTAGGCTCTGTAATCCCTCTTTTGGAGAATAGGAAGAAAGCGCTGAACATACTTCTTGATCACAAGTATAAAGAAGTGGCTCTATGGGCGGAGCATAATATTCAGTATTTCGACGAAGAAATTAAACGAGAAAAGCGTAAAGAAGCTGAGGAAAAGTTTTTATATAGTTAGAGCCTGATAAATTTTGGGGATGAACAATGATAATTACTCCAGCAACCCAACCAGCTCCTTTTTCATCTCTTCGTCAATATCCCGATATCGGGCAAATGCTTTGCTTCCCTCTTTATGACCGCTTAAAGATCCTACGAGGTTTGGATCTTTGACTTTCTTGTAAATATTGCCGATGAACGTGCGGCGAGCCATATGGGACGATGCAATTTCGCATAGCGGTCTTTGCTCTTCCTGTCGGGTCTGTTGATTGAGTACGGTAACGGGACGGTCTAATCCTGCCTTCTTGAACGCCTCTTTGATTTTACGGTTATAGTGTTGTTCTGTGCAGAATGGGAACAGGCTATCGCGGTCGTAATCCTGATATTTGGCGATTAACTGTTTAGCGGTATCGTTTAGCGGTACGCGTACGGTAATCGGCCTGTCCTCTTTTGTCTTCCGCGGGATATATTCCACGGCATCGTTAATGATATTACGGTAAGTCATTTTATACAGATCGCTGACGCGGCAACCGACCAGGCATTGGAATACGAAAATATCCCGTTGCGTTTCCAGCTCCTTGTCAGCAGACATATCCGTTCCCAACAATTTATTTCGTTCTTCGTTGCTGATATAAATTGGCGTACCGTAAACGACTTCCCCGATAGTAAAATGCTTGAACGGATTGTTCGCCGTGTAGCCGTTGTCGATGGCCCATATAATAAATGCCCGAAACCGTTTAAACATATCTGCGACGGAATTTTGGCCGCGGGGTTTCGGTATCCCTTTAAGGACTTTGTTGCCTTCTTCGTCAATGATTGGCGGACGCTCCCGTTTCGGGGTCTTTAGCGCCATTTTGGTGGAATATGGGAATTGATCGTAGATTTCCGGATATTTCAAAAATACTTTTTTTTCGTTTAATAAAAAACCTTCGACTTGCCGTAACAGTTCCGAATTAAGGTCAGCGAAAACCATCTTAAACCCTTTGTGTCCTTCTTTTTGCCTGAATAACTCGAAGCGATGCAGGCTCCGTATGACAACTCTGAAATTCTTGCGGCGCGGTTCAGACAATTTATGCGTGGTTACATATTTTTCCATCACATCGAAAAAAGACACTTCTGCCGGTGTCGCTGACTTTCGGGCGGGACGATGGAATTTTTTGATCTGCTTTTCAATAAATGGCCGATCTATCATGTTTTTGTTTTCGCTGGTATTGATGATGTTTTCGAGATAATCAGTCAGCGTTTTCAATTTGGTGCGTTTATCCAAAAGCATGTCGCGTTCTTCCCCTTGGATCAATGGGATATTGATATCGTTTTTCTTTCCCCACCGTTTACGGTCTATCCATATCCCTGAGCCTACGCGCAAACGAATATCACGCGATACATACAGACGCATGTTGATTTCGGATTCTCCTGCACTATTAGTCGATTGTCCGATGTAATAATTAGTTTGTGCCATGATGGATAAATTACTTTTACCAAATATAACTGTATTTCAGGAATAAAGCAATTTTACGTGTCCGCATTATGTCCGCATTTTGCAAAAACTATTAAAATCATATCCGAATACAAACAACCAAAATAAGTCGTTATATATTGATATACAAAATATTATAGTTTATTTTAGATTGGGTGTGATTTGGTAGTTTTTGGTAATTTAAACCCCGTCGGGGGTACTAATAGCGTTGACAATCAACGCTATTTTTGTTTCCGAATACCGTACGCGGTACTTTCTGAAAGAGAAAGTGTTTTCTGAGATATCACATTCGCCTGCAAACTTCAAAATTTTCCAATTAACTTACGATAATGACGACGACGCTTAGAACCACCGCCTTTGTATTGAACTTGCTGGCTACCGTTAGTCTGCTATCCTCCTGTACCGTACAGCCTGAAACGAAAGTGTGGCTGGATGAAGATTTTTCACAGGGACAGGCTCTTTCCGGATGGAAATTTACGCCCGAAACGTCATGGAGCATAGATACTTTGGAAGGAGTGATCGGAAAAGGCTCCCTTAAAGTGGCAGGGGACGGCATGAAAAGTTATGCCGACGCTTCCGTTACTTTCGAATTCGACTCCCTCCGGGGGGAATTCATGCGCCTGGGGGGATGGGTTAAAACGGAGAAGGTAAATTACCGGCGGGACGCCATTGTAGAGCTTACTTTTTCGGGAGAAGGATTCACATATACACTCTCCCAATACAATCGGAATACACCTTTCAGCTATCTCGAACGTACGTTCAGGGTTCCGCCGGGACTGGATAAAGGCACTCTTACGATAAAATTCTATGGTTCTGCGGGTACGGCCTGGATAGACGGTCTGAGACTGGAATCCGTAGACGAACCGCTTATCGCGGAACTCCCGAAAGAGAACCGCTACGACATCGTCGAAAAGCGCCTCCGCTCCGACGGCAATTGGGCGGCGCCCGAGTTACCGTACAGGATAACCGGCAGCACCGACGACAACAGCGCCGGAGCGCCCGTATGGGCGGATCTCGATTTTGCGAGACTATTGCTGGCGGCGGGGCAAAACCGGCCCGTAGATCCCGCTTCCGTACGTATTTTCGTCGTAGACACGGATGGAAAGAAAACCGACTGTCCCGTCTCTTTCGGCGATCCGCTGTCGTCGCTGAGCGACCATTACCTGCGCAACGGCACCCTCAAGTGGAAAGCTCCCGAAGGAGCCGCCGGATACGAGATATACTTTGCCGCCTCCCATGCGGAAGGCCCCCGACCGCAGGCCGGAAACCTCAACCTCGGAGTCGGCGAACTGCTGACCTACGATGCCTCGGAGCCTAACATGTCATGGCTCGGATGGCCGGGCATGCAATTCGAAGCGGTCGATGCGGACGGAGACGGCGATTTCGATATTTATGGGATAAGAACGGACGGGGGAACCTGGTTGCAACGCAACATAGGCAGCAACAGCGAACCCAGGTTCCTGCCCCGCAGCCGTGCCCTGCCCACCGACCGACTTCCGTCGCCGGAACTTTCGTATATAACGCTCGACTGGGATGGCGACGGCGTGTCCGACCGCGTCCGATTCCGCAGGCATCCGCGCACCAACCGTTACCACAATATGAAAGGAGACATCGTTGTGGAACTCACCCGTAACGGCAAACGTACGCCGCAGGTCGTTCATACTCCCGACGGCCGTCCCGTTGAATTTCCCAATTCGTCATGGTCTGCGCTGAAGGCGGCAGATATGGATAACGACGGCCGTCCCGACCTTCTGGTAGGCACGGCCAACAGCGACTTGTTCGTATTGACGAACAAAGGTGTGGACGGCGAGCTGCCTGTTGCGGAAGTGAACAAAGTACCTTTCGGATATTTCGGTGACGATCCATATATTTCGGGTGACATGTCGCTCAAACCCTTCCCCCTGGATTGGGACGGCGACGGATACGTCGATATCGTATGCACGGCATGGCAAGGATTCTACTGGCTGTTCCGCAACAAGGGCGTTCAGGGCAGTCTCGAATTCGAAGAGCCGATAAGATTCTTCCAGCAAGGCGGGGTACTCGTGCATAACGACTCGCCGACCCCCTACGCCGTGGATTGGGACGACGACGGCGACCTCGACCTAATATCGGGAGGATGCGGCGGCAACATCATGCTGTTCGAAAACACCGGGACGCCTACCCAGCCGAATTATAAAGGCGGCGTATTCTTGCAAGACGATTCCGGGGAGCCATTCTTTTTCAATGCCGTGGAGAACGGCGGCACCGTACAGGGCATGGAAGAACAGTATTGGGGATACCTCTCATGCGTTCCGAGGGATGTGGACGGCGACGGCGACCTGGACATCATTATTTCCGACTGCCTGGGCAAAGTCCGGTGGATAGAGAATACCGGGACGCGACAAAAACCGGTACTGTCGAAGAATGTACGCAATTTCTATTACGGGAGCCAGCCGCTCGTGACCCCATGGCGCAACAGGCCCGGCGTCGCCGACTGGAACGGAGACGGACGACTGGATTTTATAGTACTGGACGACCGGAGCGACCTGGTGATGTATTCGCAGTCCGCACATAATCCGGAAGTCTTGGAAAACAAACGCAAACTGCGCAAAGCCGACGGCTCGGTTTTCCATATAGGACGCCTGACCCACCCCGGCGGTCAGGGACGTTTCAATATGGACGTCGCCGATTGGAACGGAGACGGTCGTTTAGACCTGATAATGGGCGAGCCGCGCAATTACCTGGGCGGCGGAAACATGACTATCGCCATAAATGTCGGCACGAACGAAGATCCCGTATTCGAATACGATTATATGATGGCGCGCGGCGGTTACTTTGTGGAATGGACCGGTTCCGACGGCCATGACGCCTGGCACTGTTGTATGCCATGCGTGTTCGATTTCGACGGCGACGGCCGCCCCGACCTGCTGGTGGGTACCGAATCGGGACGCATATCGCTCTACTCTCACGATTATTTCGACGGCGAAAAATTCCCAATATTCAAAGCTGCGAATTTCGACCGCAAACAGGGGAACAAAGTCTTCAGGATACTCGATTTCGAAAACCTGACCGAAAAGACAAAGGGCCTCAATACGCGCAACGTCCAATTACAGAAACTGCCGGAACAATCGGAGGAATACCTGACGGGCGAAGGTATCAAAGTCGAAATAGTCTCCCCGACCGTGGGCATCGTATTGTCCGGCAAAGTCCCTTACGTCGCGACGGTCACGGGAAATAAATCTGTCACGGGAGTCGATTTTTATATTAACGGAGAAAAAATTTGCACGGAAAAATCCGCTCCTTACGTGGCCTACGGCGACGACAACTTATGGGATACCGCCGAGGTGCCGGACGGGCATTGCATCCTGAAAGTAATCGTACATACGGCCGACGGGGAAAGTTATGAAACGGAAAGCGGGTTCGAAGTGAAAAACAAATAACATCAAGGTCACAGATCTCGTCAAAATAATCTGAAAATCAACGAATAAATTAACGACGGCTTTCAACAAAAACAGAGCGGGAAATTCGCTCCATTTTGACGTATTTTTAACATTTCTGTTCGCACGTAGTCGTATTATCTCACTTAAACAAACCGAAGGTAGGTTCAAATAAGGCGTAAAGGGAGTCCCTTTACGCCTTACGAACATCTATGCGGTACTACCGACCGAAAAATCCCGAAAAACACGTTGTCGCGATTAATCGCTATTTTTATAAAATATCTTCCGTTCACGTTCGTCAGGGAATACGGGCGAACATTCGCCCGCGAAGAACAAAACGACAAAAACACGATACCATGAAAAACAAATTTCTGAGAGGCCTGATCGGAACGTCGATCTTCATCGCCGTATTCGGCGCGGCATCTACCGCGGTCATGTTGCTGTGGAACTGGCTCGTCCCGCAAATCATCGGCTGGACGGCCGTTACCTTCTGGCAGGCGGCGGGCCTGGTGCTGCTGAACAAACTGTTGTTCGGCGGGATGGGAAGGCACTGTTTCGGCATGAACGCCCTCCGCCGGTCAGGGCCTACCTTCCCCACGTGGAAAGAGCGCGCCGCAATGCGGGACAGGATCCGGGCGATGGGCAAAGAGGAACGCAGGGAATACATCCGCCGGCAGATGTTCGGCTGCGGCCCGGATCAACCGGAAAAAACCGACCATGACAGCCGTTAAAAAGAAACGGAGACTCGACTCCCGAAGCGACCTGCCGCTGGTCTACGATCAGTACAAGCCGGAGCTCGAAGGGTACATCCGGCGTAGGGTGGACTCGGCGGAAGATACGGAAGACATCCTCCAGGACGTTTTCTACAAACTGACGAAAACGGATCTGCAGGAGAATCCCATCGAATACCTGTCGGCCTGGCTCTACCAAGCGGTTACAAACCGCATCATCGACCGCCGGCGAAAGAAACGGGAGCAGGCGCTACCCGAAACCCGGCAGGAAAACGAGGACGACTATTTCCTCGACTCGCTGTCGGACTTCCTGGCCGACGACGGGAACGATCCGGAGATCATGTTCCGCAACGAACTGATCCGGGAAGAGATCGAAGTGGCGCTGTCGGAGCTTCCGCCCGAGCAACGTTCGGTATTCGAACTCACCGAATACGACGGGATTCCCTACAAAGAGATCGCCGAAACGACCGGGGTTCCCGTTCCCACGCTGTTGTCGCGGAAACACTACGCGATCGGCCTCCTCCGCAAAAGGCTACAACAGCTTTACCGGGAAATCGTCCCCCGATAGCGGACCGCCGGAACGAACCGATCCGTCAAAACGACGGAATCGCTTTCAGATGCGCGCCGCCGTCGGCCTTGAAATAGGAGTTATCGGCCCCTACGTTCGATTTGACGATGTGGTAATACAACGTGCCGTACAAATGGTTGTCCGGATCGTCTACAAAACAGCGGTAGTTGAAATCGACCGGCTTCTGACCGCTGTTCACCTCGATGCCAACCTGTTCTATTTTCAAAAAAGCGTCTCCAACGCCGTGTCCGGCGAACTCCACGTTCAACGACGAAACGATGTTCGCGCAATTCTGGGCGTGGATCCGACCGAACCAGGCGGAATGATCCATTCTCGAAAAGACGAAAGCGTTGTCGCAGTTCCACGCCGACAGGTTGTTTCCGTTCGCATGTTCGGAAAAGACGAAGCCGAACCGGAAGGCGCTTTTGACACAGATATTCCGGAATTCCTGCTCCGGATTGCACCAGGTGCGCGGAGCGATGAATCCGGCCGAATAGTGCCCGTCCCTGGTCGGCGAGGTCAGCGCCATATTTCGGATCGACGAATAAATCAGGATATTATCGGTATATACGGTCGCCGCATAGGCCATGTTCACACCGGACAGGTACGGGTATTTTCCCGCTTCGGCTTTCACCTGGAACGCGAGATCCTGCAGCCTTACGACCGCCTGGTTCAACAGATAGAGATTGTCTCCGGCTCCGGCGGCCAGGACGGATACGGGGACTTGCGCAGGATCGGTCTGCAACTCGCCGACCGCGTCCGAAACCAGGACGGTGCCGTTTTTCCACACTTCGGCTTTATCCTCGGTCGTATGACTGGCATACGAGCACGGGGTAACAACGCTACTTTCGCCTTGCAGCCGGATCATCACGTAATCGCGGCGGCCCGGACTTTGGCGGGGCTTCACGATCAGGTGGGCCCGCACTTTGCACGTATCCTGTAACGTAGCGAGCCGGTACAGGCCGTTCGGGAAATAAACCGTACCGCCCCCGTGATCCACCGCATAATCCAGGGCGGACTGGATGGCGCGCGTATCGTCGGTCACGCCGTCGCCGTAAACCAGACCTCCGTCCGCCTTCATCGGATCGGTCGCGCCCGCCCGATTGCGATCCGCACGTCCGACGCAGGCGCACAGCAGGACGGCACAAGCAACGTAAAATATCCTTTTCATCCGTTTTATATTATTAATTTCGATTCAGACTCCTTTTACCTATTCGCCCAAACGTGTTAAAGATACGAATAACATCCGGATATTCAACACGAACCGTACGACAAGGCGGGAACATCCGAAGAGTTCCCGCCTTGTACGATAACATACGGGCAGGCCCGCTATTCGGCCTGGTATTTCAACAGCAGCGAACTGCGCGGCTGGTCGAGCGTCAGCACGAACCCTTCGGCCAGTTCGCGGCCGCTCTTGGACACCGTTTCGCCGGTATCCTTATTCGTAACGGAATAAACCGCATCCGGATCGAGGCCCGACAGCTTCACTGTGTGGGTCTTGTCGGGGCAGGCTTCCCGGCGGAACGCCACGACGAACCCGCTCTTATCGGACGGCCGGTAGAGCTGGTATGCCATCCAGATATTATCGCCGGTGATGTCGCCGGAACCGGTCAGCGGATAATAATCTTCGTAGAAATAGGGACGCACTTCGCGGAACTCCTTCATGCAGTCCTGTATTTCATAGAACGACGAGGAGCCGTTGGTGATCTTCCAGTTGTAAACGACCGAAGTACCAAGGCTCGAACGGAACGTAAACTTGTCGGTCTTCTGCACGCCCGTGCCGTGCTGCGGCAGGTACATCTCCAGCCCGTAAGTATGGCACTGGTAGCCGACCGGTTCGCCGTAATTGTAGTCGGTACGCCACATCGGGGCGCTGCGCGAAGTGGCCTCGAGGTCGATCCGGCGGCCGCCGCTCGCGCAGTTGTCGACCAGCAGGCCCGGGAAACGCTGCCGCAGGTAATCCCAAAACGCGTACAGACCTTCTATATGCCGGATCTCACGGATTCCGGTACGGCCCGGTTCATCGTTCTTCTGCCAAAAGATATCCGGTTCCATGTTGAAATCCTGACGGTAATAGTCGATGCCGTTCTGCTCGATCAGTTCGCCGATCTGGTCGCAGAACCATTCGAGCGCCTTCGGGTTCCCCAGATCGAACAGGTAGGCATCCGTCCCGGCATCCAACATCCACTCGGGATGCTCCTCGGCCCACTGGGAGCCTTTGATAACCCGCTCGGGTTCGAACCATACCATAAACTTAGCCCCGACCTTGTGCGCTTCGTCGGAAACCGGCTTCAGTCCGTCGGGGAATTTCTCGCGATCGACCGTCCAGTTGCCCACCGTATTGGCCCAGTTCTTATGATTCTTGTAGTCGGCCGCCTGCGAATACCATCCGGCATCGAGCCAAAATACTTCCGGTACGATATCGAACTGCTTGTAACGCCGGATCAGCGCGATCGCATAATCGGCCGTCAGGCAGGTGTATTCGTTGCATGGAGACGGGTCGCCATAGTTGAAACTCGATGATTCGGGGAAATGGGCGGGCTTGCCGTCCACCTTCGGCGTATGATGCGCCATCACAAACCGACGGAACCGGTTGTGTCCGACCATCCGGTCGTCGCCTTTCCAGAACAGCAGGCAGATGCTCGGCGTGCGGATCGACTCCTGCGGATAGAGGTACGTATCGAGGTATTTCATGCCCGAGGCCAACGTCACGCTGCGGTCGGTCTTACCGGCGATATCGGCGAACCACGTTCCCGTCCAACCGACGGCCACCATCACGCCCTGCCCTGCGGGAGACTCGATGTTGAAGAACGGAAAAGCCACCTGCGACGAACGTCCGCCCTGCGGGGCCATGTACAGCGAATCGCCCGGCGCAAGCACCTTGGTGCGCTGGTGGAAATCGTGCTTCGAAACATGGCTTCCGTCGGCGTAATGCAGGATGAAATCGCCCTTTTGCGGGTATTCGAAATCGAGATCGACCACTTTGACCTGAGAAATGGACGCGGAATTGGCTTGCGAATCGTTCTTAAAATTCAAGACCCATTCGACCACATCGAAATCGGTAAAACCTTTCACCCGGCATTCAACCTGAAGTCCGGTCGAACGATCCAGGTACGTATACAAGTATTCGACCGCCTCCGGTTCGTCGGATTCGACGCGGGCGGCCGTGTATTTCCACTTTTTCAGCAGCTCGCGGGACGGTTTTCCGTCGTAAACGAAGGAGAACGGAGGAATTTTCCCTTTGGCGAAATGCGTTTCGATCCAACGGGTCACATCGAACGGCTTATCGGTCATGGCGGATTTGGCCTGTCCGGAAACGAACTGCGGGAACACAGCCAGCGTAAGCAGTGAACAAACGAGCGCCCGGCATTTCGACCGGAATGTATGGATTGTATTTCGTATCATCGTTTTAAATTTTTAATGAATGCGGAAACTATTCGGCGGG
>OBAR01000737.1_pt1 | contig 34629 bp, 22 predicted proteins | sample 1517911 | NCBI WGS metagenome assembly OBAR01 (sample SAMN04571709, study PRJEB22368) | human gut metagenome | biome: human gut; material: stool | host: Homo sapiens | place: Luxembourg | collected 2012-10-26
TCTCCGGAAATTTACATCCGGATTTTTTCGTAACTTGCGCCCGCTATGAAGTACTCATTGATTATTCCCGTTTACAATCGTCCCGATGAAGTGGACGAGTTACTTGAGAGCCTGACACACCAGACGTTCACCGATTTTGAGGTCGTTGTCGTGGAGGATGGCTCGGCACGTCCGTGTGACAAGGTGGTGGAGCGGTATGCCGAACGGCTGACCGTCCGTTACTACATGAAAACCAACTCCGGACCGGGGCAGACACGCAACTATGGTGCGGAACGTGCCCGGGGAGATTATTTCATCGTGCTGGACTCCGACTGCATCCTTCCGCCGGGCTACCTGCAGGCAGTGGAGGATGAGCTGCGTCGGGAGCCGGCAGATGCCTTCGGAGGACCGGACCATGCGCATGCCTCGTTTACGAACGTGCAGAAAGCCATCAACTATGCCATGACGTCCTTCTTCACGACCGGAGGCATCCGGGGCGGAAAGAAGAAGATGGACAAGTTCTATCCGCGCAGCTTCAACATGGGCATCCGTGCAGAGGTCTACCGCGCCTTGGGAGGATTCTCCAAGATGCGCTTCGGCGAAGACATCGACTTCAGCATCCGCATATTCAAGGGAGGATACCGTTGCCGTCTGTTTCCGGAGGCATGGGTGTGGCACAAGCGACGTACCGACATGAAGAAGTTCTTCAAGCAGGTACACAACTTCGGCATCGCGCGCATCAATCTTTACAAGAAATACCCGGAATCGCTGAAGCTCGTCCACCTGCTTCCGGCGGTATTCACCCTGGGGACCGTGTTGCTGCTGATTGGGGCATGCTGGTGTCGGTGGAGCTTGCTGCCTCTGGGCGTGTTTGCGCTCCTGATAGCCCTCGACGCTACGTGGAGGAACCGGAGCCTCGCCATCGGACTGCTGTCTGTGGTGGCTGCCTTCATCCAGTTGATTGGTTACGGCAGCGGCTTCCTGCGTGCCTGGTGGCTACGCTGTGTGTTGGGACGGGACGAGTTCTCTGCCTTCAGGAAGAACTTCTACAAGTGACGACGTCAGAATGTGTAATGTGGTAGAATGATGGAGAAGAAACTGAACATCAACGAATGGGCGGTGGAGGACCGTCCGCGTGAAAAGATGATGCTGCACGGGGTGGGAGCACTGAGCGACGCCGAACTGCTGGCCATCCTCATCGGGTCGGGAAACCGTGAGGAGACCGCCGTGGAACTGATGCGCCGCATATTGGCCTCCTGCCACAATGACCTCAACGAACTGGGGAAGATGGGACTGGAGGAACTGTGCACCTTCAAGGGGATAGGCGACGCAAAGGCGGTCGCGATTCTTGCCGCATCGGAACTGGGCAAGCGCCGGGCTTCCGCCGAACGGTCGCGCGAACGCACGACGATTACTTCTTCGAAAGACATCTATGCCTACTTCCATCCGCTGCTCTGCGACCTGTCGGTCGAGGAGTGTTGGGTGCTGTTGCTCAACCAGGCACTGAAAGTCATTGACCGCGTCCGTGTGAGCACCGGCGGCTTGGCTGGTACGGCAGTCGACATCCGGCTGGTGCTGCGTGAGGCACTGATACGCCGCGCTCCCGCCATCGCACTGTGTCACAACCATCCCTCGGGCAACACGCGTCCGAGCAACGAGGACAACCGCCTGACGGAACGCCTGGCAAAGAGCGCCGCCGTCATGGACATCCGTCTGATCGACCACCTCGTGCTGACCGACGGAGCCTATTACAGCTATGCCGACGAAGGGAGGATTTGAGGGAACATCCGCAAAAGATAAACGATGAAGAGCTGCCGTTGCCCCGACGTGCAGCTCTTCATCGTTTGTACCTACTTGGAGTTCTGCTCCAGGGCGCTGGTCTGCATGGCGCGGATGGGGAAGGGGAAGGTGAGCAGGTGGGAGTCTGAAGGCAAGGTGAACGTGTGGGTCGTGCCTTGGCTGTCGACGTAGGTCTTGCTCAACGATTCGTGGAACTCCGTGCAGAAACGCCTCAGGTCGAAGAAGTCATTGTAGCTGGTCACCAGCTCACGACGCCGCTCTTCACGGACGAAGGACAACGCACGGGATGCATCATTCCCGAAGTCGGCTGCCGTCAGTGGCGTGTAGTCGAGGAAACGCTTCTCGCGCAACGCATTCAGGTATTCCACCGCCTGGGCGACGTTGCCCTGGCGGGCATGGCACTCCGCAATCATCAGATAGACTTCCGACAGACGCATCCCCGCCTCGTTGAGCTTGATGTTCGTCCCGTACATGAACGCCACGCTGCCCGGTTCGGCTGTCGGACGCTGCGGCATGTTCCAGGAGAAGACACCCCGGTAGCGCACATCGTTCGTCTTGTCATACAGGTCCGCGGTGCGCTGGTTGAGCATCGTGGCGTTGAAGACGGCGTTCATCGGCTGGTAAAGCAGGTTCTCCGGGTGGTCATAGTCGTGCTTGCCTGACATCAGCACCATGCTGTAAATCCAGTCCTGCGACAGGTCCGTGTCGGTCCCGTAGATGCCGTCCGCCGTCTGCTGGAGCCAGGCAGGCATGTCCCACAGCTCGTGGTTGCCATGCTTCAGTGCTTCCAGGGCGGACTGTAGCGCCTCGTCGTAGCGCCGCATGTACAGCAGGACCTTTGCACGGAAGGCATAGCCGAATGCCTTGTCGGGGCGATAGCTGTTCAGTGCATGTTCGGGCAGTCCGTCGAGCGCCTCGTCGATGTCCTGGCAGATGAGCCGGTAGGCATCCGCGACACTGCTCTGCGTGCCGGCAGCCTCCAGGTCGAACTTCGTATGAAGGATGATGCCGCGGTCGGTCTCCGCACGCGCCGGGTCATAAGGCGCGGCAAACGTATTGATGAGCCAGAAGTAGTTGTAGGCACGCATGACCTTTGCCTGTGCCGTCCCGAGAACCTTGTCGCTCTCCGGACCCTCGGCATCTCCGATGTTGTCAATCAGGATATTGTAACGGCTGATGCGGGCATAGCAATCGCTGTAGAGCTGCGACTCGCCCGCCTGGTCGTCCATGTATTGGGTGCGGTCGATGCTCTCGTCCCAGAAATACGAAGAGGAAATGAGCGGGTAGGAGTACCCGTCGAGCTGACTGCGGTCGTAGTGGGTCACCACATTGGCGAGATAGCCGAAGTCGCTTCCCGGGTACGTCGGCATGGACTCTTCGAGCAGTCCCAGGTAGTCGGCGGTAGTGTTGAGCACAGCCTTGCCCTTCGGTGTGATGTCCAGATAGTTGTCGCAGCCTGCGAAGGTCAGCAGCAGGCAGGCGGCGATGCATAGATAGCTGTATCGTTTCATGATTCTGTTTCGTTGAGGGGTTAGAAGTTGACGGTTAGTCCCAGCATGTAGCTGGTCAGTTGGCTGTAGGCGCGGCTGCCCTGATTGGCGTCGAACCGTTCGGGGTCGATGCCGTGTCCGCAGGCTGCCCAGTAGAACGGGTTGTCCACCTGGGCGTGAAGACGGACACCCTGCAGCCCCCAGGGAGCGATGAGCGTTGTCGGCAGGTCATAGGACAGCCCGATGTTGCGCACCTTCAGGAAGGAGGCATTCAGCACGTGGGCGTCGGCGTACTTCCATTGCTGGTTGCGGAAGCTCTCGTAGCCGTCGTGTACCCCCATGCGCGGGATGTCGGTGTCCGGATTTCCGGTCGTCCACCGGCGGGCGATGTCCTCGTGGATGCCACCGACTGCCGTACCGTCCACCCGGTCGAAGAGGTTACGGTAGAGCGGCGTGACGTCGTTGCGCAGGGCATGTCCGGTGTAGTAGACGAGCTTCGTGTAGAACGACAGCCGTCTCCAGCCCAGGTCCAGGGTGAAGGCGCCCTGCCACTTCGGTGTGAGCTGTCCCTTGTTGACCAGGGCGGCGATGTTGTCCACATTGACATTGCTCACCACCTCGCCGTTCTCGTTGTACACCGACGGGTCGCCTTGGGCATTCAGTCCGGCATAGCGGTAGGCGTACACCGTGCCGTACGCATCCCCCTTCAGGTAGTTGTCATAAGGATTGGCGAGCATCTCCGAGGCGCTCGACGGGGTGTAGCCCACCTCTTCGATGGTGTTCCGGTTGTAGGAGGCGGTGAGCGATGTGTTCAGCCTCCAGTCGCCCGCCAGTGCCCAGTCGTAGGACAAGTTCGCCTCGAAACCGATGTTCTTCATGGCGCCGTTGTTCACCCGTGCCGTCTCAAAGCCTGTCGACGGGTCGAGTGTCTTGTTGGCGAGGAGGTCGGAACTGTAGCGTCGGTAGAACTCCACGCTACCGCTCAGCCGGCGCAGGAATGCAAAGTCGACGCCGAAGTTGAAGGTCGACGTCTTCTCCCAGCGCAGCAGGCGGTTCGGCGGCGTGAGGATGTCGGTGATTTGCGAGTTCGTGACGGAGGAAGTGGAGTAGTTGCCGATGAGGTAGGGCGACGAGTTCTGGTCCACGTTACCCGTGATGCCGTAGGTCATGCGCACTTTCAGCATATCCACCCATTCGTAGGGCTGCATGAACGCCTCGTTGCTCACATTCCAGCTGGCACCCACCGACCACAAGGGACGGTAACGGTATTTCGGGTCGGTGCCGAACAGGTCGGCCTGCTCCACACGCACGCTGGCATTCACCGAGTACGTGTTGTTGTAGGTGTAGCCCGCATTGGCGTATGCCGAGACGTAGCGGTGGGTGACATCCGTCACGCTGAGCAGCTCCGACTTCTTGCGCACGCCGGAGTACAGCTGCCCGATGACGCCGTCCTGTGTCAGCGTCGCCCAGTCCACCTGCGCATTGGTCAGCTTGCGGCTGTCGAAGCCGTAGCGTTCGCTGGCGGTGCCCGTTGCCTTGTCCTGACGGATTTCGCCGCCGATGAGTGCTACCACGTCGTGCCGTCCGCCGAACGTACGCTGGTAGTTCAGCTGCGCACGCAGGTTCATGTTCCCGTACCGTTCGTTGAGCGTCTGCTGGTGCCCGCCGTCGGGGATGTGATAGGTGAACTGCCCGTAGGAGTCGGCGGTGGCAAACTCGTTAATCATCCGACGCATCCGGTAGGACTCCGCCTCGTCGTACAACTCCTGGTCGCGGCGCGTGTCCTCATACTGGAACTTGATGCCCAGGTCCAGCCCCTTGGCAAGCTTGAAGTCGGCATGGGCGAAGAGGCGCAGGTAGAGGTCGCGGGTGTCCGTCAGGTTGTAGCGGTTCTCCTCGGCGGCATTGTAGCGCATGGACTTCAGTCCGTCGGTCTGCTCCAGCTCCTGCGAGCGGTAATAGTTGTACGGGTACTGGTACACGGGGTTTCCGGCATCGTCGTAGATGCGTTCGTAGGCGAGGAACGAGTTCATGCCGTAGTCCGACTGCCCGGTGCGGTAGTTCGTGTAGCTGACGTTCGACCCGTAGGTGAAGCGGAACCAGTCGGTGAAGTCGATGGCGCTCTTCAGGTAGAGCGAGAGCTTGTCGGTGTCGGCGTTCTTTTCCGTGTGGTCCGTCCCCTCGTAACGGGCGGAGAAATAGGTGTTGATGTGCTCGCCACCCTTGCTCACCGAGAGGTTGTAGTCCTGCTTGAACTGGAGGCGTTGCAGCCGGTCGCGGTATTCGCGCGCATAGTTGTTGCTTCTCAGGGCATCGAGGCGGCTGTCCAGCTCCGCCTGGGTGAGGTTGCCCTGATAGAGGTCGTAGTACAGCCGTTCGATGCGGCTCAACGCGCCGAAGTTCCCGTTGCTGATGTCGTTACGCTCGGCAAAGTAGGTGCCGGGGTCCTGGCTGTAGGTCGGGTCCGTCAGCAGCCATTCCTGCTCGTAGTCGATGATGTCGCTCGCCGTGGCATAGTGCATGTAGTCCAGCGACGGGCGCGGAGTGAAGTAGAAGTTCGCCGACGCGTTGACCCGCGTCTTGTTGTCCTTCGCCGTCCGTGTCGTCACGACGATGACACCGTTCGAGGCACGCACGCCGTAGAGCGAGGTCGACGCCGCATCCTTCAGCACGGTGATGCTGGCGATGTCGTCCGGGTTGAGGGTCGAGAGGTCCTGATTGACCACCTGCCCGTCGACCACCAGGAGCGGGGTGGTGCCGGTGGCGAACGAGGACACGCCGCGGATGCTCAGGGCGGAACCGTAGGAGTTGAGACCCGTCACCATGCCCTCCAGCTTGTCCGTCAGGGTCGGCGCCTGCACCTTCTCCAGCTCCTCCCGGCTGACGATGACCGCCGAACCGGTGTTGCGCTCCCGCGAGATGGTCTGGAAACCCGTGGTCACCACCTCGTCGAGCATCGTCGCGTCGTCCTCCAGCACGACCGTCAGTTCGCGGGCACGGGCGTTGACCACGATGTCGCGCGTCTTCATGCCGATGTAGGACACCTGCAGCACGTCGCCCACCCGCGCACGGATGGAGTAACGTCCGTCGAGGTCGGTCACGGCTCCCGTCGCCGTCCCTTTCACCCGGACGGTGGCACCGATGAGCGGCTCGCCGTTCCCGTCGGTCACCTTTCCCTGATACACCGACGTCTCGTCAGCCGACGCCGTCCTCCGGCGGGTGATGAGCACATAGTCGTCCTTCAGTTCAAACGTAAGCCCCGCCTGCCGGCAGACAGCCTCCAGCGCATGTTGCAGCGAGGCGTCCTTCAGGTCCAGGCGTATCAGCAGGGACGTGTCGATGTGGTCTTCGCGGTACATCACGTTCACGCCGCTTTGCCGGGCGATTTCGTCCAGTGCCGTGCGTACGCTGACCTGATGCTGACGCAGGGTCACGGGATGCACGTCGTCCAGGTTGATGCTCCAGGCGCACGTGGCGGACGCGAATGCCAGCAGCAGGGCAGGCAGGCGTCGCTGCACGCGCAGCCAGGCACCGGAATAGGTCTTTGAGGTTGGATGGCTTTTCATATTGCTTCTGTTTTTTTGATGGTTGATTCGTTGTCTTGCGTCAGTCGGCAGATTCACGGACGAGGATGCTGCCGTCCGTCTGCCGCTCAAAGGTCACGCCCGCTACGCGTTGCAGCAGTTCGAACGTGTAGCCCAGCTCGCGGTTCCGGTACACGCTGCCCGCCAGGCGGATGTCGCCCACCTGCGGGGTGGCGCAGCGCACGTCCACGCCGTACCAGCGGGTCAGCAGACGGATGATGTCCTCCAGCCGCGTGTCCTTGAAGCGGAAGACGCCCCGTACCCACGACGTATACAGTTCCGGGTTCACGCGGCAGACCTCCAGACGTCCGTCCGCCGGTTCCGTCCGTGCCTGTTCACCCGGTTGCAGGCGGACACGCTGACGGGCGGTGCTGACTTCCACACTTCCGCTGACCAACGTGGTCACGGCGGGTTCTCCCCGGTATGCCGTCACGTTGAACACCGTCCCCAGCACCCGCAGGCGGCACTTCGGCGTCACGACCTCGAACGGCGTGCGTCCGTGCCGCACCTCGAAGAACGCCTCTCCCTCGAGCGTCACCTGCCGCGTGCCGTGGAAGCTCACCGGATAGCTCATCCGCGACCCGGCATTCAGGTGTACCCGTGTGCCGTCGGCAAGGACCACCGTGTAGCTTCCCCCCTGCGGTACGCGTATGGAATGGAGGCGTGCCTCCCCGTCTTCCGGTGTCGGGGGCGCCGATGAATAGTCGATGACCCCCGGTTCGCTTCCCGTGGGGCAGAACACCTCGTCGTCTCCCGTCGGAAGAGCGGTGCGCGGGTCCAGCCCGATTTCGCGTCCGTCTGCCAGGGTGAGCACGGCAACCGTGTCCGTCCGGTCGGGGAACAAACGGACGAGCGCGTCCTCTTCAAGCAGCCCGGTGCCCGTCGTCGGCTTCCACAAGAGCCACGTCGCGACGCCCAGCAGCAGTGCCAGTCCGGCAGCCAGCGGAAGCCAGCGCAGGGACCTTCGCGGACGCCGTTCCAGCCGCCTTTGCAGCCGTTCCCATGCTTTGTCCTCGTCCATCAGTTCCAGCTGACGCAGGGCGCGTCCCAGTGTCTCCGTCTCCCGCCAGTTGCGGAACGCCTCGGCGTCCGTGTCCGACGTCGTCACACGGCGGTACAACTCTTCAGCTTCCTCCGACGAAAGCTTTCCCTCCGAATATCGGGTCAATAGTTCTTCAATGTCTTTTCCCATTCTGTCTGATATGATTTTGTTTGCAAATGCTTTCATCTATATATTCCCCTCCGGGATAAAATGTACTAGAAAGCCGATTCTTTTTTCTTTTCACTGACGTTGCCTTTCCTGTTCTCCGTTTCCAGTTTCCCACCAAACATTTTGGCACTGGATACAGCGTATCCAACTCCCCGCAAAACATTTTGGCGTTAGATACAGCGTATCCAGCTCCTCACAAAACATTTTGGCTCTGGATACAGCCTATTCTTAACCTTTCAAAACATTTTGGCGTTAGATACAACGTATCCTTAACCTTTCAAAACGTTTTGGTGCTGGAAATGACTGAATCTTCGTCCGCAGAACACAAGAGAGGGCTTTGCACGCCTATTCGGCTTCGTGCGGAACAAAGGAAGGAGGATTTTGAAGTTTCCGGGAATTTATACGAAACAAACAAAGGTTTCCTGTTCAAATATGCATAGCTTTGTGGCACAGCTTTCGAAGAACGTTTAAAAACAAATAAATATCAATATTGCTGTTGGTAGGTACTAACCTCATTTTCGTGCCGAAAAACAAGCGGGACGTGGTGCGTATGTTGTTGGGAGCCGGAGCGTCCGGAAAGTCAAATCTGCTGTTCCTGCTTGTCGGGATAATCGGTGTTGCTGCCGGCATATGGACCGGAAGCCTTTTCCACCTCATTGTATGGTGCTTCCTGTTGGCGATTGCCGTGATGGAGCTTGCCTCTCCGACGAAACTGGAAGGGAGGTAAGCGGGAGAATTCAAATCACATCCAGTGGCGACTGTTTGATGACCAACGGGTAGCGAAGATAGCAAAAAAAAGAGGAGAGGCATACCTCACGTACACCTCTTCTCCGTGACATGCGTCAGTATCCCTGACACGTGCGAGTCTGGTCATTAGTAAAACCTTCTTATCTTATGAATAGCAACTCGCGGTATTTGGGCAACGTCCACATCTGGTCGTCGACGATGAGCTCCAGCTTGTCGATGTGGTAGCGGATCTGCTCCAGCATCGGGGCGATGGTGTCGTGATAGGCGATGGCCTTCTCGCGCTCGTCGGCTATCCGGTTGGCGACCTTGCGCGCTTCGACCATGGCGTCGACATGCTCTTTGATGTAGGAGGTGTGTTCGGCTATTTTGCAGATGATGGCGAGGTTCTCTGCCGACAGGCCGTCGGCTTTCTCCGCCGGGAAGAGTCCCTTCATCTTATAGACGTTGTCGATGAGCTTCGTCTGGTATTCCGTGGCGACGGGGACGATGTGGTTCATCACCAGGTCACCCAGCACGCGCGCCTCAATCTGTATCTTCTTCGTGTAGGTCTCCCACTTCACCTCGTTGCGTGCCTCCAGCTCCTTCCGTGTCATCACACCCACTGACTCGAACATGCGGACGCTGCCTTCGTCGAGGTAACGGTCGAAGATGAGCGGACAGCTCGTCTCGCAGTCCAGTCCGCGGCGTGCCGCTTCCGCTTTCCATTCCTCGCTGTAGCCGTTGCCGTCGAAGCGGATGGGCTTGCTCTCCCGGATGTATTTGCGGATGACCTGTATGAGGGCGGACATCTTCTCTTCACCGCTTGCCATCAGCGCGTCGACCTCCTGCTTGAAGAGCTTCAGCTGCTCGGCGACGGCGGTGTTGAGGGCAATCATCGCGCTGGCGCAGTTCGCTTCCGACCCCACGGCACGGAACTCGAAGCGGTTGCCGGTGAAGGCGAAGGGCGAGGTGCGGTTGCGGTCGGTGTTGTCGATGAGCAGCTCGGGGATTTGCGGGATATCGAGCTTCATGCCGTGCTTGCCCGCGAGCGTCACCAGTTCGTCGGTCGAGCTCTCCTCCATGTGGTCGAGCACGCGGCTCAGCTGGGTGCCCAGGAACGAGGAGATGATGGCGGGCGGTGCCTCGTTGGCTCCCAGACGGTGGGCATTCGTGGCACTCATGATGGAGGCTTTCAGCAGTCCGTTGTGCCGGTAGACGGCCATGAGCGTGTTGACCACGAAGGTGATGAAGCGCAGGTTCTCTTCCGGTGTCTTGCCCGGTGCCATGAGCGGAAGTCCCGTGTCGGTCCCCAGCGACCAGTTGTTGTGCTTGCCCGAGCCGTTCACGCCCTTGAAGGGCTTCTCGTGGAGCAGGACACGGAAGCCGTGGCTGCGTGCCACCTTCCGCATGAGCGACATGATGAGCATGTTGTGGTCGACGGCAAGGTTGCACTCCTCGTAGATGGGCGCCAGCTCGAACTGGTTGGGGGCAACCTCGTTGTGGCGTGTCTTCAGGGGGATGCCCAGTTCGAGCGCCTGGATTTCCAGGTCCTTCATGAAAGCGGCCACACGCGTGGGGATGGCACCGAAGTAGTGGTCCTCCAGCTGTTGGTTCTTCGACGCTTCATGCCCCATGAGCGTGCGGCCTGTCAACAACAAGTCCGGACGGGCGGCATACAGCCCTTCGTCCACTAGAAAGTATTCTTGTTCCCAGCCCAGGTACGCCATGACCTTCTTGACTTCGGGGTTGAAGTAGTGGCAGACGTCGGTGGCTGCCCGGTCGACGGCGCGCAGGGCTTTCAGTAGCGGCGCCTTGTAGTCCAGTGACTCGCCGGTGTAGGCGATGAATACCGTGGGGATGCACAGCGTGTCGTCCACCACGAAGACGGGTGAGGAGGGGTCCCATGCCGAGTATCCGCGTGCCTCGAAGGTGTTGCGGATGCCGCCGTTGGGGAAGGACGAGGCGTCGGGTTCCTGCTGCACGAGCAACTTGCCTGAGAACTCCTCCATCATGCCTCCCTTGCCGTCGTGCTCCACGAAGGCGTCGTGCTTCTCTGCCGTGCCTTCGGTCAGGGGCTGGAACCAGTGGGTGTAGTGTGTCACGCCCAGTTCGGTCGCCCAGCGTTTCATGCCTTCGGCTACCTGGTCGGCGATGTCCCGGTCGAGGGCAGCCCCGTGGTCCATGGCATCGACCAGGCGGCTGTAGACCGACGTGGGGAGGTATTTGAACATCTTTTCCCGGTTGAACACGTACTTGCCGAAATATTCCGACGGACGTTCTGCGGGGTTGGGTACTTCCTTCGGCTTGGCGCGGAAGGCTCTTTCTACGACTCTGAATCTTAGTGTTGACATATTGCTTTTGGTTTGTGAGTTCGTTATGCGGATGAGATTATCGGTTGTAGGCTGATTCGCCGTGTTCGTAGATGTCCAGTCCCTCTTCCTCTACGCGGCGGTCGACACGGATGCCCACGGTCTTGTCGGTGAACTTGAACAGCAGGAAGGTCATCACGGCGCTGAAGACGATGGAGACGACGGTGGCGGCAATCTGTACCCACAGCTGGTGCCAGTCTCCGTAGAGCGCGCCCTGCGCTCCTCCTTCGCCGGTGATGCTCTGTGTGGCGAAGACGCCGGTCAGGATGGAGCCGATGATGCCTCCCATGCCGTGCACGCCGAAGGCGTCGAGCGTGTCGTCATAGCCCAGCTTCGGCTTGATGACTGCCACCATGTAGAAGCAGGCGGCGGAGGTGATGATGCCGATGCAGAAGGCTCCGGCGATGTCCACGCTCCCCGCTGCGGGAGTGATGGCGACCAGTCCGGCGACGGCACCCGTGCAGACGCCTACGGTGGTCGGCTTGCGGTTGCATATCCAGTCGATGATCATCCAGGTCAGTGCAGCGGCGCAGGTGGCAAGGTGTGTCACGAGGAAGGCGTTGGCGGCAATGCCGTCGGCTGCCAGTCCGCTACCCGCGTTGAAGCCGAACCAGCCCAGCCAGAGGAAGGCGGTGCCCATGAAGACAAAGGTCACGTTGTGGGGTGTCATGGGGTGTCCCGGACGGTAGTCGCTGCGTCGGCCGACGAGCAGTGCCATCATCAGGGCGGAGATGCCGGCATTGATGTGCACGACGGTGCCTCCGGCAAAGTCGATGGCGCCCATCTGCTGCAGGAAGCCGCCGCCCCATACCCAGTGTGCCATGGGGATGTAGACCAGGACGCTCCACAGGAGGGTGAACAGCAGGAAGCCGGAGAACTTGACGCGCTCGGCAAAAGCGCCCAGGATGAGTGCCGGCGTGATGATGGCGAACATGCACTGGAAGAGCACGAACAGCAGTTCGGGGATGCGTCCGGTGGTCAGTGTCCCGGTGGTGATGCCTGACAGGCAGACTTTGTCAAAGCCGCCGATGACCGCTCCCAGCGGACTGCCGGCGTCCATCAGTCCCGTGCCGAACACGAAGCTGTAGCCGAACAGAATCCACAGCACACTGACGGCAGCCACGATGAGCAGGCTCTGCATCACGATGCTGAGCACGTTCTTCTGCCGGACGAGACCGCCGTAGAACAGGGCGATGCCGGGGATAGTCATCAGGAGAACAAGGATGGTGGCAACGATAATCCATGCGGTGTTGCCGGTGTCGAGTATGTAAGTTGTGTCCATAATCAATGGGTTTTTATCGGGTTGTGTTGTGTCATTTTTCAGTCTCTGCGTTGTAGAGCGAGGTATCTCCGCGTACGCCGGTGCGGATGCTGATGGCATCTTCCACGGGAATGATGAAGATGCGTCCGTCGCCGATGTCTCCGGTCCGTGCGGCTTGCATGACCGCCCGGACGGTTTTCTCGACATTCTTTTCACGGACGACGATGGACAACAGGATGCGTTCGATGGAACTGGTGTCGTACATCACGCCGCGGTAGATACGTTCCTCTCTCATTTTTCCCACTCCTCTCACGTCATAGTAAGAGAACCATTCGATGTCGGCAGCCAAGAGTGCTTCCTTCACATTCTCGAAGCGGCTCCGTCGGATGATGGCTTCAATCTTTTTCATAATGGTCTTTGTCTGGTTGTTGTATTTGTATATTGTATGGTAATCAATTTATCCTGGAAACATCCTTTTACCGTCATAAGCTGATTCCTGCCACGAGGTAGGCGCCTCCTGTTGCCGGGTTCCATACGGCACGGGCGGACAGCGGGAGGGAGAAGCGTTCCGTGAGGGGGATCTCCTTGCTTACCCCGATGGCGATGTCGGTGACTTCGAAGCCGCCTGCTCCCTGGTTGTAGAAGGAGGTCTCCCACGGGGTGGCTCCCAGGGAGGCGGTCCAGTCGAGTCCGCCCAGACGGAAGGGCGCCGTGAGGCTGACGTAGGAGGAGTAGGCGCGTTTGCCCTTGTCGTTCACGCCGTCATTCCCGGCGAAGTTTGTGTACCAGTTGACGGCAAGGGGACCGAAGTCATAGCCCGCCTGCACCTCAAACACGTGTGCCGTTGTGCCTGCTCCGTAGCGGAAGTAGCCTGCTCCGCCATTGAACCAGTAGTCGGTGATGGAGAGGCTGAAGCCTCCGGTGGCATATCCCAGCGTCAGGTCAAGTTCCTTGGTGTCGTTCTTGTCGATGCCGACCGAGCCCCATGCCGTCAGCGAAAACCCCCGAAAACTCACTGCTGCGGACGGCTGGATGCTCACGTTGCCCAGGTCTTGCCCGCGCCAGATATAGCCACTCACCAGATCGGCACCTGCCGTAGCTTCCACACGGTCCTGTGCCATTGCCCCGAAGGGCAGCAATGCCGCCGCAGTTGCCAGCAGCGTTGCCTTCATTTGCTTTTTTCTCTCTATAAACATAATCATATTGTTTAGTGAATAGTCTGTTATACTATATTCTTGTTTTGCTTACGCTGCAAAGTTATGACATAAAGAAAGCATATCTCGCATAAAGGAATCACAATAATGCTGTATTTCTTCGATTGTTTACATATTGTAATGTTTGCGTACTCTCGTGTGATAATGTGTAAGCCGATGCGACCGAAAGCCTTATAATTTGCCATTTCCGTCCGATGCGGGGGTGTTTTTTAGGATTCTTTTGCAGAGATGGCAGGAGCCTTCCGGTAGGGTTGTAGCGGATTGAAGGTCGTCTTCATAGGGTAGGCATGGGGCAAAAAGAAAGCGTGGTCACCGAAGTGACCACGCTGAAAACAAAAAGCAAATGGTGTCTCAAATCAGGCATTGTCTTCTTTGCTGTATTCCACGGAACCCTTGTAACCTTTGTATTCCAGATAATCCATACTTCTTATATTAAACCGTTATTCTTCAAATGCTGATGAATCGCTTTCTCGAAGCGAGCACGGGAATCGGAAGTTAGTCCTTTACAGGCGTAAAGGTATCGGATTTAGTACTAGGTACAAAGTGTTTTGTGCTTAAAAAAACACAGGCCTTTGCAGGATAACGGGGTGTCTTCGTGTTTCTGTATTGGACCGGGCGACCAGACCGGTCGCCCCTACAGGGATGCCGGTTGGTCGTAAGCCTCTTCGTGGATGCCGGCGACGGCGCGTCCGCTGGGTTCGTTCAGGTGTCTGAATGCCTCGTCCCATGCCAGTGCTTCGGCGGTGGAGCAAGCCACGCTGGGAACGCTGGGCACACTGCGGGCGGCGCTCTCGCTCGGGAAATGCTCCTCGAAGATGCTGCGGTAGAAGTATTCTTCCTTGTTGCGCGGCGGGTTGATGGGGAAACGGACCGCGGCTTGTGCCATCTGTTCGTCGCTGACTGCCCGGGCTGCCGTGTCGCGCAAGGTGTCTATCCAGCCGTAGCCTACCCCGTCGCTGAACTGCTCCTTCTGCCGTCGGATGATGGCGGGCGGGAGCAGGTCGGCAAACGCCTCGCGCAGGATACGCTTCTCGATGGTCTGTCCCGGGCACATTTTGGCTTGGGGATTGAGGCGCATCGCTACGTCGAGGAACTCCTTGTCGAGGAAGGGGACGCGCCCCTCCACGCCCCATGCCGACAGCGCCTTGTTGGCGCGCAGGCAGTCGTAGAGATGCAGCTTGGAGAGCTTGCGCACCGTCTCTTCGTGGAAGGCGCGGGCGTCGGGCGCCTTGTGGAAGTAGAGGTAACCCCCGAACACCTCGTCGGCGCCTTCGCCGCTGAGCACCATCTTGATGCCCATGCTCTTGATGACCCGCGCCAGCAGGTACATCGGGGTGGATGCCCGGACGGTCGTCACGTCGTAGGTCTCGATGTGGTAGATGACGTCGCGCAGGGCGTCCAGTCCCTCCTGGAGGGTGTAGTGTATTTCGTGGTGGACGGTGCCGATGTGGTCGGCGACCTCGCGTGCCTTGGCAAGGTCGGGCGCCCCTTCCAGTCCGATGGCGAAGGAGTGGAGCTGAGGCCACCATGCCTCCTGCCGTCCGCCAGTCTCGATGCGCCGGGCAGCATACTTCTTGGCGACTGCCGAGATGATGGAGCTGTCGAGTCCGCCCGACAGCAGCACCCCGTAGGGCACGTCGCTCATCAGCTGGCGTTGCACGGCGGCTTCCAGGGCGTCATGCAGTTCGTTCACGGACGCCGGGTTGTCTTTCACGGCGTCATAGTCCGTCCATTCGCGTTTGTACCAGCGGGTCATCTTGCCTTCGCGGCTCCAGTAGTAGTGCCCCGGCGGGAACGGTTCGTAGCGCTCGCACTGCCCTTCGAGCGCCTTCAGCTCGCTGGCACAGTAGACGGTGCCGTCGGTGTCATAGCCGATGTAGAGGGGAATCACGCCGATGGGGTCGCGTGCGATGAGGAACTCGTCGCGCTCCTCGTCGTAGAGGGCGAAGGCGAAGATGCCGTTCAGCTCTTCCAGGAAGTCCACGCCCCGCCGACGGTAGAGGGGCAGGATGACTTCGCAGTCGCTCCCCGTCCGGAAGGGGTAGTCGAGCTGTTGCCGCAGCGTGCGGTGGTTGTAGATTTCCCCGTTGACGGCGAGGACTTGCCTGCCGTCAGCCGAGAAGAGGGGTTGTCCGCCGCTCTGCGGGTCGACGATGGAGAGACGTTCGTGTGCCAGGATGGCAGAGCTTCCGCAGTAGATGCCGCTCCAGTCGGGGCCGCGGTGACGGATGCGCTTGGCCATGTCCAGGGCTTTGCCCCGTAAGGCGGACGATGGCTGCTTGAGGTTGAATATGCCTACGATTCCACACATGGTTGTTGTCGTTTAGAGATGGATGGATGGGGTTCATTCCGCCGGTGCGGAGGTCAGGAAACGGTCGATGTCGGCAGCTGCCCGGCGTCCCGAGGCGATGCAGCGCACCACGAGGCTGGCTCCGGTGGCGGCATCGCCTGCCACGAACACCTGAGGGGCGAATGCCGGGAGCTCCGGCTTGAGGAAGCCCATGGCGAGCAGGACGAGGTCGGCTTTCAGTACCTCTTTCTTGCCTGTGGGTTTCATCTGCGGACGTCCGCCGTCGGGGTTGGGCTGCCAGTCCACCGCCTCCACTTCGACGCCCGTCACGTGTCCCTTTTCCCCGAGAAAGCGGACGGACGAGAGGCTCCAGCGGCGCACGCATCCCTCCTCGTGGCTGCTGCTGGTCTTCAGTATCACGGGCCACTGCGGCCAGGGGGTTGCCGGATTCTTGCCGACGGGCGGTTGGGGCATGATTTCAATCTGGGTCACGCTCTTCGCTCCCTGCCGGTTGCTGGTGCCGATGCAGTCGCTGCCGGTGTCTCCGCCGCCGATGACGAGCACGTCTTTGCCTTTGGCGGTGACACGTTCCTTGTCGGAGAAGGTCTGTCCGGCGAGCACGCGGTTCTGTTGGGCGAGCATCTCCAGGGCAAAGTGGATGCCCTTCAGTTCCCGTCCCGGGATGTTGAGGTCGCGTGCCTGCGGTGTCCCGGTGCAGACGCAGTAGGCGTCGAAGCCTTCGGGGAGGTGGGTGAGGTCGATGTCGGCGTTGACCTCAAAGCGGACGCCCTCGGCCTCCATCACGCGGATGCGCCGGTCGATGATGGGCTTGTTGAGCTTGAAGTTGGGGATGCCGAAGCGCAGCAGTCCCCCGACGTACTCCAGCCGTTCGAAGACGGTGACCTCATAGCCGCGCCGGTTGAGCTGGTTGGCTGCCGCCAGTCCGGCAGGTCCCGAACCGATGACCGCCACCCGCTTCCCGTTCCGTCGGTAGGAGCGGGGCTGCACGTAGCCTTCGCGGAAGGCGGCTTCGATGATGGCGGCTTCGTCCTCCCGGATGGTGACGGGCGCGTCGATGCTGAGCTGCAGCACACAGCTCTTCTCGCACAGTGCCGGGCAGATGCGTCCGGTGAATTCGGGGAAGTCGTTCGTCTGTGTCAGGATGTCGTATGCCTCGCGCCACTTCCCCTTGTAGAGGGCGTCCTGGAACTCCGGCGGGCGGTTGCCCAGCGGACAGGCCCAGTGGCAGAACGGCACGCCGCAGTCCATGCAGCGCGAGGCCTGTAGTTTGCGTTCACTTGTGTTCAATGTCTGTTCCACTTCACCGAAGTCGGTGATGCGGTCGTGCACCGGGCGGTATTCCGCCTCCTGGCGCGGTATGGTAAGAAATGCTTTCGGGTTTCCCATAAGTCTGTTGTCTTGTCTCAAATCGGTCAGTAATCTCTCTGTACTTCGGCAATCTTCTCCTGGAGTTTGCGCATCTGCTCTTCGGCGAGCACCTTCTTGTATTCGATGGGGGTCACCTGAATGAACTCGTCGACGTAGCGGCTCCAGTTGTCGAGCATCTGGCGTGCCAGCTCCGAGCCGGTGTAGCGGTAGTGCTGGCGGATGAGCTCGTGCACCTCCTTGCGGGCGGTGGCGTCCTCCAGCAGCGACAGCTCGACCATGTCCATGTTGCAGAAGTAGTCGAAGTGGTGGTTCTTGTCCCACACGTAGGCGACGCCTCCGCTCATGCCGGCGGCAAAGTTGCGTCCGGTCTCACCCAGCACGACGACCCGTCCGCCGGTCATGTACTCGCAGCAGTGGTCGCCCACGCCTTCCACCACGGCAATGGCGCCGGAGTTGCGCACGGCAAACCGTTCGCCTGCCCGTCCGTTGATGTAGACCTCGCCGCTGGTGGCTCCATAGAGGAGGGTGTTGCCCGCGATGGTGTTGTCTTCCGCAGCAAAACCGCTGCGCACGGGCGGCTGTACCGAGATGTGTCCGCCGCTGAGCCCTTTGCCCAGGTAGTCGTTCGCCTCTCCTTCCAGACGGAAGCTGATGCCGTGGGCGAGGAAGGCACCGAAGCTCTGTCCTGCCGACCCCTTGAACTTCACCTGGATGGTGTGGTCGGGCAGTCCTGCCTGCCCGTAACGGGAGACGACCGCCCCCGAAAGCATGGCGCCCACCGAACGGTCAGTGTTGGCGATGGCATATTCCAGTGAGATTTCCTTCCGGCTCTCCAGCGTGTCCCTGACTGCCGACAGGATGGCGGTGTCCATCACCCGGTCGATGTCATGCTGCTGCGGGACCACCTGACGGATGGCAGCCTCGTTGTCCACCCGGTGGAGGATGCGGCTGAAGTCGAGCAGCGAGGCCTTCGTGCCTGCCGTTGCCGGTGCCAGCTCGATGAGCTCGGTGTGTCCCACGATGTCGTCGAGCTTGCGGAAGCCCATCTCTGCCAGGTATTCGCGCACCTCCTGGGCGAGGAAGCGGAAGTAGTTGACCACGTATTCATAGTGTCCCCGGAAGCGTTGGCGCAGCACCGGGTCCTGGGTGGCGACACCGACGGGACAGGTGTTGGCGTGGCACTTGCGCATCATCACGCAGCCCAGCACGATGAGGGCAGCCGTGCCGAAGGCGAACTCTTCCGCTCCCAGCAGTGCCATGCAGATGATGTCGCGTCCGGTCTTCAGCTGGCCGTCGGTCTGCAGGCGAACCTGTCCGCGCAGCCCGTTGAGGACGAGGGTCTGCTGTGTCTCGCTCAGCCCTATCTCGGGCGGAATGCCGGCATAGCGCATGGAGGAGGCGGGCGATGCACCCGTTCCACCTTCCGCACCGGAGATGACGATGAGGTCCGCCTTAGCTTTTGCCACGCCGGCAGCGATGGTCCCCACGCCGCTCTCTGCCACCAGCTTGACGCTGATGCGTGCCCGCGGATTGACGTTCTTCAGGTCGAAGATGAGCTGTGCCAGGTCCTCGATGGAGTAGATGTCGTGGTGCGGTGGCGGCGAGATGAGCGAAATGCCGGGGATGGAGTGCCGCGTGCGGGCGATGACCTCGTCCACCTTGAAGCCGGGCAGTTGTCCGCCTTCTCCGGGCTTCGCTCCCTGTGCCACCTTGATTTGTATCTCTTCGGCATTCACCAGGTAGGCTGTCGTCACGCCGAAGCGTCCGGAAGCCACCTGCTTGGTCTTGCTGCACAGTGAGATGCCGTCGTGTGTTCCCCGGAAGCGGGCTTCATCCTCGCCGCCTTCCCCCGTGTTGCTGCGTGTCCCCAGCTTGTTCATGGCGAGTGCCAGTGCCTCGTGTGCCTCCTGACTGATGGCGCCGAACGAGATGGCTCCCGTGACGAAGTGCTTCACGATGCTCTCCACCGGTTCCACTTCGTCCATGGGGATGGGGTTGCGCCTGAAGCGGAAGAAGTCGCGGAGGAAGAGGGGCTGTTCCTTCCGGTCTGCCTGCGCGGTGAACTCCTTGAACTTCGCGTAGCTCCCCAGCCGGGTTGCCAGCTGGAGCTTGCTGATGGTCTCCGGGTTCCAGGCATGCCGCTCCCCGTCCTTGCGGTAGGAGAACTGACCGATGTGCGGCAGCAGGTCGGAGTCACTGCCTTCCCCGTCGGCAAATCCTGCCCGGTGGAAGGCTGTATAGTCGCGGGCGATCTCCTCCAGGCGGATGCCTCCGATGGTCGAGGAAGCCGTCCCGAAGCAGGACCTCAGGAGTTCCGCACTCACCCCGACGGCTTCGAATATCTTCGCGCCCCGGTAGGAGCGGATGGTGCTGATGCCCATCTTGCTCATGATTTTGTACAGTCCCTTGCAGACCGCCTTGATGTAGTTTTTCTCTGCCGTCTCGTAGTTCATCTGCACCTCACCCCGTTTCACCCGGTCATCGAGCACGGCGAACGCCATGTACGGGTTGAGGGCGCTGGCACCGTAGCCCAGCAGCAGGGCGGCGTGCATCACCTCGCGGATTTCCCCGCTCTCGACAATCAGCGCCGTCTGCACACGCTTCTGTACACCGATCAGGTGGTGATGCACGGCACTGACGGCAAGCAGTGACGGGATGGCGGCATGGTCCGCATCCAGTTCCCGGTCGGAGAGGATGATGTAGTTGACACCTTCCTTCACGGCTTCCTCTGCTCGGCGGCACAGTTCCGTCAGTGCCTCCTGCAGGGCGTCGCGTCCCCCGCCGACGGGGAAGAGGGTCGGCAGCTTCACGGTCTTGAAGCCCTTGTAGCGTATGTTGCACAGGATGTCGAGCTGCGTGTTGGTCAGTATCGGGTGGGGCAGACGCACCATCTTGCAGTGGCTCTCGTCCGGCAGCAGGATGTTGCAGCCCACGGCGCCGATGTATTCTGTCAGCGACATGACCAGCTCTTCGCGGATGGGGTCGATGGGCGGGTTCGTCACCTGGGCGAACTGCTGACGGAAGTAGTTGAACAGCAGTTGAGGCTTGTCAGACAGGACGGCGAGCGGCGTGTCGTTGCCCATCGAGGCGGTCGGTTCCGTCCCGTTGACTGCCATCGGGATGAGGATGCGCTCGATGTCTTCCCGCGTAAAGCCGAAGGCACGCAGCCGCCGGTTGTAGTCCGGCACGGCATTGTCCGGTTTCCGTCCGCTGCGCAACGTGTCCAGCTCGATGCGGTTCGCTGCCAGCCATTGGCGGTACGGTCTGGCGGAAGCCAGTTGCGCCTTCAGTTCCTCGTCGCGGAAGATGACTCCCTCCTGCGTGTCCACCATCAGAAGCTTGCCCGGCTGCAGCCGTCCCTTCTCCTTGATGTTCTCCGGTTCGAAGCCGATGACCCCCGCTTCACTCGCCACGACCATCATGTCGTTCCGGGTGATGAGGTAGCGTGCCGGACGCAGTCCGTTGCGGTCGAGCATGCCCCCCGCATAACGTCCGTCGCTGAAGAGCAGCGCCGCCGGTCCGTCCCACGGCTCCATCAGGATGGAGTGATATTCGTAGAACGCCTTCAGGTCTTCACTGATGGGGTTCCGGTCGTTGAATGACTCCGGGACCAGCATCGCCATGGCATGCGGCAGGCTCAGTCCCGACATCACGAAGAACTCCAGCACGTTGTCGAGCGAGGCGCTGTCGCTCATGTTGCTCTGCAGGATGGGGCGTATCTCCTTCACGTCCCCCAGCAGCGGCGTCGACAGGACACTCTCGCGCGCCTCCATCCAGCCCCGGTTTCCCCGGATGGTATTGATTTCCCCGTTGTGTGCCAGCAGACGGAAGGGCTGTGCCAGGCTCCAGGTCGGGAACGTGTTCGTGCTGAAACGCGAATGGACGATGGCGAGTCCGCTGGTGAAGTAAGGTTGCGTCAGGTCGCAGAAATACTCGCGCACCTGGACCGATGAGAGCATACCTTTATATATAATGGTCTTGCTGGACAGCGACACGATGTAGAACTCCTTGTCCGTGACGCGCCGTTCGATTTTCTTGCGGATGATGTACAAGGTGCGTTCGAGGTTCTCCGGGTCCGTCGTGCCGGTGATGAACACCTGCTTGATGTCCGGTTCCGTAGCTGCGGCGCTCGCTCCCAGTATTTCCGGACGCACCGGAACCTGTCTCAGGTGCATCAGCGAGAGCCCTTCGCGCTCGATTTCCTCAATCATGATGCGCAGGATTTCCGCCTGTGCCTCCTTGTCTTTCGGCAGGAACACCAGTCCCGTTCCGTATTTACCCTTCTCGGGGACCGGTATCCCCTGCAGCAGGATGAACTCGTGCGGTATCTGGAGCAGGATGCCTGCGCCATCCCCCGTCTTGTTGTCCGCCCCTTCTGCACCACGATGTTTCATGTTCTCCAGCACCTTCAGTGCGGCATCGACCAGCTCGTGCGACTTGTTGCCATGAATGTTGACAATCATGCCTACGCCGCAGGCATCATGCTCATGTTCCGGGCTGTAAAGCCCCTCTCCGGCATGCTGCGGCACTTTTCTCTTCTCTTTGTCAAATGTGTTGCTCTTCATTGAATAATACTTTCTTTTTGTATAATAAAATAAGTATTTATATTTCGTATTTCCTGCAAATATATTGTTTTGCTATCATTTGAACAATGATTTTCTTCCTTCTTCTGACAGAAAATGAAGTCCCTCGGACGTTTGCTTACAATCGTGTGATAAAACGAAGGGATTTAACATTACGCTGTAATCACTTTTCGATTTTTTCCTTTCAATCTATCAAAATCGGGTCGAAAAAGATATTTTAACCCAAATTGTTCATTAGACCGCTCAAACTCTAATGACCGGTTCAGGTTTAATGAAGTTTCTCACCCTTCCCATCCGATTTCCCCGTTGGAAACTCGCGGTATCATTTTGTCGGCATTCCCTCCCTTTCTCTATACAAAACAGTCCGAATCCCCCTTTTCGCCTGACTCGTACTTTGCGATTTTCCATCAAACCAGCGCGTGATTGCAAACAAATGCAAACAAAATCCCCCGAAAAGCCCTCTTATTTTAGAAAACTATACATCTCATTTTCGAAATACTTACATTTTAGCACCCAAACAATATTGTTTCACGCGTCAAACACTTGTGTTTGGCAACTCAAACAATATAGTTTCACCACCCAAACCATATTGTTTCATCCGCGGAAGTCAAATGTTTGAAGAATGAAACGCAAAAATCCCAGGTTTCATTCTCCAGAAGGAGTACCGTGTCAACAAATCGGAAGTTATCACTACGCCCATCCTATTTCCCTCCCACTGTCATTCAGAAACCACTACCGCTCCATGAAGATCCGAATAACACCCCTTCTCCCGAATCCGCATCAATCTGTATTTTGCGAATCGCCCGAGAATGCCCTCGGAATCCACCCAATCGTATTTTTGTGCGAGCAAGGCCTCTGTAGAGCCCTTCGTTTGACATTTTGTCAATTGGAACGATTGCCATCAGGTGACGATGTATTGCACCTCATACATTATTACCCCTCTTATTCCGCATTTTGATTCGATTGAAATCCCCCAATTGAATCCCCCACAATTGTACCATTCCTGATTGGACCGGGCGACCAGACCGGTCGCCCCTACATTTTGTTTATTGGACATCGTGCCGGGAGGATAATTGTACATAGGAACAATACCTGTTTCTAAACGTCATACAGTTGGTAACCTAAGTGAAGAATAAGATGAAGAATCACCTAATTCGGTTGAGGAAACGGGCTTTAATGAAAGCGAAACTTTATTTTATTGGCAAAATGTTTTGATATTTGACAGAAATGATGCATTTTTCGTCGTATCCATCAGGCGAGAATATAGGGGCGACCGGTCCAATACACGTCCAATATAACGCTCCCAACGCACGTCCAATATTGCACCCCATACATTATTACCCTCTCATTTCGCCTTTTGATTCGATTGAAATCCCCCAATTGAATCTCCCCCAATTATACCCTTCCTGATTGGACCGGGCGACCAGACCGGTCGCCCCTACGGACATACATGCCGCAAGGAACATTGTCAATTGTCAATTATCAATTGTCAATTGAATAGGATTGCCCATTGAATCAAACAGGCTCGCCGCAATCAACACATACGGGCGGTCCTTCACCAACACATTCTTGTCGGCATCGAGCAGGTAGAGGGACGGCAACGCCTTCAGGTCATACAGCGCCTGTTCCTGGACGGTGTAGCGGTCTGAACCGACGAGCCATCCCTCAGGGAGCGACGACAGGGTCGACTTCCAACGCTCCTGGTCCTCCTCCGCATAGATGGCAAGGACCGTCAGCCTGCCATCCGCCACAGCCTGTGACAGCTGGTCGTCCTGCTTCATCCTTGCCAGCGTACGGCGGCAGTTCGGGCAGTCGGCGTCGTAGAAGAAGAGCAGCAGACGGTCGCCCTTGACAGCGGTCTGCAGCAAGGTGTGGCGACGTCCGTCCGGTGAAAAATACACGAAGTCGGTCGCCCGTGTGCCCGGCATGTTCCGTTCGACCAGGTGCAGGCGGAATGCCAGCGTGCTCTTCCGCGCATCATCCAGCATGCGGCTCTCCAGCATCCGCCGGAGGTAGACGAGGTAGAGCTCTTCGTTGTAATAGGGAGAATTGGCATCGTAGAGATAGGTGTCTATCATGTCCATGAACACCCGCCGTGCCTGTTCGTGTGGTTCCATCTTCTCGCAGAGCGCACGGATGCCTGCTTCAGCGGACGCCTTCTCGATGGGCACCTGCAGGTAGAGGTTCAGCTGGTTCAGGAATCCTCGTTCGCACAGTTCCCGGTCGCCCGTCAGCGTCGTGTCTGCAAAATTGAAGTTGTCCCACAGATGGGCGAACAGGTAGTTCGCCTTCCCCTCCTGGGTGGTGTACAGGGGCGGAATCTCCGGGAATGGAAATTCCTTGGTCACACGGACGGAATCGCGGTCCTGCACCTCCGCCGTCTCGGTCTGTCTGCCGGACGGACTGCATGAATAGCCGGCAAATGCCATCCATCCTGCCAATACGCAAAAAATGATTTTCTTCATAGTCATGTCGTTAAAGCGCGACAAAGATAACTATTCAATTGACAATGGACAATTGACAATGGACAATTATCCTTGCGGCATGTATTCCTGTAAATAAAATGTAGGGGCGACCAGACCGGTCGCCCCTACATTCTCCGCCTGATGCCGCAGGGTTATTGTCAATTGTATAAATTACACTTCTCTTAAATTTTTCATCGCAATGTGAAGCCTCTATAACCTTAACTTAGTTAATTTAAGTTAAACAAGGGAGGGGTAATTCTGTCTATGGCGTTGCGAACCTTTACTCCGACGAGGAAGGTATATGCCTTTATAAACAGGGAAAATCAGGGTTTTGATAATTCATTTATTTAACTTTTCTATCTTGGAAGAAATTGCAGATGTGGAATCAATGTGTTGCAGATATGAAATAAATACAATAGTTTTGCAACGAAACTTAAACAAAAGTTTACGCATTTTTAATCGGGCGTCTGTCTTTCTTGCCCGGTTGGATGAGTGACTTTAGGAGACAAAATATAGAATGAAAAAGACGAGTTGTTGTATGATTCTTGTTGCCCTGACTCTCTTTATATGGGGCATACAAACCGCATCGGCGCAAACATGGGGCATCAAGACCAACGCGCTGTACGATGCAACCCGGACCGTGAACATCGGAACCGAATTCGCCTTGGGCAAGAAATGGACACTGGACGTCAGCGGAAACTACAACGGATGGAACGCCGGAAGCCGCTGCGAGAAGATGAAGCATTTCATGGTCCAACCCGAATTGCGCTACTGGACCTGCGACGTGTTCAACGGCCACTTCTTCGCCCTGCACGCGATGGGCGGAGGATACAACATCTCAAACGTCCGCTTCCCCTTCTTTACCCGGAAATTTGATGACGGCAACCGCTACGAAGGCTGGTTTGTCGGGGCAGGTGTCGGCTACGGCTACTCCTGGGTGCTCGGCAAACGCTGGAACCTCGAAGCCGAAATCGGAGCGGGCTATGCGTATTCCCCCTACGACAGCTACGAGTGTCTGGAGTGCCGGCGGAGCCTCGATTCCGGTACGCGGCACTACTGGGGCATCACCAAGGCTGCCATCTCACTGATTTATTTCCTTAAATGAAAAGACACGGAGGAACCATCATGAAAAGATATACGTTCATTCTCGCAGCGATGCTGGTTGCCGGTCCGCTCTATGCCGACGGCAGAAAAAGCTACCTCGAACAGATTCAAGTCAATGACCTCAACGTCCGCAGGGAAGGGCAGATGGTCAATCTCTCTTTCTTGCCGGACTTGAGCTCCCTCCGTGTGCGGACGCAGGACCGCCTCTCGCTGGTCCCGGTGCTGGTCAGTGCCGACGGACGCCACGAGCGTGCCCTGGAACCGATTGTCATCTACGGACGGGTGCGTGGCGTGAAGCTGGACCGCCAGCTGATGCGTCAGGCGGACGTTCAGGACTACGGCGTCACGGTCCGCCGGAAGGGTGGACACTGGGAGGCGCCTGCCTACACGGCTTCCGTGCCCTTCGAACCCTGGATGCGCAACGCCACGCTCAACCTGCGCGAGTATGTCACCGGCTGCGCCGGCTGTGAGAAGGGCGACTTCGTGACCACCATCGACCCTCACATCCTGCCGTTCGTGGCGCCTGCCTATGCACGGGCAACCGTCGCTCCGCGTGAGGAGGGGGTGAAGCACCGCAGCGTGACCTTCCGCGGACGTTTCCAGTTTGAGCTCGACCGCCACGACGTCCTGCTGGACTACAAGGGGAATCGCGCGAAGCTCGACGAGATGCGTGCCCGCATCGACTCGGTGGCAAACGACCCGACGGTGACCATCTCCGCCATCGAGGTGCAGGGTTACACCTCGCCCGAGGCTCCCGTGGGATACAACGAACGCCTGGCACGGAACCGCGCCACGGCACTGGAAGAATACATGAAGCAGCAGTTCCCGCAGATTCCCGCCGACAAGTGGAAGGTGTCCTGGCCCAATGAGGACTGGACGGAACTCCGTCGGCAAATCGAGGCGGACCGTACCCTGGAGGGGCGTGACCGCGTGCTGCACATCATCGATACCGAGCCGGATCTCGACCGGCGCGAGTGGCTCATCAAGATTCTCCGTCCGGAGAGCATCTACCGCACCATCTACGAACGTTATTATCCTTATTTGCGACATAATGATTACGTGGTGAGCTTCACCGTACGCAATTTCAGCGTGGAGGAGGGGCGGCGCATCATCCTTGAGAAACCGCTCCGCCTGAGCGCTGCCGAGGCTTACCAGGTGGCAATGAGCTATCCCGAGGGTTCGCCCGAACGGTTGCGCTCGATGCAGATTGCCGCCGCCACGTTCAACCGCGATGAGGCTACGCTGCACAACCTGGCGGTGGAGCTGATGTCGAGAGGCTTGCATGCCGACGCGCTGAAGGCGTTGGAGGAAGCACCCGAAACGGGCGACCTGCTCAACCTGCGCGGAGCTGCCCTGGTGAACCTGAACCGTTACGCAGAGGCAGCCAAGGACTTCCGCCGGGCGGCTGAACTGGGCAATGCCGATGCACGGACGAACCTCGACGAACTGGACGGGGTGCGTTGATACGTCCCTATATATAATAAGGAAGAGATTTTTTTAATTAACTATATTACTAATCTAAACTCTGTAACAATGAAGTTGAACAAGTTTTTTCTTTTCAGCGCAGCCGTGGGCTTAGCCCTCGCGTCTTGCTCTGACGATGTGGCTGTCACTTCTCCGGACAATGGTAAAGTGACTAAAGGTAACACCTACGTGGCTGTGAGTGTAACACAAACTCAAACTCGTGCTTCCAGCGAGAAATTGACGGATAAGTATGGCGGTACTGATGCTGAGACGCAGGTAGCTAATATCTACTTCCTGAAGGGTGGAGACGCACAGGTAGAATTCAATAACCCGCTTTCCGTTGCTGCTACAGCAGACGACTTAGCTCCGAAATTCTGGAAAAAGGTAGATGGTGGTTATACTTATTGGAAGACCGGTGTGTTTGAAACTCTTGCAACATCCGATCCGGTAGCTATGAACGTGATCCTGAATGGAAACGACATGACAAAAGGTTTCAAAGCTACCGATGTTGATCCTATTGTGGATATGACCACCGGTGCAACTACCAATCCGGGCAGTACTTATGGTGATGTAGTTGTGAAGAATACGAATCTCTTCATGGCTAATGGTTTCACCATGACTTCTAAGACTGCAAAACATGCTGTTGCAGCTGATGTGACAAAAGAAGAGGCTTTTGCTGAGCAGGCTCCGAAGAACAACTTCGATTTTGATGTAACCCGTCTGTTGGTAAAGGGTATTGTGGTAGACAATAAACCGACTAAGGACTATGAGGTGAAAGACAAGACTGATGTTGCTCTGGGTACGGTATCTAAGGAGAATATGACTTTCGCCGGTGTGAACGGTGCTACGAAGTCTTATCTCTTCAACAACAAACCGACTGAATCGGCTATCCACAATGCACAGGCTGCTGATAAGCCAGAAACTGCTAAAACTGAAGGTTTGGTTCGTCTGGGTAACTTGACAGAAGGTACTACCAATTACGGATCTTACACCGCTGTGAAAGTTAATGGAGGTGTAGATGATTTCGCCGGTGCAAAAGCAGATGCATTGGGCAGCATGGCTAACGCCGTTTACTTCTTCGAGAACACTTCGAATGACTACAGCGCAACGATGGCAAAAGTTGGTTACAACCGTTATGCTTATGCCAAAGTATACGTGACTTTCGTTCCGAATGATGCCAATGTAAGAAACATCGAAACTAAAGATGTTGCAACTGAAGGTTACACGGAGTTTACAACCAGCGATGGTGTTACTAAAAAATGGGGTCGTTGGGATAAAAACTACAAGTACTCTACTGCTTCTGCTTCTGCTTCTCCTAATAGTAAGACTTTCTTCTATGCTGAAGGTTATTTGTTCGGTTCTGTAGACGCTGCCTTGTTTGCCGGTCATACTCGCGATAAAATCTATACCTACAAGGATGGTCGCATGGCTTACCGTTCTCTCTGGAATCGTGTAGAGACAAGTGCTTCTGACAAAAAGATCAAGGATGCCGGTACATACCGTAACAACATCTATGTATTGGAGATTGCAGGCTTCACCGGTCTGGGTATGCCTTGGGATCCCGCTGACCCCAATGACCCGAACTTGCCGCAAGATCCGGACGACAAGGGTACAACTCCTCCGGGAACCGATCCTGACGTCAATCCGAAGTCTAACTCGTTCATGCGCGTAAATGCCAAGGTTATTCCTTGGACTGTTTACCGTCGTTCTGTAAACTTCGGTAATGAATATTAATCCCATATCCAATAACCTAAATCATCCGGCGCGGAATGTCAGGCACATTCCTGCCTGATTTACGCCCGGAGCACATTCTATCGGGCAGGCGCACTGCCTGCCTGATAGAATGTTTGATATCCCCTTGACGGGGTATCCCCCAACTAGAAACAGTACTTTTGAGAAAATTATGAAAAAGAAATTGCTTACATACCTCGCACTGATTCTCCTCGCACCGCTTGCCGGGTCCTGTATCTACGACCATCAGGACGTCTGCCAGCCCGACCTGCAGGTGGAGCTTACCGCCATCGCCGACGATGAATGTGCCACTGCCGGTGGGGAAGGGGACTACTACAAGTATGACCTGAGCGCACTGCATGAGGTGCAGGTGGCTGTCTTCGACCGCAAGACGGGAAGGCTCGTGGATGTCCGGTCCGAGAAGAACGCGACGGCACTAAGCAATTACAAACCCATTTTCCCCATGCTTCCTGCCGGCGACTACGTCATCACCGTCTGGGCTGCCGAGACGCCCAACGACTACAACACCGTGACCGATGCCGTGCCCTGGAAGATGGACCTGCAGAAGGTGGCTGCCAACAACGGAAAGCTGCCCCAACTGTTCTACGGCGTGACGGAACTCAACGTCCCCGTAAACCAGGACGAACATTTTACCCTGATGAATGCGACTGTGAATTTGCGTCCTTATGTCCAGACCTTCAGCGTCGGTTTCTCCGGTGCGAAAGCGGACGAACAGCTGACCCTTACCTATAAGGACGAAAACCCACAGGTGAACTTCAGGCAGGGCAACATCGAACGTCCTACCCTGTACACCTCCACCACCACTGCCCGCGGTGCGGACGATGCCCTGCGCGTTGCCGTCCTCCGCATGGGAAACAGCTATGAGGGTGTACGCCTCACCCTGGCTTCTCCCGAGACAACCTATCTCGACAAGAGCCTTGCCGCCCTGCTCGACGACATCAGCAAGGCGAACGGAGGTATAAAGTGGAATCTGAACTGTCTGGCGGACATCCCCATCCACGTCGATGTGGAACCGCAAGAAACTTATATGCGCGTCACCGTACGCATCCTCGACTGGCAAGTCATCTACCGCCCCGTGAACCTCGGCGAGTATTGATAAAGCCCACGTCAACTAAAATACGAATTCTCTATGCGAAGAATAACGAACATACTGCTGACCACACTGGCTGCCGGTTCGCTGGTGGCATGCTCGGATGAGCGTCTCGTGCCTGCCGACCCTGACGGAAAGGCAGGACTCGGTGGAAGCTCCTATATGAACCTCAGCGTTTATGTGGGCGACCTGCCTTTTGGAGGTACCCGTGCCGGAGAGACGGAGGAGGAGACCACCACCACTGAAGGACTCAACGACGAGTACACCAAGGAGGGACGGGTGGCGTTCTTGCATCTCGCCATCAAAGACCCGGATGCGGACCAGGTAGTCGATAAACTCTTTTCCGTCAATGCTGGGTCGGAGGGCAGCCTGCTCATCTACGAGCCCCCTTACTATAAGTCAAAACATGCGTGGGAGATACGCCCCAAGAAATACCACTTCGGGATGTTTGCCAATCACCCTTGGAAGTGGGATCGTTACCCGGATACGGAGGACCAGACTCCGGACATTGATGTGGAGAGTCATCACGATTATTTCGACTCTGTCATACTGAATCCTGAGTTGGGGAAGTTTGTCCTGATGTCGGATGTCAACCAGCTGGTGGACAACGGCTACCTGATGCAGCCGCAACTTGCCTTGGGTGACTATTGCTACACACACGACTTCACCATGTTTGCCACGACCACGCAGGCGAAGACCATCATCCCCGGCGTGACGAAGGAGCAGGCGGAAAGCCCCATCTTCAATCCGCAGCTCAACAACAACGTGGACTTCGAGCTGGAACGTGTCGTGGCGAAAGCTGCAGTGACAGGTCCGATGTCGGCTCCGCTCACCCTCCGCGGTGAACAGGTCGGCACGTTTTATTTTGACTACTACACGGTGACCCGCCAGCCGGACCGCTTCTATGCACTCAGTGGCGTCCGGCAGAACCCTCCGCACACCATCTTCCTGAACAACGGAACTTATTCCACGGATCCCAATGCCGAGCCGAATATCCCCGTCGGGTTGCGCAGCCGCATCGATGAAGCCTATAATATCGGCATCTATGAGTACGGTGTGATCGGAAAGCAGAATTGGCTGACCTATCCCTTGGTTTACAAAGTACTGCGTGTCAGCGATACCCATACGCCGCTCAACAAGTTGTACGGCATCTACATGCCGGAGAACTTCCTGACCAGCGGCGACGAGATGCGGTGGTTCAACACCTCGCACTTCAAGGTCTATGGTGTCTTCGACCCCAACGCGGACTTGTTTGTGGATGCCGAACTCTACAAGAGCAATGCGGACAAACGTCCTGCCGGCTGGGACCACACCTTCTACTACAACAAGACACTCAACCGCTTTTGCTATGAGCTGGCAAACCTGTCTTCGGTCAATACTTCGACTGAAGCCGAGCGTGAGCAGATGAAGCCGGAGTTTTGGTACAAGTATACCAACGGGCGTGGGTTCTACCGTACCCCCGTACACGTTTATCCCGCGGATGCCGACTTCAACCTCTACAGCAAACCCGTGACCAATGCTGATGTGGTGCGAAACAACTTCTACATCGTGGACATAACCGGTATCTCGGACATGCCCTCCAACTGGGACAACGTGGACAGCGGAAACCCCGGTCTGACAGACGACGGACGACGCAAGCATGGCAACAGCGATTACCCCAGCCATCTCTTCCGAGACGAGGATCATAGATACGACACAGAGGCTGATCTAGGACACACACAAGGCGCCGACCTGATAACGCCGCCCGATTATGTGGGCTTGACTCGCGATGTCCCCAACCTGAAGTATAACTACGAGTGGGGCAACCAGCTCTACATTGCCAAGCCTACTGATGGCAAGACCGACAAGCCCTATGACAACATCGACGAGAACACGCCCATCAACAGCAAGCGCGTGACCCTGCGTGTCCGTGCCCGGGTGATGAGGTGGAATGTGCGCATGGTGGACAGCCCCATGGGGTTGGGAGATGCCTCGACGTACTAATCCCGGAGAATCCCTTGCTGTCTCCCTTTCGGAGACGTGGGGGAAGAGACTGGAGTAAAACTTTTAACCTGATGAACAAACAAACGTGTAACCTATGAAACATACCTTATTCTATGTTTTCCTGCTGGGACTGCTGGCTGCCTGTGCCGACCGAGACTGGGAGCCGAAGGGGAACCCGGGACTGGAGGCTGGAGAGACCAAGCTGGTGATACGCACCACGCTCAAGCTCTTTGGCGACCAACCGGCAAACGGGATAACGTCGCGTGCTGCAGAAGAATACACCGATGCGCCGGGTACCTCGGACGATGAGACTGCCTACCAGGAGCTGGTGAATAAATATTCCCTCACCAACGATTACGAGAACTATGTGGGCAATCTGCGCGTCTTCCTGCTGAAGGGAGATAACATCTACTATACGAAATCATTCACTTCAGCGACACCCATCCTCACCGCAGGTATGGAAGAGGGGTATCTCGCCCAGCCGGGGAACGAGACCATAGGTGGCGAATCGACCTATCAGGTGGAAATCGACCTGAGCGACCTGGAGCCGGGTGAGGTGACTGACTGGAGTCAGAAGTTCGACCGGGTGGTCCTGATTGCCAACCAGCCTTATGATACGGATGGCAAGAACCTCTATTTTGACGGGTTGAAGAACAAACCGGAGAGCATCACTTCCTTTGCCAGCTACAACGTGCCGCGCTTGATGACCATCCGCACCAATGAACAGCTGGATGAGAGCGTCAGCCGTCGCCAGGTGGGACTGCTGATGGTGGGGTATGCCGATGCCCGGTTTACTACCATCGCCGAACTGAAGGAGTTCAACTCCAACACCCTGATCAACCTGTGGCGTACCACGAACAAGACGGTGGTCGATGTCATCCGCGACAAGACGCAGAGTACCACGCAGTATCAGGTTGTCTACGGAGGTACGCTCATCAACCTGCCGCGTGTGATGCCGCTCGTGGCACCCATGTACTATACGCCGGCTGGCTCTACCTCGAAATACGGTACGGGCGACTATCCCTACCTCCCTCTTTGGCAGGGTTACAACGGAGGGCAAAACCTGAAGCATCAGAACCTCAAACAATACATCGACGACAACACCAATCTCTATCCGGAGCTGGTGAAGGCGGATACCATCAAGCGTCCGGAAATCTATTGGAAGGAGGGCAAGGCTTACTTCCGCCTCGGCAAGGGATACGACCCCAACTATGATGAGTTCGATGCGTCGACCGACCGGAATGACACAATCCGTTACGTGTTTTACCTGCCGCCGTTCTTCTATGCAAATGCCGACCAGGAGAAGACGGAGCCTTCACCGGGTGACCTGCCCAAGCTGAACATCTATTCCGCCTATCCCACGGAGGGGGTATCCGTGCCTTACGATGAGAAGAAGGAGCTCGCAGACCAGAACCTCCAGGTGAAGGCCTACACCTTGCTCCTGTATGGGAACGGTGACCCGGCAAAAGAGACCATGAGTGAAGAGAACAAATATTACCTGTCCAACCGCCTCAACTACTACCGCGTCATCTTCAAGGGCGACAAGCCGCGCGTGGTGCAGATTCAGTTTGACCCGCAATTCAACGAGGTGTTTGAGCGCGAGGTCTCCATCCTGGAGAAGCAGTTGGACTATGTGGACTCTGACCAATAACCCTGATAGACAATGAAGAAGAACACTTATCTATATGCAATGATGCTCTGTGCAGGTGTTGCCCTGAGTGCCTGTACGGACAACACCCCTGTGCCCGGTGCGGGGGAAGGGGAGAAGCCCTTGGGCGGTGTGGCTATCGACTTGTCGCAGACACGTGCTTCGTCCGATTTTGTCGATGCCGGGCAGCTGATTGACCGGGTGACCATCTCCCGGACGGATGTCGACCCGAAGAATGGGATGAACTGGATCAAGAATGCGAATGGTCAGTCGTCGAACCGGATTGACCTGCCCGAGAATGGAGACGGCTCCTACTACGACAAGGACCGCGACCTCTTCTTTATCAAGAAGGACAAGAATGCCGAGCTGTTCACAAACTGGCTGCAGAAGGACGGCACGTTCGTATATCTAGGCTATCATAACTCCGACCAGTTTAGCGGCTATCCCGACCGGGCGAAGTATGGCAACTACAATCCGAAGGGCATCAAGCAGTATGGCGGAATCCAGTGTTATGACTTCAAGCCGCTGGATGTCATCAAGTACAATGCGAAAGACTGGCAACCCAAGTATTCGAAGATAGGTGATCCGAATAAAGCTACGGAAGAATACCATACCCTGTCGACCAACGGCGTCTATGGCTATGCCAAGGACTTTCTGAATATCTGCGGACTGCGCTGGATGAATTACGATTCGTTCAATGACTTCCCCAAGAATACGACGAAACCGCTGTTCGGTGGTCTAGGTCGAGATAATGAGGGGCATCTGTCGGCTGAATATGTGCGAGGTGCCATGGTTTACCAGTGGCGGACGGATGTCATTGGGGCTTTGTCCAAACAGCGGCTGATGTTCTTCGGCCGCCAGCCTTATAAGGCAAACACCGCCCCGAGCGACGCTGCGGCGGGCTTCAGTCCCTACGTGTATCGCAACTTCCCGATGCAGAGTGTCATGAGTCGCCTGATTGTGAAGGTGCAGGTCAACAAGGATGTGCTTAAGGAGATTAAGGATTTTGTATATATAAACGACTTGCTCGTGATGCAGATTCCGCAATTCTTCCGGGTGGACGGGCAGAAGATGGACTTTCCGCTCTTGGATAGACATGATCACTCAGATCAAGGATTTGCATACGATGGAGAGACCGACCAGAATGACTTGTTTGGAAACAATGGTTATTATCAATAAACAAACAGATATATTAAAGATGAAAATAAAATCCAAATAAGTACAAGTA
>OBAR01000744.1_pt1 | contig 34134 bp, 29 predicted proteins | sample 1517911 | NCBI WGS metagenome assembly OBAR01 (sample SAMN04571709, study PRJEB22368) | human gut metagenome | biome: human gut; material: stool | host: Homo sapiens | place: Luxembourg | collected 2012-10-26
TCAATTTATTCAAAACTGCGAGTGTTGGCATGTATGCTCTTCTCTCCGCAAGAGAAATTCTTAGTGCTGGCTGATGATTATTGCCATTTAGCACATCTGTGATGAAACACAATATCTAATGATAATTCATTGATATGGCCACCTTTTAAGGCTTTGATGCTGAGTGTTTTGATGGCAATCTCGTAGTGTTTCTGATGCGAAACACCTCTTCTCGTTTTGTAAAATGCCTCTGTGGTGCTGAGTAAACCATCTCGGCCGATGTGTTTTGTTGTTCATTTGTCGTTTTTTGTTTAGTGCTATGCCATTTTCCTTTAGGCAGGCCAGTTGTCTGCTATGCAGAATAGTCGGGTCTTTTTTCATGTTTTTTGTCGACACTGCCAAACTGTTTGGCTATGTGGTTGCCTCTTTATGCTTAAAGTGAACATAAAATTTTGTAATGTGCCCGAATTAGAGTAACTTTGCGCAAATGAACGAAGATATATTAGGACAACTAAATGACAGCCAGCGCGAAGCTGCCGTGTATTGTGATGGTGCCGAGCTTGTGATAGCCGGCGCCGGTTCGGGCAAGACTCGTGTTCTGACATATAAGATAGCATATCTGTTGCAATCAGGATATAGGCCTTGGAACATTTTGGCTCTGACTTTTACAAACAAGGCTGCAACAGAGATGAAAGAACGAATCAGCAATCTTGTTGGCCATGACAATGCGCGGTTGCTCAGCATGGGCACATTTCACTCGATATTCTCAAGGATATTGCGTACAGAAATGTCGCATATTGGTTATGACCATAATTTCACGATTTATGACCAAGGCGACTCGAGGTCGTTAATAAAGACGATAATCAAGGAGATGGGGCTTGACGAGAAGCAATATAACAGTTCTTCGGTTGCCGACCGGATAAGCCTGGCCAAAAACAATCTCCTTACTGCGCATGATTACTCTTCCAGCATCCACGTGCGGGAGGATGTAGAGCGTAAGGTACCTGCCGTTAAAGACGTGTACATGCGCTATGCTGAGCGTTGCCGCCAAGCCAATGCCATGGATTTTGACGACCTGCTGCTTAATACGTATTTGCTGTTTGCCCGGCATGAGGATGTGAGGCAGAAGTATGTGGATCGTTTCAGGTATGTGCTTGTAGATGAGTATCAAGACACCAACTATGCACAGCAAGCCATAGTAATGCAACTCACGCGTGACCATCAGCGCATATGCGCCGTTGGCGACGATGCGCAGAGCATTTATGGGTTCAGGGGGGCCAACATTGACAACATTCTCAACTTCACCAAGGCCTACGATAACGCCAAGCTTTTCAAGCTTGAGCAGAACTATCGTTCCACTCAAATGATTGTCCAGGCTGCCAACAGCCTGATTAGGCACAATGCAAGGCAGATTCCCAAAAATGTGTTCAGTGACAACGAGAGAGGTGAGAAGGTAGTGTTCAAGCAGGCTTACAGTGACCGTGAGGAGGCGGCCATTGTTTGCAAGGAAATCAAGCGGATAAAGAGCAGAGAGAAATGTGGATTTGGTGATTTTGCCATTTTGTACCGTACTAATTCGCAAAGCCGGAGCATTGAGGAAGAGTTGCGCAAGAGTAATGTGCCTTACAGGGTATTCGGTGGCTTGAGTTTCTATCAGCGCAAGGAGATTAAGGACATCATTGCATATTTCAGGCTTGTGGCCAACCCGAACGACGAAGAGGCTTTCAGGCGTATAATTAATTACCCTTCACGTGGCATTGGCGACACTACTCTGTCTAAGATTGCCACAACAGCCAACAAGCATGCTTTGAGCCTGTGGACCGTTGCGTCGCAACCGCTTGTGTTTGGGCTGGAGGCCAATCGAGGCACCTATGCCAAGCTTGAGGCTTTCTGCTCGATGATAAGCGCTTGGCAGGCTGTTATGCAGTCGGTCGACGCTTATCAGCTTGGGCAGGATATAATAAAGGGGAGCGGCATCAGCAAGGAGATATACGAGAAGCGTGAACCCGAAGATCTGGCACGGCAAGAGAATGTGTATGAGTTTCTTGCCGGCCTGCAAGACTTTGTGGAAAGCAGGAGGGAGGAAGGTGACGGGGAGCATGTTTACCTTTCAGACTTCTTGCAGGAGGTTGCTTTGCTCACCGATTTGGACAGCGACAGTGATGGCGACGACAAGGAGCGCGTTGCGCTTATGACAATACACAGTGCCAAGGGATTGGAATTTCCCAATGTATTCATTGTTGGGTTGGAAGAGAACATCTTCCCTTCGCCAATGAGTTGCTCAAGCCTTAGGGAGCTGGAGGAGGAACGCCGCTTGCTATATGTTGCCATGACACGTGCCGAAAAACGCTGTTTCCTCACTTGTGCACAGAACAGGTTCAGGTATGGCAGGGTAGAGTATGGCACTCCATCACGATTCTTGCAGGACATAAGCCCTGAATATCTGAAGAAAGATGAGATTTCAACGCCTGCTTCTCCTGCGTATTACAGGGGTGGCGGACAGGCAGATGGTGGTTATGGCTCTAAACCGGAATGGATGCAGAATCCACGCCCGGTGGCTTCACAGTTTAAGGCAGACCCGAAGCCCCGCGCTGTGCCTCCACGGCGTGAGGAAAATGCACCTTCGCCATTTTCGGAAGAGTTTGAGAAGAGGCTCAAAGTGGCTAAGTTGAGGTTGAAACCTGTTACAAAGGCAGAGATAGACGAACTGACCGCTCCGACGGTTTCTGAAGATGTCGGCATCAGCGTTGGCAATGTCATCGAGCACCAACGCTTTGGCATTGGCACTGTGATACAGTTGGAAGGACGCGGTGAGAATCTTAAGGCAACCGTACAATTCACAAACTCTGGCACCAAGCAGTTGCTTTTAAAATTTGCAAGGTATAAGATAGTGAAATAATCGATAATCATAAAGCATCATCTTCCGGGCGTTCCGGAAGATGATGCTTTATTTTTGGCAAATGCTTCTTTTTCCTGAGATAAGCCGCTTTCTTTAGTTCGTACTCTTCTCTGTGCCGTTCAAGAAAGTTGTCTGCCATGTTTCTATTTCGTTGTTCTGTTGTATATCACGCTGATTGTTATCGGGTCATGTGGATTAGCCGAACCGCCAACAAGCCTTGCGCTCTTCAACGACATCTCGTTTGACACGTTTGTTATAGAGGCTGAGGTGCTCCCAGACGAACTCGTTGTGCTTATTGACACAGGCACCAGCACAACTTTGTTCCAATTTTCAGTGGTTCCATTGTTCTGTTTTGCCTGATACATCCTGCTTATCAGGTTTGATATGTTGTTGAATGTATAAGTATTCTGGCTGCTGTTGTATGTTCCGATATACGAAGTGCTGTTGTTCGGAACGTTCTTATTCTCAAAGAAACTGTACAAACTGTCCTTGGGAAGCATCAGTACATACTCAGGTTCGCCAAAAGCGTCGTCTGATGTCTGGTTCATGCAACTGAATACTATGCGCGCCCCGCTTATGGTGTCGTTCTCATGATTGTACTTTATCTCATCGACAGGCAACGTCACTTCAGTGAAAATGCCTGCCGGAGCTTTGATGTGTGTGCATGTATTGTCTGATGCAAGCTCTCTCAAGCGTTGCCGGTCATTGTCTATGTGGGTGGTTTGCATCACCTCTTCTGTACCCGAGAGAAGCGTGCTGCCTTGATAGATTGAGTCGCCACTCATGTATTTGTAGTGGAACACAAGCTCTGTGAGGTAGACTTCCGACATCACTCCGAGCCCGTCGGTTGACTTGATGTAGAATCCCGGGCAAACATTGTGGATGAAGTTATAAGAGTTTCTGAAATTTTCAGGATCCTCATAATACTTCTGCATGATGTATGTTCCGTAATTCTTATATGCTTTACCCGATTTGTCGCGATACGTTTCGTTAAGTGGTATGGTCACAGACTCCATGTTCGTTTTGTCTGTAATCAGGTTTCTTAAGCTGTCGCTGAGGTTTAGGTCAAGCGTCGTATACATCTTGTTCTTCCTGATCGCGTTCGCGTCGGTTCTCAGCATGCCTGCTGCCTCTGGATCGAAATTAGAGTAATACATTGTTCCCTCTTCTGCGGGCCTTTCCATTTCCAATGCTGTCAACTTCATGGAGTTTAGAGAATCGCCGATGGAAGAGTAAAAGTAAATCTGCAACCTGCAAGAGTCGGCTATCACATTACCGTCTTCCGTGCTCATTATGCTGTCTTTCTCCGGAAGGAAAGGGGTACCATCTAATGACTCCAAAATGGCAAATTGGGTGGTATAGTGGCTTGTCACATACGTCCCAGTCTCCGGGTCTTTAATGCGCCCAAGGTAGCTGTATTGGTTTCTGGATAACACAGAGTCTGCCAAAATAGACCGTGTTGAGACAAAAAACGTGTCTGTCAATATTTCAAAGTGGTCTGCTTCGTTTGTAAGTGAGTTGCCCAATGTGTCTGTTGTATCATCACATGACAGGAAAGCCAGTGTTGACATGGCTATCCCAAACAGGAACTTTGCTTTCATCTTGGTCTTCTTTCTAGATGATATTAACCCTAATAGCTGTATCGTTTTTGTGTATTTGGCTTGTTAATCCTGACAGATTCTTTCGTAGAATGCCTCATATTGGTCGGCAAACTGCTCGCCGGGGTAGTCAAGAAGGGGCACATTGCAACTTTTTGCATAGTCGACCAAACCCGGATAAACAGTTTCGCTGGCCTGTATTATGCCGTCCGAATAGTCGATGGCAAGCTTGCCCAGTTCTTCAAAACCAAAGTTGTCATCATACTTTTCCAGCAAATCGGCTTTGGCATCCCTGAACTCCAGGCACTTCTTGAAGTTCTGCCCGAGATCCTTCTTCAGTGCCTTCGAAAAGAGTGAAGTGACTATCTTGGCATTGGCAAACGACGGCTCTTCTTTGTAAGCTGTCTTTACATAGAATGGCACAACAGCCCCCATCCATCCTTGGCAATGAATGATTTCTGGCACCCAGCGCAGTTTTTTCACTGTCTCGAGCACCCCGCGAGCAAAGAATATGGCTCTTTCACCATTGTCAGGATAATCTTCCCCCGTTTCATCGACATCCATTTGACGCTTTGTGAAATAGTCGTCATTGTCTATGAAGTAGACTTGTATGCGTGACGATTGTATGGAGGCGACTTTAATTATCAGCGGATGATCTGTGTCATTGATAATAAGATTCATTCCCGAAAGGCGGATTACCTCGTGCAACTGCCCCCGGCGCTCATTGATGTTTCCCCATTTGGGCATGAACGTCCGTATTTCATGGCCTTTCTCTTGTATGGCCTGTGGCAGCTCTCTTCCCATTAGCGAAAGCTCACTGTCAGGTACGTAAGGTGATATCTCCTGGTTTATGAATAATATTTTTCTTGCCATTGTTCATCTGTTTATCAACTGCAAAGATACAAAATTTATTTGATATTTGAGTATTAGGCAATGCCTTTTATGAAAAAAAGGCTTTTCTTGGCTATATTTTCCATGTATTCTTTTTTAGTTTGCCAAAAAAGTTGTTATTTTGCAGCGAATTTGTAGTATAGCGTTTAAAACGTTGTTAGAAATGAAAATTTTTCATAAGAATGTGGATTTGCAAAACGAACTCTTCGCAGTTCGCAAGCTAGGCAAGACCGTTGGCCTTGTTCCAACAATGGGGGCTCTCCATGAAGGTCATGCTTCGCTGGTGAGACGGTGTGTTTCGGAGAATGACGTTACAGTTGTCTCTGTGTTTGTTAATCCTACACAGTTTAACGACAAGAACGATTTGCAGAGCTATCCCCGCGATTTGGATGCGGATTGCAAGTTGTTGGAGTCATGCGGGGCCGATATTGTTTTTGCCCCTTCGGTTGAAGAGATGTATCCCCAGCCCGATACGCGTCATTTTGAATTCCCGCCTATAACGACGGTGATGGAAGGTGCCCATCGTCCCGGTCACTTCAATGGCGTGTGCCAGGTGGTAAGCCGTTTGTTTTATATCGTGCGCCCCCAAAGGGCATATTTCGGTGAGAAAGACTGGCAGCAAATAGCTGTTGTCAAGGCGATGGTGAAAAGCCTCGGCCTGGATGTGGCGATTGTTGAGTGTCCGATTGTGCGTGATGCCGACGGTTTGGCCCGTTCAAGCCGCAATTCGTTGCTTTCAGCAGATGAGCGTTCGATTGCCCCGGAGATATTTAAGCAATTGAAACAGAGCATAGAGTATTCCAAGGGCCATACGGTGGATGAGACCCACAAATATGTAGTGGATGGCATAAATTCTGTCGACGGGTTGGATGTCGAGTATTTTTCGATTGTCAACGGAGACACCCTCCAAGACGTAAGTTCGTGGGATGACGCTCCTCACGTTGTTGGTTGCATTACCGTTTATTGCGGAAAGCGCCCTGTAAGGCTTATCGATCACATAAAATATAAATAGAGATGATGATAGAGGTTCTTAAGTCCAAATTGCACTGTGTTACAGTTACCGAGGCCAATCTCAACTATATGGGGAGCATCACCATTGATGAAGACCTCATGGATGCTGCCGGCATGATAGCGGGAGAGAAAGTCCAGATTGTCGATAACAATAACGGTGAGCGGTTTGAGACATATATTATTAAAGGAGAGCGTGGTTCGGGGGCTATTTGCCTCAACGGTGCAGCTGCGCGCAAAGTCCAGGTTGGTGATGTTTGCATAATAATATCATACGCCCTGATGGATTTTGAGGAGGCGAAGTCGTATAAGCCCACGATAGTGTTTCCAAAAGAAGGTAACAGGCTTTAGCTGCCGGTGGCCTGTACGGAAAATCCCGATTGCACGACAATGCCTGCAATCGGGATTTTCGTTTGGGTAAGATAGTCAACTTATTCGATGGCTACCAATACGTCGCCTTCCATGACGCTTTGGCCGGGCTGCACCAATATGGCGCTAACTTTTCCGCCCTTCTCGGCGTCAAGGTTGTTGGCCATCTTCATGGCTTCGAGCACAACAACAGTGTCGCCTGCCTTGATTTCATCGCCCACAGCGACCTTGATCTCAGTGATGACGCCTGGCAATGGGGCTTTTACGGCATTCTGGTAATTTGCCTTAACTGCGCCGCCGCCGGCCTCCTCCTGGCTTGCAGTTGCTTGTGCAGCCACAGGTGCGACCTTTACCTTGGGCTTTTCGGGCTTGGCTTCTTCCTCCATTTCCACCTCGTACGTTTCGCCGTTGACGATGACAGTAGCCACGTTGCCTTCTATGGCATCAATGTTCACCTCGTATTTATTCCCGTTGATAGTATATTTGTATTCTTTCATGTCTTATTGCTTATGGTTTTGGCTGGCCGGTCATGGTAAGAGCATGGCCGTTCCATTCCGTGAAATGTTCAATAATCGTTATTTTTCCAGACTCTTGGTCGTGCACGTTGTTGCCCATGAACTCGTGCAACGCCAAAGAGATGGCAGCAAAAACCTCTTTGTCCTGTTTCATATCTACAATGTTTTGGCCACAGAATCCGGTCTGTTTCAGCACAGGTCTTTTCCTCGTGCACGACCGAGTCCTGTGGCCCGTTATGCTTTTTTACATTGGTATGTTGCCATGTTTCTTGGCAGGCAGGCTCTCGCGCTTGGTTGAAAGCTGTGCGAGGGCTCGGCAGATGCGGAAGCGGGTGTTGCGCGGCTCTATCACGTCGTCGATGTAGCCATACTTGGCAGCCTGGTATGGGTTGGCAAACATCTCGGTGTATTCCTCCTCTTTCTCTGCGAGGAAGGCCTGAACGTCTTCACCGGCGGCTTTCTTGTCCTTTGCCTCCTTGGCGCACAGTACGGCTACTGCGCCAGATGCGCCCATCACGGCAATTTCTGCTGACGGCCAAGCGTAGTTGATGTCTGCGCGCAGTTGCTTGCATCCCATCACGATGTGGCTGCCGCCATAGCTCTTGCGCAGGGTGACAGTAATCTTTGGAACGGTAGCCTCGCCGTAAGCATAGAGCAACTTTGCACCGTGAAGTATGACGGCGTTGTACTCCTGGCCGGTGCCGGGCAGGAATCCGGGAACGTCGACGAGCGAAACGATTGGGATGTTGAATGCGTCGCAGAATCTCACGAAGCGCGCACCCTTGCGGCTGGCGTTGACGTCGAGCACGCCTGCATAGCATGACGGCTGGTTGGCAACGATACCCACGCTTTGCCCGTTGAAGCGTGCAAAGCCTACGATGATGTTCTTGGCAAACTTTGGTTGTACCTCGAAGAATTCGCCGTCGTCGACAATTGCGCCGATTACCTTGTACATGTTGTATGCCTCGTTGGGGTTCTCGGGAATGATTTCGTTGAGCGAGTCTTCCAGTCGGTCGATGGGGTCTTCACACTTTTTGCGTGGTGCCACCTCCATGTTGTTCGACGGTATGTAGCTAAGCAGTGTGCGTATCATCTGCATGGCCTCTTCCTCGGTGGCAGCCGTGAAGTGGGTCACGCCGCTCTTTGTCGAGTGCACGCTTGCTCCTCCGAGGTGCTCCTGGTCGATGTCCTCGCCTGTTACGGTCTTTACAACCTTCGGGCCAGTAAGGAACATGTATGACGTGTTCTCCATCATAAGCGTGAAGTCGGTGAGGGCAGGCGAGTACACTGCGCCGCCGGCGCAAGGCCCGAAGATTCCGCTGATCTGCGGTATCACACCCGAAGCCAGGATGTTGCGCTCGAATATCTCGGCGTAACCTGCCAATGCGCAGATGCCTTCCTGGATGCGCGCTCCACCGGAGTCGTTGATTCCGATGACGGGGGCGCCCATCTTCATGGCCATGTCCATGATCTTGCATATCTTCTGTGCCATGGTTTCAGACAGAGAACCGCCATTGACAGTGAAGTCTTGTGCGAATACAAACACGAGCCTTCCGTCTATTGTTCCCGAGCCTGTAACCACACCGTCGCCCAGATACTGCTTCTTCTCCATTCCAAAGTTGGTGCAACGGTGGAGCTTGAACATGTCGTACTCTTCGAAGCTGCCTTCGTCCAGCAGCATATCAATGCGTTCACGGGCTGTGTACTTGCCACGGGCGTGCTGTTTCTCGATGGCTTTCTCGCCGCCACCCATGCGTGCTTTCTCGCGATTCTCGATAAGCTGCTTTATCTTCTCCAATTGTTTGCTCATTGCTCTCTATGTTTTAATGTTCACAAAGTTCGGTCAGGATTCCCACTGTTGACTTCGGGTGCAGGAACGCAATGTTAAGGTTCTCCGCTCCCTTGCGCGGCTCTTTGTCGATGAGGCGTATGCCTTTTTCATCACATTCAGCCAGCGCATTAGCCACGCCGTCTTCGATGCAGAATGCTACGTGGTGTACTCCGTGGTTGCCTTTGTCAAGCCATTTTTGTATGGTGCTGTCGGGTGACGTTGGCTCCAGCAGCTCAAGCTTCACCTCGCCGCATTTCAAGAATGCGGTCTTCACTTTCTGATCTGCCACTTCTTCGATGTTGTAGCATTTCAGACCCAATACATTTTCAAAGTAAGGCAGAGACTCCTCGATGCTTTGGACGGCTATGCCTAAATGTTCAATGTGTGAGATTTTCATTATGCTGTAATTTTGTTAGGGTTTAGTCTTCTTTTCTTTATACCATTGCAAAGATAGTTAATATAATCAAGATTGTAAAATTATAAATTGAAAAGATTGTTAAGGGAAGTGGCTGTTTTCGGGTGTTGTGTGTGCTGTGGTGCCGTGTGCTCTCAAATGCAATGGCCACATGTCAATTGGCTTTGCCCTTGCCGTGGCATTTGTGGCATTGCGGGCGGCTGTTCGGATGGCCGGAAAAGCTTTGTCGGGTGTAAGGTTTTGTTGTTGTTTCCGGATTTTTCCGCAATCCGCTGACGTACAGCCCGTTGGCGGCCAATGTCGTTTGGTGGCCTAAAACGGCCCTTGCGGGCGGTCCAAATGGGCCGTTCCGCGTTGCAACGGCGCCCGTTTTGCAATGCAGAGTCAGGGGCGTTGCTTGTCGTGAGGGGGTTGTAAATGATTTTGCCCGAAGGTGCCAGGGATTTCATGTCGCCTGTCGTCCGGCCATTTGCTGTGGCTCATGGTCAGTGGCACAGGCTGCATGACGGCTTGGCACCGTACTGGCAGCGTGGGCGGCAGGCCAGGGCAAACTGATGCCTGTGTGTTAACGATATTATGATGCTGCCATTGTCAGAACTCAAATATTACCCTTCCGTTAATTTGACGCCCTGTTAGGTAGTTGGGTACGGCATACTGCTGGTTTGTGACGTCAGTCACCCAATAGTAAGAGTTGACGTTGCTTATCCCGAAAAGGTTAAGGCAATCGACGCCGAGCCAGATGTTTTTGAATATGCTGTGCTTCTTTCTGTCGTCGTTGTCGTAGGCGCGATAGCTCAGGCCAACGTCTACGCGCTTGTATGCCGGTGCCCTGAAGTTTTGGTACTCCAGGCCCTTGTGCGGCGCTCCGAATGGCAATCCGTCGGCGAAGGCCAGGCTGAGGGTCATCTTCCAGCGCTCTGTTCCGGGGAAGTAATCAGTGAAATGCAGGTTTATAGCATACCTTTGGTCGGTTGGCATTGGCACCTGCTTGCCGTTGATCTTTTGCTTTGTGCTCATCAGTGAGAAGGTAACCCACGAGTCTGTGCCCGGCACAAACTCGCCGTAAAGCTTCAGGTCGAGCCCGGCCGCATATCCGCTGCCCATGTTTTCGCCGTAATACGTCACCTTGACGTTGTTCACGTTATAGGGTATTATGTTTGACAGTGCCTTGTAATATGCCTCTGCCGTAAACTTATACGGGCGTTCCTTGATTTTGAACCTATAGTCGAATGCTGCCACGAAATGCAGCGAGCGCTGGCTTTTTATCCTCTTGTTGAGCGTGACCACGGTCACCCCGTTGACCTTTGTCGTGTCTCTTAGCTCTTTGAAGAACGGGGCTTGGTAATAGAGGCCGGTGGCAAGGCGGAATGTCATGTTGTTGTTGAAAGCGGGGATAATGGCCAGCGATGCCCTTGGCGACACAATTGTTTCGCTGTTGAACGACCAGTTGCTGAACCGTATGCCGTAGTTGAGCGTGTAGAACGTTGAGTTTTCCTCGCCGCTTGTAAATTTGTATGTGTCTTGTATGTAACCCTCTATTCGGTGGCTGTTTAGCGTGTTGCGCGAGTTGAGCGTGTAAATCAGGTCGAGCCTGTCGCCGGTGTGCGGTATGGAATAGCCGCTTGAGTCTCTCATTTCATATTCGCGTGAGTTCTCTTCGACATGCTCTATCTTGTAGGTCAGGCCTCCTTCTATCGTGTGGCGTTTTGTTTTGTGGTTCAACATGAGCTTGAAGCTCTCGACGTTGGCTGTCAGGTAGTTGCGTGCATGCTCCATGTAGGTGCCTACACCAAGGTTTTCGCTCGTTTCGGTGTCGTCGAGCCAGTATTGCCCTTGTATGTCGTAGGTCTCCTGTTCCTTCGTGCGGAAGGCCGAAGCAATCAGTGACAGTTTGGTGTTGGATCCAAACTGGCGCGATATAGTCAGTGCCCCGAAGAGTGTCCTGAACACGTCTTTCTCTTGACCGTCGAAGTAGACCCTGAACGATTTCACGTCTTCCATCGTGCCAAACGACGTCTCGCGGTCGGTCGGTACAAAGTTATAGTGGTTGTCAGATATGTTTCCTATGAAGTCGATGCTCCACCGTTGGTTTGGCCTGAAGCAGATATAGGTCTGGTAGTCAAGGAAGTTGGGCTTGTATTCGCCGTTGGTCTCAAGCGAGCCAAGCAGGTAACGGTTTGTCTTGTAGCGTATTCCGTGGCTCATCGAAAACTTCTTGGTGCCCACGCCTACATAGGCGCTTGCCCCGAGAAGCGAGGCTGAGATGTTTGCCTCGAACTTCTTCGGTTGCTTGTACGTTATGTCCAATGCCGACGACATCTTGTCGCCATACTTTGCTTCGAACCCTCCTGTGGAGAAACCAATCGATTCCACCATGTCGGGGTTTATCACGCTCAGCCCTTCCTGCTGTCCGCTCCTTATGAGAAGCGGGCGGTAAACTTCCACATTATTTATATATACAGAGTTCTCGTCGAAGCTTCCTCCACGTACGTTGTATTGTGATGACAGCTCGTTGTGGGTCGAAACACCGGCCTGTTGCTGAATCAGGGCCTCCACGGCGTTGCCGCTTGCGGTGGCCAAGCCCTTCATGTCTTTTATGTCAAGGCGTTCGGTGCCTGTCGTCTGCCTTCGCTTCTCGGTGACGACAATCTCGCCCAGGGCGGCCATCGATGGCAAAACGATTTCTATCCTCTGCTTTCCGTGCGGGTTGCGGAACAGGCGCTTGCGCGCATTGTAGCCAATCATCGAGAACTTAACGACTACGCTGTCTGCCGAAGCCAGCGTTATGCTGAACTCGCCCTTTAGGTTGGTCATCGCGACCTTGCCTTGCTCCAGGCACGACACGGTGGCAAGTTCTATGGGGTTTTGCTCTTCGTCCACGACCCTTCCGGTCAGGGTGAAGCTCTGTGCAGAAGCGGTGAGTGTGGCCACCAGCATGAGGGTGAGCACAGCTATGATGTGTTTGGCGGTCGTTGTCTTCATTTGCTAATTAAACGTACGAATCGTTGATAATATTGTGTTGGCCATGTCACAAATACACCGTGTTCCCGCCGTTTGCTTGGCGTGTCGCGAATTATGCCTGGCAAATGTGCATTGAATGAAATTTATTCGCTATATTTGCAGGCGTTTACAGCGAAAGGCCGTTGCACATGTAGCGTTGGCGCATGTCGTAACGGACGGTAAAGACATGGAATCAACTTAAAACGCATGAACGAAGATATAGTATTGAACAGCCATAACAAGGAGGAATTTCCGCCTGCGCATACCGCCGAGCATCTGTTGAACCAGACTATGGTGCGCATGTTTGGGTGTGAGAGGTCGAGCAACGCTCACATAGAGCGCAAAAAGAGCAAGATAAGCTATGTGTTAGACCACAAGCCTTCGCGCAAGGAAGAGAAGGCAATTGAAGACAGGATGAATGAATTGATAGCCGAAGACTTGCCCGTTAGCTATGAGTTTGTTAGCAAAGACAGCCTTCCCGACGATGTCAAGGCCGACAGGTTGCCTGCAGATGTGTCTGACACCATACGCCTGGTAAGGATTGGCGACTACGATGTGTGCCCATGCATAGGCAAGCACGTGCGCTCAACGTCACAGATAGGGCGTTTTGAAATGCTCGGAACCAATTGGGATGAGATGTCCAAGTCATTCCGCATCCGCTTCAAGGTGGTTCAGTGAATGCCTGTCGTTGTCGGCGGTTAGCAATGTTTCCGCTTGGCGGGCCAGCGGCACAAATGAAGAGTGGAGGCGCCTTACGGCTGCCTCCACTGTGTTCATTTGGTTTCTATTTCCTCTTTCATGTCGATGAAATTGCCCTTCTTGTCATAGAATTCATATTGCAAGAAAGCCAGTTTCTGCGACGGGATGATGCTGAGTCCAAGCCCGTATTTCATTTGCCATTTCCGTTTTAGCGAGAAAAGCCCTTGGTTTATGTAGGCCGCTACATACGGATGCACATGCAGGTTGAACTTCTTGATTCCAATCTTTGTTACCAGTCGGTCAATCTTGCTCTCCAATTGGTCTGTAAACAGGATGCTTGACTTAATCTTTCCTTTGCCGAAACAAGTGGGGCAGGTCTCTTCCACGTTGACATCCATTGCCGGGCGCACGCGCTGGCGGGTTATCTGCATAAGCCCGAATTTGCTCAATGGCAGGATGTTGTGCCTGGCCCTGTCTTTCTGCATGTTCTTGCACATACGCTCATATAGCATTTGCCTGTCTTCAGCGAGGTTCATGTCGATGAAGTCAACCACTATGATGCCTCCCATGTCGCGTAGGCGCAACTGTCTTGCCAACTCGTCGGCAGCGCCAAGGTTCACCTCCAGGGCATTGGCCTCTTGACCGTTTTCAGAGCGCGTTCTGTTTCCGCTGTTCACGTCAACCACGTGCAGTGCCTCGGTGTGCTCTATGATTAGGTATGCACCACGCTTGTAGTTGACTGTCTTTCCGAATGCCGACTTGATTTGCTTTGTGACGTTGAAATTGTCGAAAATGGGCACCTGGCCGGTATATCTCTTGACGATGTCTACCTTCTCCGGGGCAATCAGTTTCACGTAATCGCGCACCTGGTTGAACACCTCTTCGTCGTTGACGTATATACCGTCGTACGTTGGGTTGAATAAGTCGCGAAGCAATGCTACAACCCTGCCGGTCTCTTCGTAGACAACTTGCGGTCTTGTTGTGCTCTTTTGAACTTTTGTAATTGTGTCTTCCCACCGCTTGAGCAGTGTTTTCATTTCTTTGTCAAGTTCGGCCACCCTCTTGCCCTCTGCCGATGTGCGCACGATGACGCCAAAGTTCTTGGGCTTGATGCTTTGGATGAGTTGCTTCAGGCGTGTTCTTTCTTCGCCTTTTTTGATTTTGGAAGATACTGAGACTTTATCGTTGAATGGTATCAGCACCATATACCTGCCTGCGAAGCTCAGTTCGCACGTGAGTCTCGGGCCTTTGGTCGAGATGGGCTCTTTCACAATCTGCACCATCACTTCTTGCCCAACCTTAAGTGTCGTTTGCACGCTGCCGTCTTTTTTCAGCTCGGGCAGGCGGGTTGCCTTCGATATCGGATAAAGTTTCTTTCTGTCGCTTTGTACCTGTTTGAGATACTTCTCGTAAGAGCTAAATTGAGAACCCAAATCAAGATAGTGCAAAAATGCATCCCGTTCAAATCCGACGTCTACGAAACAGGCATTGAGACCGGGCATAAGCTTCTTAACCTTTGCCATGTAGATGTTGCCCACAGAGAATGAAGCCGACCGCGTCTCGTTCTGGTATTCAACGAGGCTTTTGTCTTCGAGCAGTGCTATCGATATCTCTTTGGGGTGGACGTCAATGATAACTTCGCTTGTCATTACTTTAAACGGTTTTCTTTCGTTGGTTTCACAAGGTGCACGGCCATTGGCCTTGCACCGCTGTTTCTCTCTTCGACGGAATCAGTGCTTATGTCTTTTCACAACAAAAACTACGCGATTTGCCGTAAAAATAGACAAAAGAGATGGTTAATTGTTTGTTTTTGGACAAATGCACGGATTCCCTGCTAATTTAACAGAAAGGGTGTGCCATAATCCGAATGGATTTTCTGACACACTCCTCTCATTAAAATCTTTGAACAAACCTCAGAGGCTGTATTGCTTACTTGCTCTTGTGCCTGTTCTTTCTCAGTCTTTTTTTACGCTTGTGCGTAGCCATCTTGTGGCCTTTCTTTTTCTTTCCGCTTGGCATAGCTTGATATTTTTAAATGTTATTTGTAAAATTGTTGATTATTTCATCTTTGCAATAAAGCTCTTGGCCGGCTTGAATGCAGGGTAGTCGTGTGCCTCGATGACGATGGTCGTGTTCTTTGATATGTTGCGGGCTGTCTTCTGTGCCCTGTGCTTAACGATAAAGCTACCGAATCCCCGCAGGAAAACATCTTCTTTGCGTATGGTAAGGCTCTGCCTCACTTCTTCCATAAAAGCTTCTATTGTCGTGGCTACATCCTGCTTGGCGAGACCGGTGTCCTCAACTATCTTGTTGATTATATCAGCTTTTGTCATCTTTCTTTTATGTTTAATGTTGTGATATTTTATTCGTCTCCGATTATTCGGAGTGCAAATATACTCATTTTTGGCGGTATGAGGAAATTTATAACGACTTTTTTTGTGAAAATGGCAAGAATCGGGTGGCGGCGATTTAAATTCCACATATTAAGTGGTTTACACATTAATTATAACACCGACTTTATGGCTCGGAAGGTTGCTTTGCCACTTGTTTGGCTTGTAAGAAAATGCGAATCCGCCGACACTGTTGCGGCGTTTTGCCGTGCTTTATGTCACAAAATGCGCTGTTTGCACATGGCTCGGCTTTGGCAATCGCCCGGAATGGCAGTGGCTGTCGTGGCGTTTGTAAAAAATAATTTCCTTTTCGGCGTGTTCGGCGTAATGCGTTGACAGGCAACATGTTGCAATGCGGGCGTTTTTGTCGTGTCAAACGTGTTGTTTTGAGGCATGATACGGCTCGTTTTAGTGTGCAAAACGGCCTCTTTTGTAGTCTGTATGGGGTGTGGTAGTGTGTTTGGGTGGGTAAATTAGGTTGCTTGTATGAATATTTCATACGTACTTCCCGAATGCCGATTAACGATAATTTTGACTGCCAAAGACGTTGCTTGGGGTGGGGCGCCCTTGCCGTGGAGTGCACGTCGGTAGGTGCTGCCGCATCTGTGCGCATATCGTAGGCGGCTGACGTTCACGCGGCAACGGCCGTTCGCTTCGTGTTTATGTGGCGGGGGTGGGCGTGAGGCTGTTGCCGTGGCTGAGGAACATGGCGCGCAAACGTTTCTGTTATGTTTTTTTATGAAAAATAGACGGGTGCCAAATGACGTCTTATCAAAAAAAAATCGTATATTTGCAAAATACTAAAATCAATAGGTTATGGCAAAATATAATATCACAGAAAAGAAAGAAAAAGAGGCCGCTTACCGTGATTTGGTCAGCCCGCAGCTGATGGACGAGATGAAGGAAAAGATACTTAACATCATAGTGCTGCAGAAAAAGTATAAAGACAAGGACTATTCTGCCAAGAAACTAGCCGAAGACCTTGGTACAAACACTCGCTATATTTCTGCGGTCATGAACGTGAGGTTTCACATGAATTACTCTTCGTTCATCAACAAGTTCCGCATTGAGGAGGCTATGGCCATACTTGTAGACAAGCGATACCTTGACTTGAAGATGGAGGACGTGAGCGACATGGTGGGCTTTTCCAACCGTCAGTCGTTCTATGCGTCGTTCTATAAAATCATGAGGATGACCCCGCGTGCATACAGGATGCAGCACATTGCCCAGCATCCGGAGAAAGCCAAGGCCGCAAAGGCCGCAAAGGCTGCGCGAAAGAGCAAAAAAACGGAGGGGGGGAACTGAATGGCTGGCAATAGCTTCAACTACTCTGACATCCGCTTTGCGGACATCCAGATGCTGAGGTACAGGCTGCATGGCTTTGATGGATTGTCATTGCGCCAAAGGCAGTATGTCTATTGCCTTTCGCAGGCCACGCTCTATGGGCGTGACATCACATTCGACCAATTCGGCAAATACAACCTCAAGATAAGGAAAACCCTCGAGGCCATCTACACCGACGGTGCCTTAGAACATGGCGACAAGGAGTTTGCCGCCCTCGAAGAGTACCTGATGCGCGTGTGGTTTTCCAACGGCATATACCATCATTATGGCTGCGATAAGTTTGTTCCGGGCTTCAGCAAGGAGTATTTCCGTGCAGCCATGAATGCCGTGGACAAGTCGTCGTTGCCGCTCGGGGACGGAATGACTGTTGATGACCTGTGCAACGAGCTCGCGCCGGTGATGTTCGACAGGGATGTCTTGGCCAAAAGGGTAAACAAGGCTCCCGGGGTCGACATCGTGGCCACGTCTGCTTGCAACTACTACGATGGCGTCACCCAGGCCGAGGCCGAGGAGTTCTATAGGGCAAAGAAAGCCGCTTGCGGTGACTGCGCCCCGTCGTTCGGCCTCAACACCAAGTTGGTAAAGACCGCAGAGGGGCTGCATGAGGAGGCTTGGACGGAAGGAGGACTTTATGGCCCGGCCATTGAGCGCATAACATATTGGCTCGGCCGGGCTTCGTCGGTGGCCGAAAACCAGAAGCAGGTGGATGTGATAAACAAGCTGATTGAGTATTACCGCACTGGCGATTTACATGTCTTTGACGAGTATTCCATACTTTGGGTCGAGGCGCTCGACGGTAAGATTGATTTCATAAACGGCTTTATAGAGGTATATGGCGACCCGTTGGGAATAAAAGGCTCGTGGGAAGGTATTGTGGAATACAAGGACGAAGAGGCCACCAAGCGCACCCGGACCATCAGCGAGAATGCCCAGTGGTTTGAAGACCACTCGCCTGTGGATGCCCGTTTCCGCAAGCCCGAGGTAAAGGGAGTCACTGCCAACGTTGTCTGTGCGGCAATGCTCGGGGGCGACGAATATCCGTCGACAGCCATAGGCATCAATCTGCCCAATGCCGATTGGATAAGGGCGCAGCACGGAAGCAAGAGCGTCACCATTTGCAACCTGACCGACGCTTACAACAAGGCGGCTAAAGGAAACGGCTTCTACGATGAGTTTGTCATCGACAGAGACACGCTAGGGCTGATAGACAAGTATGGCGACCTGTGCGACGACCTGCACACCGACCTGCACGAGTGCCTCGGCCACGGAAGCGGCAGGCTGCTGCCCGGCACCGACCCTGATGCGCTTAAGGCTTACGGCAACACTATTGAAGAGGCGAGGGCCGACTTGTTTGCGCTATATTACATGGCCGACAGCAAGATGGTTGACCTCGGTCTGCTGCCAGACCGTGAAGCATACAAGTCTCAGTACTACACTTACATGATGAACGGGCTGCTTACCCAGCTTGTACGCATAGAGCCCGGGGCTTGCATCGAGGAGGCCCACATGCGCAACAGGGCGCTGATTGCGAATTGGTGCGTGGCAAAAGGCGATGCCGTCAGGCTGGTTGGCAGAGGTGGCAAAACTTTTGTCGAGATACTCGACTATGACGGTCTCAGGGCCCTTGTGGCGCAATTGCTGGCCGAGGTTCAGCGTATAAAGAGCGAGGGCGACTACGAGGCCGCCAGGGATTTGGTTGAAACATATGCTGTGAAGGTTGACCCCGAGGTGCATGCCGAGGTACTCAAGCGTTACGCCGGACTGAACATTGCGCCATACAAGGGCTTTATCAACCCGGTGCTGCGGCCCGTGCGCAATGGCAATGGTGAAATCACAGACATAGAAGTCGACTACTCTGAGGGCTATGTTCACCAGATGCTGCGTTACAGCAAGGAGTATTCAACGTTGATCTGACTCTGTGCCATGGCAAGGTGCGGCTGTTGCCGCCAATAGGGGGCTGCCCCTCGGCGTGTGGCAACGGCGTGGCACTTTGCCGGATGGCGCTTTGCCAGGTTGGCCCGAAGGGATTGTCGGGCTTTTTAAAATTAAAGAATGATGGATAACAATAGCAATATTGACAGCAGACTGAAAGAGATAAAGCAATCTTTCAGGCTGCAGATGAATGGAGTGGCGGCACAGTCGATGAGAGACAAGGGCTTGGACTACCACGTTAACTGGGGTGTTTCATTGCCAGCCCTGAAGGCCAAGGCTGCCGAGATAGGCAAGGACTACGACCTTGCGCTGGCTTTATGGAAAGACAATGTCAGGGAATGCAAGATACTGGCAACGCTGATTATGCCTCCCGCTGAGATATTGCCGGAGGTTGTTGATATATGGATGGAGCAGACAGACAACGTGGAGATAGCCGAGCAGGCATCGTTGAACATATATCAGCACCTGCCTTTTGCTGCCGAAAAGGCTTACCGCTGGATTGCCTCCGAAAGCGAGTTGTACCAAATCTGCGGCTACCATGTGTTGTCGCGACTGTTCATGCGTGGGCAGGAACCCAATGAGCGTGGTGCAAACGAGTTCATCGACCAGGCGCTGGCAGCCATCCAAGGCGACTCGGTAGTGCTTAAGAAGGCCGCCTGGTCAAGCGTCTTGAGGTTTGCCGATTTGGGAGATGGCTTCAGGCAAATGGCCCAAAAGGCCATGAAGTCTATAGGGGTCGACCTGTAGAGTTTGCCTGTCGGCATCGCGGCCTGCACGGTAGTGCTCACAAGCATAGGTGCATCGGCCGTGATTTCGGGTGATTACAGTCGGTCGGCTTCTGCGTTACTGCCAGACATCAGGCGGGCTTCAGTCGTGTGATGCCGACAATGTTGATTGCATATAACCAATTGACCGCATGCTGCTTACAGCTGTATTGCTGAAGCGGCGTGCGGTCTTTTTGTGTTGATTATTGCATGCTTGCGTTGTAATCAAGGCAGGATTGCACAGCCATAGGCAAATGCCTTTCGCGCGGTGGCCATGCGGTTGCGCTCTGAAAATCGCCCCAAACCAACAGTCAATCCCCCAAATGATGGCATGCCTACAGGCATTCTGATTTGTTGTCGCCTATGTCTGTTGCATTACTTACGGCTTAGATGCATGCCACCAAGCAAGATGCCGTGCGGGGTATGCAAGCGTTTTGTTGCTAATAATATATAGGTAGACAAACATTCAGCGGCATATTTACCGGTTTGAGACGGTCTGTCCGCAGTGTTTCAGAACCTAACGCTGAGTTCTACGTCGAGCATGCTGTAATTGTGTTTGGCCAGGCTGCGGTCGTTGATGAAGGCGTACTCGGCTTGCAACTCAAGGTTTTTGCAGAACAGATAGTTCAGTCCAACCTCATATTGCGTACGGCTGTCGGCCCACGCCCCCGATTTTCTATACATGTCATAACGCGCCTTGGCCCTCAGTTTTTGCCTGATGATTGGTGCTATGCACAGCGCATAAACACCGTCAGCCTTGTTTCCCTGGGCATAGTTGACCGTTGCGTCAGCCGCATCGTCTCCGCTTTGCTTTGTGGTCTTGAATCCGTAGCCCGTGCTGTGTATGTATTCAGAGCGTATCTGCCAGTCTTCGTCCTTGTATTCGGCGCTTATGGCATAGCGGTATTGCCCCAGGCTCACCGTGCCCTGGTGCTCGTTGCCGGCGCCGTCGGTCCAGTGGCCCTTGCGTGCGTGCGAGCCGGCCCAGCCGAACGCCCCAATGCGCAGCCCTTTTGCGGGTGCCACCCATACGCCGCCTATTATATCCTTGCGGTTGTCTACATCTTTGGTGTTAATGCCCTGCCCGTTGAACACACCAACCTGATAGTGCAACAGCTTCCGTCCGTTGCCGCATGGCAGGAAATCGCCCTGCAGCTGTATGCCGATGTCGCGCCCGTTGCTTGCCTGTTCGCCCGTGCGGTCGTTGAATCCCGACAGCCGCTGCACGTTTTGCGAGTAGCCCATGAACCCTTGGTCTACAGGATGCATGGGGTTTTCAAACGTGAAAGGACGCTTAAACTGGCCTATTTTGATTCGCGCGAAGTCGTATCGTTGCCATTCCACAAACAAATCCACGATGCGCGGACTCTCGCCCAGAGTTGACGTGTTGCCGTTTATTTGCCCCTGTACTTTGTATTCAAACTCACCCAACAGATGGCCTCCCACCGAGACGCGGGCCATTCGGATGTTGAAGGTATTGCTGTTGTTTTCCTGAAAATTGGCTTGGTACTGTCCAATGATATATCCACTGAACTTTGGCTTGTCGGCTATGGGCGTAACACTTTTGCCGGCATGCGCAACCAGCGAGGCCGAAGCAAGCACGGCAACGGCCCAAAAGGTCTTTTTCATAATAATGTATTATTTAGTGATATTGAAACATTCAATGCGCAGCATGCCCGCCCCGGTGCCGCTCAACGGCGCTTGAGCAGCACCACGTTCTCTACGTGCGGTGTATGCGGAAACATGTCTACCGGCTGCACGGCAGCCACCTTGTAGCTTGCGTCGAGCAACCCGAGGTCGCGTGCCTGTGTGGCAGGGTTGCAACTGACGTATACAATGCGGTCGGGGGCTGCATTGAGAATGGTGTTGACCACGTCCTGGTGCATTCCTGCGCGAGGCGGGTCGGTTATTATCACGTCGGGTTTGCCGTGGACAGATATAAAGTCGTCGGTGAGAATGTCCTTCATGTCGCCAGCATAGAACAGAGTGTTGGATATGCCGTTAAGCCCTGAGTTGACCTTGGCGTCCTCAATGGCTTCGGGCACATATTCTATTCCGATGACCTGGCGAGCACGCCCTGCAACGAAGTTGGCTATAGTTCCGGTGCCGGTATACAGGTCGTAGACCAGTTCGTTGCCTGTGAGCGAGGCAAGGTCGCGGGCCACGCAGTAAAGGTGGTAGGCCTGTTCGGTGTTGGTCTGGTAAAAGCTCTTGGGGCCAACCTTAAACCTCAGGTCTTCCATTTTCTCAATGATGTGGTCTTCGCCTTTATACACCATCACCTCCTGGTCGCCGATGGTGTCATTGCATTTCTGGTTGTTGACATATAAGAGCGACGTTATCTGCGGGAACGCGTCGCCGATTTGCTTGAGCAATGCCAGCGCGCGCTCCTCGTCACCCGGCTCATCGTAGTGGAACTGGACTATCACCATCCATTCGCCCGAGTTTGAGTTTCGGATGATGATGTCGCGCAGCAGTCCCTTCTGGGCGCGCAAGTCGAAAAACGACATGCCTGTGGCAAAGGCATAGTCGCGTATCTCATTCCTTATCTTGTTGTGGGTGTCGTCCATCAGCCAGCACTTCTCGATGGGCAGTATTTTGTCGAATGCCCCGGTGATGTGGAAGCCAATGCCGTTCATGTTGTCATACTTGAATCCGGATGCAATCTGCTCTTTGGTCAGCCAGCGCTTGTTGGAACAGCCAAACTCAAGTTTGTTGCGATACTCTGATGTCTGGGCCGAGCCGAGGATGGGGCGGAACTCGGGTAGTTCAACCTTCCCAATCCTCGACAACTGGTCGAAAACCTGCTTCTGCTTGAACCGCAACTGCTCCTCGTAAGGCAGGTTCTGCCACTTGCATCCGCCACATACGCCGAAATGCTCGCACATGGGCTTTGCGCGCAACTGACTGTATTCCACAAACCGAGCCACCTCTGCTTCGCAGTAATTGTGCTTCTTTTTCTTTATCTGGAGGTCAACAATGTCGCCCGGAACGGTGAAAGGCACGAACACGACAAGGTCGTTGACTCGGGCCATCGACTTGCCTTCGGCTGCCACATCGGTGATGGTGACATTTTCAAGTATTGGGAATGGTTTTTTCTTTCTGCTCATCTCAATTTATGTTTTGGCGTGCAAAGTTACAAATTCTGGGCCACATTTGCACCCTGTGCCGGGCAAAAAAGCAAAATATTTATGCTCCCATGCGCCGCAGCCACTGGGTTTTCCACCCGCTGGCCGGCCGGTGGCACCGGGGCGCAGTGTACGTATATTTCCGTATTGATGCCTCTGCGGGTAATCGGACTGTAAATCAGCGCCTTGCCATTTGGGCCATATTGCAGCCCGAAACGGGCCGAATTGTCGCTTAAAACGGCCCGTTTCTCACTTCAAAATGGGCCATATTGGTCCAACGGCCCGTCAAAAGGAGGCCATTGAGCCGTGGGCGACAGTATGTTGTAAGGATAATTTTCACTAGCCGATGCCAAGACATACCGGCGGGAAAAACGCTCATGCATGGCGAAAATGTTGAAATGTAAACTCCACACATCAATTTTTTCTTGCATTTTCTTGCTACATAATGATAAATCATTTATATTTGCAAAACGAATTACAAATTGTAAAATGTCAATCATAAACAAAACTAACTTATGAATGAAAAAAGAGTTTATACCTTCGGCAACGGTAAAGCCGAGGGTAGGGCAGATATGAGGAATCTGCTTGGAGGTAAGGGAGCAAACCTGGCCGAAATGAACCTCATCGGCGTACCTGTACCTCCCGGATTTACAATCACTACCGATGTGTGCAATGAATATTTTGAGAAAGGTAAGGACGATGTAGTGGCTTTGCTCAAAGACGATGTAGCCAAGGCCGTCAGCCATATCGAAAACCTCATGAACAGCAAGTTTGGCGACGTGGACAACCCGCTTCTCGTCAGCGTGCGCTCTGGCGCCCGGGCATCCATGCCTGGCATGATGGACACCATCCTTAACCTCGGTCTCAACGATAACGTTGTTGAAGGATTGGCCAAGAAGACCGGCAACGAGCGTTTCGCTTACGACAGCTACCGCCGCTTCGTGCAAATGTATGGCGACGTTGTGCTTGGCATGAAGCCGGTAAACAAGGAAGACATCGACCCGTTTGAGGCTATTATACAAAAGGTGAAGGCCCAGCGCGGCATTACGCTTGACAACGAGATGAATGTTGATGAGCTCAAGCAGCTTGTCAAGCTGTTCAAGACTGCCATAAAGGAGCAGACGGGCAAGGATTTCCCGACAGACCCGATGGAGCAGCTCTGGGGCGCCATCTGTGCAGTGTTCGACTCTTGGATGAATGAGCGCGCCATCCTTTATCGCAAGATGGAGGGTATACCCGCAGAGTGGGGTACGGCTGTTACTGTCATGGCCATGGTGTTCGGAAACATGGGCAACACCTCTGCAACCGGCGTTTGTTTCAGCCGCGATGCCGCCACTGGCGAGAACATATTCAACGGCGAGTATCTGGTCAACGCACAGGGTGAGGACGTTGTGGCAGGAATACGCACTCCGCAGCAGATTACCAAGGAGGGCTCACGCCGCTGGGCTACGCAGCAGGGCATCGATGAGTCGGTCAGGGCAAGCAAGTATCCGTCGATGGAAGAGGCCATGCCCGAGATTTTTGCACAGCTCAACGCTCTCCAGGACAAATTGGAGAAGCATTACCATGACATGCAGGACATGGAGTTCACCGTGCAGGAAGGCAAGCTGTGGTTCTTGCAGACCCGAAACGGCAAGCGCACCGGTACGGCCATGGTGAAGATTGCCATGGACTTGCTGCGCGAGGGCGAGATTGACGAGAAGACAGCATTGTTGCGTTGCGAGCCCAACAAGCTCGACGAGCTGCTCCACCCGGTGTTCGACAAGGAGGCTCAGAAGAAGGCTCGCGTGCTTACCCGCGGACTGCCTGCATCGCCGGGTGCTGCCTGCGGACAGATTGTATTCTTTGCCGACGATGCTGAAGAATGGCATGCCAACGGTCACCAGGTGGTGATGGTAAGAATCGAGACAAGCCCCGAAGACTTGGCAGGAATGTCGGCCGCCGAAGGCATCCTTACGGCACGTGGCGGCATGACGTCACATGCTGCAGTGGTGGCGCGCGGCATGGGCAAGTGCTGTGTGTCGGGTGCAGGTGCAATCAATGTTGATTACAAGGCGCGCACGGTAGAGATTGACGGCGTGGTATTGAAAGAAGGCGACTATCTTTCACTCAACGGCTCAACCGGCGAGGTATACTATGGCGAGGTGAAGACAAAGCCCGCTGAGGTTACCGGCGACTTTGCTGCACTGATGGAACTGTGCAACAAGTACACCAAGCTGGTTGTACGCACCAACGCCGATACACCCCACGACGCTGAGGTGGCACGCAACTTCGGAGCTGTCGGCATAGGTCTCTGCCGTACGGAGCACATGTTCTTTGAGAACGAGAAGATCAAGGCCATGCGTGAAATGATTTTGGCAGATACAGTGGAAGGCCGTGAAAAGGCTCTTGAGAAGCTGTTGCCATATCAGAAGCAGGATTTCTACGGCATACTGAAGGCAATGGACGGATATCCTGTAAACATACGTCTGCTTGATCCTCCTCTCCATGAGTTTGTGCCCCACGACCTTGCCGGACAGGAGGCCATGGCCAAAGAGATGGGCGTTTCCGTACAGGAAATCCAGCATCGAGTAAACAGTCTGAGCGAGCACAACCCGATGCTTGGCCACCGCGGATGCCGCCTTGGAAACACATATCCCGAGATTACGGCAATGCAGACTAAGGCAATACTTGGTGCCGCCATACAGTTGAAGAAGGAAGGCCACGACCCGCATCCTGAAATCATGGTGCCGCTGATTGGAATTGTCAATGAGTTCGATGCGCAGGAGAAGGTGATACGCGATACAGCCAAGGCCCTGTTCAAGGAAGAGGGAGTGGAGATTCCGTTCCGCGTCGGTACGATGATCGAGATACCTCGTGCGGCACTGACCGCCGACAACATTGCCAAAAAGGCCGAATACTTCAGCTTTGGAACAAACGACCTCACGCAGATGACATTCGGTTACAGCCGCGACGACATTGCAAGCTTCTTGCCCGTTTACCTCGATAAGAAGATTCTTAATGTCGATCCGTTCCAGGTGCTCGACCAGAATGGCGTTGGCCAGCTTATCAAGATGGCTGTCGACAAGGGCCGCAACACTCGTCCCAACCTCACATGCGGTATTTGCGGCGAGCATGGCGGTGAGCCTTCATCTGTCAAGTTCTGCCACAAGGTCGGCTTGAATTATGTTAGCTGCTCACCATTCCGCGTGCCCATAGCACGCTTGGCAGCGGCGCAGGCTGCGGTAGAGGACGCTCTCTAAGAATATCTTAAGCATTGATTTAGGCTGTAATGTCCTGTATAACAGGCGTTACAGCCTAAACTGTTTTTATACGGTTCGTTCATTTGACCGCATAAATTGAGCCAAATATACGGCTCTCGCATACAAATTACATACGAAATTCTGATGCTGCGCATACAAAAGGACATACAAAAGTAATTCATTACAAACCAATAATTTATGGCAACATTTAAAGCAATCGTAAGGTACAAGAGAGCCGATGGCTTCTACCAAGTCTATATCCGTGTCGTTCACCGCTCAAAAATGGGATATATAAAGACAGACAAGTTTATCACCGATAAGCAGCTTACTAAAGCTGGTGAAATTAAGGATGCGGTAGTGAATGAATTTTGTTCGCGTGAAATATTACGCTACTCTGATATGATCAATCGTCATGAGGTATCAAACTATTCAGTCTCTGAGTTGATAGAATTTCTTCAGCACTCGGATGGTGATGCAAACTTTAGTGAGTTCGCAGCTAATTTCATTGCTCAAATGATAAATGGTGGTCATGCTCGAAATGCAAAGAATTATCAGCTTGCCGTTAATCATCTTGAACGATATTTGGGAACGACACAAATTATGTTCAGCACACTTACCTCTGTTGTTTTGAAAAAATGGATAGACAGTCTGGCAAAAACAAACCGAGCCAAAGAAATGTATCCTACTTGTGTGAGACAGATTTTCAAAAAGGCCATTATCGAGTTAAACGATGAAGAACGTGGCATCATGCGTATAAAGTTCAACCCTTGGCTGAAAATAAAGATTCCAAAATCAGACGGTACGGTGCAAAGGGCAATCAGTGCGGAAGCCTGCCGTGAGTTCTTCAACCGTCCGCTTCCCAAAACAAAGATGCTGTCTCCATTACCGGAGCTTGGCCGGGATGTGGCTCTTCTTTCGTTGTGCATCGGTGGCATCAATACCGTTGACCTTTACGAACTCAAAAAGAAGGACTACAACAATGGCATTATCGGCTATAAAAGAGCCAAGACCCGCAACAGCCGGAAGGACGAGGCATACATGGAAATGCGTATCGAACCATTTATCCAGTCCACTTTTGAGAAATATTTGTCCGGCGAGGACGATGAATACCTGTTCGTATTCCACAGCCGTTACAGCAATTCTGACAGTTTCAACGCAAATGTGAATATAGGAATACGCAAGATATGCGCCGATATGGGCATGAAAAAGGAGGACTACTACTGTTATTACACGTTCCGGCACACGTGGGCGACCATCGCCCAAAACGACTGTGACGCGAACCTTTATGAAGTGGCGTTCGGCATGAACCACAGCCGCGGCCTGAATGTCACCCGTGGCTATGTCAAGATAGACTTCACCCCGGCATGGCGTTTGAACGCCAAGGTCATTGACTTCATCTTCTTTAGCGACGAGAAGAGCAAGCAAGGAAAAGCGCGTGACATTGAGGCTCCGGCAGACAAGCTGTTCCGCATATCCAAGAAGATGATGATTCGCGGACGGGCCTATTTCAAGGGAAAAGTGCTTTCCGAATTTACGGACATCGGTTTCAGCAATGTCGACCAAGTGATTGCCAAACTGACACGTGAACTTCCGAAAGACATACCAACCGGATGCACCGTACAGTTCCGCATCACCAACTGCGATACCCAGAAGGAGGTTGTCTATGAGAGAAGCAAGGGAAAAGGATTTTAGCCCGTTTGTCAGTAAGACCAAACACCTGACATGAGGGAAAAACACCATTCCATCCGAATACAGCACGAAGCCGTACCTACCCTTTCAAGACAGGTGCGGCTTTGCTGCTTCGCCCTTATCTTGAATCCGGCGGACGGTTTGCGCTACATCGCCCCAAGAGGATGCCGACTAATAGCAATAACCCCTTCCATAAAAGGACACATACCTTCTTCACCAGCCATCCGGCAAACCGCAGCACGTTCCTTGCCAGCCATAATACCAACCGCAGCAACAGCGAAAGCACGATGATGACCGGCACCAGGTATATTATCAGTAACAGTTCAAACATATACTCAAATTTAAGTGAAATCCATAAGCCAAACAAGGCTATTTTCCACCTTAAATATAGTGAAAATCAGTGAGATATGGAAATTTTACGATAACTATTTCCCGATAAAATCACTGGTTTTCAGATGAATATCATTACGCCTGCATATTAAGATAGCTTCATGTCCATAGCTTGGGAGATACGGGTAAAATTGCCTGTTTTCCCAAAATCCGAGGTTGTCAGGTGCATATAAACCGTGTTTCTCTGACCTGATGAATGATAGCAAACAAATGTCATGGTCATCTTTGCCCCAGTCAGCCATTACTCTATTGCATCATACTGGAATATCAAGCTCATTATCAGTCTGAGAAACGAATGTCCGTGTTTCCTTTTTCCCTCTTGTTGTCGGATGAGCGGATAATGTTTCCGATAATTCACGGATGAATGAGCAAACATAACCATCCACCTGAAACTAATCCAACACTCATCTCATATTCCGAAATTCCATACGGTCGAAAGACATCATGCACATAAACCGAGATACATCCGGTCTGATATACCCGACAATCGGCTGCTCTCAATACCTCGGTCAAAATGATATGTTCCTTGAAAAATAGTGTTGTGCATTTTGCACGGACGCCCCTTCCCTCGGTAATTTTGGCGCAAAAAAGAATCAGGGATGACATTGCCCTGCGTTGCAAGATTTTCCAAGCAAGTTGTACTTTTGTGGCCACAAAACTCCGTTTGTTCCCCCAAAAGTGACTTGCCGGATGCCCTGCATCGGAGCGGCACCGCCGCTGTTTCGCCCTGCGAAATAATGTAAGACAATCCCGTATGCCAAGAACCGAAATATGAAGGAACATAGGAACAAGTATATCAAGGTAAGGATGACCCCGGAAGAAGTCCGGGCGTTCAAGGAGAAATCGGCCGGGTACAAGACCGTAAGCCATTACGTGCGCAAGGCACTCGAAGAGTATTCAAACGTAAGCGTCAGGCGGCAGCTTGAACTCATGCAGGAACTCGGTTCGTTCTACCGTAGATACCAAAGTGAACTGTCTCATATCGGTGGAAATCTCAATCAGGCAGTAAAGCGTGCCAACGAGCTGACGGTTGCCGGGTTGCTGCCGCCAAGCTATATCCAAGAAGTCCTGTTGCCGGTCATCCGGGACACACAGAACATAGTCAACGGGATAAAGAGGCAGCTTGACACCCTCACACAGAGAATAGGCAGACCTTAGGACAACATATACATTAACCCAGATAACTCCACCCCAAGATGATAGCGACCATATTACCCGGAAGCGCGGACTTTCATGCCGTGGGTTACAACGAGCACAAGGTGTCGAAAGGGCTTGCCCGGCTCATCGAGATGCGGAACTTCGGGACGGTCGGCCTGGCAGACAGACCCACTACAGAAGAACTTACCGGCTATCTTAAAAAATACAGTTCCACCAATAACCGCATCCGAAAACCCCAATTCCATGTGGCCGTCAGCTGCAAAGGCCGTGAGATGACGGAATCCGAGCTGCTGGACTTCGCGCACCGTTACCTCAAGGAAATGGGATATGCCGAACCCGGACAACCGTGGCTCATCTACGCCCACCATGACACCGACAACACCCACCTGCACATCATCACCTCACGGGTCGCCCCCGACGGCAGGAAGATAGCACACAGCCACGAGCGCAGGCGTTCCCAGGAAGTCATAGACCGTATTCTTGGCACGGACAGGCAGAAGAAGACCGCCGACGACATTGAAGCGGCCAGGCAATATACCTTTTCTTCTTTTGCCCAGTTTAAGGCAATCATGGTTTCCATGGGATATGAGGTATATCAGAAAGAAGGGATAGTATTCATCAAGCATGGCGGCAAGGTGCAGCGGCAAATTCCGCTGGCCGAAGTCGAGCGGCTTTTCAAAAGCGGCTATAGGGAACGCGCCCGTTGCCGCCAGCTGCGGAGCATCCTCAAAAAATACCGGGACGTGAGCGGCGGCAAGGAAGAGCTGCAGAAAGAGCTGAAGGAGAAGTTCGGCATCGACCTCGTGTTCTTCGGCAGGAAGGATGCGCCCTACGGCTACATGATTGTCGACCACGCCCACCGTACCGTCATCAACGGGGCAAGGGTGCTGGCCACGGAACAGCTTCTGGACTTCGCCACCCCGGAACAACGCTTCGCACGCATAGAGGACTACATAGACCGGCTGCTCACCCTCAACCCGAAAATCACGCAGGGCGAGATTTTCCAGAAGCTGAGGAAGCAGCGTGCCTATATCAAGAAAGGCGTCATCCACTTTGACGGACAGACACGCCCGTTAAAGCCGTTCATGGCGGAAGCCATCAACCGGAACAACCGCATCCGTTTCATCGAGATGTTCCACCCGGCAACAGAAGCTGAACGCGATCTGCTCTGCAAAATCTTCAAGGTGAACCGTCCTGATCTGGTGGACCTGTCAGGCGAAAGGCCGCAGTCCCATACGGATGCCGTCAGCCGCCTGCATGAAATCTTCAATGACGAGAACGTCTTTTCCGTGAAAAGTGCCCTTCATGAAGAAGGCTTCATCATCCGGAAGGAAGCGGGCGCGGCATACGCCGTCAACTTCGACAGGCACATCGTGATAGACCTTGCGGCGGAAGGGCTTGACACGGAACGGTTGAAGCCCCGGCCACGAAAACAGCAGACCCGGCAGATACATTCCACTGGAAACGGAGGAAAGAAGATGCACCTACATGGACTGAAGGATTCCGGTGCCGGAAGCCATGCCGAAAAGCGTGAGTGGGAAGTCGGAAGCAAGGGCGGCTACGACGACATTGACGACGGGCGCAACCTCAAACGGTAGCCCAGGAGGGGAAAACGGAGACTCCCTTTTGTCACATTTTTAGCCGCATAGGCCATTCTTTTGCTTGTTATGTTACCCTAAACACTTCGGTCAGACAGACCGGAAACACAAAAGTGTTGTGCATTTCGTCACCGTCCTTTCCGGTGCATACTTTTGCACCGAACCAAACGACCGTGGACAAAATGATACAGACACCCGTCATCGTGACATTCGCCAACCAGAAAGGGGGAGTCGGCAAGACGACCCTCTGCGTCACCTTCGCCAACTACCTTGTGACGAAAGGCGTGCGTGCCGTGGTCATCGACTGCGATTTCCAGCATTCCATCCTGAAGTGCCGCAAGGCCGACATCAAGAAATACGGCGAGGAAGCCGTACCTTACGACGTGCTGGCCTACGAGGCCAACGACAAGCAGGCCATGACCGCGCTCATGGAGAAGCTGCACAACGACCCCAGCATAGACGTGGTGCTCATGGACTCGCCCGGCAGCCTGAAGGCGGAGGGGCTGATACCCATGTTCGTCAACTCGGACATCATCGTCGTGCCGTTCCATTACGACCTGGTGACCGTCCCCTCCACCGCGAGCTTCCTCCTGTTCATCGACCGCCTGCGCAAGGCCGTGGGCGGACGGATGAAAGCCCGGCTCTTCATCGTCCCCAACCTCCATGACGGACGGGTGGGCAAACGCTCCGAGCTGGAACTGTGGGAGAACACGGGGAAGACCTTCGCCAACTACGGGCTGGTGACGGACAAGATTCCCAAGCGGGCCGACATGGAACGCTTCAGTACGGTGGCGGAACTGGACATGCAAGCCGCAATCGTAAGCCCGGTATTCGACAGGATATACGCCGGAATCTTCGGCGACGACAGCCCCAAAGACATAAACCATCAATGACTATAGCGTAATGAACAAGGAATTACAAATAGACGACCTCACCAGAGGCATCAATGACGACGAATCTGCATTCAAGGGAGAAGGACAAGCGGAGCAAGGCACCGCACATCCCGGCGACAAGTGCTGGCAGGACTTCATGGCTTACCTTGAAGCGCCGACGGACGGGAACGGCAAGGCAGACCGTCTGGTATGCAAACTCGACCGCGACCTGGCCGACTCGCTTGACGACTGCGACATCCGTGGCCGCTGCCGTTCCGACCTCGTGAACGCCATCGTCCGCTCGTTCTTCGAGAACCACCTTTTCCGGCTGGCGCAATACCGCCGCGAGAAGAAATCATTGTTCAACAACTATAACCCCGAATCCCATGCGTAGAATCAACTGGACAGAAGCCATGCTCTCCCGGCTTGCCGAGCTTTACCCCGTGGAGACCACTGCACATACTGCTTATATGCTCCAGATAGGCGTGACGGCCGTGAAGGAGAAAGCTCGCGAACTCGGACTGGAGAAGCTGGTCAAGAGCCGGTGGCTGGAACGTGCCGGACACATCAGCCGCCACTTCGACAACCGCTCCTACGCCGAGATGGCCTGCGACCTGGGCATCAGCCGCACCACAGTCAGCCGCATGGCACGCAAGCTGGAGCTGAGCCGGAGCAAGGAAATGGGTTACGCGATGTCATCCCGTGTTCGCCGCGAGATGGTCCGCCGCGAACGGCGCAGGGCAATCTTCGGGCTTGACCCCCTCACACGCCTCAAGGTCATCTCACACCGCGCCAAGGTCAGGATACGCTCCCGGCTGAAAGCCAAGGGCTACATTACCGGCGTACACCGGAACATACTGTACTTCACCGAAGCCACATGCCGGAAAGCCCGGCTGGAAGCCAAAGCCGCCAGACTCGGACTGGCCTTCCAACCGTTCCCGGATGGAGAAGACATGCCATTAACAAACGCCATATAACCACAGCCATGCAGTACGGACAGATCGTTTTCATCCTTTTCGTGGCGATGACCTGCTATTACGCCTTCCTCATCTTCACGGACATCAGGAAAGCACAGGCGGCCCGGAACGCGGAGAAGGAGAACCATACGGAAGAAGAGATAGACATATCGGACGAGGCAAGGAGCTTCCACCCCACCAGGGTCAGCCGTGACGAGGAGAAGAAGGAAGAGGCGGTTGGCAACGGACAATCCGAATCAGACCCACTCAAAGAAAAAGGCTTCCGCCGCCCCGGCTACCGTGAGGCCATCATGACCGACGGCATCCTTGTGGACGACCTCATCCATGAAATAGACAGGCTGGCGGCAACCGGCACCGGCGACCTCGGCCTGGTCATATACACCTGCGAGAACGCAAGGTGAACAAATACACGTTCCTTTAGCGCCCCCTGTTCCTTAGGCGATGAAACAACCATTTAACGAATTAAAGAAATGCAGGAATTAAAGAGAAGATGCCTACGCGCATTCGTCCGTTTCAAGCAGTCCGCGTTCGCCCGGAAGGGCACGCTCGCCCTCGTGGCGCTCACCCTCGCCGCCGGCGACGTCATGGCAGGCAGCAAGGGAGCGGCGGGCTTCACCAAGGCCACCCAGGAAGTAAGCTCCTACCAGACACCTGTCTCCAACCTTATGAAAGCCATCGCGGCGGTCATCGTACTGGTAGGCGCGTTCAATGTCTACTTCAATATGCGTGCGTCCGTAATGGTTGCGTGATAAATACTTCTTTGGCAAGAAGTTAGGATAGTGTTCCATGTAGAATGGACGGTCCAATTTTAGTAATTAACCTCTACTAACATGTAGATAACAAAGATTAACTGTATGTTTTACAACATCCTAATCCCATCAGCTATACCCTGCGGAGAAATCTATAAGGGGAAAACAGCAGGCTGGAAAAGTGGCAAGTCGGCGAACTGCAAAGCCGAGACGCAGCTGCAAGGGATAAAGACTGACATGAGGATGAAGCCTGATTGGTTTAACGATAATCCAACGGTATTTGAAGTGACTATGGCGGAAAGCAGTTACATACGCCATATTGCGGTACTGTGCCAACCTGCATTTATTGGTACAGCAGGAACTTGCCGCAACGTAACCGCAGTAAGCGGAGAAAAGGGTGTAAGTCGCATCCGACAGTCAGTCGTGCCAACAGTTATCACGCAAACTAAACGGAGATTGCCTAACCCGAAATGCCAACTGGCTATGAACAAAGGTGGAAAAGCCACGCGACTTTGACCCTTTTGGCCAAGCAGGATTGTCCCCTTTGGCTACAATATGATTGACCCTTTTGGCCAAAATAGTATTGACCACTTAGTTCACCTATTGTTATAGATTTTTTTGTGTAGATTTGAGTGCCCGAGTCCTGGTGTAACGGGGGTGATAATAAAATCTATACAAATGGATAAACGAATCAAAA
>OBAR01000759.1_pt1 | contig 33757 bp, 36 predicted proteins | sample 1517911 | NCBI WGS metagenome assembly OBAR01 (sample SAMN04571709, study PRJEB22368) | human gut metagenome | biome: human gut; material: stool | host: Homo sapiens | place: Luxembourg | collected 2012-10-26
TTTACAAGACTCTATGCAATGACTTCGGAATAACTATTTCCTCGGCATAATCCTGGCATGGGCTGCCCCCGCAGATGATGTCCACGGGCGGCAGCTCCGCACCATGCAGCTTTGTGATGTCGCCCACATGGAGCATATCGGGGAAGCGCAGCTTTGTCACCTCAATGGGAAAGGCTTCGATCTCCGACGCCCACACCGGCGTGATGCCACTGCGGATCGCGGCCAAAGGGAATCCACCAATGCCATCGAACAAGCTGCCCATCGTCAGTCTGCTCATTTCGCCACCGCCTGTACGACCGTGCGCGTGGTATTGACGGCGGCCTGCGCGGTATAGACAGCACTCATGAGGTTTGCCTTGGTGGAGGTATCCAGTCCAAAGGCTCCCGCGATACGGGGGATCTCGCCGGCAGAGAGCATGAGTCCAAGCCCTAACAAGGCATGATCCTTGAACACCATAAGCCCGGCAACAAGGATCGTCGCCTGCAAAAACGCCGACAGGCATAAGCCGATGATCTGCTTGCACCATTGAATAAAGCCGTCTGTATATCCGCGAGGGACGCTGAACATATAAAGGCTTCCCACGGCGATCTGGATGAGCAGGATGCCGCCGCGCTTCAGATTGGCGAAGAAGACCTTGATGATCGCATACGCCATAAGGATGATGCAGAACAGGATCATGATCCCGCTGGTGATGCTGCCGAAGCCCAGCAGCGGCCCTGCCGTCAGATTGGATATCGATTCCACGGCGTTGAACTCCTGCATGACCTCTCCGGCCACATCCCCGATGGAAGTCCCATAGCCGGTGAGCGCCGCGGTGAAGGTCCCCTGCAACGAAACGCACAGCTCATAAAGCCGGACCGGAACAACGGTGAAGAGGCTGACAGCCATAAAGCCCTTGATGGCATTGAGGGCGGTCTCACGGATGTTGCCGCGGCCGCTGGAATACTCCACGCCGGTTTCAAAGCAGGCCACCACCAGCCCTGTGCCGTAGAGTGCCCATGCCAAATAGGAGAAGAACAGCACAATGCTCTGCACCCAATCCATGGTGAAGAGCTCCGCGCCCATGTTTCCCATTTCCGAAAAGAAGTTGCCGAGGAAACCCACGACTTGACCGTAGAACCAATCCACGATCTGGCCGAGTATCTTATCGGCAACAAAATCCCAAATAAACATTAATCGGTTTCACCTCCGGGTGAGGCCGCACCAGCTGCTTTGGGATATGGCAAAGGCCGTACAGCTGGTACGGCCTTCAAATCACACTTTTGTTACATTGTCTGCTCCCACGCCCGGTCAGCGGACTGGCTCATATCCTGAAATACCTCCAGATAGTCTGACACCGCGCCGGACAGCACCTCATAGTCCTGCCGGGTGGGGTGATACAAATACCAGCTCACCGTTCCATAGTCATCCCAAATGTGCGGTTCTACACCATTTCGGAAGTTGGGATTTGAGGTCATCTTTGTCCCCAGCAGATCCGAAAAGCGAAGGCGCAGGGTATCCACCTGTCCTTCACTGCGGTTCAGAATTGTCATCTGCAGGGCGTTGTACTGATTGGAGACGATCCCAGTGACAAATTGAATCTTTGCCCGGTTCATATCGCTCAGACGCACATAGCAGGCTCTGCCCACATAAGTGGCGTCGGGGTACCGCTCTCCAACGATCTTCCGAAGCTCCTGTTCGTAAAATGTCATTGCCTATACCTCAAATTCCGATGATCTGCCAGATGTACAGCGGTGCTGTTAGCGTGAACACGAGGCACGCGAACAGGATGGCGGGCGCCGTCCACTCGAACTGGCCGTTTTTTCTGAAGTCGAAATAAGCCGTACCAAGTTTGGCGAAGAAGAATACCGCCAAAATCAGGTCGATGGCGGGAAAGACTACATTGTTCACCACGGTCTTGATCTGACCGGATGCCGTCTGCCATGTGCTTTCCACCGCGCCTGCCACATCGCCGGTACCGGCAGCGAAGGCCGTGGTTCCCATCACGCAGACCAACAGCAGGGACAGCACCAGTGCCGCACAAAGGCGTTTGCGTTTTGTGTTGTTCATAGATTCCTCCGTTTCTATCGTTGTTTTGCGGGAGCAATATGCCACTCCTCCCAAAGATTCCCGCGGATGGTGACGCTGTCCGTCAGGTTCATACTGAGCATTCCCGTGGGTGTCCAGCAGTCCAGGAGCCAGGTATACGGCGTATAGCTGCCGTCCGGATACCAAATGGGCGTGAAGTGGGTACGGCGGTTGTAGGTGCTGTAGGGGTTGGCTTTGAATTGGAAGGTCGTGCTTCGCCCGGAGATATCCGCCTCCAGCAGACGCCAATAGTTCTCATAGCCAAACTCTGGGAAATAGGTCACAGCGTTCTGGGCTGCCGTCACCGCCGCACTCTGATTTGTGGTGACTTTTGCGGTCACCTTCTCCTGAACGCCATAGCCGCTTTTCAGTGTGGATGCGGTCGCCGTGGGGCTCTTCTCATCCGGCGTGATCTTCATACTGCCGGCCAAGCTTGCAGAGTAGCCGTTGTAGTCAAACTCCCACCAGCCATGATCCTCCCACCAGCCGTTGTCCACCCAATGGTACCAGCGGTCCCTGTGGGTCTTGCCGTCCGCATCCGTCCAGCGGTCTGTGTGCCAGCATTTCTGCCAGTTTTCTACCCACTCCCAATTCTCCTGCCACCACGGTGACCAGATGCCCCAGGACGCCGAAGTCACTTGCTCTTTCTCTGGAATAGAGGACAGACGGAAAGCATCGTTGCGGTCATCCGCCAGGGGATTGGGCGGGTCATTGCCGTCCAGATCCACGATATTACAGGTGATGGTGCCCTGCGCCGAGCCGCCGCCGTACACGCTGACGGAAATCGTTATGACGCAGGGTTCCGCGGGAGTACGCCAGCGCACCCATGCCAGCTGGCTGTCGCCGTCCGGGTAGTAGACATTGCTTACAGTGTAAGTCCTGCCCTGAATGTTAAAGCGTACCGATACGGGGTCGTCCGGGTCGGACTGTCCACCGCGCACCTCCACGGAGGTGATGACTTCTGTGTTGACGCGGTATTCGTAGTCATATTCGCCGGGATCGGGCGGCGTGGTCACCTCGTTGAAGCGGACGATGCCGATGCCAAGAGAGGAGATGATGTCGCCGTTGGATGCCTTCTCCGTGCGGCTGCCGGACCATGCGGTGTAGCCGAGATCCGCTTCCTCCAGAAAAATCGCCAGCGGCAGATTTTTATGGGTGAGCGTCCCCAGCTTCTTTCTGAGATCGCCGTTGACGACCTGGTCATACAGAGCCGCTTCCGTAGCGGTCATGGCAAACTGCTGACCGTTATAGCAGAGATAGGCCAGCGGCTCCACCACGATTCTGTAATCTCCACTGATAAGCAAATCAAAGTCGATTCCCACATATCCGGCAATCGCTCGGATGACCTGTTCATCGGTGAAATAGCTGCGAATCGCGGCGATGCTGGCTTTACTGCTGCCGGTGGAGATGATCTTGGGCAGCTTCTGCGTTGGCTGCACGCAGACATAGCCACCCACCGCGGGAGATAAGGTTCTCCCAGCATTATAGGAGAGCTTGGACACTTTTCCGAAATGAGCAATGTTTGCGTTGGGCTTCTGATTGCTCCAATCCACCACACTTCCAATAACTGCTCTGTTGTCAGCATGAACGACAGATAATCTCACTCCGTCCATGCCGGGATTCCAGTAGTTGGTCTTTGTGCCGTCCCCCATGCCGCTGCCGCCGCTGTCCATGTTACCGTCCCCTGTGGCATAGGCGGGAATAGCGGCGGATATCGCTATCACCAATGCCAGCAGCAGGGATAATATCCTTTTCATACGCATTCCTCCAGTCGTGAAGATAAAAAGAGACACGGCCGTTTCTCAGCCGTGTCTCTCTTGGAAGGGCGCGATCAGCCGCCCATGATACCGATCTTGTTGCCGTTCTCATAGATGTCCTGCCCATCGATGACTGTGTTTGGACCGCTGGGCGTGATGTAGCCGAAGCCGGGGACATATACCTGTCCGGCATCATTGGTGCTGCCGCCCGCAGGCTCCGTGGGCTGGGGCTTCTCCTCAGTCTGCTCCGGCTTGTAGGTGGGCGGCGTTTCCTTGTTGCGGTCCGCTTCCGGCACATCATCCGCCGCATGGTCCTTCTCCGTCTTGCCGGGATGCTCCGGCGCGTCCGGCTTGGTGGGCGCACCCTGAATGGCCTGATCTGTGCCGGAGCTGTCAGCATCCCTGCCGGGATCATGCTGTTTACCATCCGTCTTGCTATCCACCTTTACCTCTGGATCGCTGATGTTCACTACCGGATCTTTCGTGTCCGGCACATCGTCCGGGATGGCGGGGTCGATGGGCATGGGTACCGCCGCAAGGCGGCTGACGATCCCCACCACCAGTGCCGCGCAGAGCAGGACGCCTGCCGCAATGAGGATGATGCGTTTTGTTTTCTCTGTCATAATCGAACTCCTTTCTTAGTAAGGGTTGATAATCCATCTTCTTATCCTGAACATACCACAGCTCTGTGCGGAAGTCCACCGCAAGAAACTGAAAGCATTAAAACTTTGGAATATACTTGGCTTCCACCCTCAGATTTATGCTTATAGGCGGCAATATCCGTCCGGCAAAGCGGGTGGGGACCTCCAGATGGAGGGTGGCGGTTGCGAGATACCCCTCGCTCCGGCCTGAGGCGATGGCGTTGTTGGAGATATGTACGGACAGGTCAGAGAGCGTATACTCCAGCTCATTTCCGGCGTATTTCATGTATTCTTCGCCATCTGTGGTAAGGCCAAGGATATAGGACAGGTTGCCGTAGATGTCACCGGCGTCGATGGACTCGAACCACTCGCCGTCCCCCTCCGGGAACCAGCCTGCGGCATAGCCCTCCCGCACGGAGTGGTACACATCGTCATAGTTCTCGTTGACCGTGGCAATGACCGCCTGCTGCACAGCATCCCGCACACCCTGCACGATGATGTTCACCCGGAAGTATTCCGCTATGACCATAAATAGCATGAGCAGGCAGAGGGTCACAGCGATGACCATGGGGTAGCCCTCACCGGAGCGAGAGCGCAAGAGCCGTTTTCTCACTTCCAGAACACCTCCGATCTGCCGCTGGCCTGTGCCGTCAGCTCAATGGGGAAGCTGCCAAGCCCACCAAAGCCGATGTCCACATCCATGGTCAGCGTCACCGTCACCTCCTCATTGAGCTGGATGCGGCCGGTACGGGACCAGCGGATGTCCGGGTCGATCTCCAACCGCTCGGAAAGCACCTGCGCGCGGGAGGTCGTTTCACTCCCGACTCTGCCGGTGATCTCGGCTTCCCGCACCAGCTCGGCGGCGAAGGTGTCAAGCTGCTGCTTCGCCACATACACCGGCAGCACCTTCACCGCCAATGCGATCACCAGCATGGCACAGAGGATGAGGACACAGGTATCGATATAGCCCTCGCCGGAGCGTTTCTTCCATTTGTTTCTCATCCGAACAGCCCTCCCATCGAGGTGAGGATCTGCATGAGGATGACCACAATGTAGATAAGCATAAAGCAGACCAGCATGACGAAGGAGTACACACGGATCTTGGGCGGGATCTTTGCCGCCTGCGCCTTGAGCCGCTGAAGCTCCAGCTGTTTCATATCGTGCGAGAGCATCTGAAAATAGACGCGCCCGTCATCCCCGCGCAGGACGCCGATGAGCCCACGCACGATGTCCGAGAGCATTGGCGACGCCAACCTGCCCTCAAAGCGAACCAGTGCAGCTTCGTAAGAGGAAGAGCGCATATCCGCTGTCAGCACATCCAGCTCACGGGCAAAGTCGGGACCGGCGTGACGCTTATAGTTTTCAAGGATCGTCAGCACATCGCGGCTGGCTCCCAGCTCCTGCTCCACTGTGGCAACAAAGCGGGGCAGCCCTCCCTTGATCTTCTCGCGGCGTTCGGTGACCTTTTCCTCCGCCTTGCGGCTCTCCTTGAAGTAAAGCAATATCGACAGCAGCACCACGATGGGCGAGAGCAGAGGAAAAATCAGCAGACACGGAATGACCGCCAGCAGCGCGGCGGCAGGCTTGAGGATGGTATAGGCCAAGTAGACCTCCGGCGTCATATCCATTCCGGCAGCACTCAGCGTGCGCTCCATGCGGTGACGCTTGTACTCATCCATACGGATATACTTGGAGAGCTTGATGGCCCAGCCAAGGAAGAGGGCGTCCAGCGACTTCATCCGCTTTTTCTCGGTTCGCCCTGCGGATAGGAGTGCCTTCTCCGTGGAGAGACGGGGCAGCTTCAGAATATCCGCCAGAATGAAGAACAGACCCGCGGCAACGGCCACACCGAAAAGGAACAGTAAGATCGTCATGTCCGTCACCTCCGATACTCGATTGGCTGGGTCAGCTTGACCACTCTGGCAAAGGAGAGAAAGATAGCGGCGGCACAGACCGCCAGCACCGCTTTGCCGGGTACGGTGGTCATCAAGGCTGCATACCAGTCCTTGTTGAGAAAGTACAGCAGTGGGATATTCAGCACCACCAGCGCCGCCATGGAGATGAATTCCTTGCGGGGCGCGAACACGAGATTCTCCAGCTCCCCATTGATGATGCGCATATCCGAGAGCTTTGCCACAATGGGATTAAGGGTGCTTTTCATGCTGTGGTCATACTGGCAGGCGGAGAGTGCCTCACACCACTCCCGCCACACCTCATTGTCAATGGCAGACTTCAGCTCCGCCAACGCTACATTCATATCCGGGTCGATGTGCTTGATGCGGGTGAGGAAGCTGCGGAACACGCCTTGCACGGGCGGGTTCAGATAATTGATATTCTCCTCCACGGCGGTCTGCAGATCCTCACTGCGGAGGTAGGCCGTGGTGATGATAGAAAGTGCTGTTTCCAGCTCGGCGGTAACAGCTTTCCTGTAGTGTCCGGCCGTGAGCTTGATGTACCAAAAGGGCAGGAACATCATGCCGGCCGCCAGCACCGGCACCAGCAAGAGGTTATTCATGATGATGGCGATGCCCGCACCCACGGCAAAGAATAGCAGGGATGCCGCGCAAAGCACGGGAAAGCGTTCCTCCTTGCCGGTGGCTTGCAGGACCGTCTGCGCTTCCGATATCTCGCGGCGGAAGAGGCCGGGCTTTTTGCGATGAGTGGTCTCATTGATCTCATCCCGGATGCTTTTGGGCCCGGCGGTCAACCGGCGGAACACACCCAGCGTGAAATCCATGGGCGAGACGCGAAAGATAAGAAATGCGCCGGTGATCATGCCGACGCACGCAGTCAGCAGCAGGGCTGTCAAGTGGCGTTCACCTCCTTCTTGGTTTCCAAAAGAGCCTGCAGCTCCTCGTTGGGCATACCGTTTTCCAGCAGGCGTTTGCGCAGACTCACGGAGATCTCGTTCACCTGCGTGTGATGTCCTTCGATGACGAATTTGCCGTCCTCCATGTGGTTTTCCGTGATGACATAGCGGAACAGCGTGTTGTAGCGGCGATCCCCATTGGGCAGGATCTCGCATTCCATGATCTCCATTATGCGGCGCTGCTTGTTCTCCAGCTGCTTGCAGAAGACCACGATGGGGTATGCCTCCGTTACGTAGCTGAGAAGCGTTTCGTCCGACATATCCACGGCTCGTTTGCACAGGGACACCATGCGGCGGTAGGTCGCCTCGCAGGAGTTGGAGTGGATGGTGGTCAGCACCGCCACGCCCACGCGGGCGGCCTCCTGCGCCGCGTTTGCTTCGGCGCCGCGCATCTCGCCCACCACCAGGATGTCCGGGTTGAAGCGCAGGCAGATGTCCACCAGCGCGATCTGATCGATCCGCTGACGCTCATTTTCACTGTCGCGTGTCAAGGTATGGACCACCGAGTTTACCACCTTGCCGTTTTCCTCCCGCACCAGCTCCAGCTCACGGGAGCCGTTCTCGATGGTGAAGATGCGTTTGCTGTCTGGGATCGTGGTCAGCAGCCAGCCTGCCGCCGTGGTCTTGCCGGAGGAGGTGGCGCCCGCCACGCAGATGGAGATCCCATAGCGTAAAAATACGGAAAGCCAGTCCAGCATTTCCGCTGTGGCCGTGCCGCTGCGCAGCAGATCCTCACGGCTGAGATTGTGGCGGTTGACGATTCGGATGGAGGCGGCAACGCCCACATCCTCATCCACCACAGGGGACTTCATAGCCGCAATACGGGTGTTGCGGGTCAGATGCCCCGTGACCAGAGGGCTGGCGTTGTCCAGCACCATACCGGAGGCGTGGAGCATTCGCCGGATGACGGCAAGCGCGTGTTCCGGCGAGTCGAAGTGTTCCGTGAGCTTTTCGCTTCGACCGTCCGAATATTGCACCTCGATATCCCGCCACGAGTTGATGTTGATCTCCTCAATGCCGTCGGCGTAGATATAGCGGGTCAGGAAGCCGAACTCCGCCATCTCGGAATAGATGGCGTCCACCAGCTCTGTCTGCGTCATGCCTGCTACGGCGATACGCCGGTCCTGCAGGTACTTGGTGATGTAGCGCATGAGCTGTTCCTTGGAGTCCTCGCCGCCCCCGGTGATGAGTGCGGCGTAGGCGCCGGAGATGTACTCCTGCACCTCCTGCAGCACGGAATTGAAGTCCCTGCCCTCTGCCGACGGGGTAAAGAACAGGTTGTGCGCCCGTCCGAGTGTGCCAATGTCGGTGTTCAAGGTCCGCTGCGGCGTGTCGTCCACCACTACGGGGACGACCTCCGGCTCCGAGGTGACCTGATATTCCGCCGCGTCCCGCCGCTGTGCAGCTGTGGCAAAGACCGAGCCGTTTCGCTTTTCACCAAGAGCCATATTAAAACACCTCCCCAGGCGCACACATTTTCTGCGGAAAATGCCTGCTCACTTCGTTCGCGGTGCGCCTCCAAAGGGGGACCGGTCCCCCTTTGGGGAACCCCCTGCTCTCCGAGGGGGACGATAAGTTTTCCTTTCTCATTTTCAAAACACCTCTGCAATGATACGCTCTAACTCCTTGCGGAAGGGTCGGCTGTCCTTGAGGACGAGGTCGGCAAGCAGATTGCCCGCCAGATACTGATCCTCCAGCTCCTGCGAATAGGGCAGCACGAAGGCCGTGTCGCCCAGCACCTTGCCGATGTGGTCCGCTGCCTGGTAGGGCTTCACATTGGATGCCACCTTATACTGCTTGTCCATGTCCCACTCGGGCCCGTCCAGCAGAGGGAGCTGACTTGCAAAGTAGTTGACGCTTTTGGGGTCACAGTTGGCAAGGCGCAGGATACTGTCCGCTTCCATCAGCGCTACAGCGGAGAGGATGTCGTTGGCAATGTAGCTGCCGCAGTCCACGATGACATAGGGTGCGATCTGACGCAGTCCGTCCAGCAGCTCTACCACCTGCTTCTGCGTAAAGGGCGGAGTGCTGTACTCGTTCTGCCGTTCGAGCAGCCCCAATACCGCAAGGCAGCTGTTGCGCTTAAAGGTGACAAGGTTATGCTTGATGAGGTTTTCGCTGATACGGGCGGCTGCCAGGACGCCGGCAAGAGAGCCATTGCTCTCCAGAGCGTCCGCGGGACAGATGCACGGCAGCATAGGAGCGGCCATGTCACAGAGCAAAAGGATGACATTTTTCTTTCTGGCGGAGAGCATTTTTGCGATCTTCACCGCCGTTACCGTCTTTCCGCTGCCGGGACTGCCCCAGACCGCCAGCATACCGCCGCTGTCATTCTGCTCCTCCGGCTTCTCTGTGTCGCGCTGAAAGATGCTGGCCTTTCTGAAATTCATCCTGTCACCTCACTCTCCGGCATTTCTGCGGTAGGATCGGCGGCTTCGCCCTCCTCAATGGGATCTTCCTCCGGCTCTGCGTACGACTCCTGAATGAGCGCGTCCTGCGCCTCGATGAACTGCCTTGCGCCATCTGTTGTGCCGCGGTAGACGAGCGCCAGATGGAGCTTGGCGACCTGCTCCAGCTCCGCCAGCACCTTGGCCTGCTCCGGCAGAACGAGGAAGGTCACGGTAGAGGGCAGCTCCTTCTCATCACCCTTCGCTTCACCGGTATTGGCGTCATAGCCGGTGCTGGCGGTAACGCTGATGATCTCCACGTACTGCAGCTCGGCGGGGATGGTGGTTTCGCCGTCCTCCGGGTAGTCTGCCACAATGACTGATACGATGTCGCCGCTCTGGAGCTTGCCGGACAGTCCTGTGGCGAAGCTCTTGATGGTGACGGAGATGGCCTGCTTCGTGCCATCCAGATTATAGAGATAAGCATTCTCGGCGGCAGGCGCGTCCGAGAGCTTGGCGGCGAGAATATAATCGCCAACGGCAAGATCCGCCTTGGCGTATTTGCCCACTACATTGTCTTTCGCGGTCATAAGGCCGGAGGGGAGATTATATGAGCCGACCTCGGCCGTGGTGACCATGTCCCTGGTGATGAGCTCGCCGGCGTGAATGTCCTTCGTCACACGGACGATCTCCGCCTTCTGGCTGATGCTCTGATTGAACAGCGGCGTGATGCCGAAGCAGATCACCAGCGCCAGCAGAATGCAGATGACGCCGATGACCGTGCGGTTTTTGAAAATACTCATGGAGCAAGTCCTCCTTATTCTTAGATGATATATGCGGTAAAGAAGCCCACTGCAAGAAATGGCGCGAATGGATAGCTCTCCGGTGGACGCTCTTGCCTGCGGATCTTGTGCAGGGCGGCTATTGCAAGGTAGAAAAGGCAGTACAGCACCAATGCCAGCACCAGTCCGGCGACTCCACGCAGAAAGCCCAGCAGAAAACCGGAGGCGGCGATGAGGAACGCATCTCCCATGCCGCCGCGTCCTCTCCGGCTTGCCAGCCAAAATGGGACGGCCAGCGCCAGGCCGAGAAGCCGGGCGGGGCTGAAGGAAATCAGCCCCGCCCCTGCGATGACGATACCGGAAAGGTCATAGATCTGCCTGCGCCGGAGATCCGTCCATGCCGCGCTCATAAGTCCGATGAGGAACAGCGTCCCCTGCAGGACGGATGCCACGGATCAGCCGCCCAGCGCGCCGGCGTAGTTGAACATATCCTTGATACGCTGGTTCAGGGTGGGCATGACCACATCGCCGAACAAAGCGTAGAGGCCCGCCAGCAGCAGCGCGCCCAGCACCACGGCGATTAGGATCTTGACGGCGGTGTCGATGTAGCCCTCACCGGAGCGGCGGGTGGCGGCAAGGCGGATGGCCTTGGTGCGGATGGAATTGGCGGTGTTCTTGATAAACTTCTTCATATGACATTTTCCTCCAAATTATATGTTTCGTATTGTGGGTGACTTACATGATCTGCTCCGCGGCGGGAGCTTTGTCCGGCTGCTGGGCCTGCCCGAGCGACTGCTCGTAGGCGTTCAGCACCGCATCGTTGAACTGCTGGCGAGCCTCCTTCGTGCAGGGGAAGCAGATGTCGTGGTAGTCCCCATGGCTGTCCTTGTACTGCGGCATGGCGACAAAGGGGCCTTTCTCACCGCGGATGACCTTCACGCCGCGAATGGCGAATACGCCGTTGATATCCACATTGGCGTTGGCGAGAGTGTACTTGCTGTCCTTCACGGGATAGACTCGGACATCGAAGGACACGGGGGACCGGCTTTCCTGCGCGAGGACGGGAGTGCTTGCTTTGGTCTGGTTCTTGGGCATTTTCCTTTCCTCCATTTCTGATGTTGATATGAAAAAAGCACCCGGTCAGGTGCTCATTTCACAGGCCCATATCCATTTTCTGCTGGGGTGCAAACTCGATCTGCCGGAAGCCGACACGGTCGCAGTAGTAGAACTCGCTGCCGTCGGCGTCGTACAGCTCCAGCACATCCGAGATGCCGATGGGTCTGCCGTCGTAGCCGGGAACCGGGTCGCGGAAGAGCGTGTATATCTCCTCCGGGTCATTGGTCCCGACCAGACCGTCATAGACTTTTTCGTAGTGCCTGCGGTCGGGCTGTCCGAAACGCTCCAGCAGGGCTTCATACGGGATGAAGCGCATATTGATGGGGCTGTCCCGCGTGAGCTGCCACACACGGCAGCTTTTCAGGGGCGGAGCCTCCGGGTCGAAGCGGCCGCCCCTCTGCCCCAGCAGGAGGCGGTCATAGACACCGTCCTCCCAGCGGATGGAGAGCGACTGCTTTTGCAGAAAACGCTCCAGCTCCTGTGTTTGGAACATGGTATCCACCACCGCCTCCTTTCCCGCGATGTATCCGGCAGGATTGCTGTAATAGAGGATGCGGTCATGGTTATCAATGAAGATGCGCTGCACTTATTTCACCTCCGATCATTCCAGCTTCATCTCACCTGCGGCCGGTTCCTCCTGCCGTGGTGCGGTCAGCTCCATGAGCTTCTCCCGCGCCCAGTCCGGCAGGTATTTTTCGTCCAGCACACCGATGAAATCCTCCCGGTTCCATCTGGCTGTTTCTCCGTCCGAGAGGCAGGTGGCAAAGACTGCTCGACCACTGGAATGCGGCTCGCATCCAAAGCCGCTCCGAGCATACCAGAGTTGATCCGCCTGACTCCAGCAGGATTCCTTCAGCGTATCCGGCGACAGCACCAGCACCTTGCCGGTGAAGTCCTGCTCGGCGCGGTCACCGACGCAATGCTCCGCACCGAAGAGATTTAACGCCTGCACCGCCTTGCGGTAGAGACTGACGAAGCCATCCAGCACGGCGGGGTGGCTCCGAACAGTGATCTCGGCATTGTGACGCTCATCCTGCGGAATGTAGCGCCGCTCAGCCCACTGCTTATTGGCGGGGCTGAAGCGACCATCCCACTTGAGTTCATACAGGGTATTGGCAAGCACCCACGCAGTGCGTTTATAACCGTATTCGTCCAGCACGGGTGTGATACAGTCCTTGTCCAGATGCATTCCGTCGAAGTTCTGGCGGATGGCATCCTCGATAGCTTCCCGGCAGGCGATGTTGGCGCGATGGCTTTCCCTCCAGAGCGAAAGCTCATTTCGTTCTCTGGCCTCCTTCGCCGAGTAGGGATAGAGATAGGTTTCATTCATTTGGATCTCTCGCCTCGTTTCTTCTTTGAATGCCTACGGTATCACTTATCGTAGATGACATCGTTCTCCATCAGCATATCCTCCAGTACGGACAGGCAGCAGCCGGACTTGCGCAGGGCCTCCAGCAGCTCGGCGGGAATATCGGAGAGGTCGTGGTCGTAAAATGTCTCGCACACAGTAATCACACCGGAGCCCTCGTCCACATGGCAGTCCAGCTTGGCGTCGGGCGCGATGTCCGCTTCCTCTCTGGCCCAATCGGGAACGGTGACGGCGGGGCGGATCAGCTCCTCGATGTCCGCGTCGCGGAAGGTGCAGTGCCCCTCGGTGCAGCCCTCGCAGCTGCCGCAAAGGTCCGTCAGCTCCCGCATCAGCTGACCGGCGCGGTCCGTCAGGGCGAGGATCGTGCGCACCATCTCCATGGCGGTCATCTCGCTTTTTGACAAAATGACCGCGCCCTTGGCGCCGGCCATTTCCAGCTTCCCCTCATCGTCCAGCCCGCAGACGGTCAGAACGGCGGGCGGGATGGTGACGCTCTTGTTGTCGTTGTATTTTACAAATTTCATGCTGCTTCTCCTTTTATTGTTCAGATTTTTAAGGGATGCTCCGGCTCATGGATCAGCTCGTAGCGGGTGTCGCCATCGCCGCCCAGCAGACTATCCATAGAGAGCTGCCAGCAGGCTTTGCGGGGGTCATAATTGGTGATGACGATCTCCTCATATTCGCTGCCTGCCGTCTGGGACATGCTGTTGGGACGGGAGGTGCGGAAGATATAGCAATCCTGATAGATCTCGCAGATGTAGTCCTGGTAGTTGTAGGAAACGATGAAGTACCCTTCACAGGTGACCAGTACATCATGGAGCCGCTGATGATCCTCCGGGGGAAACTCCACCTCGTAGCAGCTCTCCGCCTTGTAGTAAGGCGGGTCACAGTAGATCACGGCGCCTGCCCGGTCGTACTGACGGATGACCTCCTCGAAGTCCTTGTTCTCCACAATGACATTCGCCAGCCTGCGGGAGCATTCCCAGATCAGGTGAAAGAAACGGCGGATGTCGCAGGGCTTGCCGCCGAAGGACTTGGCGCCGCCGCTGAAGCTGTAGCGGATGAGCTTGAAGAAGTCCGCCGCGCGGCGGATGCTCCCGCGGGGCGCGCGCTCCAGCATGAGGGCGCGGATGACCTCGGCGTCGGGGGGCTTCAAGTAAACCTCCGTCAGATCCATCTCCTCCTGCAGGTAGTCGTCCGTGAACTCGCCCTTGGAGAAGAATTTATAGAGGACATTGAAGTCATCCCGCGTGTTCAGCGGCAGGAAGCCAAGCTCCGCCAGCAGTGCCATGGGGCGGTTCTTCACGCAGCAGAACAGGTTGGTGAGATTGCCGTTGAAGTCGTTATAGACCTCCATGCAGCCGCGCTGGATGGGACGGCACATGGTCACCGTGCCGCTGCCGCCAAACACATCGATGAAGCGGGTGTAGCGGTCCGGCATCAGCTTGTTGATGATCCACAGCAGCTTGCCCTTGCCGCCCACCCAGGGAATAAAACTGTTCAAGAAGTGTCACCTCCCTCCAGCGGGAGGGAGAGCTGACCGGTGTCCTCATAGTCAGGCAAGGTGCGGGACAGGCCGCGCTCCGCAAATGCGATTTTCTTGATCCGGCTGCGGAGCTGCCGGATGGTGCGCCGCAGCTCCTCCTCGGTGGCGGCATAGTAGTAGCCGCCGTCAAAGCTGCAGATAGGGATGCCGTCGCCCCGCAGGGCGTTGATCTCCCGGCGCAGCTCGGAGCCGCGCATTCGGAAGGCACACTCCAGCTCCCGGCTGGTGACGGCGTTCGCCTCGCCCTTGTGGTAGAGTTCAAGGTACTCTGCAAGGGCTTTGTTGATCTGCACAGTTCCTCCTTTCCGGGTTCGTTATCCCGGAGCAGGAGGTCAAATCAGCGCAAAAAAGAAGGGGCCGCTTTTCCCCGTCCGGGAATACGGCCCCTTGGTGTAGTTCTTATCCACGCAGCTGGCGTGGTTAAGATATGGTCAGCTACTGCATTTCCATGGTAAGATCCTGTTCCTCCGCAGGGTAGCACACATAATCACTGCCGATGAACACGCCTGGATGCCCGTCCTCATAGCGGCAGCCCAGCGCGCCCAGATCCATGTATTCGTATAGCTCCTCCGGGACGGTAGTCTCATTGGCGAGGTAGTACCTGCCCAGCGCGGCGTAGCTGTTGACGCCCTTGAGGATCGTGTAATCACGCAGCTGTTCCGGTGAATTTGCGAAAATCTCCCCAGCCTCCGCCTCGCCCTTTTGCAGAACCATGGCGGAGAGGATCGTCTTTTCATCATCGCTCAGAGCATCCGGTCTGCATCGGAATGCCTCCTGTGCTGCACAGGGCAGCGGCCGGTCGCCTTCGCGTTGGATCTGTTCCCTGGTCATTGCATCGTCATCTCCTTTTCCTGTTTTTGCTGTATGGGTGAGAGCATTGGTTCATAGTCCGCGCGGTGCAGCAGGCCGTAGGGTGACAGAACTGCATTGTCCTCCTTGATGACATCGCATCCGTAGGTATAGAGGTTTACATGAGGGATCAACAGTTCCACCGAATGCTCATCCGTCATAAAGCAAAGTTGGTCAATGGCAGTCTCCTGCGGCGAACTGAGGTCTGGCGTGAGAATACGCCGGCCTCGATGCGCTCCTCCAGACAGACGCATTCATTCAGGTGGCAGGGGTGTCCGCTGTCGTATCTCGTGCAGTCTTTGCATCGCACATCGTCAGCACTGTAGCGAAAGCTGCTGCGGATGCGTCCGCTTCTGCGAGGCTGATGACGGGGTGGCGTCATCATCTGCACCTCTGCGGCGAACAGGGGTGTGAACTTCATAAAATATCGCGTCAAATAATCCCTCTCCTTTCTGGAAATAAAAAAAGACCGGAGTCTTATTGCTAAAACTCCGGCCATACCATGCTGCTATTACATTGTCTGTTCCTGTGATGCTCGTTCCAATGCTTCCTCCTGCTGACGGACGCGCTCGTCCAGATCCGGTACGCACGCCCTGATCTGCTGCTGGATTCCGCGGATCATTTCTTCCTGCGTATCCGTAAGCTCAAAGAAGTCCTCATCCACGGAATCGGCGCAGCAGCGGAATATCTCAGTCAGCTGTTCCGGGCTGAAAAGCTGTTCCTTTTGGATAAGTCCTGAGCGTGTGGCGAAGTCCTGCTTGGCTTCGTCATATTTCTCCATGAAGTAGTGTCCGTGTACCACGCCCGTGCGGTCATAGTCCCAATCCCATGTAACGAATTGAACGCCGTGTTTGCTCGGAGTACCTGCCAGCACCGTGCCGCCAAAGTCAGCGAGGATGCGGTAGTCGCCATCCAGTCCGCTGGCTTTGAGCTGCGGGGCGGCTTCCATAGCGGTCATATACTCCAGCGTCTTCGCGGCGATGTCCTCGACGCGATATAGGGCATCCTCTGCCTGGGGCGTGTCCGCGTCCTCCCGGCGATAGAATACGCTGCCCTTGCCGGTGATTCGGCAGAGGGGTGCGCCGTTGCAAAGGACAGGCAACTGCTCTCCCTCCAACGGCAGGGTTCCAAATCCTGCACGGTGCAGGGGAATACGGACTTCTTCAAGGTAGCGGAACTGACGGCTTGTGTTTTGGGTGTCCATGTGAGCGATCCTCCTGTTGTAAAAAAATGAGGCCGAAGTATAAAACTCCGGTCTGTAGCTTGGAATACTATTTTTTTGTATGACAGCTTGCAATGAGGGTGTGCTTCTAATTGCATTTTTGAGAGCAATCGCAGAAATGCTGTTCTACCAGTTTCCTATGTGTTATTGATAGGTGAGAGGGATTTTTGATGGTATATCTTACGGTAAAGTCAATCAGCCATTCCTTCGCAGTTACTTGTATGCCACAGGGAAGCCTTGTGCTACGAAGCTCTTTTCGCAGTATCCATTGCCTAATCGTTCCAGCGCTATACCCCAGCAATACCTGCACATCTGAGATTCGTAGGATGTCCGCTTCATCTGTCCATATATTGTAGAGGAACCGTTGAAACTCCTTTTGGCATATCTGAGCGACCGGATTGAGTTGCTTGCGCTTGACATTGAATGCTCCCACGGGTGTCGCAACCAAATCCGGTGCAGCTTCAAGTGTGAGGAGATAGTCTATTACATCATTCAGTCGGATTTTATACCGTCGGGTCTTTTTTCCACTGTCCTCGCAGGGGATGTATCCATGCTCCAGAAGCCATTTCGCTTTGCGCTTGCTGATATGACAAATTCGGTAAAGCTGGTCAGCGCTGATGACCTCCGGGTATTCTTCGTATAGGTAGGTGTAGTCTGTTGCCATATGCTTCTCCTTATCATTTGGGAGCTGAGATACTTGTCAATGACGGGCAACCGACCACATTTGCTCCCGTATGGGAGCCTGAAACTATCGTTACTCAAAGGGTTATTCGTCCTTCTTACTTCTACACTTTTTCTACACTTTGCGGGAAATTCATGCTTTTACTGGCTCAAGCCCTGCATGCTGTGTGCCCTGGAATCGTTGTGATATCAGGGATTTGACCTTCCTATAAGCACCTATATTATCCCGAAAGCACCTTGTCCATATGATTCGAAATCGTGTGGAGCGTTTGGCTTTCCGTCCTCGGAAATCCTTGATATTTGGTGCTTTTTAGACTATGCTGTGTCCAGCAGACTTGACTCTATCTACGCATTTTCTATGCTTTGTGCAGAGTAGTGAGTGCGAGTGGATTGCGGTTTTAAGGGTCACGAGAGGAACGCATCAATCTTCATTGGATTTCCTCTCCAAATGGCTCGAAATGCGGTAGGTCGGCTCAAACCGACGCGAGAGTTCGAATCTCTCCATCTCCGCCACCGAAAAAGCCTGTAATCAAGCCGATTATGGGCTTTTTTCTTATACCTTTTTCTAAGAGTAAGTGATCAAAGCAGACTTTTGTTTTTCTCTCCGGATTTTCGGCTTAGCCCTCTCTCCAACGACTTCCGAAGTCGCCGCCCTCCGGCAGAACAAGCCCTGTCTCCATTGCCTGTGCCGAGGTGATTTTAGACTTGTAATCCAAGTGGGCGTAGATATTCGCCGTGGTGGTAAAGTCGCTGTGGCCCAGCCACTCCTGAATGTGCTTGAGGGGAACGCCGTTGGCCAGCAGCAAGCTGGCACAGCTGTGACGCAGATCATGAAACCGCATCTTCGGCATCCCGTGTTTTGCTATGTACTTAGGAATGATCGCACAACAGCTGGCAGTGCAAACATAGGTATCGTAGGTACAGAAAATCAAGACAGGAAAAGAACAGGCAGGCAGCGGCTCACGCCACTGCCTGCCTGTTCAAAAAAATCAATTACTTAGCGCATCTGTGAGAGAGAAGCCGGGGGTGCTGCTTTTTCTTTCTTCCCTTTTCCTGTTACAGGATGGAGTAATTCACGATCAGGCCCGCGAACACGATGGACACCATGCTCAGCAGCTTGATAAGGATGTTGATGGCCGGACCCGCAGTGTCCTTGAAGGGATCGCCCACGGTGTCGCCCACCACGCCGGCCTTGTGGCAATCACTGCCCTTGCCGCCGAAGTTGCCTGCCTCGATGTACTTCTTGGCGTTATCCCAGGCACCGCCGGCATTGGCCATGTAGATAGCCATCAGGAAACCAGTAACGGTGGCACCGGCCAGCAGACCGACCACACCCTTGAAACCCAGGATCATACCTACCACAATGGGCGTCACCACCGCGATAACGGTGGGCAGCACCATCTCCTTCAGGCTGGCCTTGGTGCACAGATCCACGCAGCGCGCGTAGTCGGGATCTGCCTTGCCCTCCATCAGGCCGGTGATCTCGCGGAACTGGCGGCGTACCTCCAGCACCACGCTCTGGGCCGCGCGGCCCACGGAGTTCATGGTAAGCGCTGCGAACACGAAGGGCAGGCACGCGCCGATAAACAGGCCCACCAGCACCACGGGGTTCATCAGGGAGAAGTCCTCAAAGGTGACATTCGCGCCCACTTCCTTGACCTTTTCGATATAGGAAGCCATCAGTGCCAGAGCCGTCAGCGCGGCGGAGCCGATGGCAAAGCCCTTGCCGGTAGCTGCCGTGGTGTTGCCCAAAGAGTCCAGCGCGTCTGTGCGCTTGCGAACCTCCGGCTCCAAGCCAGCCATCTCAGCGATACCGCCGGCATTGTCGGCCACGGGGCCGTAGGCGTCGGTGGCCAGAGTGATGCCCAGCGTGGACAGCATACCCACTGCCGCCAAAGCAATGCCGTACAGGCCCATGCCTGTGCTGGCTGCGCCGCCGGAGAGGAAGAACGCCAACAGGATGCACACCGCCACGATCACGATGGGCACCGCCGTGGAGAGCATACCCAGGCCAAGACCGCCGATGATGATGGTAGCGGAGCCGGTCTGGCTCTTGCTGCTCAGCTCCTGGGTCGGCTTGTAGGTATCAGAAGTGTAATACTCCGTGGCCTTGCCGATCAGCACGCCGGCCACCAGACCGGAGAGAATGGCCACATACAGGCCCCAGTGCTCGATGCCCAGCAGGGCCCACACCAGAAAGAAGGAGATAATAGCAATCAGAATAGCCGCCAGGTTGGTGCCGCGGGACAGTGCTTTCAGCAACGTGCGCTGGTCGGCGTTCTCCTCGGTCTTGACGAAGAAAGAGCCAATGATGGAGCAGATGATGCCCACCGCCGCCATGACCATGGGAATAGCCATGGCCTTGAAGGCCTGATCGCTGAATGCCGCCACGCCCAAGGCGGAGGCAGAGATGATGGAGCCAACATAGCTCTCATACAGGTCCGCACCCATACCGGCCACATCGCCCACGTTGTCACCTACGTTATCGGCGATAACAGCGGGGTTGCGGGGATCGTCCTCGGGAATACCGGCCTCAACCTTGCCCACCAGGTCGGCGCCCACATCGGCCGCCTTGGTGAAGATGCCGCCGCCCACGCGGGCAAACAGCGCCATGGAGCTGGCGCCCATGCCGAAGGTCAGCATAGCACTGGTGATGTCAGCGGCCTCCAGCTTAAACACGAAGCGCAGCAGCATAAACCACACGCTGATATCCAGCAGGCCGAGGCCGACCACAGTAAAGCCCATAACGGAGCCGGCGGAGAAGGCCACGCGGAGGCCGCGGTTCAGGCCGTCGCGGCAGGCGTTGGCGGTGCGGCAGTTGGCCTTGGTGGCGATGCGCATACCGACAAAGCCGCTGAGGCCGGAGAAGAAGCCGCCGGTCAGGAACGCGAAGGGCACGAACCAAGTCAGCAACTTTAAGGCCGCCATAATGCACAAAACCACGATCATACAGGCAAAAAACACACCTACAACGGTGTATTGCCGCTTCAGGTAGGCGTTGGCGCCCGCACGGATAGATTGCGAAATTTTGCTCATAAGCGGGGTGCCTTCGTCAAAACTCAGCACTTTTTTGCCGGTGGCGAAGGCGAAGATGAGTGCGATGACAGACCCTATAAAGGTTGACAAAACAAGGTGTTTTTCCATGTTTTTCTCTCTTTCCGTTTCGAATTGTTGTGAAATTCGAAATCTTCTTTTTTGTTCCTGAAATATTATAAAGAAAAACAGCGCGCACGTCAAATTTTCACACTTTTTTTGGGTACGCCTGAAAAAGTGTCCGGTTCTTTTCGTTATTTTGCCCGCAACTTTTTTGTGAAAAAACTTCCCATTTTGTGGCATTTACATCCGGTTTTTCCCCAGTCGCGGAAGATGTACCATACGTTTAGAATGTATTTTTCACCACAATATACCGTGGTATTTCCAGTATAAAAATTTTTTTACGCAACTTTTTCACTTGTATTGGTACCATTTCCCCAAAAAATACAGTAGAAATCCTTTTTCGCACTTTTTGCTGCGTTTTTTTGCTTTTCCGAATTCGCACGCCGGGGGCGTTTGCTAAATTGCACAACGGCAATTTGCAACATTTTCCCCGCAAATGTCCACGGCGGGAGAACGCGAAAGCTATGAAGCTTTGCGTTCAAACTATATACATTTACTTTCCTTTTTTGATACCTCAGCGGTACATCTGAGTAAAAAAGAAAGCCCTTTCGGGCAATGTCATTAAGTTAAGCAAATCTGCGCACACGAAAAAAAGCCCACCTCGACTTTTCGAGGTGGGCTTTTTTTATGCTTTCGTTATGTGGATTGCTTGTGCTTACTTCGCGGGCAGGACAATGACCTGTCCCTCGTAAATGGTGTTGGCGTTCACAAGACGGTCGGCGTTGCGCTCGAAGATGGCCTTGTACTTCATCAAACTGGAAGTTATCTGTCTTTAGATTTAGCTTTCAAAATGGCATATGCAATAAAAGCACCGATAATTATACCGATAAAGTTACAAATCAAATCATCCACATCAAAACTTCTGCCAAAGAACAGTTGTGCCATTTCAAAACAAATCGGAATTACAATAGCAAGCAATACCAGCTTTCTTCTGTTCCTAATTTCTGTAACAAGCGGAAGAAAAAAGCCAAACGGAACAAACATCGCGATATTGCCAATCAACATTGTTTTAGCCCAACTCCCCAGTGAAAGTTCTCCATTTAGGCATTTTATAACTGAAGGAACAAGATTTACTCCACCGAATTGAAATACTTGTCTCATTTCATTCCACCATCCAAAAAATATGCCATCATAAAAAGATAACCAAAAGTTTGCAGGAAGGACAACAAGGCTTACAAGACCAGTGAGATAGCAAATGAAAACAGTTTGCAAAGCTTCCTTCTTCCACTTAATTTGTATTTTCTTTTTCTTCAGAATTATGGAACGAATTGCCAAGAACACCAAGCCTACAATACAAGCACTTGGTAGAGCTTGCAAAAAGTATCCCAAAACACTTCCGCTATTCATTTCCATTCTAAAAAAATTGTATATATCTAAAAACATTTCTTCCTCTCCAAATTCCGATTTGCCGGTTTCTTTCACCGCTGCCAAATCCATCATATCATGCGTTTCCATACAGAGCAATAAAAAAGATGGACCGCAGAAAATCCGTGATGGAATTTTCAGAGCATTGGCAGGACTTGTTGAGATTTTCTTTGAATAATTTTGCTCTCACGGTCCGCGGTGGTTTCTGCTGACTTTTCTATCTTTGCGCGGACTTGTTGTGTTGTCGGTCAGCTTTTCTTCTGATATGCCCCTATGCGTCGAAAGCCTTTCCGCCACAGCTGTTAAGTTAAGGCGGCATTTCTTTTTTGAAAAACGCCGTTTTTGAGGGGGAAAAACAGGCTTTTTGAAAAAAACGCGTTGAGGGGGCGGTGTCCGCAAACACCACCCCCTCTTTTTTACGCGGCTGCGCGGCAGCAGGGAGGGTTTCGCGCCTGCGGGGCGCGAGCTGCTTAGCTGTGCATAACTTCCGCCAGCCAAATCAAAGATTTGGCTGGCGGAAGTTGTCTTTTCATGTCGAAAGAAAGCAGCCAAAGAACGCCACTTAAGGAAAGGGGGATTTCGAATTTCCCCCTTTCCTTAAGTATCCTATCCCCTTGAAACGACAAAGAAGGAGGCTTCGGCCCCCTCCTTTTAAAACCACCCCCGGGGTGAGGCGATTATCAAATCGCGCCAAAGCCGCCCGGAGGGCGGCTTTGGTTGGTGGCGGCTGACGCCGCCGGGGAGTTTAAGACGCCGCCTGCGCGGCGGGACGAGGGCTTTACGCCGCTGCGCGGCTACACCTCATCCGCCCCCTACGGGGGCACCTGTCTCCCTGCGGGTCGGTCGGTCCGCGGGTCTGACAGGCCACCGGCCTGTCATTCAACACCGCGGACCCCCCAGGGGGAAGGCTAACGGGGGTCATATGCGCTCGTAGGCGCGGCGGGGGGTGCCGTCGGCGACGTGGATGGTGCCGGTGTACGCGAAGCCGGCGCGTTCCAGGCAGCGGCGCATGGGGTGGTTATCCTCGTGGGTGTCCGCCCGCAGATGGGGACACCGCGTCCACGCCCAGGCCACGGCCTCGGCCAGCACGCCGGTATGGGTACCGTCGCTGCCCAGACGGTGGAGGGTGCCGTATGGCGTCTCGTCATCCAGCCACGCGCCGTCGATGACCTGATAGGTGGGGTCGTCGCCGATGATGAAGGCAAACACGGCGTACACGCCGCCCGCGTCCTCCATGACGAACAGCCGGCCGGCGGCCACGTCCGACCGGAGCAGGGCCTCGGAGGGGTAGCCGTTGACCCACTGGACGGTGTTGCCGCTGCGGCGCATGAACTGCCGGGCGCTGTGGTAGATCGCCAGGGCACGGGGAATGTCGAAGCTTGTCGCAGGTCGGATCATATCAGTTTTTCAGGCTTTGCAGCGGGGCGGGGATACGGCCGCCGCGGGCGATGAAGTCGGCGCTGGAGGCCTCGTGGACGGGCATCAGGGGCGCGCTGCCCAGCAGGCCGCCCATCTCCACGGTGTCGCCCACGTCCGCGCCCTCCACGGGGATGATGCGGACGGCGGTGGTCTTGCTGTTGACCATGCCCACGGCGGCCTCATCGGCGATGATGGCGGAGATCGTCTCCGCCGTGGTACTGCCGGGCACGGCGATCATGTCCAGGCCCACAGAGCACACGCAGGTCATGGCCTCCAGTTTGTCGATGGTCAGGGTGCCGTCCAGGGCCGCGGCGATCATGCCCTCGTCCTCGGAGACGGGGATAAAGGCGCCGGACAGGCCGCCCACATGGCCGCTGGCCATGACGCCGCCCTTCTTCACGGCGTCGTTCAGCAGGGCCAGCGCCGCCGTGGTGCCGTGGGTGCCGCAGACGGACAGGCCCATCTCCTCCAGGATGCGGGCCACACTGTCGCCCACCGCCGGGGTGGGGGCCAGGGACAGGTCCACGATGCCGAAGGGCACGTCCAGACGGCGGCTGGCCTCGGACGCCACCATCTGGCCCATGCGGGTGATCTGGAAGGCGGTCTTTTTGATAGTCTCGGCCACCACGTCGAAGGGCTGGCCCTTGCAGCCCTGCAGGGCGTGGTACACCACGCCGGGGCCGGACACGCCCACGTTGATGACGGTGTCGGCCTCACCCACGCCGTGGAAGGCGCCGGCCATGAAGGGGTTGTCCTCCACGGCGTTGCAGAACACCACCAGCTTGGCGCAGCCCAGGCCGTCACGGTCGCGGGTCAGGTGGGCCGTCTCCTTGATGACGCGGCCCAGCTGGGCCACGGCGTCCATGTTGATACCGGCCCTGGTGCTGCCCACGTTGACGCTGGAGCAGACCAGCTCCGTGCGGGCCAGCGCCTCGGGAATGGAGGCGATGAGCCGCCGGTCGCCGGAGGTAAAGCCCTTCTGCACCAGGGCGGAGTAGCCGCCGATGAAGTTGACGCCGCAGGTCTTGGCGGCGCGGTCCAGCGTCAGGGCCAGGGGGACGAAGTCCTCGCTTTTGCAGGCCGCACCGGCAATGGCGATGGGTGTGACGGAGATGCGCTTGTTGACGATGGGGATACCGAACTCGCTCTCGATGCCGCAGCCGGTTTGGACCAGCTTTTCGGCGCGGGAGCAGATCTTGTCGTAGATCTTGTCGCAGCAGCGGCCCATGTCCTCGTCGGCGCAGTCCAGCAGGGAGATGCCCATGGTGATGGTGCGGATGTCCAGGTGCTGCTTGTCCACCATGGCGATGGTGTCGAAGATATTTTGCAGACTCAGCATATTCCCCACCTCTTACAGCTTGTGCATGGCGTCGAAGATGTCCTCCCGCTGGATGCGGATGGACAGGCCGCGGCTCTCGCCGTAGGCCTTCAGGTCGGCGCGCAGGGCGTCGAAGGGCGCCTGACACTCGGTCAGGTCCACCACCATCATCATGGTGAAGTAGCCCTCCATGATGGTCTGGCTGATATCCAGGACGTTGATGCGGCTGGCCGCCAGCGTGTTGCACACACCGGCGATGATGCCCACCTGGTCCTTGCCCACAACGGTAACGATCGCTTTCATAACTATATACTCCTTTCGGATGGTTTCTTGTTTTGGCGCGGGAGGCGCGGTTTGCCGAAAACCGATGGATCCCGTGTCCTGTCGATGGCAGGCCGACGACGGCGTATCGGGTATACGTCGAGGAGGCTTGACGATGGCAGGGCGCGGGAGGCGCGGTTTGCTATTCCAGTTCGTCTAATGTCAGCGAATAGCTGGGCAGGAAATGCTCGCGGAAATAGTCCAGCTCCGGCAGGGCCATGGCGTCCATGGCGGCGGCGGTCTGGGCGGCGGCCTGGCGGAACTCGGTGTTGCCAGCCTTCAGCTCCTCGATGCACTTGATGTGGGCGGAAAGCTTATCCGCCGCCCTCACCAGCTGCTCGATCTCCGGGTCCGCGGGACGGAGGGCGTCCTCGTAGGCGGGACGCAGGTCCTCCGGCAGCATGGAGAGGAGCTTGTCCTCCGCCACCTGCTCCACGGCCTTGTAGGCCTCGCGGATACCGGGATTGTAATACTTGATGGGGGTGGGCATATCGCCGGTGAGGATCTCGCCGGCGTCGTGGTACAGCGCCGCCACGGCCACGGCGCCGACGTCCACCTGGCCGCCGAAGCGCTCATTGCGCAGCACCGCCAGCGCGTGGGCCAGCACCGCCGTCTGGTGGCTGTGCTCCTGGATGTTCTCCGTGTAGCTGTTCCGCATGAGCGACCAGCGCTGGATGAAGCGCATACGGTTGATATAGGCGAAAAAGTGGTTCATGTTATGTCAACTCTCCTATCAGTATATCACCATCTATACCGACTATTTTTGTATCGATAATTTTATTATGTAAATCTTCGGCGCGGACGCACACCTCACAGTAGTTGGGGGCGTGGCCGGTGTAGAGGCCGTCCTTCTCCTGCTCATAGAGCACCGGGTAGGTCTGCCCCACGCAGCCCTCCAGATAGGCGCGGTGCATAGTCCGGGCCACGGCCACGGCGCGGCGGGTCCGTTCCTCCTTCACCGCGGCGCTGAACTGCACCAGCTCCGCCGCCTTGGTGCCGGGACGGACGGAATAGGGGAAAATGTGCATATCCGCGAAGGCGCACTTTTCGATAAAGGCCATGGTCTGCTCGAATTCCCGGTTCGTCTCGTCGGGGAAGCCGCAGATCAGGTCGGTAGTGACGGCGGGCCGGTGGAAATACTGCCGCAGCAGTGTGACGGACTCGTAAAACCGTGCCGTGTCGTACTTCCGGTTCATGCGGCGCAGCGTCTCGTCACAGCCGGACTGCAGGGATAGGTGGAAGTGGGGGCACAGGTTGGGCAGCTTCGATGCCCGGCGGCAGAAGTCCTCGGTGATGGTACGGGGCTCCAAGCTCCCCAGCCGCAGACGCATATCCCCCGCGGCGGCGGATACCGCCTCCAGCAGGTCGATGAGGCTTTGGCCGTTTTTCAGATCGTGGCCCCAGGAGGATATCTCGATACCGGTGAGCACCAGCTCACGGTAACCCTCGCGCCGCAGCTGCTCCGTCTGGGCCACGGCCGTCGCCAGCGGCAGGGAGCGCACCGGGCCGCGGGCGTAGGGGATGATGCAGTAGGTGCAGAAATTCACACAGCCGTCCTCTACCTTCAGCATGGCCCGGGTGCGCTCGGCCATGCCGCCGGCGGGCAGCACCTCGAATTCCCGGCGGCGCAGGGCGTCGTCCAACAGTCTCACCGGCTCCTTTTCGTGGGCTGCCTGCTCGAACAGGTCCAGAAACGCCATGCGGTCGCCGGTGCCGGCCAGCAGGTCCACATCCAGTGCCGCCACCACCTCCGGGTGGGTCTGCACATAACAGCCGCAGGCGGCCACCACCGCGTTGGGGTTCAGCTTATGACACCGGCGGATCATCTGCCGGGATTTCTTGTCACTGATGGCGGTGACGGAGCAGGTGTTGACGATATAGCCGTCGGCCTCTGTCTCGGCGGGCACCAGCGTATGACCGCGGCGCAGCAGTTCCTGCTCCATGGCCTGTGTCTCGTATTGGTTCACCTTGCAGCCCAAGGTATAGATGGCAACACGCATCTTGCACTTTCCCCTATTCTATCGTATAATAAGGTTTCACGGGTGAAGGTGTTTTTCACTCCCGCTTTTTGATCGGTTTATTATACTGTATTTTACCGTGTCTTTCAAGACCCGTTCGTGAAACAGGAGGCTCTCTATGGTCTATTTTGATAACGCCGCCACCACGCCGGTGCCCAAAGCCGTGGCCGACGCCATGTACGAGGTGCTGACGGCGCACTTTGGCAATCCCTCCTCCCAATACCCCATAGGGGTGGAGATGAAAAAAGCCGTGGAGGGCTGGCGGGCCGTCATCGCCGGGGCGCTGGGCTGCCCCGCGGAGCGCCTGTACTTCACCTCCTGCGGCACGGAGAGCGACAACTGGGCCATACAGGCCGCCCTGTGGCAGAACCGGCACAGGGGCAGACACATCATCACCACCGCCGTGGAGCACAGCGCCGTTCTGGAGCCCTGCAAGCTGCTGGCCCAGCAGGGGTATGAGGTCACCTATCTGAAGCCAGGACGGGACGGCAATGTCACCGCCGAACAGGTGGCGGATGCCCTGCGGGAGGACACCGCCCTGGTGTCTGTGATGCTGGTGAACAACGAGACGGGCTGCGTATTTCCCGCGGCGGACATCGCTGCCCTGCTGCGGGAGAGGGGCTCCCCTGCCCTGCTGCACTGCGACGCGGTGCAGGGCTTTTTGAAGGTCCCCTGCGACCCGGAGGGCTGGGGCGTAGACCTGATGAGCCTGTCCGGTCACAAGGTCGGCGGGCCCAAGGGCGTGGGCGCGCTGTACATCGGTCCCCGGGTGCGGAACCCCCTCCCCCTGCTGCCCGGCGGCGGACAGGAGCGCGGCGCGCGCTCCGGCACCGAGGCCACGGCCCAGATCGCCGGCTTTGCCAAGGCGGTGGAGCTGCGGCTGGCCGATTATGACGCCAAGCTGGCCCACATGACCGGGCTGAAGGCCTATTGCCGGGAGAAGCTGCTGGCCATGGGCGGCGTGGTCCCCGTGGGCGAGGGTACGGCCCCCCACATTCTGGCGGTGTCGCTGGTAGGGTATCCCAGCGCCAACATCGTAACGGACCTGGGTGCGCAGGGCATCTGCATCTCCGCAGGCTCTGCCTGCCATCAGGGGAAGGCGAGCCATGTGGTCTCCGCTCTGGGGCTGGACAAAAAGACTGCCGCCGGCGTGATCCGCATCTCCTTCTCCCCCGACAATACACGGGAGGACGTGGATGTCCTGTGCCAGGCGCTGCTCGCCCACCGGGACAGCCGCTTCCCCATGCTGTGATATACGCCCGCGGCGCGGGCACAACGATATTTTGAGGTGGACTATGTTCAAAGCTCTTAAGCGCGACAGGGCCTTTTACGGGTATCTGCTCCGGTTGACCGGCCCTATCGCCCTGCAAAACCTGATCACGTTCTCGCTGGGTCTTATTGACACGCTGATGGTCAGCCAGCTGGGCAACAATGAGATGGCGGCGGTGACGGCGGCCAACGTGCCGGTGTTCCTGCTGATCTCCATCGTGTTCGGCGTCCAGTCCGGCGTAGGCATCCTGATCAGCCAGTACTGGGGCAAAAAGGACCTGCCCAGCATCAGCCGTGCCATCGGCGTGGCGGCGGGGCTGGGCGTGGCTCTGGCGCTGGTCATCGCGCTGGCGCTGTTCCTGTGGCCGGTGCAGATCATGGACCTGATGAGCAACAAGCATCATCTGTCCCTGCTGGGCGCGCCGTATCTGCGGGTCATCGGCTTCTCCTATGTGTTCAATATGCTCTCGTCTATCTACGTCAGCGCGCAGCGCAGCGTGGAGAACGCCAGCTTCGGCATGAAGCTGTTTGGTATGTCCACGGTGCTGAATACCGGCATGAACTACCTGCTGATCTTCGGCAAGTGCGGCTTTCCCATGCTGGGCGTGGAGGGCGCGGCCATCGCCACACTGCTCTCCCGCGTGGCGGAGTTCGCCGTGTGCCTGTTCTGCGCCCTGCGGAGCCGGGTCATCCCCCTGGACCTGAAGGCGCTCTTCCGTCCGGGCTGGGAGATGCTGCGCCGGTTCGTGAAATACGCCTCGCCGGTGATGGCCAACGAACTGTTCTGGGGGCTGGGCAACAGCCTGCTCACCGTCATTCTGGGACACATGACCATCTCGGTAGAGTTTCTGGCGGCCAACGCCGTCATGGGCAACCTGAACCGCCTGTTCCTGGTGGTGTGCTTTGGTCTGGGCGCCGCTACCGCCGTGATGATCGGCAAGGCTATCGGTGAGGGACAGAGCCACGATGAGCTGATGGACCTGTCCAGGACGCTGTCCTGGGTGACGATACTGGTGGGCGCCGCACTGGCCGTTATCGCCCTGGCGCTGGTGCCGCTGCTGTTCCAGCCGGTGGTCTTCCCACTGTTCAAGCTGTACGACCTCAGCGCCCATCTTGCCACCACCCTTGCGGTGACGGGCTTCGCCTGCATCCCCTTCCACGCCTACTCCATCTCCGCCGTCACCGGTATCCTGCGGGCAGGCGGCGATGTGTTCTGGTCCACGGCGCTGGATCTGGCACCCCAGTGGCTGGTGGCTCTGCCGCTGACGGCCCTGCTGGCGCTGGTGCTGGACGCGGATCCCTGGTTCGTGTCGCTGGCCATACAGGCGGAGAGCTTTATCAAGTGTCCCATCTGCCTGTGGCGCATCCGGTCCCGTAAATGGATACACGACGTGACACTGCCGGAGGGTGAGCGATGAGCAGTCTGTTCGTCTGCCCCCTGTGCGGCGGCGCGCTGACGCGGCGGGAGGGCAGCTATCTCTGCCCCGCCGGCCACTGCTTCGACATCGCCAGGGAGGGCTATACCTATCTGCTGCCGGTGAACCGGAAGCACTCCAAAACCCCCGGCGACGACAAGGCTATGGCCGCAGCGCGGCACACCTTTCTGGAAAAGGGCTACTACGCCCCGCTATGCGAAGAATTATGTCAACTCGCTGTGGAGTTGACCGGCGATGCCCCGGCGGTGCTGGACAACGGCTGCGGCGAGGGCTACTACACCGCGGGCATCTATCGTGCCCTGTGTGAGGCCGGGAAGACACCGGTGATGGCCGGGATCGATATCTCCAAGCCCATACTGCGTCTGGCGGCTAAGCGGGAGAAAAATGTGCAGTTCGCTGTGGCCTCCTCCTACCGCCTGCCGGCGGCAGACGGGTCCGTAGACCTGCTCATCAACTGCTTCTCACCGCTGGCCATCGAGGAATTCCGCCGCGTGCTGCGGCCCGGCGGGCACTTTATCTATGTGGTGCCCGGAGAAATGCACCTGTGGGAGATGAAGCAGGTGCTCTATGACCACCCCTATGTCAATGAGGTGAAGGAGACGCCCTACGAGGGCTTCCGGTATGTGAGTATTCGGCGCATAACGGACGTTATCCATCTGGAGGATCCGGCGGACATACAGGCGCTGTTCGGCATGACGCCCTACTGCTGGAAAACGCCGAAGGCCGGCGTTGAAAAATTATGTAAACTCACGCAGCTGGACTGCCGCATCGCCTTTGACATACACGTTTTCGAAAAGGAGGGGTAACTATGGATCGAATTTCCCCGCCCCGCCGCCGGCCGCGGCGGCGTCTGCTGCCGGTGCTGCTGCTGGTCGCGGCGGTGCTGGTGGTGGGCGCACTGCTGACGGCGGTCGTTCTGTCCCTGCGGGGCGGCAGCGCCCGGCAGGAGCCGGAGGCCGATCCCCACGCGGGGCAGGTATATATCAACGACGGATTTAACATGGTGTGGATGACGCCCCATGAGGGTATCCCCGCCAGCGGCCTGGCGCAGGAGGACTTCCGCCGGGACACCAACGACGACGGCAGCGACGGCGTCCGCGTCCGCTATCTGGGCGCGGAATACGCCACCCGCTGGGGCGTGGACGTGTCTAACCACCAGGGCACTATCGACTGGGCGGCGCTGAAGCGGCAGGGCATCGACTTTGCCTATCTGCGCCTGGGTCTGCGGGGCTACGGCGAGAAGGGCTCTCTGTACCCGGACCGGTCCTTCGACAGCTATTACAGCGGGGCCAGGGCCGCCGGCATCGAAGTGGGCGTGTATTTCTTCTCCCAGGCTGCCACCGTGCAGGAGGCCGCCCAGGAGGCCCTGTACGCCCTGCAGCTGCTGGATGGCCGCGACCTGGACCTGCCGGTGTACTACGACTGGGAGCCGGTACAGCAGGAGGACTCCCGCACACTGCACAACAACGAATTCCTGCTGACCTCCCAGGCCCGGACTTTCTGCGCCTTGATCGAACAGGGCGGCTATGAGGCCGGGGTGTACATGAACCGCCAGCAGGGCTACTACCGCTATGATCTGTCCTCTATGAGGAACATCGCCCTGTGGATCGCTGATCCCGGCGACTATCCGGACTTCTACTACCGCTTTGATGTGTGGCAGTATGACCACGGCGCACGGCTGGACGGCGTCAACGAGATCGTGGACCTGAACGTGGAGTTCCGGCCTGTGACATGAGAAAAGAACCGGCTCACGCCGGTTCTTTTCTCACCTGAACAGCCTGCCGCAGACCGGGCTTCCATGCGGCTGTCTCACAGAAAGTCAACGGTTCGGAAACAGAATGCATACGTTATGTAAACCGTCATTCTCCCCTTTTCCCATATTTTTCCCACAATCGCAGGATGGGGTAGTAAAAGATCGTCCCTATGCCGCCTGCCGCCAGCAGCACCATGAACACCGTGTTCAGCACAGACAGCAGCGTATATCGCTGCAATACCGGCGCTACCGAAGCACCCACCATATCCTCCGCCCAGATCAGGTCCATATCGACCGAGGTGAACTCGCCGATCATAGCGGCGGCCACGGCGGCCCAAATGAACCGCACGGCGGCCACGCCCACCGCGCCGACGATCGCGGCGGCCAGCAGATACCTGCGGGGCTTCGGCCACGCGGCCCGCGGCGCTGCCTGGCCGGTGTCCCGTACCTCATCCAGCAGCAGATAGTCCGTGGTCACGCCGAACAGCCTGCTCAACGCGATAATATTCTCCGTATCCGGCACAGCCCCGCCGCTCTCCCACTTGGACAGCGCCTGCCGGGACACATGGATCTGCCCTGCCAGCTCCTCCTGACTCCAGCCCCTGGCCTTCCGCAGTTCCTGCAGCTTTTCTCCGAAGGTCATAGACGTATCTCCTTTCGCTTGGTAGCTACATCATAGCAGAAACGCCCTGTAAAGTCCACCTATCATAGCTTACAATCACCGCAGCCAAACGTTACATCTCCCCCACATAAACCAAAAGACCGGCTCACGCCGGTCTTTTGGTTTACATCTTTTCAGTTTTTCTTGCTGTGCTGGGCTTTCATGCGCCTTTCGTGGTTCAGGATGGTCTTGCGGATGCGGAGGTTCTTGGGGGTGACCTCCAGCAGCTCGTCATCCGCCAGGAATTCCAGGCACTGCTCCAGGCTCATCTTCCGGGGCGGCACCAGACGCAGGGCGTCATCGCTGCCGGCGGCACGGGTGTTGGTCAGCTGTTTCTTCTTGCAGACGTTGACCACGATGTCCTCCTGCTTGGGACTGATACCCACCACCATGCCCTCGTACACGCCCACGTTGGGGCCGATGAACAGCACGCCGCGCTCCTGCGCGTTGAACAGACCGTAGGTGATGGACTCACCGGTCTCGCTGGCCACCAGAGAGCCGGTATTGCGGCGGGTCAGCTCACCCTTATAGGGGGCGTAGCTGTCAAACACGCTGGCCATAATGCCCTCGCCCCGGGTATCCGTCAGGAACTCGTTGCGGTAGCCGAACAGACCGCGGCTGGGCACCAGAAACTCCACCTTCATGCGGCTGCCGATGGGGGTCATTTCCTGCATATCCGCCTTGCGGGCGCCCAGCTTCTCGATGACCGCGCCCACACTCTCGGCGGGCACGTCCACCACCAGGCGCTCGATAGGCTCGCACTTCTTGCCGTCGATGGTCTGGTACAGCACACGGGGGGGCGACACCTGGAACTCGTAGCCCTCGCGGCGCATGGTCTCGATGAGGATGGACAGGCTCATCTCGCCGCGGCCCGCCACGTTGAAGGCGTCCATAACGCCCTCGATCTCGCTGACACGGAGGGACACGTCCTTCAGCGTCTCGCGGAACAGGCGGTCACGCAGCTGGCGGCTGGTGACGAACTTGCCCTCGCGCCCGGCGAAGGGACTGTCGTTGACGGAGAAGGTCATCTCCACCGTGGGGGCGCTGATCTTCACAAAGGGCAGCGGCTCCACGCAGTCGGGTGCGCAGATGGTATCGCCGATGGTGATATCGCCGATGCCGCTGAGGGCGATGATATTGCCCGCCGTCGCTTCGGTGATGGGCACCTTGCCCAGACCGGCGAACTCGTACATACTGACAGCCTTGGCCTTCTTGGCCGGGGCGTCGGGATCGTGGTAGTTGCACACGGCGATCTCCTGGTTCTGCTTCAGCACGCCGCGCTCGATACGGCCGATGGCGATACGGCCCACGAACTCGTTATAGTCGATGGAGCTGACCAGCATCTGGAAGGGCTGGTCCAGGTCGGCCTCCGGCGCGGGGATATAGTCCAGAATGGTATCGAACAGCGGCTTCAGGTCCGTGCCCACCACGTCGGGGGAATAGCTGGCGGTACCGTTGCGGGCGGAGCAGAACAGCATAGGGCTGTCCAACTGCTCGTCGGTGGCGTCCAGGTCCAGCAACAGCTCCAGCACCTCGTCGATGACCTCGTGGATACGCTGGTCGGGCCGGTCGATCTTGTTGATAACCACAATAACACGATGGCCAAGCTCCAGCGCGCGGCTGAGCACGAAACGGGTCTGGGGCATAGGGCCCTCGGCGGCGTCCACCAGCAGGATGACGCCGTTGACCATCTTCAGGATACGCTCCACCTCGCCGCCGAAGTCGGCGTGACCCGGCGTGTCCACGATGTTGATC